>Ga0209829_10000187_pt1 | contig 56702 bp, 75 predicted proteins | sample C_140205_EF_Meta_FD_187311 | JGI IMG/M metagenome (GOLD analysis project Ga0209829, IMG submission 187311) | Freshwater microbial communities from Lake Croche, Canada to study carbon cycling - C_140205_EF_MetaG (SPAdes) (version 2) | ecosystem: Environmental > Aquatic > Freshwater > Lake...
ACAGGTCCGACTGGTGCAGTTTCGACCACTCCCGGCCCTACCGGCCCTACTGGCGCGGATTCGACTGTTGCCGGTCCAACTGGTCCCACTGGCCCCACAGTTTACCCCGGCGCTGGCGTTGCAGTCTCCACAGGATCGGCTTGGGGCACATCCCTGACGGCACCGGCTGGCGCATTGGTTGGTACGACCGACACGCAGACGTTGACGAACAAGCGCGTCACGCCGCGCGTTACGGTTGCCTCTAGCACCACATCGCCATTTGCAATTAATACCGACACTTATGATGAGTATGCTTTTACGGGTCTTGCCAATGCATTGACAATCAGTGCTGATGCCGGAACCCCAACAGATGGGCAGAAGCTCGTCCTACGCATTTTGAATAATGGTACTGGCTATGTCATTACGTTTACCGGATCTGGATCAAAGAGCTTTCGTCCTGTTGGCACTCCCTTGACGGCAAATTCAACTAATTGGACATACACACTTACTGCCAGTAAAATTACTTATTTTGGAATGATTTATAATTCCAATGCAGGATTTTGGGATGTTGTTGCAATCGGAACACAAACTTAATCAGGAGATGTTATGGCAACCATAACGTGGATTGGCGGAACGGGCACTTGGAACACCAGCAGCACGACTGGCTGGTCTCCCGCGCAAGTTCCAACTGCCGCAGATGATGTGGTAATTTCTTCTACAGGCACCATCACACTGGATGGGGTGCTTAATTGCCGCAATTTTACGGTTTCCGTAGCTGTTACTTTTGCTGGAACTACATCTCCACTCCTTAACATTTATGGCACAATATCTGTTACGTCAACGGGTGCCATTGGTTGGACTTCTACCGGCTCAACGGGCATCACATTTTACATCTCATCGCTCAACAAAAAAGCGGTATTTATCACCAGCGGAACAAGCTTTACCGTCCCATTTGATTGGGATTCTTCCAACAATTTAATTCATTTGATTGGCGGCGGCGGCGGCGGTCGTAATGGCTATTCTAGTGGCACTGGCAACAGCACCCGCAACGGTGGTCCCGGCGGCGGCGGCGGCGGTTATACGGCGGTCACAAACCTAACCCTGACCCCCGGCGCATCTGTCTCCTACGCAGTTGGCGCTGGCGGGACAAATGGCGCAACAGCAGGGAACGGAACTGCGTCAACATTTAATGCTGGTGCGTATTCTGCCGCTGGCGGTAGTGGCGCAACAGGCACAGGGGGCACAACAGGCGGCGCTGGCGGTGTCGGCGCAACATTTACGGGGGGTAACGGTGGCGCTACTGGCACCCTCATCTCTTCTACAACAGGGCAAATGGGGGGCTCTGCGGGCGGCGCTGCTGGTCCACTTGGGAACGGCGGTTCAGGCGGCTCCTCTAACAACACAAACGGGCAATACAACGGTGGCGGCGGCGGAAACGGCGGTGGTTCAAACGGCACAAACGGACTCATAGCTGCAAGAGGTCCGGGCGGGAACAATGCATCTGGAGTTGGCGGCGGCACAGTGCCCGGCGGGGCTGGGTTTAATGGCGGCGGCGGCGGTGGTGGTTCTGCCGGTGGCGGCCTTGGCTCCTTTGGCACTGATATTCTTGGGCTTACCGGAAGTGGCGGCGGCAATGGCTCTACTACCAACTCATCGACGCCGCAAAATTCATACGGCTACGGAGCTGGTGGCCCCGGCGGCAGCGTCAGCACTGCAGGTGCTGGGGGTGCCAGCAAAGCTGGCTACCAAGGTCTGATCGTTGTTACCTACACGCCGCTTGCAGCGAATTTCTTTCTATTGTTTTAAGAAAACGGGGGTTGTACAATGAGCATCACCACAACTTGGTCTGTAGAACAGATGGACTGTTACCCGCAGTTTGAAGGTCAAGCAAATGTTGTATTTGCCGTTCGCTGGTGCGTAAATGCTACTGACGGCACATTCTACGCAACTGCATATGGCACACAAGGATTAACCTACGTCGCCGGTTCGGTATATACCCCCTACACAGACTTGAAACTAGATCAAGTTGTAGGCTGGGTGCAGGCAGATATGGGGCCTGAACAAGTTGCCCGAATTGAAGATTCTGTTATCAACCAAATTGACAACCAAAAAAATCCTCCGATTACTACACTTCCGCTTCCTTGGTCCTCGTAACTTTGCGATGACTTCTTCTTCATGTTCTAGGGGGGAACCATGAAAATCTGCGTGTATGCAATCAGCAAGTTTTAGAAAATTGGGAAAACACTTCAAATGTGCTATAAAAGGTTAGACGGAGCTTTGTAAATGGCGAACCAGCAGATCCCCAACTTGCCAGCAGCTATCTCCCTCGGCGGTGCCGAGGAGGTTGAGGTTGTGCAGGCTGGCGTCTCTCGCCGGGCCACAACGCAGCAAATTGCTAATTTGAAGGGCATCGGGCCCACGGGGCCTACGGGCCCAACGGGAAATTTTGGGCCCACAGGCCCTACGGGGACGGTCGGGCCTACGGGGGCATTCGGGGGGCCTACGGGGCCTACGGGGCCTACGGGCGTTGCCGGGCCTACTGGACCCACGGGGCCTACAGGGCAGTTAGGGGCTACGGGGCCCACGGGTTTGGGGGCTACCGGCCCCACAGGACCAACTGGCGCGGCCTCAACAGCCGCTGGACCTACTGGTCCTACGGGGGCCGGAACAACAGGCCCGACCGGCCCAACAGGGGCTGGGTCATCGGTAGCAGGGCCTACCGGGCCTACGGGAAGCGCCGGAACCAATGGCCCCACTGGACCTACGGGGCCAACTGGTGCAAACTCTACAGTAGCGGGGCCAACAGGCCCGACTGGGGCCACTGGCCCCACAGGTAGTGTATCCAACGCAACGGCGATCACGTTCGCCATTCTATTCGGACTTTAGGAGAACTCGCCGTGGCAAACCCAAATATCGCCGCCGTAACGGCCATTTACGGCGTTACTACCTACTACACCCCGTCTGGCACGTCGGCGGTTGTTCTGCTTCCCAATGCCGCCGCAAGCGGCACAGTGATGCGGGTCAACCAGATTGTAGCTTCTAACGTCGATGGCACGAACGCCGTCAACGCTACGGTGTCGATCTACACCAACGGCGCTGTAGCTCAGGGCTCGGCTCCCGCTGGCGGCACGGCATATCCAATCATTTCGACGGTTTCTGTGCCCGCCAACGCCTCGCTGATAGTTGCGGATAAGACGACCAACATCTATCTGATGGAGGGAACGTCGATCACGGTCACGAGCGGCACGGCGAGTAAGATCACGTTTAGCGTTTCCTATGAGCTGATCTCGTAAGGATACCCCATGTCCAAACGTTATATAGGCAGCATCGTTAGCGCCTTAAAAACTGGCGCGGTTACGCCATATTCTGGCGTTTGGCCGCTGAACCAGCAGATGCAGGCTGTGGCGGCGGGGAATTGGACGGGGATTGATGGCACTTTTGGCATTTTTGCTTTGGGAGCATGTGCTGGAACGGCTTTAACAAATAGAAGTAAATATACTTTTGCAAGTTGCGTTGTAACATCTGGAGGCGCTGCGTCTACAGCTTCTTATGGCGGATCTGCCGTTGGGAATAATACAGTTGGTATTTTTGCACTTGGATATGCGGTTGCCACAAGGTCTACAACAAGAGACAAATATACATATGTTGGCTGCGTTGTATCATCTGGCACGGCAGCAAGTGCGGCATCAGCCAGAGGAGCGGCAGCAGGTAATAAATGTATTGGAATTTTTGCTTTAGGAAATTTGTCTACGGGCAATGTTACAACAAGGAATAAATATACTTATTCTTCTGGTACATCAGTATGTGCAACAGCATCTACTGGAGCTGGGTCTGGTCAGTCTGCGGCAGGAAATTCAACAATTGGTATATTTGCGTTGGGAACTATTTGTGGTGTTGTAATTACAACTCGTAATAAATATACCTATTCTGGAGATACGAATGCAACGGCAACCGCTGCAACTTGTGCATCGTCTGGTGGTGCAGCGGCTGGTAATAGTTCTTTGGGTATATTTGCTTTGGGTTATGCACCATCTGCCTCTACAACAAGAAATAAATACACATATTCTGGTTGTGTAGTTGCATCTGCTACAGCTTCTACGGCAGCTACAGCATCTGGTTCTGCTGCTGGTAATAGCATACGTGGAATATTTGCGATGGGAAATTGTACAACGACCCGTAACAAATATACATATTCTAGTTGCACAAATTCAACTGCTACAGCAGCTACAAATGCAACTGCTGAGGGCTCTGCTGCATCAAATGGAATTTGTGGAGTGACAAACTAATGTCCCGCACATATCAAGGTGGACTGATTACCAAGACCCCCGTCACGCCTGCTGGGCCGTTCCAGTGCGGCGCAGCTTCTGGCGTGTGGACCATTGACCAGATGGTTGGGTGGCAGAAGGCGGGGGTTTGGCCGACGGCTGGATTGATTGATGGGACATTTAGTATTTTTGCGCTTGGTACGACAAACACGCCGGGTGTTGCCACGGCTGTTCGTGATAAATACATTTACTCTGGTTGTTCAGTTACTGCTGGCGCATCTGCATCAGTGGCAAGTGGGGCTGGTACGGCCGCCGGAAATTCTACAAATGGCATTTTTGCTTTAGGCGTAAACAATTCTGGAACAGTTTTATCAACCCGCAATAAATATATTTATGCTTCTTGTACTAGTGGCGCTGCTACTGCGGCTTGTCGCGGTTCCGTTTATGGTTCGGCAACAGGCAATTCAACTGTAGGCATATTTGCAATTTCAAGTAATGGTGTAGGAACCACAGCAATTCGAAATAAATATATATATTCTAGTTGCACAAGTACATGCGGAACGTCGGCTACCTCGGCTGCAAGATTGGGTTCAGCAGCAGGCAACGCAACTGCTGGTATATTTGCGTTAGGGGCCGCTCCTTGTGGAGTAACAACCCGTAACAAATACATCTATTCTGGTTGCGTCGTATCATCCGGAGCTGCGGCAAGTGTTGTGTCGTATGGTGGGTCTGCTGCTGGAAATAGTACAAATGGTATATTTGCTTTAGGAATTACTGGTGGTGGCGGAACTCCATCAACTACTCGTAATAAGTATACATACTCTAATGATACAAGTGCTTCCGCTACAGCATCAACTGCAACAACAAATCAAGGTAGTGCTGCGGGAAACAGCACTATAGGCATATTTGCATTAGGCAGTTCCTGCATTAGTAACGCATTAAGAAATAAATATACATATTCTGCTTGTACCAATGTATCGGCTACAGCGGCTAGTGTTCCAACATATCAAGGCTCAGCAGCATCTAACGGAAACTATGGGGTCATTTAATGAACAGCAAACCGCATCGCAACAACTCGGACTTTCAGCTTCGCTATTTCATGGCGGGCTCTTGCTACACGCCCGATGGGGCGTGGGCGCTATTGTATGGACAGAAGATTGACATGGAAGTGAAGGTTGAACACTCCAAGTCGCAAAAGATGAAGCGCGAAGCCAAGATTATGGAGAACGATGCAATCCTCGCAGACCCTGACAAGAAGCCGTGGGAGCGGATGGTTGCCGAGGCCACCATCATTGAGTGCAAGTCGGCTGAAGACACATGGCGGAACAACCACGAAGCCGCCATTATGGAGCTGAAGGCCATCAATGACCTGATGGACGAGCTTGAGCCGCAGCGCAAGTACGGCCACCTTCCCATGTTGGAGGCCAACGAGGCCATGCAGCGCGATGAGTGGCTGGGCGAGCTTCAGGGGCGTGTGGAGAATTTCTTGCTGTCGCAAGGCAGCATCCCGCACGATCACCTAAACACCATGCGGTGTCATCCTGACTTTGAGACCAAGATCGTCCCGCATATCAAGCAGGTCTTCTCGCAACTGGCTGGCAAGGGTGAGAGGATTGAACTCCTTACCAAGCAAGCCCCCATGTTTTTGGAGGATAAATCGTGACTGGATACGTCAAAACCACCATCGACAACCAGTTTGTCGAATACCCTTACGGCGCTGAAGAGCTAATGCGGGACAATCCCGGCTTGGGCTACACATACTATTCAGATTTTGTGGAGATATTCCCCACAACTGACGCTTACAAAATTCACGGTTTCCGTCTTCAGTATGTAGAAATTGATGCTGATCCAGTCTATGACGGGATGACACAGACGGTTTCTCGCTCGCCTGAGCCGTTTGTGCGTGATGGCAAATGGGTCTTTGCGTGGGATGTGCGCGATTTGACACCAGAGGAAATTGCCAACATGGAGAAGATGCGAGCTGAAATGCTACGTCCTTGAGGGGGGAATATGACCGACGAACTGAACCCAATTCACTGCTTCCCGACAACTATCTATGTCGTTAAAAAACCAGAGTTCTTGGGCGCAGTTCGCCCGGTCGTAGACGAATATCTTGAGAAGCGCAAAAAAGAACAGGGTAGCTGCAACGATGTCTACCCTGTTTATATGACCGACAACCTCTTTGAAGATCCTCGGTTGGAGGATTTTTGCTCGTATATCGGCGGTACGGCATGGAGTATTTTAGGCAGTCAAGGATATGACATGCCAAAGTTTAGCACCACCTTCACCGAAATGTGGGCACAACAGCACTACAAATATTCAGGAATGGACCAGCACGTTCATGCGCATGGCTCTCAGATCATCGGCTTCTATTTCCTGAAGACGCCCAAGAATAGCTCCATCGCCACATTCTTTGACCCACGCGCAGGCAAGGTTCAGGCCAGTTTGCCTGAGTTTGACGCCGCCCAAATTAGTGGAGCCAGCAACGCCATTAACGTGGCTCCCGAAGAAGGGAGCATGATCTTTACGAATGCGTGGCTCGCCCATTCGTTTACAAAGAACGCCTCAGAAGACCCCATGACCTTCATTCACTTCAACCTTGGTGTGATTGCTAACGCTCCTGCACCAGCGGCAGAGGTCATCTAATGAAGTACCTCATCCGCTACAACAAGTCGGCTGGTGAGCCCGGCAGGGGCACCATAGACCACAAATGGCGCGTGTTTGAGGGCGAGAAAGAGTACCTCTTCAAGAACTTCAAAGTGAATGTCCCCTGTCACAACGAGCTTGCGATGGGCGACTGGAACTTGGCTTGTGAGGGGCGGCTTGTCATTGACAGAGACACTTCAACGGCAATCATCGAGGGGGATGCGCCATGAAGATATGCGTGTACGCTATCAGCAAAAACGAAGAAATGTTTGTGGATAGGTTTTGTAAGGCAGCAAAAGAAGCCGATCTAATCCTGATTGGCGACACGGGGAGCACAGATGGAACAGTTGCTAAAGCTAAAAAACACGGTGCCGTGGTCCACAATATATTCATTTCTCCTTGGCGCTTCGATCTTGCTAGGAATGCTGTTCTGGCCCTTATTCCTCGTGATGTTGATGTTTGTATTAGTCTTGACCTAGACGAAGAGCTTCAACCCGGCTGGCGTGAGGAAATTGAACGTGTCTGGAAAGAAGAAACAACCCGCCTCCGCTACATGTTCGACTGGGGCTGTGGTATTGCCTTTTACTACGAGAAAATCCACGCTCGAAACGGCTACTTCTGGCACCATCCTTGCCACGAATACCCGGTGCCCGACGGCAGAATTGCTGAAGTTTGGGCGCAAACGGACATGCTCCTTGCCATCCATAAGCCCGACCCAACCAAAAGCCGTGGTCAATACATGGATCTTTTGGAGCTTTCCGTAAAAGAAGACCCTCAGTGCCCCCGCAATGCCTTTTACTATGCCCGTGAACTGAGCTTTCATTGGCGTTGGCAAGAAAGCATTGACGCTTGCCGCTCTTATCTCAATCTGCCCCGCGCTACATGGCAAAATGAGCGGTGCTACGCTTATCGTGTCATGGGCCGGTGCTACAACGAGTTGGGGAACCCTGCCGATGCTGAAAAAGCCTTCCATGCCGCAGCCGCAGAAGCGCCAAACACGCGCGAGCCGTGGTGCGAATTGGCAATGCTCATGTATCGACAGCACCGTTGGCCGGAGAGTTTTGCCTACGCCATGCGGGCGCTTCAAATTACTGACAGGGAAATGGTCTACACGGTAGACCCAGAGGTTTGGGGCAGCCAGCCGCATGATCTTGCAAGCATTGCGGCTTGGCATTTGGGCCTAACTCAGGTATCTATTGAGCAGGCGCAAATAGCTGTGGATAAGTCGCCTGATGATGAGCGGTTACAGCAAAATCTCAAGTTTGTGAGGGGCGAACTTGCGGTGCCAGATACAGAGGCGACGTGATGGATTCGCAATCTTTATTCAATTTTGCTGTAGCCGGAGCCGTTGGCGTCGGAGGATGGTTTGCCCGAGAAATATGGGGCGCAGTTAAAGATTTGCGGCAAGACCTTCATAGATTGGAGGTTGATCTACCGAAAGCCTACGTCAGCAAGCTCGACTTGGACAAGCGCATGGATCACATTGAAACGATGATCCAGCGCATCTACGACAAATTGGACGACAAGGCCGACAAATGACGATGCACATGAGCGTAGAGGGCATCAACGCCCTACTCAAAAAGTTTGAAGGATGTAAGCTGAAGGCTTACAAGTGCCCGGCTGGCATTTGGACTATTGGCTATGGCCACACCTCTGCCGCTGGCGCCCCCGAGGTCGTGCAGGGCATGACGATCACTCAGGTTGAAGCCAATGACATCCTGCGGCGCGATCTGGTGAAGTATGAGAAGGGCGTAGAGGCCCTTGTCAAACAACCTTTGACACAGAACCAGTTCGACGTTTTGGTTGATTTTGCCTATAACGCTGGTGTTGGCGCTCTCAAATCTTCCACGCTGTTAAAGAAAATCAATGCAGGCGAATTTGACGCCGTGCCTGCCGAGCTGATGAAGTGGACCAAGGGCGGTGGCAAGGTTTTGCCGGGCCTCGTTAACCGCCGTAGGGCGGAAGCTGGTTGGTGGCGTGATCTTGATGCGGAGCCGATTGATGAGCAGGAACAACGCGCGGAGCCTGATGCAATCGTTCCAAAGACAATGGTGGAGAGCAAGCAGGGAAATGCTGCGCTTCTCACGGCGGGCGTTGGAGGGTTGGGCGTTGCTAAGGAGGTGGCTGCGCAGGCGCAAGATGCGTCTGACACGGCAGATAAACTCATGGGCCTACTCAGCAATTCTAACTTTCTCATCATGGTGGTGGTCATTGCTCTTGCGGGGGCCATCTGGTTCTGGCGCAAAAAGCATATGGAGAAGCATGGTGTTTAGCCTGCTTTTTACCCCGCTTGGGCGCTATGCCATGATTGGCGCTGTAGCCATCATGGCAATGTTTGGCATCTATATGAAAATCAGGTCTGACGCCATTGCCGAGATTGAGGCAAAGGCTACCTCGGACGCGCTTCGGAGGACGCAAAATGCGATTCGTGCTGGCGATGTTGTTGATACTTCCCCTGACAGCCTGCTCAAGTCTGACGGCCACCGTCGCGACTAATGACTCTGTTTGCGACGTATGGAGGGATGTAAGCTGGTCCTCCAAAGACACCCAGCAAACCATTGTTGAGGTTAAGGTAAATAATGCGCGCCGGTCGGGGTGGTGCAGAAAACCCAAAACAATGCTATGGTGACGTTCTGCAGGAGCGCCGCCCGTGACCACAGGTCTTTCATATAACGGTTCCGTCTCTGGAACCATGAGCTACGTGCAGCAAATTGCTGAAATGGCTGTCGTTGACCAGACGGACGCCAATTATTTGGCCATTCTGCCTGCCATGATTACCTATGCGGAAAACCGCATGTATCGCGACTTGGACTTCCTGTTCACGTCTACTTCCATAACTGGCTACACAATCACCAGTGGAAGCCGTCAAATTACCATTCCAGAAGGCACAATCGTCGTCAGTGAGCAGATCAACGTCATCACGCCTGCCGGGCAAATCAATCCCGACGCTGGCACTAGAAATCCTCTTTTGCCCACGACAAAAGAGTATCTAGACGCCGTTTACGGTTCTTCGGCCTATACGGGCATTCCCCAGTATTTTGTGCCATTCAATGACAATCTCTTTTTGGTAGGTCCGTTTTCGGACGCCACCTACTATGTGGAGATTGTTGGCACATACCGCCCGGCGAGCCTGTCTTCGACCAACACCACAACCTTTATCAGCCTGTATTTGCCCGACGTGTTTATCATGGCGTCCATGATTTACATTTCGGCCTATCAGCGCAACTTTGGGCGGCAGTCCGATGACCCGCAGATGGCGCAGAGCTATGAGGCCCAGTATCAGGCGCTCCTGAAGGGCGCGACGGTTGAAGAGGCTCGCAAAAAGTTTGAGGCTGCGGCATGGTCTTCGCAGGCCCCTGCCGTTGTTGCTTCACCGTCGAGGGGGTAAAACATGCCCCATGCCTCGCTCAAGCTTATCCCCGGCGTCGATGTTAATCGCACTCCGACCCTCAATGAGGCGGCGATTTCATCTGGCGATTTGATCCGGTTTGTACCGGATCGGCAGGGCATGGGGCTTGTGCAGAAGCTTGGCGGATGGACTACCTATGCCGGGCCTTTCTCGTCGTACATTCGGTGTTTGTGGGCGTGGGAAGATACCAACAGCAATTCCTATCTGGCCGTTGGCGCTGAAGCTTCCTTAAATTACATCCTTGATGGAAATGTCGTCAGCATAACGCCGCGCACTTTGACAAATAATGTTGCCGTCAGCATTAGCACTGTCTCTGGCAGTAGCGACGTTATCATTACAGATACCGGATCTAGCATTAACCAATGGGATAACGTGTATATTCAAACGCCAATTGCAGTTGGCGGTTTGGTGCTTTTTGGCGTTTATCCAACAACTAATCCCACATTATCGGCTAATACCTATCACATCACGGCAGTTGATACTCTTGGCGCTCCCCAACTGGCAACTTCTACCGTTACTAATGGGGGTACGGTTGCATCATTTAGCACTGTTACATCTGGCGCAACCGTTACTGTAACCCTCACAGGCCACGGCTATTCTGTTGGCAGCACATTTCCGATTGTCGTTTCAACGACCGTTGGTGGCATAACGCTTTATGGAAATTATACCGTTCAAACGGTAATTGACGCCAATAATTTCACGATAATTGCCGCCAATACAGCATCTTCAACCGTTACAAACAGCCCCATGAACGGGGGCTTGGCGCGCTATGTCTATTATATTGGCGTTGGCCCTCTTCCCAATGGCACGGGATATGGCATTGGCGGGTATGGCCGAGGTGGATATGGCACGGGAAATGTAACTGTTCAAAACGGAAACACCATTTCCACGGCTGATTGGACCTTAGACAATTGGGGCGAGATTTTAATCTCTTGCCCCCTAAATGGTCCTATTTACGAGTGGTCTCCAGCGGCTGGATACTCGGTCTCTGCGGTCATCAACACCGCCCCAATCCTCAATGCCGGTATCGTTGTGGCCATGCCGCAAAGGCAGATCATTGCGTGGGGATCGACGGAAACAGGCATCCAAGATCCGCTGTTAATCCGCTGGTGTGACGTTAACGATTTCACCACATGGACGGCCACAGTAACCAATCAAGCCGGTTCCTATCGCATTCCCAAGGGCTCCAAGATCATTCAGGGCATTCAAGCTGCCCAACAGACGCTGATTTGGACTGATCTTGGCCTCTGGTCGATGCAGTATGTTGGCCTGCCTTTTGTCTACCAATTCAACGAGATTGGCACGGGCTGCGGGCTTATTGGACGTAAAGCGGCGGCGTCAATGAGTGGTGTCGTTTACTGGATGGGTCAAAGCATGTTTTACATGCTGGGGGCCAATGGACCGCAGCCCATCACTTGCCCCGTTTGGGACGTGATCTTTCAGGATTTGGACACCACCAATCTCGACAAGATCCGTATTGCCGTAAATAGCCGATTTGGCGAGGTGGCGTGGTACTACCCCATGAAGGGCAATGGCGGCGAGATCAACGCCTACGTCAAATACAACGTCGTCTTGCAGCAGTGGGACTACGGCTCCCTTGCCCGCACGGCTTGGATTAATGAAAGCGTTCTCGGGCCGCCGATTGGTGCTGGAACGGACAAGTACATCTACCAACACGAAACCTCAACAAATGCCGCCACCAATGGCGTCAATGACGTTCCCATGTTGTCCAACTTCCAGACCGGCTATTTTGAAATAGCCGAAGCTGAATTGAAGATGTTTGTCGATCAAGTTTGGCCTGACATGAAGTGGGGCTATTTTAGTGGCACCGAAAACGGTACAACGGTTTACCAAACTCCTACTGCTCAGATACAGTTAACTTTTTATGCGGCTGATTACCCCGGCCAGACGCCGGTTGCCTATGGACCCTACAATCTTACGCAATCTACAACTTTCATATCTCCAAGGTTTCGGGGTAGATTGGTGTCGATCAAGATCAGTAGCAGTGACGTAAACAGCTTCTGGCGTACTGGTAACATGCGCTACCGCACTCAACCCGATGGGAAGTTCTAATGGCCGCTTCCTTAGATGACATCCTCACTACCCAGCGCAATGGTGTGATTGCCATCAATGGTTTGGCGCAATCTAATTTGCGGACTTTGGGGACCATCACATCTTCAACTGTTACGGCCAACACATTGGTGGTTTCGGGCGCAGGGTATTTGGTTAGATACTCCATTTTGGTTGCGGGCGCTGCTGGAACCATTCATAACGCCAATTCTGTTGCAAATGCCAATGCGGCTAATGCCTTGTGCGTCAGTCAGGCTACAATTGGTGTTTTTGATGCTGGCATGGCATTTACAAATGGTCTGGTCATTAAACCGGGTGCGGGACAATCCGTAAACGTAACGTATGCAATGGGATAAGATAATGCCCCTATCGCGCGGAAAATCTCAAAAGACCATCAGCCACAACATCTCTGAGATGATTGGGTCCGGTCATCCTCGCGATCAGGCCATAGCAGCGGCCCTTAGCACCGCCCGCAAGACCAGAGCATTTGGTGGCCATACGCCCGCCTTCATGCAGAAACCTACGCCCGGCGCTGAAGTTATTCATGAGGGGCCAATCCACAGCCCTGTTTCTGGCCGCACTGACCATCTGCCCATGCACGTTGCCTCTGGCTCCTACGTTATTCCCGCTGACATCATCAGTGCGATGGGCGAGGGAAACACCATGTCTGGCTTTAAGCAAATGAACCAGATTCTGAACGGGGCTAAGAAAATGCCCAAGGCCGATGGCGGCCCGGTGCGCGCCGTCCCGATTGTGGCTGCGGGTGGGGAATATGTCGTAACGCCTCATGAAGTGACGTGGGCTGGCGATGGCGATATGGATGCGGGACATGAAGCTTTCGATGGTTTTGTAACGGGGATGCGCGCCAAAACCATTAAAACTCTGAAGGCCCTACCGGGCCCGAAGAAAAACTGAAAGGGGAAAACCATGAGCGATGAACTGAAAATCAGGGTTGGCACACCGGGCGACATCCATGAAACTATGGAATTGTCCATGATGGCTTGCGCCGAAAATGGGTTTAGGAACCCGGATAAAATCAAGCTTCTCAATGAGTTATGGCAAGCTCTCAACCTGAATTACGGTCTCATTGGAATTATTGGCAAAGAGAATGGCCCTATTGAGGGAGCTATCCTTTTGCGAGTTGGCCCAATGTGGTACAGTAATGATATGGTATTGGAGGAAAAGGCAATTTTCATCCACCCTGATCATCGCAAGCATAGAGATGGTCGCGCGCGCAAGTTGGTTGAATTTGCCAAGCAGACGGCGGACGAACTTGGTATTCCCCTGCTTATTGGGGTATTATCCAACGAACGGACGGCGGGTAAGATCAGGTTGTATGAGCGGCAATTAGGCCCGCCAACTGGTGCATTCTTCCTATACGGAGCCCAGACTGGCGAATATCCTATGATGGAGCATTAATATGGGCGGCGGCAAGGGCGGATCAAGTTCACAGACTGTCAGTATCCCCGCCGAAGTTATGGCGCGCTACAACGCCGTCAACGCTCGCGCCGAAAACGTGGCGACAACGCCTTTTACACCGTATTCCAATACCCCAGAGGCGTTTGTAGCGCCTCTATCATCTTCCCAGCAATCCGGTATTGCTAACATTAATGCTTTGCAGGGCATGGCAACACCTGATGTTAAAGAAGGCCAACAATTACAAAGGGCAGGCATTAATACTGCCGTAACTGGTCAAAACAAAGTTAATGCCATTGACGAAGCTGCATTGCAAGGCATCAGTCAGGCCCAGCAGCAGGGCACGGCTTACAATCAAGCCGCTGGCAAGAATATCTTTAACGCGATGGACTCTGCCGCTCCCTACATGAACCAAATGGGGCAGTTGACGCAACAGGGTCTTGGTCAGGGCCAACAGTACCTTGGCGGCGCTACGGACTTGACCCAGCGAGCTATTCAAACTGGTCAGCAATATGCCAATCAGGCGCAACCTTATTACACCGGGGCATTACAGACCGCGCAGCCGTTTAATCAAATTGCCGCTGGCCTTGTTGGCAATAGTCTTTTTGCTGCGCAACCCTTAAACGCTCAAGCGCAACAATATTTGCAGCAAGGGACGCAAGCCGTTAACCCTAATGAACTGGACTATTCCCAGTACATGAATCCGTACATGAAGGATGTGGTTCAGGCGCAACAGGCATTGCAAGCGCAGGAGAATGCCCAACAGCGTTCTGCTTTGCAGGGTAAGGCAATCCAGTCTGGCGCATTTGGTGGGAACCGATCTGGTATTGAGCAGGCCAATCTTGCTCGCCAGCAAAACCTTGCCAATCAAGCTACAATGGCTAACCTTCTTCAGTCTGGCTATGGACAAGCACAAGCCGCTGCCCAACAACAGCAGGGCATCGGCCTTGGAGCTGCTCAAGCCAATCGTGCGGCTCAACAACAGGCGGCGGCGCAGGCTGCGGCACTTGGCCAGCAACAATATGCCCAGCAACTTGGTGCTGGACAACAACTTGGCGCACTTGGTCAACAGCAATACGCCCAACAACTTGGCGTTGGTCAGGGCCTCGCCGCCCTTGGGCAACAACAGTATGGTCAGGCTCTCGGTACTGGCGCTCAGATTGGTCAGCTTGGCCAGCAGGGATACACCCAAAACCTCGGCGCTGGCGCTCAGTTAGGCCAACTTGGTCAAAATCTGTACGCACAGAACATTGGTCAGGGTCAGGCCATTCAGGGCCTTGGAAATCAACAATTTACACAGGGCCTTCAAGGTTCACAGGCTGCGGCTGGCATTGGCCAGAACATCTTCGGCAACGCCGCGCAAACCGCCGGTATTCAGCAGGCTGGCGGCATGAACATCGGCAATCTTGGTTTGCAAAACCAAGCGGCGCAGATTGCCGCTGCACAGGCTCAGATGGCCGCCGGACAGCAACAACAGCAGACTGAACAGGCGGGCAAGACGGCGCTGTATAATCAGTTCTTGCAGCAGCAAGGTTATCCATTCCAAGTTGGTCAATATCTTGCAAACATTGCCGAAGGCACCGGAGCCTTGTCTGGTTCTACTACAAGTGCCCAACGCACAGGTCAGCGCGGCGGTCGCATGGGCGATGGTTATGCTTCTGGCGGGCTTGTGCCTGATAGCCAAGGCGGCGCGGTGTATGAGCCGGGCTTGTACGGGCGCGGCGGGTATGCTGATGGCGGGAATACAACTTCCGCAAACCCTAACGATTACGACAGCCTCATCCGAAATGCTTACGGCCAAATTGGTCGTAAAGATATTGGCACTACTGCCAATACCATTGATCAGGGCGGTTACGACTATTGGATGAACAAACTGAAATCGGGCCAAATATCTCCCGATCAATTTTACTCCCAATTTACCGCAGGCGCACAAGCCTATAACGCGGCAAATCCTACCTCAGACATTGCCAAGTTGACGCAGCCATACATGCAATCCAATGCAGATTATCGTAGTGTCAGTGGGCTTAACCCTGACATTGCATCTGCTTTTAAAGAGGCGGTTGGTAAAGATATTGATGGAGCTTCCGCTCGCAAATATCAGGACATGCTTAACGCTGGCATGAGCTTGGATCAAATCAAGTACAACATCGCAAATTCCCAGCCTGCAAAATTGAAGGCTGGCGATGTTGACGCCCTTAAAGGAACGCCGCTGACTTACGATGCGGGAAAATTCTCGCAAGCTGTTATGCCTGTTCAAAATCAATATGGGGCGTTTTCGGCTGGTGACTTTACAGGTTTAACGCCCCAGCAATCGCAGGTCGTTAACGCCTATTCGGCGATTGGTCGGACCCCCGGCAGTCAATATGCTCCTTCGCGAAATGAGCTGAACTATTGGACAGGTCAAATGTCTTCTGGCGCAATTGCGCCGGGACAATTTGGCAATACGTTCAATCAGGCTGTTCAAAGCAATATAGCGCAAAATCCCAATTCGCCTCTTACGCAGTACATTAATAATTATATGAATCAGCCCTTTGGCGGCTATGGTCAGTCGCAGGGTGCCGGCTACGGCAATATGTCTGCCATGCGGGGCGGCTACGGTGGCTATGGGCAGCCTATCGGCGGCACATATGGCGATGCTATGCCGTTGGGCGGTTTTGGCGGCTACGGTGGCGGCTTGGGTGGCTATGGTGGCGGTTTTGGCGGTTACGGCCAGCCCAGCAACTACGGAATGCCTAACTTCGGTTCATCCCAGCAGTACGGCGGCGCCCCTGACTATGCTGGTGCTATGCAGTATGGCGGTATGCGAGCGCAGTATGGGATGCCGCAGGGCTACGGGATGCCTCCGCAAATGGGCGGTTACAATCAGTATGCTCAACAAGCTCCGCAGGCGACAGGTAAGGGCGCGGCCCCGTCTCAGCAACAGGCTCAGTATTACAATGCGCCCGGATGGGGTGGCAGCGGCATCAACCCAGAATTGATGGGCGGTCAACAGCAAGCCCCGCAGGCTACCGGCAAGGGCGCAAGCTCGCCGCAGCCAGCCTCGGGCAAGGGTGCATCTAGCATGAGTGCTGGTGGCCGTTCAGGTTTTGCGGATGGTGGTCGTGCAGGATATGCCAAGGGTGGTTTTGATATGAGCAGCCACCTGCGTCAGGCCATTAATGAATATAGTCCCGGCGACCCCTACGGCACGGTACAAGCTCAAGCGGCCATGTTTGCAGGCGCCCCCGGCGCAGGGGCGGCTGGGTATGTGCCTCCCTCTCAGGGCGGCGCTGGCCAAAACAGAATGCTCCAACCGCAGGCGAGCATCTTGCCGCAGCAACAGAGCGGCGTAAAAGAAGCCATTGGTATGGGCACCAGCATCGCCAGCTTGGGTGAGGCGGGAAGCAAACTTTATAGTAAATTGAGCGGCCCCAAAACAACTGGTGCACAAGATGTTCAGGCGCTTTTTGATAAAAAAGACGCCGCCAGCCAAGCTGCAAAAGATGCTGCAGGAGGGCTTAATGCGCCCAGCAATGGATTTAAGATTTTTGGCGATAACGCTGCCAACCTTGGCGGGTTAAACCCTGAAGTTGCGTCATTGGGCACAGAAATGCCCGACCTTACTGGTGGTACAGCTGATTGGAGTAGCTTGTTTGCCGCCAACGGCGGTCGCATTGGCCACAATTCCGGCGGGCGAGCCACTTTTGGTCTTGGCGGCATCCCCGGCCTTGATGATCTTAAGCAAGGCTATGCTGGCATTCCCGGTAATGAGGGAATGGAAACGCCGATGAGCCAAGTAGTCATGGGCGGCACCAAAACGCCTGCGGAGCTTAAGGCTGAGATGGACCGGATGAAAGGAAACGCCGGTGGGTTAGATAATGAGTCCGGTGGAAGTAGTCTTGGCGGTTTGGCTAGTGCGGCCATGACTGTTGGAAAATTGGCTATGATGTTTCTTGCCACAGGCGGTCGTGTTGGCAAGGCCGGTGGCGGTGCGCTGGTTGACCCCAACAATCCCAAAGATCAGGCGATGTCAAAGTCCTTCGACAACCTGCTCCAGCGTTATGACAACAACCCGCTTCTTGCCGCTGCGGCAATGGACGTTGGCACCAAGGTCGTTGACGCCGCCATCCAGAAGGCCCAGCAGACGGGTGGCGACATCACTGACTTTCTGCCCCGCAGGACGCAGGAGTACATGTTCGCTCTGTCCAAAGCCGCTTTGGGAGCCCATGAGGCTATCAGCCGCCCTGCCCGTGCGGCGGGTGGGAGGACGGGGTATGCGTTTGGGAGTGACGTTGAGGAGAATCCCGTTGGGCTTGCGCCTTCTAGTGCTATGACAATGGAGGATGTTGCAGGGGGGCTTTCGCCTGAGCCTACGGTGCAGGTGGCTGGCCCCCCTGTCTCCGCAAGCCAAAAACCTGATTATGACGCCATGATTGGCCGGGCTTCTAAGGAAACTGGCATTCCTGCTGATTTGCTGCGCGCGCAAATTACACAAGAATCAAAATTTAATCCTAACGCTGTTGGTAAGGCAGGTGAAATTGGGCTAACGCAAGTTCTTCCTAGCACTGCTAAAAAGCCGGGCTTTGGAATGGCAGGGGTTGATCCTGAAACGCTTCGCGATCCTGAACAGAATATTTTGTTTGGTGCAAAGTATCTTGCCGCTCGCGGCCAAGCGGCTGGCGTTAAGGATTGGAACAATCCTGAAGAAGTTGCCAAGGGTTTGAGGGCATACAATGGTGGCGGCGATCCTAACTATGTCGAAAATGTTTATCGCCATATGGGAATGGCCCCTCCCGCTAATGTTGGCGGACAGAAGCCCGTCCAAGTTGCCACAGCTACCGGCCTCGCGCCTAAGACTGATGCTGGCCCGTTTGAACGGACTATTGGCAAGATCTTGCCCGATGCCGTTCCTACGGACAGCAGCTTCTGGGTTCCGTTGATTGCGGGCCTTGGCACCATGCTTGCTTCTGACAAGTATCGTTTCTCTCAGCGCCTTGGTGAAGGGTTGGTCGGCGGTGCGGCTGCGTTTGGTAAGCAGCAGGAGTTTGGGCTGAACAAGGAAAAACTGGCGCAGGAAGAGGCACTCCGCAAACAAGGATTTGGGCTCCAACAGCAACAGATTGGTTTGACTGAGCGTGAAGTTGCGCTCAAAGAAGCTGAGAGCAAACGTAGAATTGAAGCAGCCAAGGCTGCCGCTGCGGCATTAAGTGGAAATGTTGCACCTGTGCAACCTTTGGCTCCTGTTCCAACCGCTAAAACTACGGTTGCTCCCCCATCTGTTGGCGGGGCACAGCCAAGCACTCTTAATAATGCCGCGCCGGCCATTCCTCCGGCTGGCGGTCTTGTGCCTTCTCCGGTTGAAGATAAAGATAAGACGCCAGCGGCTCCTATCCCTTCTCCTAACAGCTCATTTTGGGAAAATGTTGACCCTCAGTCCAATCCGCACAACCTATTAGCTTTGGCGGATAGGTTCGATCAAGCTGCTGTTGCGTCTGCTGAAGATCCATCATCAATGGCCGCGTATCGCGCTTCCGCTCAACAGTACCGGGCGCAAGCAAGTGCTATTCGCCAGAGCGGCATAGTCACGATGAAGGATCAATCAACAGCCTCAATGCCCGGCTTCAATCAAGCCAAGGCAGCGCAGGCTGCTGCGCTCAAGAAAGCGGAATTGGATGTTACAACCTCCCCAGAGGCGCGGGCTGCTGAAGTTGAAAAACAACGCCTTCTTGAAGAAGAAAAACAGCGTTATGCCCCCTTTGAAGACAATGAGGGCAATCAATGGCGTCGGGCAGCGCCAAGCGACACGCCAGTTCAAATGGCTGCGGCCCCCAACACCACTGCCGCTGCTGGTGAGTCGGTGAAGGCATCTCTTGATCCAAAAACAGCGCGAGTTAATAATGTCATCCCGGCACCTCCTGCTGGTGGTGGTATTCCGCAAGCAACTCCTCCGCGCGAAGGTCTTGTTCTTGCAAAGTCGGCTGGTCTTTCACCTGCCGCCAAAGCAAATGACCAAAAGTTTTCGGAAGAATTCCCCGGCAAATTGCATAATGCAATTGAAGGTGAAGAAGCCATGCAAACTGTGGCGCAAGCTTTCAAACTTTTTAATTCCAATATTCTTGCCGAAAAACTTCAGGGATACGCGCTTTTGGCAAAGGCCACAGGAATGCCTGACAGTGTTGTTGAGGCTGTTGCAGGTGGAGACCCTGCCGCCATGCAGCGCGTTGATAAGGAGGCTGTACCTTCCGTTATTGGCATTCTAAAAGAAGGCGCAAGCCGGTTTGGGCAGCAAGAATTTATGGTTACGCAGAAGACTGCCGTTGCATCCAAAACGGCTGACCCCAAGGCAAACCATGCCCTTGTCGGCGAGTTGATGGGCAAGGCTCAGTGGAACAAACAATTCCTCACTGATTGGGATAAGGCCAAGGACGAGGGATGGCGTAGCCCGTCTGCGTTCTTTGCCTCATGGTCTCAGGCCAATCCGCTCAATACCTACATCCTCTCTGCTACCAAGCAGATTGGAAACTTCCGTGGGATGGATCTTCCCAAAGATCCAAATGCCTATGTGGAAGGGGCTATTTACGTTGCACCCGAAAGATTTGGCACTCCTGCACTGGAAAAATATTTTGGATCTATCGGGGTGAAGCCGGGTCAATTGTTCAAGTACAATGGGCCCAATAATCTTCAACCTATAGCCAAAGAAGATTATTACACGGCGCATTTGACCGGGAGGCGATAAGATGACTTTTGAAGAAGCACTTGCTGCCGAATATGGCTCAAAACCAGAAGCGCCAGCGCCACAAAGTTCTGGGCAGCTTTATGCTCCGGCAACTTCTTTTGCTGAAGCTTTGGCTTCTCAAGAGGAGAATAAGCCGAGTGTGACTTCATTTGCGTCGGCTTTGCCAATTGGATTAAACCGTGGTGCGGCAAATATCATTGGAATGCCCATTGATGCCATCAACTGGACGTTAAAGCAGTCCCATGAATATCTTGGCACACCGGCTCCGTCAGAAACACCATTTGGCGGATCGGAGTCGATCAAAAAGGGAATGGGCCTCATTGGCGCAAATCCTGATGCGCCTGAACATAAACCCCGTTCTATGCCCGAACACGTTATGCAGACGTTTGGAGAAGGTGCTGCGGGGGCATTGATGCCAGCCTTCGCCGCTGAAGCAATTCCTGAACAGCTTGCCACTCAATACCCCCGCATTGTTGAAGGTGCCAAAACGATATTTGGTAAGCCAACTGCGACAACTGCAATCGTTGGCGGAACGGGCGCGCTTGGCGGTGAAGCAGCCTCATCTCTTGTCCCTGACAAATGGAAGGGTATGGCTGGATTAGTCGGTGGGTTGGCAGGAGGTGCCGCTGGTGCACTTGGCACAACTGCCGCAAAAACACTTCCCGTCATCGCCCGCGCTCATTTTGCTCCTGAAGAATTATCTGCTCGCGTGGCTGGGCAAGGCCTTCGTGAGGCAGCAGGAGCCCCTAAGATTGAAACCTCCATATCTGAGCCAACATTGCAGGGCCTTGACCTTGCATCGGCTCAAGCGTCTCAAAACCGTGGTCTTGAGACTCTTGGTCGCACTTTAGAGACCAGCAAAGGGCTTACTCCCGCCGAAGACATAAAAGGTCAAATTGGCGCGCAGTCCGCAAAAAATCAGAAGGTTGTTTCTACTGCTGCCGAAGATGCTGCGCGTGAACTTGGGCAAGATGTTAAAAGTGGCTACAATTTGCCCCCTACAGACGCAAGAGCTTCGGCAAGTGTTCGCGCTCGCTTAATTCTTGACAATCTTGAAGGCGCTGCTGACGAGAATGTTAAAAAGTTGTGGGAAAACCCCGACTTGAAAAAAGCAACAATGTACAAAAACAAATCTATTGATCCAGTCAATGAATTTGTTTCGGATTTGTCCATATCTCGTCGAAAGCAACTTGACCCGTCAATCCTTAATACGATTGATGAAATATCAGCACTTCAAACCCGTGATGTACCCTTAAAAGAATTGCAAGACTTGCGTTCAACCGCACTGGCAAAAGGTCGCGCCGCATATAGAAGCGGAGATGACGCTATTGGGGGCGTTCATTACGCCCTTGCAGACAAACTTAAGAATGTCATTGGGGATGGTCAAAACATCGTCTTTGGCGACAAATCAGGCGCTGCGCGGCAAGCTTGGAGTGATGCTGTAGCCGAAACGGCCAAATATCATAAAACCTTTAACGAAGGGTTTATGAAATCCCTCAATCAAAATGCCGACGCAACTACAAGAAAAGTGGCTATTGACGATACGTTCAAGCGTATGTTGGCCGGTGGAAACGCCAATCAAAACATTGCGCAATTTCAAAACGCAACGAAAGGCGCGATCAACGACCATCTTGCCGACTATCTCGTTGGAGAGTTGACGCACGATGGCGTGAAAATCGTCTCGCCAAAAGATGTTGATAATTGGATGGCAAAAAGGGGAAGCACCGCTTCTCTTGTCCCCGGCTTGCGGGATCGTATTCAAGGCATCCGCGACATGAGCCTTTCCCAGAAAGTTTCTGAAGGGCTTTCTGCGGTGACGCAAGATCCTGACAAATTGTCGGCGTTTATGTCAAAGAATAAATCCGACATTGCTACAGTCACGCAAAACAATCCGCAGTTGCAGTCCTATATGGAGATGCTGGAAAATTCGGCAAATCGGATCAAGCCGATTGATCCAGATAAGGCAACGAACCTCGCAACTGTGAAGAAACTGGCCAATGGGAATGTCAGTGACATTTTGTATGGTATTGGCACAGGAAAGATCATCCGTACTGCCGCCTCTGATCTTTTGATCCGTTCAATTGGAGAAAAGGTGGGTGTCGATCTTGGTGCTTCTCTTGAGGCTGTTGGCGCATTGGCTGGCGGTATTGGTTCTCAACATCTTCCGTTCATCGGAAAAGGTGTTGAGGGTGCTACGGAATGGGCATTGACTGGAAATGTCCGTCAAAAAGCAATTGAACTTTTGCATCAGGCTAAAACCAACCCAGAATTAATGAAAATCTTGATGGCCAAGCCAGACCCGCGCGCGGTTGAAAGTATTTTCAGTGAGCAAAATCGTGCAAATGTTGTGCGCGGTTCGATGGCTGGACGGCAAGCTGGCGAAGAACATAAAAAAGAACCAGTCCCTCTCACTATCCACGGCCCATCCAACCGCTTTGCCGGTGGTCGTATAGACCGGGCCTCTGGCGGCAAGGTCGCCCACAACATTCAGCCGCTTGTGAGCCGCCTCATGGGGCTTGCGGAGCAGGCCAAGAAGTCCACCGACAATAGTACCAAGCCGTTGCTGGATGCGCCTGACGCTAGTATCGTCAAGGCCCTCCGTGTCGCCAATCAAGCCATCTAGGGGTCATCGCTATGGTTTCGACCTATACCACCAACAAGCGCATCGAGAAGCCCGCCAATAACGATTACATCGACACATGGAATGTGCCGGTCAACAACGATTGGGACATCATCGACCGGGCCTTTGGCGGCACTTTCACAGTGTCGTTGACGAACACCAACGTGACTTTGACCCAGACCAACGTGCAGAACACCTGCATTCTGTTGCAGGGGGTGCTGACGGCCAACGTGACCGTCTACTTCCCTTCCGGCGTGTCTGGCTTCTACATCGTCAACAACAGCACCACGGGGGCATTTACCGTCACGCTGCTTTCGGCTGGCGGCTCGCCCGGTCGCGGGGTAACGGCGGGACAGGGCTCTTATACGCTTGTTTGGTCCAACGGTAGCAACGTAGACCTTGCCACCAATGCGGCCCTGACGGCGGGTTCCGGCATTAGCATTGTTGGCAACACCGTCTCGATTAATGCCCCGCTTGCGCCTGTCTACGGGGGCACCGGGCAGGCTACCTACACCAATGGCCAACTCTTGATTGGCAACACTCTATCGGGCGGGTTGACGCCCAATACCTTGACGGCTGGGGCTAATATCACCATCACAAATGGTAACGGGACGATTACCATTGCCTCGACTGGTGGATCAGGGGGCCCTATCCCCAACCCGTTTGGTGTCGCCTACATTATGGCTGGTGTTTAATTTAGGCTTCAAAATGTAGTAGCACAGAGACCTGTGCTGCTTACAATACGATTTGCCTGACTTAGGCTCTCCGCAATAGCGTGTATGTTCGCCATCCACAGGCCCAAGAATGTAGCGGCATGATTTGGAGGTTAGGTCAAAGATTGTGATGCCACCTTCATAAATTTCAATTGTTTCTGGCTCTGGCTTAAACGCTTTCAGTTTGGGTTTTTTGACCATTGGTTTTTCCTCTTTGGGAATCTGCGCAATAGTAACTGTTTTGTTTGAAATCTTGTGGAAAACTTTGCCTTTTACTTTTAACCTGTGGATAACCCCCATCACTGTTCCACGGGTTGTTTCAAGGATGTTGGCAATTTCCCCAGAAGATTTTCCGTTTTCCCACATTTCTGCAATTAATTCTTTTCTTGTCTCTCTCATTTTTGCTTCTTTTCCTTTTGTGGTGGGTTGGGCATTGGTATCCAGTGAGTTGGCTGTGGGTTTAAAGCGCCATCAGTGCCCGTATCCCATTTTCCGCAGGCGAAAAACACAATTTCCATCCATCGCCCATTCCACCCCAAGATCCAAATACCGTCTTGGGGTGCTGTATCCATTGTTTCCCACTTCAGGGCTTGGGGCCAATGGCCTTCATACTCGTCTTTTCTAATTACCACATAGCCCTGATCGTACAGGTCTTGCCACGCCACATTTCCTTGGATAATTGGTTTCAGCATAACTGACCCCGCCCTTTATATCCCGCCGTCCAAAGGAACGTCTACAACGGAATTTTGCGCCATATTGGCTATTTCCTGTTCAAAACTAGGACTAGCCGCAAACATTCCCGCAAAGGCAAAATAGTTGATGCCATCAACATACGAGTCCAAATTATGCCTGTCGCCTTCAAGCCGTCCCAACTTGCAAGCGTGCATAATCATGGCCATATCATATGGCGTAACAGGCTTGTTTAGGATGAGGCTGGCAATCTTTGCCTGCCGCTCAAGTGTTTCCTTCATGTCGCCATACTGGCTGGCGCGGTCATGAAACACGTCGATTGTCTGGGTCATTATGTCTTTGTATTCCATGTTACGTTCCTTTTCCTTATTGGTGTTTGTCGTAGACGCGAACCTTGCTGACGTAGTGCTGGTTAATAATCAATTTGCCTTTATTTTGCACTTCTCCATCCTCGCGTTGCCATTCCTCAACCATGATGAAATCCTCTTGATGCAAAATATTCTGGAACTCTTCTAATGTCCGTGCGGGATGCTCTCCAATGATTTGGTGGGACATCCCGTTCTTGGTGGGCACGTTCAATGTAATGAAAAACTTCATTTCAGGGCCTGTCTTTCAAGTTGCAAAGTTTTGCGGTTCCGTTCGTGTATCCGTCGTGTTTTGCCACCGGCATGTAAGGGATTAGACCACGGCGCATCAAATTATCAATCGTTGTTTCTATTTTTGTTGTGGTTTCCAGTTCTTTTATTCGGGCCTCCGCCTGCTCCAATCGTGTGGCGATCCGGTGCATACGGTCCCAAACATAAAGGAAATTGTCCATGTCAGCCCCCCATCGCAAGGCAGATGGTGAAAATTGCCACTACAGCTACGCAAGTGGCAAAAATGTTGGCGGCTTCATAGGCTAGGTTCAAGATGTTCATTTTGGTTCTCCGTTTTGGTGTAGTCACTATGCGCCTGAACTTCTTTAGGAAAGCTTAACGGCGGCAAATTATTTAACTCTGCGTGTTTGCGAACGCTGTGCAAGATGGTTGTGTGATCCCGCTTACCCAGAACGCGCCCAATCCTCGGGAAAGAAAGGTTTAACCTTAATTTCAACTCGTAAGCGGCCTCTTGCCGGGCTTTCATGTATTTCTTTTTGCGATCTCGCCCTGTTATGTCCCTGACCGTTACATCATGTTTAAGAGCGATTTCATGCAAAATGCTCTGGGCAGGCGGCAAAGGAGCTATGCTTACAATCTGTATTTTGGGCTCAGGTGCTGGAGCGGGCGCTGGCTCCGGCTCCGGCGCTGCCGCTTCAATCGGGGGGATGATGATTGGCTTTGAGGGCGGCGTGTACCTTAAACGCTCTCGAACAGCTTTATAGTGCGCTTGCATCTCTTCCATCGTTTTCATTTTTGCTCCACAGCTTTTTTAATTTTTCACAATTCTATGATACACACACTCATCCGAGTGGGGAACATAAAAATGTACCTTACAACGCAAGCAGTTCAGGATTTGTGCAAAAAGCACGGGTCCATCCGCAAGGCGGCCAAGTTTTTGGGTGTGGCGGAATCAACCGTTCGGGCTCGGATAAAAACCAATACGCCAACTAGGGTTCCAGCGGCGTTTACTAAAATTCAGGATATGGAAAAAGAAATAGACGATTTGAAGAAAAAGTTATCATTTTTCTCAACAAGCAAGCCAAAATACATTGGCGGACGCACGGATAGCAGCACTACAGTCATCGCTATAGGCGACACTCATGACCAGCCCGGCATGGCAAAAGATCGGTTCAAGTGGATTGCGCGACATTGTGCCGCAGTCGTTCCTAACCGGATTGTGCAAATAGGCGACTTCTGTTCTTGGGATTCTGTTTCCACGCATGACGCACCGGGCAGCGTCAACCACGCCATGCGGCCATCCTTCAAAACAGATATGGAAAGCTGCGAAGAGGCCATGTGCCTGTTCTTCAAAGAAATCAAAGACCTAAACATCCCAATGGAGTTGACGGCGGGCAACCACGAAGAGCGAATTCAACGCTTTGAGAACAAAAACGCAGAAACTGTAGGGACGTTGTATATACAATTTGAGGAACTTTGCGCTCGGTATCGCTGGCGGCTGCATCCCTATGGGCAATGGCTATTTATCGACGGGGTTGGGTTTACGCACGTTCCCAAGAACATAATGGGCAAGCCCTACGGCGGCCAAAACAGCGAAAACCAGATAGCTAATCATGCAACTCACAGCGTAGTCTTTGGTCATACGCATCGCTCGTCCTTTCGTAAGGCACCAAAGATCGGAATTAACAATAGCATCGAGGTTCTCAATTTGGGAAGCGCCATGCCTGACGGATACGTCGCCAAGTACGCAGGAACGGCTACCTCGGGTTGGTCCTACGGCATCTATGAATTGAATATCAAATCCGGTCACATCATATCGCATCGGTTTCTTGACATGCGTCAGTTGCAGGAAAAATACTCTTGAGGCTCGATAAGATGCACCCTTTTGCGGAGGAGCTTTGCGCCATGTTTCGCACTAAGCACGGCGTTATGGACGCCGAGAACGAAATGGCGCGTGAGCTAATTGCGCTTAATTTGCGTGTGCTGGAGCTTGAGGGCCGTATGAAGGTGCTTGAGCGGGATCGACACCGGGCCTATCATAGGGAGCCAAGCATTCACCACATGAGGAGCCTGTCGCTTCCCATTGATGACAACAATTGGTTTACACCTGAGAAGGATGAAGACAATGCGTGATAGTGATGATGATATTGTCGAGCTTGTGGACGACGAAACGCCAATCTTTGACGATCCTGTTTCCCAGCGCGCCTACGCGTTCGTTCACTTGGGCAAGTTCGCCGAGGGGTGCGAAGACCCTATTGCGCGTGACTTAACCTACACAATGATGCGTAAAGTTTGCTCGTCAATCAAGGCAACCTCAACCGCGGAAGTGCGGGTAATTGAGGGCGGCCCGGCTAAATAGTCGTCACATTTTTATGGCAATCTGGTACTGCTGGTGCCAGCTCTGAGGAGATCGTCATGAACAAGGAAGCATTGCGACTTGAAGTTGAAGCCGTTCTTGAAGCAATCAAGGATGCGCTTGAGGAAGCTGTGGAAACTGTAGAAGTTGCCTTTGAGGATGAAGACGACGAAGAAATTTTGCCGGGTGATTGCAGCTTTCCCATCGTGTGGAGCGTTGGTAGCTCTCCTTGCGACGGGGAGGGTGGCGAGCCCATTGAAGATCCAATGGTGCTGCGCGTTCATTCGGCGGAAGAGCTTGATGAGCCCAACACCAAGTACGACGTGTCTCTTCAGGATGCCGTATCATCCCTGATCTTCATGATTGGTAGTGATGATGAGGATATGGTCATTGTCGCCACGCAAGTTCGTGACGCTTTGAACGAACTGGCTGACCAGATCACGATGGCGCTTGAGCTGAACGCCAACGAAGAATAAAAGTTAGAGGGGGCTTAGGCCCCCTCTTTCAACCGTTAATCCTTTGCCTCTAACGCCTCAAGAATGACGGTTCGGGCTAATATATTAGCCCCCCAATCGCCAAGGCTAAGTACTTCCCGCAACGCCGCCTCCAGCTTTTCGATGCGGTCGGCGGCGGCAACTGCACGATTGATATAGTCATCTTGCATTGCATCCCATTCTTGGCGCGTCTCTGCGCGTTGAATGCAAATTTTGAATGGTTCACTCATTTTTCCTCTCCTATTTCACCCCAAAATTTTTGCATGGCATCTTCATATTCGCGGGTAAGAAGTCCAATGACATCATTCAAAATGTCCGCTCTCATCAACGAATCTTGGTTTGCAAACTCAAAAGTAATTGTAACTTCTCCTTCAGCACTGTCATAATCAGCCCATAGCGTGCCAAATCGCACGCCCTTTGAGCGTTTTCCTTTGTAACTTTGACCTGCATATCGTTCTGTTTTTCTCATTTCGGGCCCTCCGGCATTGGCATCCAGTGGGTGGGGTTGATCTCATACCCTTCATGATTGCGCCACTCTTGGAAGTCGGTGTCGTAATACCCCACCACAAGAAAGCCCCCACCCGGCGATTCTTTCCACCAAGACGGCTCCCACAGCAGGAAGGTGGTCTCAACGTCTGCGGTCTCTATAGGTTGCCATTCACTCATCTATCTTCCTCCCCATTGTTGGGTTGTTACGCCCGCGCACCTGCGTGTTGGGCCAGACCCAAATTTCGCCAGTTTCGTCCTGAATGCAGACCCACAGGATATGATGCTCGTCGCCGTTGTCGATTATGAAGTGGCACAGGGCCTTCCCCAGCGGCGTGGTCAGGGGCAGGGTTGGGTTTAGCTGAACGATGTTGCTCATGATTTCAATATTCCCTTTTGCTTCAGATACTCTTTGGGATCAAACCCGTTGCTGATGTCGAAAAACGCCGATGGGTGATTGTCTACGTCCCAAAAAAACCCATCCAACAGCTTTGCCGCCAACTTGGCTTCGTCCGCCATCGCCCGGTTTCTAACGTATGGCGCAACGCGGGCAAGCAGTTCTTGGGCCCTGCGTAAAGCCGCCAGCACCTCTACATGGTGTTTTAGAGGGACGCTGCGTTCGAGCGCCTCGCTGATTTCTTCAATCAGCCGGTTGTTTCTCTCGTATCGGTTCATGGTTGTTTGCCTTTATTTTTTGGATCATTTGTTTGGCCGCTTCCGCGCCCTTGCATATTATTACCGTGTCCCCGATTGACATCAAGTAGGAATGCCAATCTTTTTGATTTTTATCTACTACGCCACCCTCCGTTCGCTTCATTTCAATCCAAAGTTTCCACGCCGGAACGTAAAGATCAGGTACGCCTGCGCTTACCCCCTCAACCTTCAACCTAGCCGCCGTGGTGATGCTGCGGGCACCACCATTGGGAATGGCAAATATGCGAACACCGTCAAAAGTTTGACGGAACCACTTCACAAGTTCGCGCTGTTCTTCGTGTTCTGTCGGAATTCTGTCAGTCAAGATGCGCTTCCTCAAAACGGCGGCTCCATTAACCATTCGTCGCATTGGTTGGCTACCTGAGTGAACTCCTTTGGAGGCACCATGTCAAACACCCCGCAACGCCCATCGCCGCTGTAGTTCATGCAGTTGTAGCAGAACTTCGGTGGCCCCTTGTCAAACAATTCCCTCATCATTTTCTCATGGGCAACCAATACTTTTGGCTTCTCATGTCTCATGCCCAACTCCTATTGATCACCTTGAAGAATTTGCCGTCTTTTTTGTATTCGATGGTCTGTGGAGGAACGCCAGTATTTAGTCCCTGACACATTGCCCCCAAATCTGTCTCCGTCAAGCTAATTTGAGCTTTCGACGCAGAACTGAGCCTGAAGATTGTTTGTCTGGCTTTTTGCCCTGCGTAACCCTCATGAGTTACCGGGAGATATTCAATAATTGGCGGGTCTGAGATGCCCCCGTAATACGACACCGCCAGCATTTCCTTTCCGCTTGTTCGGCTGATGTGCTTGCGCCATTGCCAGTCAGTGACCTGCATTTTACTCCCGTCCAACCCCATGATGTCGTCATGGTGGAGCTGCAATTTCTTCTGCGCAATGGGGAATTGATACCCGCAAGACGGGCACTCTTTTGCACTTGGATGCACAAGTTCATGGCACTCTGGGCAAGCCTTTACGGGGGCTTCGCCGGGCTCGTCTGACTTCTTTCCTGTTTTAGGCGGCTGCACCGCAGTTATAGGCCCGTGCGAGGCCACTACACCCGCAAAGTCCAGCACCATGCAGTGATCCGTGTGCGACTTCACCCGCATCCCGCGACCCGCCATTTGTACATACAACCCCGCGCTCATGGTAGGGCGCAGCATGGCGATCAGGTCAATGTCAGGGTAATCAAACCCCGTCGTCAGCACATTGGCGTTGGTGAGCGCCCGCAGCCGCCCTGCTTTGAAGTCTGCGAGGATGCGCTCACGTTCTTTCTTTGGCGTCTTTCCGGTCACGCAGGCGGCAGCAATGCCTTTTTCTTGCAGCACCATCGACACATGGTAGGCATGGTCAACGCCTGCGCAAAAGAATAGCCAAGCCTTTCGATCTTCCGCTAGTCCAATAACCTCGTCAACAATCGCACGGTTTTTTGGATCAACGTCAACCGCCGCCTGCAACTCGCTTTCAATAAAATCGCCACCGCGTTTTTTTACGCCGGAAACGTCAAGCTGCTCCTTCGTGTGCTTACTGCGAAGGGTGGCAAGAAAGCCCCTATAGATCAGTTGCTCAATGCTAACCGGCTCCAACAACGCGTCAAAAATCGCTGGTTTGTCAGTGATGTAGCCGTGGCCCAACCTAAAGGGCGTGGCGGTCAAACCAATCACGCGCAGCGCCGGATTAATTCGCGTTAAATCGCCAAGAAACTTTCGATAATCGCCATGTTCCTTATGGTTCACCAAGTGACACTCATCAATGATCACCAGATCAATGTGCCCGACATCCGCAGCCTTCTTCCCGATCGACTGAATGCCCGCAAAAGTAATCGGCTCACCAAGGTGTTTCTGGCCAATGCTGGCCGAGTAAATGCCCAAAGGCGCGTTGGGCCAATGTTGGCGCAGCTTCTCGGCGTTCTGCTCAATCAGCTCCTTCACATGCGTTAGCATCAGGATCTGCGTCTCAGGCCATGATTGCAGCGCGTCCTTACACAGGGCGGCCACGATATGGCTCTTGCCCGATCCGGTGGGCATGACAATGCAGGGATTGCCCTTATTGCCCGCCGCAAACCAAGCGTAGAGATCGTCAATAGTGTGTTGTTGATAGTCACGAAGTTGAACCATTGCTCATTTCCATCTTTTCGAATTGGCTCATAGGGATAATGCAACAAGGCTCAATGTCCTGCCAATCTCCCCGGTCTTTGCGTCCCGTAATTTTGATTGCATATGGGGCCCATTGGTCAATTGTAGCTACAAACAAGCCATCCGTTAGCTTTACCGCCAACACAAACGGCACAGTCCATTCCGCCGCCCGGTGCGACTTGCTGGCGCTCAACATAAGGCCGCCCCAGCCGTCAATCTGCTTGCTTGTATAGTTTCTGCACTTAATTTCAGCCGTCGCCACAAGAACGCCGTCCTTCACAACCCCGAAATCCAAGCCATACGAAATTTTCAACTTTACAAAATCGCATTCCCATTTGGCGGACAGATAATCCGCCACTTCACGCTCATTCTTTAAGTCTTCGGGCGTCTCGTATATGGGCCTCATTTCACTATCTCCGCGCCCGGCCACATCTCTTTGATTTTCTTTACCGTTTCATTCGTACAAGCCCCCGCGTTCGCGATGATCTCGCGGCTGGTGTACACTTCATCGCTCGGCCTGCCGTTCTTTACGTCATGCCCATCAATTTCATAGATAGCCGTCCATTCAATGTCGCTATCCTTCATTTTCCAAGGCACAAGGTCGGGATGCAACGTATGTGCCTCGCACCCAGCATACTGATATTGATATAAAACATTGTCAGCGTCATACCGTTCGCAACGCCATGTGCTATCTTCTTTGGGCGTACTGTGGGCGCAAGTTCTGCAATTTACATGTTTGGTTAAATGCGTTTCGTGGCAGAAAGAATGCGCATCGCAGAATTTACACTGAAACCATGTCGGGTCAGTCGATATAGGTGGAGGCATACGCTCAGACAATGCAATCCGCTTACCACGCGCGACCAGCTTTTCCGCCATCTCCTTGTCATACCGAACCCGCTCTGTGTAGAGGCGGTCGTTATCTTTGCAAACCGCCACATATAATGCACGGTCAATGCCGGTCCCGTGCATGTAGATTTGCATCTGAGCAAAATGTTCAGGCTTTGATTTTTCGACACCTTTGGCCTCCACGTCTTTGAATGATTTAGAGCTATGCGTTTTAAACTCGCAAATGTGGCGCTTGTTCATTGCCTCTGGAACGCCACCCTCAATGATGGCGTCAATGCTCCCCGACACATGTGAGCCAAAGTCCACGCTGATCTGCTTTTCTGTGTTCTGAACCATAACGCCAATCGACCGCAGGTCCGCAATAATGTTTGCCTCTTCCTGATGCCCACGGCGAAACAACCGCAATACCCGCCCCGGGAAGGTCGGCTGCACCGCCCAACGAAACGACAGCCACATCCACCGTTCGCAAGGTCCCCCAAGCATCGAGGCCCCCAAATGCGGGCGCGGCTTGCTGACCCGGTTTTCATGCGCCTTGTCGATCAGGTTTTCGATGGTGTTTTCAAATTCAGGGATTTTCATGTTTTAGACTCCGCACATGCCTTCACATTCATTCATAAACAGGTCCGGCTGGCCGACTTCCGCATGTGTTCGAAGATCGACCTGATCAAGAGGCTTGCAGCTCCGATGGATGTACGGCACAGCTTTTATACGCCCCATTGTTCCATTGGAACGCAGCGCGTGATCGGTCTTGACGGCATCTTCGAATGACTCGGGATCTGCCGCCTTCATAGCTATCCAACTCTCGTCAGATCGAAAGGGGCAGAACGTGCACGCGCTCTTTGGAGCTGACCATCCGTGCTGGGTCATCCATTCAAGACAAGCTGCCCGGCTCATCCCAAGTTCAATCAATGGCCAGCGGTTGACCTTCCAATGGCTATTCGCCGGTTTCATGCGGATGGCCTCGTCAGTCGAGATTCCGATCCAAACCTCAACGGACTTCGCGGGGATGCGCTGGCGAGGGGCGTAGCCAAGGAGCGCCCGCAGCTGCTTGTCGATGGGCTTAATTTTGTATTCCGAGGTGCATTGGCGTCGGGCCATCCCAATTCCAAGATTGCCGCGATCCAAAAAGAAAGGGATAGACGCAAATCTTTTGCTTCCACCCGTATTCGTGCCGCGCACAAGGTCATCGCGAATATTCCCTGCGCTGATGATATGCACAGGATATGGAAGTTCAGCAGTCAACCGCTGTAAATGGTCATACACAGGTTTCGGCTCTGCCCCAGTGTCTGCAAAGATTGCGCAGTCAGGCATCTCTATTTCGCCAAATTTGGCCATGAGTGCCAGTGTAGTGGACTGAACGCCAGCCCCGAGAGAAAGCACTTTCATTATGACCTCCAAAAGTAAACCGGGGCGCTATGGCCCCGGCTGTTGTTATTACTTCTTCGCCCACGGGGGAGCAGCCTTCGCCACGGCGGGAGCTGCTACCGCCGCCGCAAGCCTTGGCGGCGCGCCGCCCTCAATGCCCTTAAACCCCTTCACTTGGTTCTTGTCCCCATACTGTTCGGACTTCTCGATATCGACCTTGATCTGAAGGCTGTGGCCGATCAACTGATCCGTGTCAGACACTTTGGGAATGCCAGTAGCCTCCAAAATCTCGCGAAGCTGCTGGCGGCCAATTTCCTCGGCCTTGGGCGACTGGTTCTTGATGTTCAGGTTTCCAAACACAACACGACCCTGATGACTTGGACCCGTAACGTCGTAACGGACGGCGATATACTGTCCCGTGCCGGTCTTCGTGGCCTTCAAATCCGCCGCCGCAATGGTGACTGAATACCAACCCGGCGGGATGGGATCAAAGCTTGTCTTGCCCTGCGGAAGAAACTCAACGTCGAATGTTTCACCAAGATTTGCCATGCTTACTTCTCCTTCGTAATTGTGAATGACGGCCTTCCGGGCGTCGATGTGATGGCGCGGGAAAACACCGTTTTGACATTGTTGCCAACGCCATCCCATGTGGACATTTTGAGTTCAGGCTTCCAGCGGAACAACACGCTCAGGTGATCCTGCATGTCATGCTCTGCTGCAATCTCTTGCGCCAGATCGGCATCGACCTTGCGATTGATGCGAGAGGCGATCTTGATGGTGAAAGGCTCAGCCTCCACCTTCTTCGTGCCTTCGTCGCCCTGCTGCACCTCCAGAAGACGACAGATCTCGTCTTCAATCAGGCGCCGCCTTTCAGTGGCGTCATGCTCGGCGTTCTTCGCCTCAACCCACTCAGTAGAGAGTGTCTGGAGCGGCTTCATGACGCCCCCCCAATCTTCGCAATGATTTCGCCAAGGTCCGGGGCCTCCCAAGCGCCTAGCTTGCCACTGCGGTCCTTGGCCAACCAAATGCCGTCGCTGTCGCACATGAGGGCGCGCTGGGTGTTGCCGTCAGCATCCTTATCAACCCGCAGCGCCAACACCTCGTCGAAGAAGTAGGGCAAAGATTGACCCGTCTTGTTGCCGGGCATCGAGGGGGCGTAGAGAATGCGGCCCGTCTCGTCCTGAGACTTCTCCAGCTTGGCGCTCATGTAGACGTGCCGCCCCGGCAAGTCGCGGAAAGCGCGGATAATGTCAGCCATCTGTTCCTGCATTGCGCCATAAGCCTGACGCGGGTCTTTGGCGATCTTCTTTTCGTGGTTCAGCACAACCTCGGCAATCTCGCTGATGCTGTCAAGCGCCACGCTCTTATATTTCGTGGCCTCAGAGGACGACATCCATTCGAACGCCTCTTTCAAATCGTCCATGCAGGTTATTTCAATATAAGGGAGATTTGCGTCCTGAATGGACAGCAGCCCGCCCTCGGCTGACAGAACAATCGGGTCGGGCAGTGAGGGGATCAAACTGGTCTTTCCAGCGCCCGCTTGCCCATACACGAGCATTTTGACGCCATTAGCGGACAAACCGCCTGTGTTTTTTACAGATATGGCCAATGTGGCCTCCTTGGTCTTGATCGGTCGGACTATTCCGTTCGATCAACGCTTGCACTATGGGTGATTTGCGGGCATCTTGCAACAGAGTAATGTTCGAAATCCACATGGAGGCATAAAATGATGTCAATCGAAGCCATCCGGCTTGCATTGCGAGACCGGCGACTTAGCATGATCTCCAAGGCCACGGGCCTGCACTACAACACCATCCGTGGCGTGCGGGATAACGAGGCTGCCAACCCAAGTTATAGGGTGCTTAAAGCTCTCAGCGATTATCTGGAAGGTGCGGCAAATGGTTGATATTACAGACATTTTCGGCGGTCCTTGGTCCCCGCCAGCCAAAAACACGCTGCCCCCCGAAGACCAGCTCCGCGACGCAATCATGGCTGCGGGCCTAACCCCGCCAAAAGAGATCCTGCTTGACGGAAAAATCCATAGGTTTAATTCAGGCACTAAAGGATCAGGCGGTCACGATAAACCCGGATTTTACATCGCCTTCGGGGACGGCATCCCCGCCGGGCGCTTTGGTTGTTGGCGCTCAGGCATTGAATCAACTTGGCGAGCCGACATTGGCCGCAAGTTGACTCACACCGAAGAAATGATCCATATGCGCCGCATGGCCGAAGCAAAGGCCCTCAGAGACGCAGAGAACGCCAAGAAACAAGAAGTCGCCGCCAACACCGTCGAAACCATTTGGTCCGAATGCGGCCCGGCAAGCCCAGACCATCCTTATCTTGCCCGCAAGGGCATCAAGACCCACGGCGCCCGCGTCACCGGCGACGGACGGCTAATCGTCCCGCTCTACGATCAGGCCGGAAGCCTTTCAAGTCTCCAATACATCGACGCAGACGGCGGCAAACTGTATCACTCAGGCGCACAGACAGGCTCTCGTTTTTGGCAGATCGGCACCAATGACGAGCCGGGCACCCTCTATGTTGCCGAGGGCTTCGCCACCGCCGCGACCATCCACGAGGCCACGAACCGCCCCTGCATCGTCGCCTACTCCGCCTCCAACCTCGTCCCCGTCACCGGCATCTTGCGCGAAATCCACGGGGCCACGCAGGACATCGTAATTGTGGCGGACAACGATGCCTCCGGCGTTGGCCAGAGGTATGCTGAACAGGCATCGGCCAAGTTCGGGGCTCGCATGGTTATGCCGCCAGAGCCGGGGGACGCCAATGATTACGCGCAGGCCGGTAATGATTTGGCGGCCCTTCTCGTCCCGCCCAAAGACGACTGGCTGATCCCCGCTGATGACTTCTGCGCCCAGCCCGCCCCCATATCGTGGCTGGTCAAACGATGGTTACAAGATAAAGCCCTGATTATGGTCCACGGACCCTCCGGGGGCGGCAAAACCTTCGTGGTGCTGGATTGGTGCCTGCGCATGGCGGCAGGCGTTCCAGAATGGGCAGGCAACCGCGTTCGAACGGGAACGGTCGTTTATCTGGCGGGCGAGGGGCATCACGGCCTGCGCGGGCGCGTAGCGGCTTGGAAAGTCCACCAGAACGCGGGGCCGCTGTCCATGTGGCTCTCTCGCGACGGGTGCGATCTAAACACACCGGCTGGCTACATGCGGGTGGTGGACAACATCAGGGCGCTCCCGAAGCGGCCCAGCCTAATCGTCGTTGACACTCTCCACAGATTTCTTTTGGGGGATGAAAACTCCGCACAAGACGCCAAGACCATGCTTGACGCCTGCGGGGCGCTGATGGCGGAATTTGGATGTTCGGTGCTGCTCGTACACCATACCGGCGTCAGCGAGGAGGCCCAGCATAGGGCGCGAGGTTCGTCCGCATGGCGCGGGGCGCTGGACATCGAGATCAGCATTGTGCCCGGCAAGGATGGATCGCCAATGTCAATTGTCCAGCGCAAGTCCAAGGATGCCGAATTGGCCGAGCCGGTTTATGCCGAGCTTACGTCCGTCACCATCCCCGGTTGGTTTGATGAGGACGAGCAGCCCGTCACGAGCGCCGTTGTGAACCTCACGGAGGCCCCTGTGGCCGCCAAAAAGGAGAGCAAGGAGTCGGTGTTTTTCAAAATATTTGAAGCGGCTTGGTACGCCTCTGGGGCCGAGGAAAAGGAGGGCGCGCCATATGTCACGCGGTCGTCGCTTAGGGCGAAGCTGAAGGAAAGTTGCAATGATGCGACCGCCGATAAGAAGATGAGGCCGGGGTCGGCTGATCAGCCCGTGGGTGCGCTCTTGGCAGCCGAGATCATCAGCCCATTTGAAAACGGGTGGGTGGTCAGCGACGGGGCATATGCGTCAGGATTGCTTTTAAGGAAAAAAGGGGAGAGGGCAAAGCCATGATAGCTATTGTTATGCTTAACCGTACCATACCGTACTTTTGGCGTACTAGTACGTTGCGGTACGTTTTGGGCTTATTGCTTAGCTCAACCGTACCGGCGTACCGTACCGTACTTTCGCGTACTAGTACGTTTTGGGGCAAAACGCCCGAAACCGTACCGTACCGTACCACCCCTCCTAGGGAGGGGTACGGTGGTACGGTCGGTGCGGCGAGAAGTTCGGTCCCCTAGTTGAGTACCTCAACCAATAATATCCTCGTCAATGGTGTCGAGGGGGCTGCGGCACCAGATAGGGCTTTTGGCATTGCGATACCGCTTGCGGCTGATCTCGCGCTGGAGGCACCCGCAGGATTGTACACTTCTGCGACGTAGATACCGACCTTCGATCTCTTTTTCAGCGCCGCAGGAACACTTACATAACCATAGCAATCGTTTATGTTTGGTGATGTTGCCATTGGTGCCAAGCACTACAAGCCGCCCATACACGTTCCCGGTCTCGTCAATCATGGTGTTACCTCCAATTGCTCTGCCAGCCAGTTGATGTTGATCTTGCCCTGATCAAGGGCCGCCAGAAGGATTAGGATAGCCCGTGGCGGGGGCCAACGCCCCGCCCGCCAATACTCTACCATCCGGCTCTTGGAGCCCGTCAGGAGGGCTACGTCGGCCACCGTGAGGCCATGCCGTTGCATGGCGGTTTTGAGGGGGGTCATTTTGGCTCCAAATATTTGAGAGCATCAACAACAGCCGCCTCGGTCCAGACGTAGCTGGGCTCATGGGAGCGGTGGCGGTACAGGCAAAACAGCGCCCACAATTCGGGGTTGTGGAAGCTGCAAAGCTCATTAGTGGGTTCGGGGAGGGTCAGGCCGCTCATTGCTCGCGATCCGCCAGTTGCTCCATCAGGATCGCCACAGCCTCGGCTGGCGTGGCCCCGTAGCCGATGGGGTCAGTTTCCTGCCCGTCGTAATCGTCGGTGACGGCGCACCAGTCCCAGCTTTTGTGCGGAGAAGCAAAGTTATAGTTGATGATGATTTTGTATTCGGTGGTCATGGCGTTCCCCTCAGATCTTGACGTAATGGATATGGTCCGCCCAAAAGGGCGTGTCCATCGAACCGACCAGCTTGCCCTGCACGAACACCGCCTCGGTGTACTCCGACTCATCCGGGGTCTGCATGGCGACGATCTCGACCAGATCGCGTGCGGCGGCTTCGGAGTAGGGGTCGGCGCCGAGGACGTGATCCACGATGTTCTCGCAGATGGCGTCCCACATGCCTTCGCCTGTAGCGCCGAAGGTGAGGGAGGGGGTGGTCTCGCCGAGGGTGAAGAAGTTGAAAGTCATTTGTTTGCTCCGTTGTTGATGACGTATATTTACTGCAATGGTTGCGGGGTGTCAAGCGCACCCCGCGATGATTTTTAGGCCAAAGCCTTAGCTGTCGCCGTGACGCTCAAGCGGATCGTCGGCTTAATTGCCTTGGCGTGGCAGCGCAGGAAGTCGGCGGGGCTTAGAAGCGTTTCGGCCAAATCCTTGCTGAAGGTGTTGGGGAAGCTTTCATAGACCTTCACGATGGCGCGCGTGCCGTGGATAACGTTCTCGCGGGTGGCGAGAATCTCGTCGCGGATGAGAGCCTGCTTGGCTTTCAGCTCTTTGATGTGGGCGTCGAGGGCGGCGTAGTGGTCTGCGAGGGTGGCGAGGTTGGACATTGTTGTGTTCCTTGTTGAGTGAGGGATGGTGGGGGGCTGGAGTCCCCGGTTACTTGGCGATTTCAATGTTGCGGACATGTTCAAGGAAGGTCATAACATCGTCTCGGTAACACTCGTCTGAACCCTGCACGTTGTAGGTCATGCAGGTGATGTTCCCATCGAGGGCATTCCAAGTCCACTTTGGGTCAAGCCAAACTGTAACCTGATGGTCAGGGCAAATTTCAATCTCGTCGATGCGGCTGTCACGTTTGGCGATGCGGCGGATATAGTCAGTGGTTAGTTTCATTTGCCTGCTCCGTTGTTGATGTCCTATCTATAAGGCGCAACCATTGCGGGGTCAAGCGGTAAATCGCATATTCGCGGCGATTTTGCGATTTATTTTAGATATTGCGTTTTGGGTCGTTCGGGCTTATCTTTATGCGTGAAGTTACAATCGTTGAAACAATCGCACAGGTGGGTCGTGACTAAAAAGAAAGATCCTGATAAGCGGCCAGTTGGTCGCCCTTCGCTCTACAAGCCAGAGTATTGCGAGATCGCTGTACAGCTTGGTAAGGAAGGCTGTTCGCCTGCTGAAATAGCTGCTCACTTTGATGTAGATCGCGTTACACTCATAGATTGGTCTCGCGCGCACGAAGATTTTTCTACAGCCCTAGCGCGCGCGAAGCTTCACGAACAGGCTTGGTGGGAGAAAGCTGGGCGAACTGGCATGTATCTTGATCGCTTCAACGCAACTGTTTGGACGAAATCCGTCTCGGCGCGTTTCAAGGATGATTACTCTGAGCGCCGAGAGGTCACAGGCGCAAACGGCGGCCCCATCCAGCAGGCGGTGACGTTGCGGACGCTTGACGTGTCTGAGCTAGACGACGATCAGCTTGAGGCGTTGGAGACCGCGCTGGTGGCCACGCTTGGGAAAGATTGATCTTCCCCGCGACATCGACGGCAGGTCAACGCTTCTGAACATCGAGAAGCGCCGCTGCGAGCTGTCGCTGGCCAACTTCATCAGAAAAGCGTGGCACGTCGTAGAGCCCGGCCAGCCCTACGTCCACAACTGGCACATTGACTTGATTGCCGCCCATCTTGAGGCAATCACTGACGGCCACGTTCTTGACGACGGATCGCCATACAATCGCCTGCTGATCAATGTGCCGCCCGGCACAATGAAGTCGATGATCGTCAACATCTTCTGGCCTTCGTGGGAATGGGGGCCTCGCAACATGCCCCATATGCGGTACATATGCGCCGCCCATCAGCAGGGCCTTGCAATCCGCGACAGCACGAAGATGCGCCGCCTCGTTACCAGCGATTGGTATCAAAAGCATTGGGGCGACCGGGTAAAGCTAACCGGCGATCAGAACGCCAAGACCAAGTTCGAGAACACGGCGACCGGGTTCCGCGAGGCGCTGGCGGCTGGTTCAATCACCGGCTCGCGCGGCGACCGGGTGCTGATCGACGACCCTCACAGCGTCGAAAGCGCCAACAGCGAGGCTATGCGCCACACGACGCTCGAATGGTTCACCGAAGCCGTCCCAACCCGCCTTAACAACCCGAAGACCAGCGCCATCGTCGTTATCATGCAGCGCCTGCACGAAGAAGACGTTTCTGGCGTCATCCTTGAGCGCAAAGGCTTTCAAGGCGTCTACGACCATATCTGTCTGCCCATGCGCTACGAGGCATGGCGGTCAGGGGTCGCGACCAAGCTGGGCTACCTCGATCCGCGCGAGGAGGAGGGCGAGTTACTTTTCCCACAGCGTTTCCCGCCCGAGGTGGTGGACCGCGACGAGGCGGCAATGGGTCCGTATGCCGTGGCCTCGCAGCACCAGCAGGTGCCTTCGCCTCGCGGCGGTAACGTCGTTAAGGATAGCTGGTGGCAGCTTTGGGACCACAGCCACTTTCCGAACCTCGACTTTATCGTGGCGTCCATCGACACCGCTTACAGCTCCAAGGCCGAAGAGCGCGGTGACTTTAGCGCCTGCACGATCTGGGGCGTCTTCTCAGGCGACCCCGCCACGACCGCAACCCGTAACGTGGATCGGTACGGCAAAGGCTTCGACGGCTACGTCAACACAAGCTACACCTCAGACCTGAACGCCGTCCCGCGCGTCATCCTCATGCGCGCTTGGGCCGAGCGGCTGGAGTTGCATGAGCTGGTCGAGAAGATCGCTAAGGATTGCAAGGCGCTAAAGGTGGACAAGCTGCTGATCGAGAACAAGGCGGCAGGCCACAGCGTGGCGCAGGAAATCCGCCGCCTATTCAGCCACGAGCCGTGGGCCGTCCAGATGTACGACCCCAAGTCCATCGACAAGCTGGGCCGCCTCTATAGCGTCCAGCATCTCTTCGCAGAGGGCATGATCTATGCCCCCGGCACAACGTGGGCCGAGGCCGTCATCCGGCAAGTATCGTCCTTCCCTCGTGGCAAGCATGACGACCTAGTTGACACGGTGTCTATGGCTCTGCGACATCTACGAGACCTTGGCCTCCTCACCCGCAGCCCCGAAAGGTTGGCGGAAATCCACGAAAGCAAATCGCAATATGGAAAAGCGCCCCCTCCTCTCTATGATGCCTGACCGGGTTATGTGCCGGGCGCACGTCGATAAAATCGACGAAAATCAATGGCTTGTTGAAATCTTTGGCGTTGAGCCATACGACTTTACACGTCGCTATGAAATTGATGCGAAATCCGATACACTTGCGGCCCAAGAGGGCATCCGACGCTTTGTGGCGGAGATGCAAGCTCGCAGGGACCACTAGCTATGTCGTTGACCCCCGGTCTGTCGCCATCCATTCGCCAGCCCTTTTCCGATGAGGCACCCGCTGTCCAGATCGAGATGATCGAGGACGGCGATACGCCTGTCATGGATCAGCGCGGCAATGTGCTGGAGATCGAGCATGGCGACGGGTCGATCAGCATTAGCCTTGACGGTAAGCCGCTTGATGAGTCCGAGCCCGACGCGCCCAAGGACTGGTTTGACAACCTCGTAGACGACATTGACGAGCTTGAGTTGTACCGGATCAGCGACGAACTGCTGCGCGGCGTTCAGGACGACATCGACAGCCGCAAGGAATGGATCGAGAACAGGGCCACCGGCATCAAGCTGATGGGGCTCAAGCTGGAAATCCCCGGTTTGCAGGGGGCGTCTGATGGCGCTCCGGTGGAAGGCATGTCCAAGGTGCGCCACCCGCTGCTGCTTGAAGCAGTGCTGCGATTCCAAGCAAATGCCCGTTCGGAGCTGCTGCCCACCGATGGGCCGGTGAAGGTTCGTAACGACGACAACAACGCAAACTTCCAAGAGGACCAGCTTGCTAACGCGTTGGAGACGGACCTCAACCACTTCTTGACGACGACCGCCACCGAATACTATCCAGACACGGATCGTATGCTCCTCATGCTGGGCTTCGGCGGCACGTCGTTCAAGAAGGTCTACTATTGTCCGTTACGAAATCGCCCGGCGTCTGAGACGGTGGATGCCGACGACCTGATCGTCAACAACGCGGCAACCGATCTTCGTAACGCCAAACGCATCACGCATCGCTCTTACATGCGCCCCAGTATCGTCAAGCGGCTTCAGATACTTGGCGTCTACAAGGACATTGACCTGTCCGTTGCCCGCCTGCCGACGCTCGATAGCGTCCAGAAAGAAAAGAATAGCCAGCAGGGCATTGCCCTTTCGGCGTCCGGCAACCCCGATGATCGCGACCGCGAGATTTACGAAATCTACTGCGAGCTGGACATCAAGGGCTTTGAACACAAGTACAAGGGCAAGGTCTCCGGCCTCGAAATCCCCTATCGCGTCACTATTGACACTTCGTCCAAGCAGGTCCTGAGCATCGTCCGCAACTACGACGAGGACGATCTGGACCTACCCGAGGCGCGCATCAACTTCGTGAAATATTCATTCGTGCCGGGGCTAGGCTTCTATGACATCGGTCTCTTACACATTCTTGGCAATACAACTAATGCTATCACTGCTGCGTGGCGTGAGCTTCTTGACGCTGGCATGTATGCCAATTTCCCCGGCTTCCTCATGGCCGACACTGGCGCGCGTCAGAACACAAATATCTTTCGCGTTCCTCCGGGCGGAGGCGCGCTTGTTAAAACTGGCGGTATGCCGCTAAACCAAGCCATCATGCCGCTCCCGTACAAGGAGCCGTCAGGCGCCCTAATGTCGCTCGTTCAGAACATGGCCGAGACGGGCATGAGGATTGGCGGCACCAGTGAGGCACAGGTAGGCGAGGGCCGCGCTGACGCGCCGGTTGGCACGACGCTGGCCATGATCGACCAAGCCACCAAGATGATGAACGCCGTTCACAAGCGGATGCACGCGGCGCAGGCCGAGGAATTCCGGCTGTTGGTGCGGACGTTCAAGGACAATCCCGAAAGCTTCTGGCAGCGCAACAAGCAGCCGTCCTACCAGTGGGATCAGGAAACCTTCCTGCGCGCCATCGACGACTACGAGCTGACGCCGCAGGCTGACCCAAACACGGCGAGCCACACCCAGCGCATCATGAAGGTCGTTGGCCTCATGCAGCTCATGGGTAGCTCGCCCGAACTGTTCGACAAGAAGGCCGTCATAACTGACGCCATGCAGGTCATGGGTTGGAACAACCCTGAGCAGTTCTTCAGCAAGGTTCCGCAGGGCGGTATTGAGGGGATGTTGGCCAACCCGTTGGTCCTTAAGGGCCTTGGCGACTTGCTCATTAAGAAGCAGGACAGCGACACCAAGAAGATGGTGGGCGAAGCGCAGGCCGCCGAGTTGCACGCCAAAGCGCAGCAGATCCCGCAGGCCGGTGCAGCCGCTGGTGGTGGGGTCAATCCGATGGACGCCCAGATTAAGCAGGCAATGGCGCAAGCTGACATGCAGCTCAAGGGCGCTGACCTGCAACTGAAGCAGGCGCAGATAGCCGAGGTTCAGGCCAAGGGGCAGGCTGACCGCACGGCTGACCCCATGAAGGCGGCGGATCTTCAGCTTCGCCAGCGCGAGTTGGACCAGAAGCAAGAAGACGCTGAGCTTGACGCCATTAACCGCAAGCGTGACCGCGAAAGCCGCGAGAGACTGGCGGCTGTCAAGCTGGCCGAGGATATGGCGGCTAACCCGCAAGGTCTGGGCGTCGTAAACCAAATCCTCGACCCCGGCATGGTGCAGCGGCTGGAGAGCAATGAGCCCCAGCTTAAAAGCGGGAGTGATTGATGAACCCGGTCCATAGCGCACTCCTTACCGCCAAGCGCCGCCGTTACGAAGACGGCGGGGCTCCCGAGGCCAAAGCGCCCGCCCCAGCTCCGGCGGTTGAGGTGGCGCGCGCCGCCACTTCGGCTGCTGCTGATAAAGCGCCCGCAATCAGCGAAGCTGACATTCAAAACCTATACAAAACAACAAAAGGCATTGAGCGCGAGGCTGACGCCGCTGGCTTGGAATATTGGAAGGAGAAAGCCGCAAATGGCATGACCTTAGACCAGATGCAAGATGCGTTTAATAAAGCAGCACAAGACCCGCTTGAAGCAGCAAAATCCGACACAATGAAGTCTACAGGCGCGGTGGCAAGCTTTGGCAACAATCCGCCAGTTCCGCCAACAAAGCCTCTGTATTTGCAAAACTTTGACTATAGCCAGTACGACAATCCGTTTGACGCGCGTTACGCTTACCTGTCCAAGACCTTCAACCCAACCATTGCCGCCGCAATGATGGGCAATTATACCGTTGAAAGCTTCAACAATCCCAACCAGTTTCAAACCAATACCGGAGCGGCTAACGGCACTCCAATCTTTGACAAGAACAACATGCCCACCGGATACGGCGCTGCCATGTGGGGCGGGACACGGCTGACCAATCCCAATGCCGGGCAGAACAAGATGGGCTTGTTCGACTTTGCCGACAAATTTGGCTTTGACCCTAACAGCACTGAAGGGCAGGACCGTTTTTCTGTCTATGAACTTACCCAGAACCCTGAATATGCTGGCGCGTATAAAGATCTTCTTTCCGCAGGTACAAACATCAACAAAGCTACCCAAATATTTGGCGACCAATATGAGAGCCCAAAAAACCTAAATGCTTCATTGGCCGACCGTCAGGCCAAGGCTGGCCTGTACCAGAACTATTATTCCAACCCGTCTTCGTTGTCCGCAGCCGATCAAGCCGCAATCGCAAAAACCAAAACCGGCATGTTTGACCCCGCATTTCAAAAGTACGCGGCGGACAAGGCTGCGGCTGAAAAGGCTACGCAACTGGCGAAGACCCAGACACAAACCGTTACTGATCCGATGGTGGATACCACCGGCTTCAATACGGGCGTCGATACGTCGGTTAATGACCGAATCATGCAGCAGTCCAACGACTACATAAACCAGTCGCTTCAGAACAATCTGAACAACAACTTTGTGGATGCCAACAATTTAAATACAGGGATGGGCACATATAACACCGGCATGTCGTTCTCTAGCGACAACAGCGGCAGGGGCATGGGCACCGGATCGGGGAACGAAACCGGCGTCAGCATTATGAATGGAATGCCGGACTGGTACATACCCAACGCTCGCGGCGGCGCAGTCGGTCACGCCCTTCGCCTTGCTCACCACTACGCCACTGGCGGACACACGCCCGCCCAGCCCGATTACGAGCGCGAGATTGATCGCATCAATCGAATGCTGGCCGAAAAGGCCGAAGTTAATCCCGCCACGCAGGATTGGTCCGCCCGCCGCAATGAGTATTTGCAAGGCCGCCCGGGACCGCAGATTAGGGATCGGTCGTTTGCGCGGGGTGGGTACGCGGAGGGGGGCGGTGCCGAGAGCGTGTTGATGCAGGACAAGCTGAACGCCCCAAACCAGTGGCTTCAGTTTGGTGGGCAGGATATGGATCGCGCCCCAGCTGGTTTGCCAATTGGGCAAGCGGTTGGGACAAGCATGGGGTATCATGGGGTTGAGGGGCTTCAAGACGCTACTAAGCTGGCCAATCAAGTTATAGCTGGAAAGGTTGACCCAACTTCTGATGAAGGCATTCAGCGCGCATTAAACGCTGCAATGGTGGCTCAAACTGGCGGCATTGGCGGGGCACCAAAAGGAAGTGTATTAGGGTCGGGTCCAATCCGCGCCTATCATGGTTCTCCTCATGATTTTGAACGGTTTGATTTATCTAAAATAGGCACTGGCGAAGGCGCTCAAGCTTATGGGCATGGTTTATATTTTGCGGAAAATGAACCTGTTGCAAAGGGTTACCGCGATAAATTAACTGAAGGAACATATAAAACAAATACGGGGGAAATTTTTGACCCATTCAAAAATATTGAACAGATGAATGTTAAAGTTGCTTCTTATAAAGGCATTGACAATGCTATTGAAAGAGCAAAAGGGCTTTTAGCTGATGACCCAAATAATCAAATGATTATTCGTGATTTAGAAAAATTGAACAATTTAAAAGGACAAAACGCTGTTCCTAACACGGGCCATATGTATGACGTGCAAATTAATGCTGACCCAGAACATTTAATGGATTGGGATAAACCATTAAATGCTCAATCAAAATATGTCCAAGATGCAGTTAAGGATGTAGCAAATAAAGTTGATATTGATCCGTTTGAGCATTTAGGGTTGGCTGCCGTTCGTAAAGAACATCCTCGTAGTCAAACTTATAGCCCAACAGGAAATGATATTCACACCGACTTGGAAGAAATTCTTGGCGGGAAAGAAGCTGCAACTAATGCATTATTGTCTTCAGGAATTAAAGGCATTCGTTATTTAGATGCTGGATCTCGTGGCAATGGGGGGTATTCAATACAGTTGACTCATAATGGGAAACCATATGCAGATCCCATACCAATGCAAACATTTCAACAAGCTAAAAACCATGCCCAAGAATATGAAAAAAAAGGATACGGGACTGAAATTAAAGAACATGGGACACGAAATTATGTTGTATTTGACGACAATCTTGTAAACATAAATAAAAAATATGAAAAAGGCGGCACCATCCCATTCGGCCCTGAAGCTGCTCAGAGAGCCGTGCAAATCGCAAAGCAGCAAGCGGGACGCCGCTAAGGAGTACTCCAATGTCTGAAGCCAGCAAGGCCGCAAGGTCGGCCATGAAATCCAAGATCAAACGTCTAACGACGACTGATCCCAAAACCAAGGTGGACGCCAGTAGCTGGACGCCCCCCGAGCCTCTGAACACTGAGGCCAAGACAGGTATGCGCCCGATCAGTCCCCGCGCCTTCAAGCGTGGCGGCAAGGTTGATGGCGAGGCAATGGAGTCTAATGCGGGCCGCAAGCCTCGCACGGGCAACAAGCCGGTTACGCCTGACAGCATGATCAACCGCAATGCCAAGGCCGCTAACGAAGAGCGCGAGGGCATCAAGCACGTCGGTGGCATGAAGAAGGGTGGCCGCACCAAGAAGATGGACGGCGGCAGCAGTCTTCTGACTGATCCGACCGCGCCCGATAAGCGCGCTGGGATTGTTCCCAAGGATGTGATGACCTTTGGCCCCGCTGGGCAGAAGGGCATGATTGGCCTGAAGCGTGGCGGCGTTGCTGATTGGGAAAACTCCGCCAAGGACAAGGCGCAGGATAAGAAGCTGGCCAAGAAGCACGGCATGAGCTTTAAGGCGTGGGAAGCGTCCAAGATGGACACTAAGCACGACAAGCAGCAGTCCATGAAGGGCCTCAAGTCCGGTGGCGCTGCTAGCATGTCCGTTTCTGATGGATCGCTTGAAGGCACCCGTCCAACTGGTGGCCGCAAGGCTCGCAAGGCTGGCGGTCGCACTAAGGGCAAGACCAGCATCAACATTAACATTGGCGGCGGTCAGCCCCCGATGGACATGAAGCCCCCGATGGGCCCGCCTCCCGGCCCCGGCGCTCCGCCTCCGATGGGTATGCCTCCGATGGCCCCGCCTCCGGGCGGTGGTATGCCCCCCGGCCCGCCGCCCGGCGCGCCTCCCGGCGGTATGCCTGCTGGGTTGCCCCCGGGCCTCGCGCAGCTCCTTCAGGGCCGCAAAGACGGTGGCCGTACCTATCCTAAGATGCGGTACGGCGCAGGCGGCGGGAAGGGTCGTCTGGAGAAGATTGAGGAATACGGCGAGCCTCAGAAGAAGGCTGGCTAACGAGATTTGATGCACTGGTCCTCCCATCAGTGCATCAGATAGGCCGGTGGGTGAGACCCCTCTCCCGCCCACCGGCCACTAATCCAAGGAGAGGGGCAACCAGAGGGGTGGTTGGATGTTGACGTATAGTGACGCTTTCGAGCGTGAGTTGCAGAAACTAATTGTGGCCGAGGTTGAGCGATTGCTTGGAAACCTTGGCCACGGGATGGGCGTAACTGATTACGCTAACTACATGAAAATTGTCGGTGAAATAGCGGGCCTTCGCAAGACTTTAGAGTTTTGCGAGGAAGCGCGTCTTGTCGTCAGTGAACAGCGATAGAGGGGTATCTACAATGGCAATGGTAATGCAGCATAATGAAGACCCAAAAGATGAAATTTGGAAGGCAATTGGCGACCTTTCCGACTTTCAGTTGTTTGGTAATGAAGTTTTGGTCGCGATTTACATCCGTCCACAGAAAACTTCGTCAGGAATTTTCCTTACAGACAATTATCGTGACGAAGACAAGTGGCAGGGCAAGATTGGCCTTGTTCTTAAAAAGGGAGCAACCTCGCTTGTTGAGCCAGCCGATATGGTTGATGTCAACGACTGGGTTCTTTTCCGTCCCTCTGATGGCTGGGGGCTAACCGTTAATGGCGTGATGTGCCGCCTTTTGGATGATCGCGTTATCCGTGGCCGCCCCCTGAAGCCTGACACCGTTTACTAGGAGATAACCAATGGCAGACGCCAACGAAGAAAACATTGAAATTCAGCTTGATGAGCCTGAAAAGGTTAAAGAGCCGGAAATCGAAGTTGTAAAAGCTGAAGAAGCCCCGCCCAAGCCAAAGCCGGAGCTTCCGCCTGAAGTGCGAGAGCTAAAGTTTCAGCTTGAGCAGGAAAAGCTGGCTCGTGCGGAGGCTGAAAAACGCGCCCGCATGGCGTCAGAGCGTGAATATGTGGCTAAAAATGAGGTTACAGACACAAATCTGAGCCTGATTAACAACGCCATTAGCTCCACGCAGCAGGAAACGGGGTATCTGAAAGCCGGATACCGCGAAGCGATGGCGACTGGCGACTATGACAGGGCGGCTGAGATCCAGCAGCGTATGTCGGACAACGCCGCGCGTCTTTTGCAGCTTGAAAACGGCAAGGATGCTCTGGAAAGGCAGGCAAAGCAGGTTGCTCCGCAGTATCAGCAGCCTATGGACCCCGTGGAGGCGTTGGCAAGCCAGCTTTCGCCTCGTTCTGCGGCTTGGGTTCGTAACAATCCGCAGTTCGCCACTGACCAACGTCTCTTTCAGAAGATGATTGCGGCGCATAATCTGGCTTTGGCGGACGGTTTGCAGCCTGACACCGACGATTACTTTGCTACGGTTGAGGAAACCCTGCGTATTCGTCGCCCTGAGCCGACTTACGAAGATCCGATGGCCCAGTCGGCCACGGTAACACAAAAGCGGTCTGCCCCGCCTGCCGCTCCCGTGTCTAGGGGCGGCAATGGGACCGGCAGCAATCCAAACCGGGTTACATTGAGCGCCGCAGAGCGTGAAATGGCCCAGATGATGGGCATGACCAATCAGGAATATGCACAGAACAAGCTTTCCCTTCAGAAAGAAGGCAAGCTCAACTAGGAGTTAGAACATGGAAATCGAAGAAACCCGCCCCGTTGGGCGTCCGCGCAGTCTTTTGGCGGGTAAAGTGGCCCCGAACGAAGTTGCCGCGCCTACTGCCCGCGAGGAAAGCCCCCGCGAGCGCGCAACCCGCCGCGCTGCGGAATTGCGTGGCCATATCGGCAATATGGATCAGGGTACGGACGATTTTTTCGTTCCGCCTGAGTATATTCCCGATGGTTGGAGCTATGAGTGGAAGCGCAAAACCAATGTCGGCATGGAAGACCCGGCCTATCAGGTTTCTTTGGCTCGTATGGGTTGGGAACCTGTCCCGGCGGCTCGCCATCCCTCAATGATGCCCGAGAGCAACAAGTATCTCATCATTGAGCGCAAGGGCATGGTCCTGATGGAGCGTCCCCTTGAGATTACGGAAGAAGCCCGAAATATTGACAGGCAGCGGGCTCGTAATCAGATCAGGCAGAAGGAGGCGCAGCTTTCTTCGGCCCCCGACGGGACACTTACCCGCGATCACGCTCAGGTTAAGCCAAAGATTTCAAAGAGTTACGAGCCAATCCCAATTCCAAAGGATTGACCCAAAATGGTGTTTAGGGGGGCTTTTAGGCCCCCCTTTACATTTGTGTGTTTTTTATTGTAAAATGATTTCAAGATCGTAGCGATCTTCTTTCCCCCGTTGTGGAGAGATAACGAACCCTGTTTCCTAGTCGCCCCGTTGCGCGATGAGCGGAAATTCCCCTAAAAAAGGAGCCCGTCATGGCGAACACAAACGCGCCTTTCGGCTTTGCCCAGTCTAGCGGCAATGGTTCCGCGCCGACCTATGAGCAGGTTGCGGTGATTATTGCCTACAATGCTTCCGCGATTTACTACGGCGACCCCGTATTCCCCACCGCCGCTGGTGGCGTTGCTGTCGGCACCCCCGGCACTGACGGCATTGCCGGTGTCTTCATTGGCTGCAAGTACCTTTCTGTCAGCCAGAAGCGCACCGTGTGGTCGAACTACTGGCCCGGTTCTGACGTTGCCTCGACCCAGACGGTTGAGGGCTACATCGTCAACGATCCGAACGCCCGGTTCGTTGCTCAGGTTGGCGGTTCGTCTTCCACTGGCCTCACCGTCGCTGCGATCAACGCTAACGTCCAGTTTGCCTACGGCACGGGTAACACCGCCAACGGCCTGTCTGGCGCTTACGTTGTGTACAACAGCGCCGACGTGACTTCGACCCTTCCCTTCCGCGTTATCAACCTCCTGACTGACCCGCCCGGCTCCGCCGGTACGGAGTCCGGTGCTTATAACCGGGTCATTGTTGGCTTCAACAATGTCACAACCAAGTCCCTCACGGGCATCTAAGGAGTAAGGACCAATGGCTGTTAATCTCTCAGCGATTAAAGACCTTCTCCTTCCCGGTCTCCGTGGAATTGAAGGCAAGTATGAGCAGATCCCGTCGCAGTACGACAAGATCTTCACGAAGCATGACTCCAAGATGGCGCTGGAGCGTACCGCTGAAATGCGTTACCTCGGCCTCGCCCAGCTCAAGACCGAAGGCGGCCAGACCTCCTTCGATAACTCGGCTGGCGAACGCTACATCTACAATCAGGAGCACACCGAGATCGCTCTCGGTTACGCCATCACTCGCAAGGCGATTGATGACAACCTGTACAAGACCCAGTTCCATCCGTCGAACCTTGGCCTGATTGAATCTTTCCAGCAGACCAAGGAAATCTACGGCGCGAACGTGCTGAACACCGCCACGACCTACAATGCGGCCATCGGCGGTGACGGCAAGGCTCTGTGCGCTACCGACCATCCGATTGATGGTGGCACGGTTGCGAACACCCCCACCGTGCAGGTTGACCTCAACGAGTCCACCCTGCTCAACGGCATGATCGCCATCCGCACGAACTTCAAGGATCAGGCTGGTCTGAAGGTGTTCGCTCGCGGTCGCAAGCTGGTTGTTCCCCCGCAGCTTGAGCCTGTCGCTATCCGTCTGACCAAGACTGAGCTGCGTCCCGGCACTGCGGACAACGACGTGAACGCAATCCTCACGACGGCAGGTGGCCTCCCCGAGGGCTACATGGTCAACGACTTCTTGACCTCCGCCTCTGCTTGGTTCTTGCTGACCAACATTGACGGCCTGTCGTATATGGAGCGAGTTTCCTTCGAAACCGACATGCAGGTCGACTTTGTTACTGACAATCTTCTTGTCAAGGGTTACGAGCGTTACAGCTTTGCTTACTATAACTTCCGTGCAATCTTCGGAAGCTTCCCAACCTAATACCAGTTGGCGGGGCCAAAAGCCCCGCCTTTTATCTAGGATGATCAGTCGCGGAGACCGGCCTAGCGGACTTTGCACAGACACCGCGACACTTTGTGCAGGAGGTTCCTATGGGAATCGTAACATTTACCGGCCCTATCAAGGCGGGCAATGTTCTCAACACGACCGGCACTACAGCCGGTACGGTTAAGAATGTTGGCTTCGTTGCTATGGCCCAGACTGTACCTATCACGCAGGCGGGCTCCGCTACTGCGTACAAAACCGCCATCTGTCTTCCGGCCTACAGCCACATCATGAACATCCAGTTCTTGACGACGACTGCTTGGAATGGCGTTGCAGCGACGGTCAGCATCGGCACTAGCGCCACTTCGACGGAGCTTGTTGTTGGGCAGAGCCTTGGAACGATTGGATTGGCTTCGGCTGGCCCCGGCGCTGACGCAACTCGCACGGCGCTTTGGTCAAACACTGGCTCAACTGACGTGATTATCTATGTTCTGTCAGCTAACACTGGCGCGGGCGTGGGCGACATTATTGTTCGCTACATCCAAGCTGAAAACGCCTAATCTCAGCCAAGGAGGCTACTATGAAGGGTCGTAAGAAGCGTGAAGAGGGTGGTCGTAATCTGGCTGCCGAAGACGTTAACCAGAAGACTGCTCGTCGCAACATGGCTCCCAAGATCATGGATGCTGCCGATGAGCGTAAGGCTGGCGGCAAGGTCAAGGGTGACATGGCTATGTCAAATGCCGGTCGCAAGCCCCGCAAGTCCGGTGGCCGCGCTGGTTCGGATCAGAGCCCGTTCTCGTCCGCTCTCAAGGGCACGGCTCCCAAGGGCCGTTCGCTCGATAAGATCACGATGGGCACCAACGTCTAAGTTGTTTGCTTAGTTACAGTGTAACGGACGGGGGCTTTGAGCCCCCGTTTTACCATGAGGGATGGCAATGTCTGGAGCTTGGACGCGCAAAGAAGGCAAATCCGCTTCTGGCGGATTAAATGATAAGGGCCGCGCCTCTTTGAAGGCAGAAGGCCATGACATCAAGCGCCCCCAACCGGAGGGGGGTTCGCGTCACGACAATTTTTGTAGTAGAATGACCGGGATGAAGCGAAAGCTGACTGGCTCTGCCAAAGCGGCAGACCCCGATAGCCGCATCAACAAGGCTCTCAGGAAGTGGGATTGCTAACGTGGACAAGCCATTTTGGGAAAAAGAAGCTCCGAAAGATGCAAAAGTTAAGCATCTAGACCGCAAGCACAAGCAGTCCGCCAAAGCTATGGCACGGGCGGCGGGGCGGCCCTATCCCAATTTGATTGACAATGCCGCAGCATCTCGCATGAAGGGAAAATAACATGCAGCCGATTACAGTTTCCACCACCGACGCCTCTGGCGGCACTACCTATAGCCGTTCGGTTCGCATGGATAGCTGGGCCAACGCTCAGACCATCATTCAGGTGAACGTCACGGGAAGCGCGACCTACACGGTCGAGACCTCAATGGACGACCCCAACAGCCCCACCAACCCCGTTGCGGCGGCCAGCATGACTTGGGTAAACTGCGCTGATAGCGCAGTTGTTGCCAAGACTGCCAGCGCGCAGGGCGTTTTGGTGGCTACGCCTACTTTCATCCGTATCAAGCAGACGGCTGGTGCGGGCTCAACGACGATGACGTTGGCGCAGTTTGGTAATGCCACTTATTAAGGTGAGCCATGACGACCAGCGGAACATACACGTTCAATCCGTCGCTTGGTGAGCTTGTCATCTATGCGTTCAATTTGTGTGGGCTTCGTGGCACAAGTGTGCTTCAGGAGCATATGCAGAGCGCCAGAATGGCGAGCAACATGCTGTTGTCCCGCTGGGCCAATCAGGGTGTAAACCTGTGGAAAGTTGACCTTGTAACTGTTCCGCTTGTCACTGGGCAGGCCACTTACACTGTAAGCGCCAATACGGTCGTAATTCTTGATGCTTACGTCACCAACGATATGACTGGCGAAAACATTGACCGCATCATTATGCCCGTCAGCCGCACAGAGTATGCGAGCTATCCAAACAAAGAACAGCAGGGTTTTCCAACTGTTTTCTGGTTTGATCGTTTGCTGTCCCCGACCGTAACACTGTGGCCCGTGCCTAATGTCGATAATGGTCCCAGCACTCTGAGCTATTATCGCGTGACGCAGATACAGGACTCCAACCTGTCCAGCGGGCAGACGGTGGACATTCCTTATCTGTGGATGGAGGCGTTCGCCTATGGCTTGGCAACCCGGCTGTCTCAGATATGGGCCCCCGACAAGTTGGCGCTTTTGAAGCCGTTTGCTGACGAAGCCTATGCGATTGCGGCTGAACAGAACGTAGAAACTGCCCAGCAGTACATTTCCCCCATGATCAGCGGCTACTTCAGATAGGAGCGTAAATGGCATACGCTTCTCAATCAGGCCGCGCATTTACAGACATCAACAACCCACGGGCGTTTGCGGTCTGTGATCGCTGCGCCATATGGTACAATCACTATCAACTGCGCTGGCAATATGATTGGGCGGGTGCTTCGCTCATTAACAAGCGTATCCTTGTTTGCGATACTTGCTACGACAATCCACAAGAACAACTTCGTGCTATTGTGCTGCCCGCCGATCCTACGCCAATCATGAATGCTCGTGTTGAGCCCTACGCTTGGGACGAAGTGGATCGCCGTCAGGTGTCTGGCTATGACACAACCAGCCCCACAACTGGTATTCCTGTTCAAGCTGGTCCTATTCGCGTTACGTCTTTGGATGATGTGGCGACTGAGGACAAACGTGTCACGCAGCAGACGGGCGAGGCTCCATACGGGACCAATCAGCTCCCCGGCACTGATCCTAATGCCGTGACCTATCGAAACATCGTGAATGTTGTTAATAATGGTATTGGCGTGATCCGGGTGACGGTTAGCCTCACTTCTGGCTTCATTTCCGGCCAGAGAGTGATTATTCAAGAGGTTGAGGGGGTCACTAATGCCAATGGACGCTGGACCATCACGGTCATCAATCAAACCCAGTTTGACCTTCGAAACTCGACTTATTCTGGTAATTACACATCTGGCGGGTATGTTATCAATGATCCCAGTCTTCCGCCCGGCTTCACTGAAATTCCGAGGACGGGGCCGCTCTGATGGCTAAATACGCCAGTAATGTACAGATCCCAAACCTGCCGTTAGCGACTGCGCTTAACGGGACGGAACAGGTTGAGATCGTTCAGGCTGGTGCTTCCACTCGCACTACAACGCAGGCTATCGCTAACTTAAAGGGCGTTGGTCCCACTGGGCCAACTGGGCCGGGGTCAACGGTCGCTGGGCCCACTGGGCCCACTGGGGCCACTGGAGCCACGGGAGCCACGGGGCCCGGCTCTTCGGTTGCGGGGCCGACCGGGCCAACCGGGCCTACCGGGCCGACAGGAGCCGCTTCTTCAGTAGCGGGCCCCACCGGGCCTACCGGCGCAACTGGCCCCACGGGAACCGGGGCCACGGGGCCCACGGGGCCCAAGGGCGATAAGGGAAATGGTGGCGATACGGGCCCCACGGGGCCAACGGGAAATTTTGGACCTACGGGAAATCTCGGGCCAACCGGCCCCACGGGCGCAAGCATAACGGGCCCCACGGGAGCCACGGGGGCAGCTTCTACAGTTGCCGGTCCTACCGGGCCTACCGGCAGCATCGGACCCTCAGGCCCGACCGGAAGCACAGGAGCCCCGTCTATTGTGCCCGGCCCCACAGGGCCTACTGGGCCTACAGGCGCTGATTCGACTGTTGCTGGGCCAACCGGACCCACAGGAAATGCGGGAAGCAACGGTCCTACGGGGCCGACAGGCGCAGCATCTACCGTTGTTGGGCCTACCGGCCCTACGGGGGCGACGGGCGCTGCCTCTACCGTCGCTGGCCCGACCGGGCCGACCGGAAACGCGGGAAACAATGGCCCCACGGGACCGACAGGGGCGGCATCGACCGTGGCGGGGCCTACGGGTCCTACGGGAAGTGCCGGAAGCAACGGCCCTACGGGGCCGACTGGAGCTGCGTCTTCAGTTGCAGGGCCTACCGGGCCTACGGGGGCAACAGGCGCTGCTTCAACAGTGGCTGGGCCGACCGGCCCAACAGGAAATAACGGCCCTACTGGCCCTACTGGCGCAAATTCGACGGTCGCTGGTCCAACTGGGCCGACTGGTGCAGCGTCTACCGTCGCTGGCCCTACAGGCCCGACTGGCGCGGCCTCTACGGTTGCTGGCCCGACTGGTGCGACTGGCCCCACAGGCGCGGCTTCGACCGTGGCTGGCCCTACTGGACCAACTGGAGCTGCATCTACTGTTGCTGGCCCCACAGGCCCCACGGGCGCAACCTCAACAGTTGCAGGCCCCACAGGGCCGACTGGCCCCACTGGCGCAGATTCGACGGTTGCCGGACCCACAGGTCCGACTGGCGCGGTTTCCACAACGCCCGGCCCCACAGGTCCGACTGGTGCAGTTTCGACCACTCCCGGACCCACAGGGCCTACGGGTGCAGTTTCGACCACTCCCGGCCCTACAGGTCCGACTGGTGCAGTTTCGACCACTCCCGGCCCTACCGGCCCTACTGGCGCGGATTCGACTGTTGCCGGTCCAACTGGTCCCACTGGCCCCACA
>Ga0209829_10000192_pt1 | contig 56093 bp, 42 predicted proteins | sample C_140205_EF_Meta_FD_187311 | JGI IMG/M metagenome (GOLD analysis project Ga0209829, IMG submission 187311) | Freshwater microbial communities from Lake Croche, Canada to study carbon cycling - C_140205_EF_MetaG (SPAdes) (version 2) | ecosystem: Environmental > Aquatic > Freshwater > Lake...
CGCAAATCAACCCTACGATCAATTTGCCCGCGAGTTACTCACATCAAACGGCAGCAATTTCCGCGTCGGCCCCGTAAATTTCTACCGCGCGGTCCAGAAAAAACCCCTTTCGCTGAAAATTCGATTTCCTATCAGTCAGGGCCGGGGCCGGATCGCGGGAGCGGCGTGGGCGTGGCCGGAGCGGGACGGGGTGGCGTGCGCGTTCACGGCGGAATCGTGACGGCGTTTGCCCCCGCCGGGGCCCGGGTCGGCTTTACCCTCGGGGTCAGGCGTGCGACGACCGCCGACCATCACGAGCAGGTCGCCGACGAGGCGGTTGAGTTCGGCGGCCAGGGCGTTCATCTCCTCGGCGGCGGCGGCGTTGAGCGCGAGGAGGTTGGTCTGAAACGCGATCCGGTCGATGGTCTTGACGATTTTGGCGACCTCGGCACTCGAACTCTTGCGATCACCCATGGCGGTGGTGAACCGGGTGACGGAGGCGGCGCTCTGGTCGGCCGAATGGCGGGCGGCCTGAACGCTGGTGCGGGCCGCGCCGGCGCACTGGGCGTTGCGCTTGGTCATGCTCGAGCGCTCTGCGACCGAGGCGCTCGGCTCCTCGCTGGAAGCGGCCTGCTCGCTGGCGCCGGCAGCAAGACTTTGGCTCGAGCCGGAGACCTGGCCGGCGGCCGAGACGATTTGATCGGAGCCGGCGATGAGCGAATCGGTGACGCCTCGAATCGCGCGGTTGATGCTGCGGGTCGTAAAGAAGGCGACAGCGATGCAGACGAAGAGCACGGCGAGGACCATCACTTGAACGCGAGTTGAGGCGCGCCTGAGATCGGCACTCGATTCGTCGACCGCGGTGACGGCGCGCCCGAGATTGGCGTAGGTGATCGAGTTGGAGGCCTCATCCAGCACATTGCCGGATACGGTCAGGCGGGGCAGGTATTTCCCAAAGTTTACGAACTCCCCTCGAATCGACACCAGGCTGTTGCGATCCGTGTCGGCCGCCCGTTGCACGGTCCGCATTTCCTCAAGTTCGGCGGGCACCTTGAGCAGGGTGGAGCGGGTCGCCAGAGGTTTGGCCGGCTCGTCGAGTTGTGCCAGGCCCTCGTCGATGAGCACGGGGTCGCGCAGGGCCTGGGCCTTGAAACTGGCGATCGGGGCGGCCGGGATGAGGTCGTCACTCATCTGGTGGGCCGCATGGCGGGCGGCGGTGATGGTCAGGAGCGAGACGCCGCCAATGAGGGTCGCGGGGAGGAGGAGCGCAGCGAAGCCTCCGATGATTTTCTGGCCGATGGTGAGGGGCTTCATGAGGGGCGAGGGGGTTATCGACTCCGTCGGCAGAGGCTCGAGGTTTTTTTGGGCGTGGCCGGTCCGGAAATAAAACCAAAAAAAACTGCCCTGCAGATCCTAAAAATCGATACGGTCATCAGGATGGGCGCGAGCATTTTGGGGGCTTGGCCTCTCAGGAAAAACCCGAGGCGCAGCACGCGGAAAGCGATTGAGCTCAAAAAACATGATCGTGAACGTGCTGCGATGGATGGAGTTCTTCTACGCGGCGAAATTGCCGACCGGATCCCAAGGCGGGGCGGCTTGCTCGACTGGGCAATGCACGAGATCGCCTGACTTTTCCCTGCGATGTCCGAATCCGGTCCGGACGCGCTGATCAAATCGCCCGATGCCCGCTGGGCAGAGGCGGAGCTCGCCACCTCGCGGGCGGTGCTGGTGCAGCAACGTCGGGCCGAGGAGCGGCCACGGGCGGCGCAGACGGAACTCGCCCGGGAACTGGAGGCGGCGGCGGCGCGGCGGACGCGGTAGTGCCGGATCGAAAGCCAACGGCGGGCAGACGCGGAGTTGCGGGCGAGCGAGAGCCGTGACCGCAGCATTTTTGACTTGGCGCCGGATCCGCTGTTTCTGCTTTCGGACGATCCGGCCCAGTCCGGCCGGATTTTGGACGCGAACAATCTGGCGGCCGAGGTCCACGCCTACACCCGGGCCGAACTGCTGCGGATGAAGATCGGCGAACTCGATTGCACTACGGCCGCCGACCACGTTCCCGCCCGAATCGCCTGGATGATGGTAGGCGAAACCGTGGGGTTCGAAGTTAACCACCGGCGCAAAGACGGCTCGGAATTTCCCGTGGAAGTCACTGCTCGTGCGGTGGGGTTTGAGGGGCGCACGGGGATCCTCGCGTTCGACCGCGACCTCGCTGGGCGCCGGCGCAAACCCCTCCCACGGAAAATCCGATTTTCTAGCAGTCGCAGCGCTGGACGTCAGGAACCTCCCGACCGGCCCTAGCGCAGGCAGGTAAACACCCACTGGCCGGGAAGCCAATTTGCGTTGAATTGTTAGCTGGATGCGGGCACGTTCCACCCTCGCCCCGATCAACCCGACTTCGTGATCGGCGCGGTTCCGGCGGCCTCGGAAACGAAGACTCCATGAATCCAACTGAACAACTATCCTCGGCCCACAGAGAAATCCATGATCTGCGGTTCGCGCTCGACGAGCATGCGATTGTCGCCGTCACGGATCCGCAGGGTCGGATCACGTATGTGAACGATAAGTTCTGCGCGATTTCGCAGTATACGCGGGCCGAGTTGCTCGGGCAGAACCATCGCCTCATCAATTCGGGCTATCATTCCGCGGCGTTTTTTGCCGATCTGTGGGCGACCATTGCGCAGGGGCGCGTCTGGCACGGCGACCTCAAGAACAAGGCCAAGGACGGGTCGTTCTATTGGGTGCACACGACCATTGTTCCGTTCCTCGACGACCGGGGCGCGCCGCAAAAATATATCGCGATCCGGGCCGACATCACCGTCCGCAAGCAGGGAGAGATCGTGGCGGCGCAGCTCGCCGCCATGGTCGCCTCCGCCGACGACGCCTTCATTGGCAAAAATCTGCAGGGGGTCGTCACCTCTTGGAACGCCAGCGCAGAAAGGATCTTCGGCTTTACGGCGGCCGAACAGATCGGTCGATCAATCAACGGGCTGATCCCGCTCGCGCTGCAGGCAGACGAAATCGAGCTTCTCCGAAAAATTGCGCGGGGCGAAAGCGTGCGCCAATGCGAGAAGGTGCGCGTGAGCAAGGAGGGCCACCACCTGGATGTCTCGATGCAGGTCTCCCCGATCCGGGACTTGGAGGGAACGATCGTCGGTGCCTCCGTGGTCGCGCGGGACATCACGGAGCAAAAGGAACTGGCAAAGACGCTGGCGATATCGGAGCTGCGCTACCGGCGGCTCTTCGAGATGGCCCAGGACGGCATTTTGATTCTCGATGCGCAGTCCGGAATGGTGGTCGAAGTGAATCTCTTTCTCGTCAAACTGCTGGGCTATTCCCATGAGCAGTTCCTCGGGAAAGCCGTGTGGGAACTGGGTTTCTTCAAAGATATCGCGGCGAACGAGGAAAAATTCGCCGAACTGAGAAACAACGAATACGTCCGCTACGACAACCTTCCCCTCGAGACGAGCGACGGACGGAGGATCGAGGTGGAATTCGTGAGCAACGTCTATCTGGTCAACGAGCAGAAAGTCATTCAGTGCTATATCCGCGACATCAGCGCGCGGAGGCGAGCGGAGTTGGTCCAGTCCCTGAGCGCCGCAGTGTTGGCGTCGGTTTCGCAGGGAATGATCATCACCACTCGCGACCAACTCATCATTTCGGCGAATGCCGCCTTCCTCACGATCACCGGCTATGCCGAGGCGGAAGTCCTGGGCCAAAATTGTCGCTTTCTCCAGGGCCCGTACACCAATCCGCGCACGCGGCAGGAGATCCGGTCGGCGCTGCAAGCCGACCGGGCATTTGCCGGAGAGATCCTGAACTACCGCAAAGACGGCACGCCCTTCTGGAACGACTTGACGATCACGCCGGTGCACGATGCCCGCGGCAGCGTCACCCACTATGTCGGCATCACCCGGGACACCTCCGAGCGCAAGCAGGCGGAGCAGGGCCTCCGGCGGAGCCAGGCCAATCTGGCCGAAGCGCAGCGCATCGCGCATCTCGGCAGTTGGGAATTGGATCTCGTAGATATCGCTGATCTGAAGCAGGGCGCATTGCGCTGGTCGGATGAGGTCTTTCGCATCTGGGGTCACGCGCCGGGCGGCATCGAGGTCAGTTACGAGAACTTTCTTGCGGCTGTGCACCCGGAGGACCGGGGCTTGATCGGCGCGGCCGTCGCGGCGGCTTTGCGCGAAAACCGCGCGTATGATGTAACGCATCGCATTGTGCGGCCCGACGGCACGCAGCGCATGGTGCGGGAGCAGGCGGAGTTTCAATTTGAGGTCGGCACCGGGCGCCCGCTCCGGATGATCGGCACCGTGCTCGACGTGACGGAGCAGCAAGAGGCGCAACGGGGGATGACCCGGGTGTTGGAGCGCCTCCGGGAGGCGCAGCAGATTGCCCGGATCGGTGACTGGGAGTGGGATCTTGCCTCGCAGGCAATCACCTGGTCGCCGCAGGTGTTTGCAGTTTTCGGCCGCGATCCGGCGCTCGGACCCCCGAAAAATTACGAGGATCTGAAGCCGATGCTCGATCCGGCGAGCTGGGTGCTGCAAGGTGAGAAGGTAGCCCGGTTAATCGAGACCGCTGAACCACAGGACTACGAACTGATCAGCCCGCGGCCCGGGGGCAAGCGAGTGGTCATGCACGCGCGGGCGGCCGCACGGCGCGGCGCCGACGGTCGCGTCACCGGTCTCTTTGGCACGGTGCAGGACATCACCGAGCAAAAGCTGCTCGACCAAAAATCCCTCCGGACGCAGCGGCTGGAGGCCGTCGGCACGCTCTCGAGCGGCATCGCCCACGATCTGAACAACCTCCTCGCGCCGATGCTGCTGGTCGTGCCCATCCTGAAGGACAAACTGGCTGATCCGCAAAGTCTGGAACTGCTCACGATGATCGAGCAAGCGGCGCAGCGCGGGGCCAAGATCATCAGCCAACTCCTCACGTTCAGCCGCGGCGTGGAGGGCGAGCGCGGACCGGTGCAAGTCCGCCACGTGCTCAAGGAGATGGTGGCCATCATTCGGGAGACCTTTCCGCGCGAGATCACGGTGGCAGAAAAACTGCCCGCCGACCTTTGGCCGATCCAGGCGGACGCCACCCAGATTCACCAAGTGCTGCTGAACCTCTGCGTCAACGCCCGCGACGCGCTGCGCTCGGGCGGCCGAATCACGCTGGCGGCGGAAAATGTGGCCATCGCTGAACCGGTCGCAACCGTCGATGGGTTAATGAACCCGGGATCCTATATTCGACTGACAATTTCCGACACGGGTGAAGGCATCCCGCAGGAGAATCTCGAACGCATCTTCGAGCCGTTCTTCTCGACCAAGGCAGTGGGGTTGGGCACGGGCCTTGGTTTGTCGACCGTGCTTGGCATTGTGAAAAGCCATGGCGGATTTATCTCGGTCTACAGCGAGTTGGGCGTGGGGACCTCGTTCAAGGTTTGGCTGCCGGCGGACACCGGCGCCGTCGTCACCGCGGCGGGCCTGAAAGCGCGACCCCGCAGCGGGGAGGGGGAACTGATTCTGCTCGTCGATGACGAGCCCGCGATCCGGCGCGTCGTAAGCCTTATCCTGGAAAAGCACAACTATCGCGTGCTGACCGCCGAGAACGGTCAAGCAGCGATGGTCCAGTTCCAGGCGAATCGCGAGCACGTGCGGCTTTTGCTGACCGACATCATGATGCCGGGGATGAACGGCGCGACGCTGATTCGATTGCTGCGCGAGCAAGCGCCCCAACTTCGCGTCATCGCCGCGAGCGGCCTGCACGACGAGCAGAGACGCGCGGAACTTGAGGAGCTGGGCGTGACCAGCATTCTCGCGAAGCCGTTTGTGATCGACGAAGTGCTTAATGCCGTGAGCCGCGAACTGTCGGCGGAGGCGTGAGCCGAACCCATGACCCTACGCATTCTCATTGTTGACGACCACCAGATGATGCGCGACGGCCTGCGCCTGATGTTCGCGCAACACCCCGGGGCCGAGGTCGTCGGGGCCTGCGGCGATTGCGCGACCGCTTGGCGGCTGGCCGGTGAACTGCAGCCCGATCTGATGCTGCTGGACGTGGATCTGCCGGATGGCAATGGCATCGCCCTCCTGCGGCAGATGCGCGCGGCGCGGTCGACGGTGAAGGTGCTCGTGCTCACCGCCCTGTTGGAGCGAAAAGTCGCGGTCGGGGCGATCGAGTCCGGTGCGAACGGCTACCTCGTAAAAACGAGTGCCGCGGCCGAACTCCTGACCGCGGTCCGCACCATCCTGGCGGGTGGGATCCACCTCACTGCAGAGATGTCCACTGCCCTGGCGAAAGGGCCGCAGCCGACCGCAGCGACGACCAACGGCCGAATCAGGGCAGCCTTGCCGTGGCGCGAGGGCCAGGTGCTGGAATTGATCGTCCGGGGTTTGCGGAACAAGGAAATCGCCGCCGAACTGGGCCTGAACGTGAAGACGGTCGAGACCTATCGCTCGCGACTGATGAAGCGTTTCGATTGCGCGAGTCCGGCGGAATTGGTGCGGCACGCGATTCGCGTCGGCTTGGCGGTTGCCTGAGGAAAGGGTTGCGCTGGGGGCAGTGCTTACCGGCAGCAACGCAAGGCGGGGCGAGGCAAGGGTTTTCCTGACTTCATGGACCGGCCGGAGGACCGATGGTGAACACTACACCCAACGTTCCTGAAATTATGGCCCGCATCCTTCTCATTGATGACGACGATTCTGTCCGGACCGCCCTGCGTCTGACGCTGAGCCACCTGGGCCATGTCGTCATCGAGGCATGCGACGGCGAGGAGGGGCTGGAGCTGTTCCGAGGTGCCCGCGCCGATCTCGTGATCACGGACCTCGTGATGCCGGGAAAAGAAGGCATCGAGGTGTTGATGGCGCTGCGGACTGAGCAACCGCCCGTGAAAATCATCGCCATATCGGGCAACGGGAGGTTTCGGGCCGCGGACAATCTTCACACCGCGAAGCTGCTGGGCGCCGCGCACGTGCTCGAAAAGCCCTTCACCCGCGAAGTGCTGATGATGGCAATCAACGAAACGCTGGCGAGCGGCCGCCCTCGCCCAGTCGGGGCTGCTGCTTGGTGACGCCATGAAGGCAGACCCACTCGAAGCCGTTGCGGCCCGCACTGCCACCGCCACCGGCCAGATAATCAGACAAAACACGTCACAATCAGACAAAACACGTCACAATCAGACAAAACACGTCAGGTCTTGACAATTGACATCGGAGATCGTTTTCCGGCATTGCTGCGGGTATGCCAAGGCCGTTGAGCATCGAAAAACTCCCGGATCCGATCCTCCCAAAAATCCAGTTTCCTATCAGCCCCTGGAAAATCCGGCTTCGGATCAACCCAGTTGGTTCGCCAGCCGCGCCGCCGCGCCCGCCTCGTAGCGCTCGATCCACGCATGGTGCCACGCGCCGTAGTCTCCCGCTTCGATCTGCGCCCGGGCCGACGCCATCAGATCGAGGTAGAAACTGAGATTGTGCAACGTGAGCAACGTGCAGCTAAGAATTTCCCCCGCCACCGTGAGGTGCCGTAGATACGCCCGCGAAAAACGTGCCGCATAATTTCCGGAGCCCTCGCCGCGCTCGACGATCGGCTTCGCGTCGGTGCGGTATTTCTCGTTGCGCAAGTTCATCGGCCCGTCGGGCGAATCAGACAAAACACGTCAGGTCTTGACAATTGACATCGGAGATCGTTTTCCGGCATTGCTGCGGGTATGCCAAGGCCGTTGAGCATCGAAAAACTCCCGGATCCGATCCTCCCAAAAATCCAGTTTCCTATCAGCCCCTGGAAAATCCGGCTTCGGATCAACCCAGTTGGTTCGCCAGCCGCGCCGCCGCGCCCGCCTCGTAGCGCTCGATCCACGCATGGTGCCACGCGCCGTAGTCTCCCGCTTCGATCTGCGCCCGGGCCGACGCCATCAGATCGAGGTAGAAACTGAGATTGTGCAACGTGAGCAACGTGCAGCTAAGAATTTCCCCCGCCACCGTGAGGTGCCGTAGATACGCCCGCGAAAAACGTGCCGCATAATTTCCGGAGCCCTCGCCGCGCTCGACAATCGGCTTCGCGTCGGTGCGGTATTTCTCGTTGCGCAAGTTCATCGGCCCGTCGGGCGTGAAGACGAGGCCATTGCGGGCGACGCGGCTCGGCAGCACGCAGTCAAACATGTCCACGCCGAGCGCCACCATCTTCAGGAGCTGCGGCGGCGTGCCGAGGCCCATCGTGTAGCGCGGCTTGTCCGCCGGCATAAAGGGCGTGGTCGCCGCCACCTGTTTCAACATCTCCGGCTCCGGCTCGCCGACGCTCACCCCGCCCACGGCGTAACCCGGAAAATCCAGCGCCGCCAGCGACTCCGCCGCCTCGCGCCGCAGATCGTCAAACGTCGAACCCTGCACGATGGCAAACACGTGGTGACCGTTCGCCAGAAACCCGCTATCGGTGGCGATCTGTTTGCATTGCCCGGCCCACTGGTAGCTCCGCGCGACGGCCTTCGCGCAATCATCCCGCTCGCACGGCCACGGCGGACACTCGTCGATCACCATCGCAATATCGGAGCCGAGATTCTGCTGGATCCCCATGACCTCCTTCGGTCCCAGGAAAAGCTTCTTGCCGTCGAGGTGCGACTGAAACGCCACCCCGTCGTCCCGGATGTCGCGCAGCTTCGCCAACGAAAACACCTGAAATCCGCCGCTGTCCGTGAGGATCGGGCCGTCCCAATCCATGAATTTGTGCAATCCGCCGAGATCACGCACGAGTTCGCTGCCTGGCCGCAAATTCAAATGATACGTGTTCCCGAGGATGATCTGCGCCCCGATTTCCTTGAGATGCGCCGGCGTCAGCGACTTCACGGTCCCCTGCGTGCCCACCGGCATAAAGATTGGCGTTTCAATCGTGCCATGGCGCGTGCGCAGCCGGGCGCGTCGGGCGGCCGTGACTGTATCGGTTTTCAGAAGCTGGAAGTGAGCGGGCATTTAATTCGTGTGTCGCTCCTGCGCGATCGCTCTTAACCATGCTGGCCGTCGTCCGGCATATTGCACCGTGGGCACAAACATGATCGCACGCTCGACGGCGTAGAAAATCAGATAGGGAAACGGTCGCATTAAGCGCGTGCGAAGCTCGTCTCCGGCTTTAACCGCGTGCTTTTCTGGAAAGACCAGGATGTCGTCCACCGCCACGTAAACCGTTCGCTTAAACCTCGAACCAAGCCCCGCCGACCGGCCCTCGTAGTCCGCCATCGCCTCACGCACGTCCGCCTCGATCCGCGGATGAAAAATCGGCAGGAAATTCACCACAGCCTACCCGAGCCGGGCCTTGAGTTGGTCGTAGGTCAGGCCGATCGAAGGACGGACTTTCAATTCGCGCAGCCGACTGCGCGCTTCCTCGACTTGCGCTGTCTCGGCGAAGACCGCCGCATCGGGAATGGAGGCCCACAACTCGTCAATCAACGCGAGGCGCTGGGCGACAGGCAGCTTAACGAGCTCCGCTGTGTTGGACATGAGCCCACCAAGACGCGACCGCCAGGGGGAGGCAAATGCTTTGTGCAAAGACATCCCCCTCGCCCCTCGCACGATCTCGTCCAAATTTCACTTCGCAGCAAGTTTTCCACCCGACTATCGGCCCCCCCCACCCTGCCCCACGCTTGACCCGCGCGTCAATTGCCCGGTTGAATGGGGAAACGTGCTGCTCGTCATCGACAACTACGATTCATTTACCTTCAACCTCGTCCAATACTTTGGGCAGTTGGGCGTGGCTCAGCGCGTCTATCGCAACAACGAGATCACGCCCGCCGAGGCCCTGGCGCTCAATCCCGACCGCGTCCTCCTTTCCCCCGGCCCCTGTTCGCCTCGCGAAGCCGGTGTCACCCTTGATATCATCCGCGCCTTCGAGGGGAAAAAGCCCATCCTCGGCGTCTGCCTTGGCCACCAATCCATCGGTCACTACTACGGCGGCAACGTCATCCGTGCCTCGCGCCTCATGCACGGGAAGACTTCGCCGATTCTGCACAAGGACACCGACGTGTTTCACGGTATGCCCCAAGGCTTTGCCGCCACGCGTTACCACTCCCTCCTCGTAGAACGGTCCACGTTCCCGAAAGACCTCGAAATCACCGCCGAAACCGCCGAGGGCGAGGTCATGGGCCTCCGCCACCGCACCCTGCCCATCTGGGGCGTGCAATTCCACCCCGAATCCATCGCCACCGAGGGCGGGATGAAGATCTTGGAGAACTTCCTCCGTCTAAATTGATCCGCATGACCAATGCCCCGTGTCCAACGCCTAATGATCGAACCCCACGCGCCGCACCTTTGCCGCCGTTGGTCCGGCATTAGACCTCGGTCATTTTCAAACTATGCGCTGCCCAAAATGCACCTCCATCGAGGACAAAGTGATCGACTCCCGCATCAGCAAGGAGGGGTCAACCATTCGCCGGCGTCGTGAGTGCCTCGAATGCAGCCATCGCTACAGCACCACCGAAGCCGTGGTTCGTGACGGCGTGGTCGTCATCAAACGCGATGGGCGCCGTGAAGAATTCGACCGCGAGAAACTTTCCCGCGCCGTTCGTGCCGCCTGTCACAAGCGCCCGATCGATCTCGAACAGATCACCATGCTCGTCGAAGACGTGATGGACGCTCTCGAAGCCGAATTCGAAAGTGAAATTCCGTCGCGCGCGATCGGCGAAGGCGTGATGCAACGCCTCCGTCACGTCGACCAAGTCGCCTACGTGCGCTTCGCCAGCATCTACAAACAATTCCGCGACGTCGCGGAATTCGTCGACGAAGTCAGTGCGCTCGGGAAACCGAAATCCCGCGCCACGGAATGAACCGCTAATCCACGCTCGTTTCCGCTAGTCTGCTGCTGGAAATTAGCGAAGATTAGCGCTGATTAGCGGTTCACCTCTGCGGTTTCCCACGATGCCCCCCGCCTCCCGCGACGACCTGCGCCGCCTTCATTTCATCGACGCCCTTTTCGCGCACGTCACGGGCCACGACCTCTACCTCGCGAACCAAATCAAAGGCGCGATCACCTTCAGCCTCGCCGAACTCGAAACCCAAGTCGCCGAGCACCCGGAATTCGCCGCCACCTACGACGCCGCGTTCAACGCCGCCGCGGCCGACCTGCTTGCGAAGCTTTTCACGGGCCTCCCTCGTCTCGGTTTCTATCACTGGGATGCCGCACTCACTCTCGCCGCCGCGACCCCGCTCTTCACCCGGGCCGAGATCATGACCGGCCTGAAGCACCTCGCGCCCTACCGTGAATCGACGCTGCTCGTGACGAACCTTCGCCCCGCGTTGCTCCCGCCCACGCGCCGCGCGACCCCGCGCCGCCAACGGGACTACGAGGAAGCCCTCGCCTTCATCCGTGCGCTCACCGCCGCCCGCACCGTCCGCGGCGCGAACCTGCAACTACTGTTTTTGTAATCGCCCCGGGAACACACCCAGCCGAAACCTGTTTTCGCTCGGGTTCCGAATTCGTCGTTGCCGAAATTCTTCCGTGTCTTCCGTGTGCCCCCCGGGCAACCTCGTTCCTCTCCGATGAAAACCATCTTCCAACGCATCATCGACCGCGCGATTCCCGCCAAGATCGAATACGAAGACGACCTCTGCCTCGTCCTCCACGACATCCAGCCGCAGGCCCCCGTCCACCTGCTCATCGTCCCCAAGCAACTGATTCCGCGCATTTCGGAATCTGCCCCCGCCGACGAACCCGTGCTCGGCCACCTGCTTTACGTCGCGAATCTCGTCGCGAAAAAACTCCAACTCTCCGCCGGTTTCCGCCTCGTGATCAACAATGGTCCCCACGCCTGCGAATCCGTTCCTCACCTCCACGTCCATCTCCTCGCCCAGCGTCAGATGACGTGGCCGCCGGGCTGAAATCAATTTCGCCGGCAGCTCCTCGCTCACCAGCCGTCCGCCACCTTTCGTTGATGCGCCAAGCGCGCGAGGCGCAGCCGTTCCAACGCCGCATACTCGCTCCAGCCAAGCTTCTCAAAAAGTGCGACCCGTTCCTCGCGGAGCTTTCGGTCAGACGGATCTTCCTTCAATCGCGTGTTCACAGCTTCCAGCGCGAGGCCGAGCAGATTCGCCTGCTCATACATCGTAGCTTCAAGTGCGCGGGTCTGCTTGTCGGCCAGCTCAGGTTCCCAACGTTTTGTTTCGGCCCATGCCGTCCACGCCGCGTCCCACGCGCCGGCTGCGCGATGGATATCGGCCCGTAGTCGTTCGACCCGCGCAAGAATTTCCCGCTGCATCGTGAAACGTTTTTTCTCCCGTTCTTGCGCAGGCCGGGCCGCCCAGTCACCCGCCACCGCAGCGGGAGGTGCCCCGAAATACCGCGCGACGGCGTCGGGACCGGCCAGTTGATAGGCCTCGTCCAACAACGCCATTACCGCCGGAATGGCATCGAGCGAAGGCTTGGTCGCCAGTCCAGACCTGGTCTGATCGTCGGCCACGGGCTTGGGCGTCACCTCGTCCTCGTTCACCCCATCAGGTTTTTCTATTTTGGCTTCCACGTTACGTTTGGAACCAACCGCCTTCGAGGGTGCTTTTGCTTTCGGCCAAGTGTTGCCGGCAAGACCTGCGGTCAGGGCGGCATCGAGCGCCTGTTCAAAAACCGGCGCCGCATCCGTTGGACGTTCGGCCCGCAGGCCCGTCAAGACTTCGGCCCGCCGGGCACTCACCGCCGCATCCGTCGTGCCGCGCTGATCACGCACGAAAGCCAATCGACCATCATAAAGCGTATCGGCCAGTTTTTCGACCTCGGTGCGGTCGTCCTTCACCGGCTTCGCCTTGGGCTCGACGTTGGTCACCTTGGCTGGCGACGCCCCAACCAGATAGAGCAACGGCTTCCGAGCGATTTCCTTGTTCTCGTTGTCCTTGAAGACCGCGTCCCCGGCAAAATAGGCCGGCTTCGGCTCGTGCTTCGCGAAGTCATCCGTCGCCTTGTCCTGTAAAAACAAGATTTCTTCACGACCGCCCTTCAATTTTAGCTCAGTCACATCTTTGCCCGCAAGCCGGTCGCGCAGGCTCGCACGCACCCCGAGTGAGCGAGCAGTTTTGAGCGGCTCCGAGAAGCGCAGAGGAAGATTTGCGACGTTCGTGAGCGTTGCCGCATCCCATCCGGTATAGTCACGCGTGGCGGTGATCTTACCTTTCGGCAGCTTGGTCGGAGTCCGCGTCGAGGACGTCGAATTACCCGCAGTCGAATCATACAAAACCTCGCCCGACTCATGCACCAGCGTGATGCGACCACCACCCACTTCATCCGTCAAATCAGTGGCTGCTCCATCCAAAACGTGCACCGCCATCGGCTCCTTCAAATCCACCACAAAGCGCTGCCGCACGAGCGGCGAACGCCGAGGCCCGGGCGAAAGCGGCGAGGCCGGCAACTCCGCGCGCGAATCAAGCGTGAGCATCGTCGTGCTCTCCGGCAAAAACACGTGCACGGCACGGTCCAACTTCGCCTCGACCTTCACCTCGCGGTCCGCAAGCGGGTTGAGTTCCAACGTCGTCCACCCGGCATTCGTCGAAAAGATTGATGTTTCTGCTTTCTCGCCCACGCCGATCCATTCCATTCGTAGTTCGAGTGTCGCATCGCCCACCGCGCTAAAGGCCAAGGAGGACGCGATCTCGGCCACGCTGCCCGGTTTCAGTCGCAAATCGAACGAACGCTCCTCGCCCGGGGGCATCGCCGCGGTGATCTCCGCTTCCAACGCGCCCACATGCGTCTGCGCCGCGAAGGCCAATGCCTGCACGTTAAACGTCCGGACGATCGAGTCGGTCGCACGGTGCTTTACTGAGATCCGCAGCCGGGTGGCGCTCGCCGGCGCCTCGACAAAGATCCGCTTCGTTTGCGAGGGACTGAGCGCCACCGCCGTTTCCAGTTTCTGATCTTTGAACGCCGAGGCCGGCGCCGGCTGTACCAACGTCACCGGAATCGAAAACACCGGTCCCAGCTCGGGCCGCGCCGCGAGCAGAGCATCAACCCGCGCCACGTGCAGCGAGCCGAGCGCTCCCGGCGGCACCGACGGCGCGTCGACCAATAGGCTCACAGCCCGGGTGCCGTTCGTGAGATGCACAAAGTCCGGCGCCGTGATCCACGGCACACTCGGCTTGAGCACGAGATCACTTTCATAGGCGAACCGCGTCGCCGGCGCCACGGACTCGGCCCAGGCCGGCGTGATCTTGACGCTCACCCTTTGCCGGGCCTCGGTGATCGTTTCGCGCAGCAGCACGCCGCGCCCCTTGCTGGTAAACGTGCCGCGATTGACTTCGAGATCATAGAAACCGCCAAACGCCGCGACGCCCTGCAACGCCTGCAACTTCGCCCAACCGCCCGGGGCGTTAATCAGCCCCGAGCCACTGGTGACGAGTTCCTCCGTCGGCAGCGCGTTCGAGCCCAGCATCAATGCCGCCCGCAGCCGAGCGGGACTGGCGTCGAGTTTTTGTTGTTTCGCCGCACTCAATACGAGCGCCGCCACGCCACTTGCCGACGGCGCCGCCATCGACGTTCCATTATACATGTCTGCCCCGCGCATGGCTTCCGCTGAGATCGACGCATAGGCCGCACCGGGCGCCATGATATCTACGCCAAAGTCGCCGTCCTTCGTCGGCCCCCGGCTGCTGAATTGCTGGGCCGCCTCCGCGCTCGGCCGGAGCGTATTGTAGAGCACGCGGCCCATCTCGGCAGACATGTAGGCACCGACCCCCAGCACTCGACTCGCTTCCGCACCCGCCGAGCCGGCCGTGCCTAGAGCCGGGCCATTGTTTCCGGCGGAGACCACCGCTAGAATGTCGTAGCGCTCGCTCAGGGCATCATACACCCGGCCATTGAGATTTTTCCCGTCCTGATAAACTGAGCGACCACCCCAGCTGGCATTCACCAAATCGACCCGACGTTGCGCCGACAACGCCAGCGCCCGGAGTTCGCTCGTATTATAACTACCACCACCCGCGCGAATGTCGCCGATCTTGACCGAGAGAATGCGCGCGCCGGGCGCAATCCCGTCGCGGCCGGGTTCCTTGGGCCAGTGCCCCGCCGCGATGGAAGCGACGTGCGTCCCGTGCGCCCCGCCGGTCGTGACGACCGAGAGCAATTCGCCCCCGGCGTAGACCTGCACCCCGAACGTCGCGTGCGTAATGTCACCGAAAGAGCCGTATTCTCCCGCCACGCCAAAGGGTCGCAGCACCTTTTCATTCCGCAGGTCTCCGTCCTCATCGGTATCGATCACCACGCGCCATTCGGTGCCATCCTGCCAGAGCACACAGTCGTAGATCGCGCCAGAATCGACCGCCGCCTTGGCGTCTTCGAGCGCTGCAAGCGCCGTCGCGCGGGCCACCTGATCACGCTCGGCCCGCGTGCGATCACCGGGGGCTTTGGCCAAAATGGTCTTGCGTGCAGCGCCCTCCGGAGCGGCCGCCCGCTCCGCTTGGCGCAGTGAAACGGCGGCACTGTGCGCGGCCGCGCGGCGGTCCGTCACGCGCTTGAGCACTTCGGCGTAAAACAGCTCTGCGGCCGGTTTCAGGCCGAGCCGGTATTCGCCCGAAGGGTTATTGATGCCCTCGGGTAACGTGAGCTTACGCCCGCTCAAGCCGCGCAGTTCCCCTCCTGCGTCGGGCTTGCGCTTCGTCGTCGTAACAACGTCACCGGAGCCGGAGGCATCCAAAATATCGACGATCTTCCGCTCACCGGTCGTGGTCACGGCGAGCCCGGCGCCGGCCGGATCGACCCCGGTATCCCAGACGGCGATCACCACCCCGCGCCCATCCCAGGTCGGATGCTCCTGCAAAAACACATCGGCGCCAACCTCGCGCTTGGGAATCAGCGCTGAGCGCAGCGCGGTCAGATCGAGTTCTCCCGTTGCGGGAGCCGCCGAGAGACCACTGACGGCAAGCAGCACGAACCAGCAGCCACAAACGGGATAATGCATCATGACTCATTCAGTAGTTAAGCCGGCCGCACCGGCCAACGCCAAAAGCGAGTTTCGCCAACGAACGTTTTGCTACCCCCTCGCCTCAAACGCCCCGTCCGCCCGCTTCGCTACGAGACGTTTCAGCTCCAGCATCATCAACGTCGCCGAGAGCTGTGCCGCACTCAACTCGGTCAACCCTGCCAGCGCATCCGGCGCGAGAATCGACCCGCCGCGGAAACACTCGAACACCTTCGCTTCGTCCTCGGAAAGATTCGCCGGACGTCCCGCCGCCACGTGCGCGGGTTTTTCCGCGATCGCCGCCGGACGCATTCCGTCGAGGTAGTTCAGCTCGTTCAAAATATCGTCCACGCTCGTGAGCAACGTCGCGCCGTCGCGGATGAGCTGATGGCAACCGGCGCTCGTATTTTGGTCGATGCGCCCCGGCATCGCGAAAATCAACCGGCCCTGCTCTCCCGCAAATCGCGCTGTGATCATCGCCCCTCCGTCGACATCGCTCTCGATCACCACCACCGCCTCGCTCATGCCCGCAACGATTCGATTGCGCATCGCAAACGACTGCCGATCAGCGCGCCGTCCCAACGGAAACTCTGACAAAATGGCGCCGCCACCCGCTTCGATTCGGCGATACAAATCCAAATTCTCCGGCGGATAAATAATGTCGATGCCGGTGCCCAACACCGCCGCCGTCTTGCCGCCCACCGAGAGAGCGCCCTCGTGCGCCGCCGTGTCGATCCCGCGTGCGAGTCCGCTCGTGATGCAAAAGCCCAACCGCGCCAGCTCCGCACCAAATTTCTTCGCCATCGCCTGGCCGTAGAGGGTCGTCCGTCGCGAGCCGATGATCGCGATGTTCGGCTGCGCCAGATCGTAGCGACCCTTCCGGTAGAGGCCGATGGGCGGATCGTTGATCTCCTTTAACAACCGCGGGTAGTGAGCGTCGCGCGTTGTAATGAAATCGATCGCGCCCTGCGCCATGCGCTCTTCCTCTTTGGCAAAATCGAAATGCTCCCGCCAAGCTACGATGCTGGCGCTGATCACCGGCCCGACACCCCGCACCGACTCCAACCGCCGCCGGTCCGCCGCCAACACATTGCGCGGATCATCACCCAGCTCGCCGAGCAGACGGTTGAGCGTGATCGGCCCGATATTGGGCAATGCATTCAGCACTAAAAACGCCTGCCGTTCAGTTGGCTCACTGCTCATGTCCGAACTCTCGCAAGGCCACCCCAAGAAAGTCGAGCACCTGCGTTGTCATCACCGCCGTTTGCCCGCGCGCCCGCGCGAGCGCATCGGCCGCCATCCCGTGCCAGACGACGCCCCGCGCCGCGGCGAGCAAGGGATTGCCCGGGGTCTGCGCCAGCAGCCCACCGACCAGCCCCGCCAAAATATCTCCACTGCCACCTCGCGCGAGCACCGGGCCTCCGAAGAAACTGCGGTAAGCTTTCTCGCCCTGACTCACGCACGTCACCGGCCCTTTTCGCACCAAAACCGCATTGGCGTGCGGTGCCTCCGCGATCCTTGCCCACTCCCCCGCATGGGGAGTCAAGATCCGCGCTGCGTCCCCCGCCTGCACGATGTCCGGTTGCAGGGCATCTGCATCAATCACCAGCGGCACGGCGGCTGTCGCCACCAAGTCGCGCACGAGCGCCAATGTTTCTTTTTCGCGGCCCAGCCCGGGCCCGATGACCAGCGACGTGGCACGGCCGATCCGCGCGGTGATTAAATACTGCCCTTCCAACGCGAGCCCGCCCTGGGCCGTCTCCGGCCAGCCGACCCACATGGCCTCCGGAGCCTGCGCGGCAAACGCCGCCACGAGCGACTCCGGCACGAACGCCGTCACGAGTCCCACCCCGCTACGCAACGCCGCGAGCACCGCCATCAGCACCGCACCCGGATAGCTCCGCGAACCCCCGACGACGAACACGTGACCATAGCTGCGCTTATCCGCAGACGAATCGCGCAAGGCCGCCAGCGGCGCGAGCACCACCGACCTCAGCACACGATTCTCGCAGGCGGGCACAGGGACGTGCCCGCCCACCCCGAAGAAGCCCAGATCGAGGTAACGCACCCTCCCGGCCACCGCAGCATACTCGTCCACCACACGTGTCTTCACGCTGCCCGTCGCATACGTGAAATCGGCGCGAAACAGCCCTGCGCTCGGCAAATCCACGGCCGCCCGCAAACGAATCGGCAGTGCATTTACCTGCTCAAACAACGCCACGACTCGCGCCTCGGCGGGCGCGCGAAACTGAAAACCAAAGACTCCGTCCAGTCCCAACGCATACGCGCCGCTGGGTTCGTCCCTCCGAGCGACCCGCGCGCCCAACCCGTGCACGCATTCCCGCCAAGCCCGTGCCGCGAGCGGCCGCAATGCACGTTCTCCAAAAACAAACACGACCTCCACCCGCGCCTCTGGAAACCGCTCGAGCACGGCTTGCGCCGCGATCAGCGCATCGCCGCCATTGTGTCCTTTCCCCACCAAGACGAGCACGCGGCCCTGCGCCGGAAACCCGCCGATCTCCGCGAAGTCCCGCAGTGTCGAGGTTCCGATGGCGCGACCCGCCCGTTGCATCGCCGCCCATTCCTTGTCCTCATCTCCTCCGAACAGCCGCGCCTCCAGCGCACGGGTCTCGTCACAGGTGAGGATGGGGTGGCTGCCAAGCGTCATAATAATACCGCAGCGCAGTCAGTTCTTCGGCTGAGGTTCGATCACTAGCACGGATTGATCAGACTCCTTGGACATGCGCATCGGTGGGGTCTACGGCGGCGTAATCCGCGGCATCGACGGTGTCGGTGTGGGCGGCACCACTTCACCGGAAGAAATCAACGCCGGACCAAACAAGGACGGTGGCAACGTGGCCGCAGGTTTCCGCTCAAACCGACCGTGCTCAAGCCACTCTCGATACTGCTCTTCGGTTTCCGTAAACTGCAGCGGCGAGTTGGGCAGCGGCACACCATGATGGATGACGAGCCGCGTGAGCTTGGGGATACTGCGAAAATACGGCACGTCTCCCACTTTGCGCACCTCGTAGAACTCGGAAAAATTCTTTGTTTCCGACCGCCACAGCGCCAGCTCCGTTACGCCGTTCTCCCACACTGCATGCTGACCCCAGTCGGCAAACACGGCCTCGATCGTCGTCAGAGGCGACGGTGGCACGAGCACGGATTTCGGCCACTCCGTCCGCACCGACGGCAACGGGGCCGCAACGACGTTTTTATCCCCGTCGCGCTTAAAATTCCACACGAACGCCGCCCCCAGCAGAAACCCCACCATCGCCCACGACGGGGTTTTCGACATTTTTGCCGGCGACAACGGATACGTCTTCCGGGGCTCTACTTGGTCGTCGTCGTCCATCGCCCGCAGTGTCACGAAAACTCACGCGCGCACAAGCGCCGCGACGGCCATCGCATAATTTTCCGTATGCGACAGCGTGAGCATCACATGCGTCGCCCCGACGTGCGCGAGCAAGGCCTGCCCCTGGGCGTCGAGCCGGATCAACGGCTCATGCCGCGCGCCGTGGTAAACCGACGCCGATTTCCACCCGAATTCCTTGCTGATGCCCGTCGTGAAACACTTCGACACCGCCTCCTTCGCCGCGAAGCGAGCAGCAATATGTTTGTGCGGATGCGCCATCGACGTGCAGTAGGCCTTTTCTTCGTCCGTGAGGATTCGATCAACAAAGCGTTCCCCATGCCGCTCCATCACGCCACGAATCCGTTCAATCTCGATGATGTCGGCGCCAATCCCGATCAGCACGCCACCGGGAGGAAGTTGGATGTTCATGGCAGAGAAAAGTAGCGAGGAGCGAGTAGTGGGTAGCGAGGAGAAAACAACGCGCGTAACCAAGCGGGACGCTCGCTACCCGCTACTCACTACACGCTACTGCTGTCACCCGTTCATCCGCGCCTTCATTGCGCGGACCGCTTCCTCCACCCCAGAAAACAGCGCGCGACTCACGATGCTGTGGCCAATATTGAGTTCGTAGAGGTGGGGCAGCGTCCGCACCTCGGCGATATTCACGTAGTTGATGCCGTGTCCGGCGTTCACCGCCAGCCCGCGGTCCTTCGCTCGCACGCAACCACGCTGGAGCCGTTGAAACTCCTGGGCTCGTTGCGGCGTGTGGTAAGCGTGGGCGTAGGCTCCCGTGTGCAACTCGACGAACGTCGCGCCCACCGAGGCGCTCAACTCGATCTGTCGCTCCTCCGGGTCGATAAACAAACTTACCTTGATCCCGGCTGCCACGAGCGTCTTTACGCAGGCGCCAACCGCCCCGAGATTGCCCGCGACATCCAGGCCGCCCTCGGTGGTCACCTCTTGGCGCCCCTCCGGCACGACGCACACAAACTCCGGCTTTAGTTTCAGCGCAAACGCCGTCATCTCCGGCGTGCACGCCATTTCGAGATTGAGCCGGGTCGCGACGCACTCCCGGAGGCGCCACACGTCGCGCTCTTGGATATGCCGCCGATCCTCACGTAAATGAACCGTGATACCATCGGCCCCGGCCTGCTCGGAGCGCAGCGCAAACGTGACCGGATCAGGCTCCACCGCCCCTCCCGTCGTCATCCCGGCATCGCGGTAGCGGGCCTGACGGACGGTGGCACAGTGGTCGATATTCACGCCGAGGTGGATCATGGACCGACATGATTGGCACAAAGGCGGACGGCGGGAAACTAGGAAAATGAGCCGCCCTGCTGATTCTGCTTCCGGCGTTCAAGCCTTCCGCCTTCACTCGGTGGGTGCATCCCGCTTCTCCGAAGAAAGAAAACATGCTGTTGAACCTCATTTGCAACATCGCCGTGCCCACGGTGGTGCTCATGAAGTTTAGCACCGACCGCTGGCTCGGCCCACTCTGGGGACTCGTCATCGCGCTGATTTTCCCAGTCGCCTACGGCATCTGGGATTTCGCCACGCGGAAAAAGATGAACTTCATTTCCGTCCTCGGTTTTGTGAGCGTGCTCCTCTCCGGTGGCCTCGGATTGATGAAGGCCGACGGCTTCTGGTTTGCGGTGAAGGACGCCGCTGTGCCGTCACTGATCGGCCTTGCGGTACTGGTGTCGTTGCGCACCAAGAACCCCCTCGTAAACCAACTCTTCTACAACGACCAAATCGTCGACGTCCCGCGGGTCGACGCCGCACTCGCCGAACGTGGCGAACGTCCCGCCTTTGAAAAGCTTATGCGCAACGCCAGCATCTGGCTCGCGGTGTCCTTTCTTGCGAGCGCGGTGCTGAACTTCGGACTCGCCCGCTACCTCCTGAAAAGCCCTCCAGCCACGCCAGAGTTCAACGAAGAACTCGGCAAAATGCACATCCTCGTCTGGCCGGTCATCGTGATTCCCAGCATGGTGGTGATGATGACCGTGTTTTGGAAACTCATCACGGGGCTGTCCAAGCTCACTGGTTTGACCACGGACGAGATCTTCAAGACCGAAAAAAAATAGGGCGGACTTGCGGTCCGCCCTTTGAAAGTAGCCGGCGGTCTTTGATCGGTCCTTAGGTCCGTTGGGACAAAGGAATGTAATCGCGCTTTACTTCACCGACATAGATCTGCCGCGGCCGATAGATTCGGCCCTTGGGGTTAGCAGCGACTTCGTGCCAATTGGCGATGTAGCCTGGAGCCCGACCAATCGCAAACATCGTCGTGAACATGTTTACCGGAATCCCCAAGGCCCGCATGATAATACCCGAGTAAAAGTCTACGTTCGGATAGAGCTTCCGGGAAATGAAGTAATCGTCCTTCAGCGCCGCCTGCTCCAGATGCTTGGCAATCGCCAGGAGTGGATCATCAATCCCAAGTCGCTTCAGCAGCGTATCACAAGCGTCGCCAATGATTTTCGCCCGCGGATCGAAGTTACGATAAACCGCATGACCAAAACCCATCAGGCGGTTGCCCTTTTGACCTGACTTCGCCGCGGCAATAAACCGAGAGCCATCGTCGCCTTCGTCGTGGATCGACTGGAGCATTTGCATGACGGCCGTGTTCGCTCCGCCATGCAATGGTCCGGCTAGCGCGGAAATCCCGGCCGAGATCGAGGTAAAGAGGTTGGAGGCACTGGAACCGACCATCCGCACCGTCGAGGTGGAGCAGTTTTGCTCGTGGTCGGCGTGCAGCAGCAGCAGCAAATTCAATGCTTTCGCAACTTCAGGCACCGGCTGGTAGTCCTGATACGGCTCCGAGAACATCATGTGCAGGAAGTTCTCGCAGAACGGCAACTCCTGCTTGGGAAACATGAAGGGCAGCCCCTTTTGGTAGCGATAGATCATCGCAACGATCGAGCGAATCTTCGAAATCGCGATGGCGGCCGCTTGATCAAAGTTCTTGAGGTCTTGCTCAAAATTATTGGTCGCCAGATGGGGATAGTAAGCGGGCAGCGCCGCCACCATGGCCGACAACATTGCCATGGGTGACGCACTCGTCGGAAATCCCTCTAGGATTTTCTGCATCTGGGACTCGATCACCGCATTCTTCCGCAGATTCAGGCCAAACTCTTTCCGTTGCGTGGCGTTCGGCAGATTCCCGTAGATGACCAGATAAGCCGTCTCGACGAAATCGCTGCAGTGCGCGAGTTGCTCGATCGGATAGCCACGGTGCCGCAAAATACCATTATCGCCATCCAGGTAGGTGATCTTGCTCTCGCACGAGCCGGTATTGCCGTAACCTTGGTCGTAAGAAACGTAGCCGGTGGCGGCACGCAAGGTGCGCATATCCACCGCTTTTTCACCCTCGCTGCCAATCATGATGGGCAAGGGGTAGTCTTTGTCGTCGATCTTCAGCGAGGCAGTCGTGGCCATATCGATCCGAGCGAAGCCAATTCCGCGCCGCTGGCAAAGAAATCTTACCCACCGGCGACAAATTTCTCCGGGAAAGTAGCGCGCCGCACTACAATCGTAAGCAAACGTGAACGCCCACCGCTCAGGCAACCGCCACCAGAGTCGAAAAATTGCGATAGATTTGCAGGCCTTTCGCCTGACTTTTCTCGGGGTGAAACTGCGTGGCGAACACCCGCCCGCGGGCGATCGCCGCACAGAACAGCCCGCCATAGTCGCTCTCAGCCAGCACGAACGAACGGTCCACGGGCACACAGTGGAAACTGTGCACAAAGTAGAAATTCTCGCCGTCAGGCAGGAGACCGGTCGCCAGCGGGGATTTCGGCTGCACAAACTTCACGGTATTCCAACCCATGTGAGGAATCTTAAGCTCCGGCGGACGCTGAAAACGAACCACCTTGCCCGGGAAAATACCGAGGCCGGTGATGTTTCCCTCTTCCGAGTGCTCAAACAAAGCCTGCATCCCAAGACACACTCCGAGAAACGGCCGGTCGGCGGAGATCCAGTCGCGAACCGCCGCATCGAGTTTCGTCGCGCGTAGCGACGCCACACAATCCCGCAACGCTCCGACCCCCGGCAACACGACGCCCTTAGCCTTCGAATCGACAATCTCGTCGGGCGTACGAACCACCCGGATGGTCGCGCCAACCGCCTCGAGCGCCTTGGTGACGCTCCGCAAGTTGCAAATTCCGGTATCGATGACGGCGATGGTCGACATGGCTTTTCATGGGTGGGCGACCGCGTCTCCGCCGCGGCGTGCGGGCACAAGGACGTGCCCCCACCCACCTCTAACTTAGATCTTCCCTTTCGTGCTCGGCAGCTGATCCGCCGCGCGCGGTTCAATCTGCGTCGCGGCATCGAGCGCACGGGCCAAGCATTTGAAAATCGCTTCGGCTACGTGATGCGGCTCCTCGCCGTAAACCAACTGCACGTGCAGATTGGCTCCCAGCGCGTTGCTGAACGCCCGGCAGAATTCTTTCACGAGGATAATGTTGAAATCGCGCACGAACATCGTCGGCGCGTTGGCCTCGTAAACCAAATGCGGCCGACCGCCGACATCGACGACGATGCGGGCGAGGGACTCATCCATTGGAAGAATGAAGAAACCATACCGCTTGATCCCAACCTTGTCGCCGAGTGCCTCTTTGAAGGCCTGGCCCAGCACGAGGCCGACATCTTCGACCGTGTGGTGATAGTCGACCTCGACATCACCCTTGGCCTTTACGTTCAGGTCAAAGAGCCCGTGTTTCGCAAAGAGCGTGAGCATGTGATCAAAGAACGGCACGCCCGTGTCGATTTCCGACCCGCCGCGACCGTCGATTGCCAGGGTAAGCGCGATGTCGGTCTCCGCTGTTTTGCGGAGAACGGTCGCTACGCGTTTGTCGTTTTTAGCCATGCGTCGAGAGTTTTTTCGAGGACGAGCATTTCGTCATCGGTGCCGACGCTGATGCGCACGAAGGGGGCGGTCAAGGCGTGGCTCGGAAAGTGACGCACCAACACCCGGTGCGCGAACAGGTAGTCGTAGGCCGACTTCGACACCGCCGGACCGGCCTCGCCACGGGCGTTCTTCGGTTCGGTGAAAACAAAATTGGACTGCGACTCGTAAGTAAACCAACCGCGCCGGTCGACGAAATCGCGCACGCAGCGGTCGCGGGTGGCTTTGATTTTCTCCACCACGCCGGCGTAGTAGCCGGTATCGCCAAGCGCAGCGAGTGCCGCCGCTTGCGAGAGGCGATTCACATTATAACTGTCACGCACTCGGTCGAGTAGACCGATGATTTCGGGGTGCGCGAGGGCGTAGCCGACGCGAATGCCCGCGAGCGCGTAAGCCTTCGAGAGCGTGCGGACGATCACGAGATTCGGATAACGCGCGAGCAAGGGCACCGCATTTTCCTTGGCGAAGGGCGCGTAGGCCTCGTCGACGACGAACAAACCGCGAAACGTTTTCAGCACACCCTCCAGCTCGGCATTCGTGAAGGCGACGCCCGTCGGCGCATTGGGCGAGGTCAGAAAAAATGCGCCGGCTTTTGAAGCCGCGATGCGTTCGAGCGGCAGCCGCATCGAACGGTCAAACTCGATGATGTTGGTCGCGCCGTCCTGAATCTCGACAAGCACTGGATAGAGCGAGTAGCTCGGCCACGTGTAACCGGCCGCCGCGTCCCGGGTGCAAAACGCCCGGATCAGGAGATTGAGAATGTCATCGGAGCCGTTGCCCACGCAAACGTGGTCCGCCGTGAGACCGGCGCCATGGTGCTGCGCAATGCCGGCGCGCAGCGGCGAGCTCTTCGGATTTGGATAGAGCCGCAGCGCAGCCCCGGCCTCGCCGATCTCAGTGCGCAACGCCTCGGCGACCCGCGGACTGGGGGCGTAGGGACACTCGTTGGTATTGAGCTTGGTCCAGCCTGACTCCGTGGGCTGGAGGCCGGGCGTGTAAGCGTGGAGCTTCGCAATGTGCGGCAGTGCGAGGGAAGTGAGTGACATGATCGGTAGGAGCGGGTTTATCCCGCGATCCACAAGTCAACGCGGACGAAGACGCGACGTAAAGCCGCTCCTACGCGGTTCTGATCCGCACCGAACGCCCGTGGGCATCGAGTTTCTCCATCGCAGCGAAGGCCGCGACGATCGGCTCGGCTTTCTTCACGCTGGCGCGATCATAATGCACAATGCTCGTGCGGCGCTGAAAGTCCGCCACCCGCAGGCCGCTGAAAAAGCGCCCCGCCCGGCCCGTCGGCAACACATGGCTCGGTCCGGCCACGAAATCGCCCAGCGCTGTCGGGGTGTAATTGCCGATCATGATCGCGCCTGCGGTCGTAATTTCGGCCGTGAGTTTCTTCGCCGCGACATCGCCCACGAGGAGTTCGAGATGCTCGGGCGCCACGTAGTTCGCAATCTCGGCCGCGTGCGCGAGATTCTTTACCTGTATCGCCAAAAAACCGTCCTCCAGCACCCGGTTTGTTTTTTCACTGCGCGAAATGAGTTGGAGTTGGGTTCGCAGCTCCACCGTGATCGCCGTGATAATCTCTTCCGACGTGGCGAGCAGGTATATTTTCTCCCGGCCCGAACCGTGCTCCGCCTGCGCCAGTAGATCGGACGCTGCGAACGACGCTTTGGCGGTATCGTCGGCAATGATCATGACCTCGCTCGGACCGGGCAAAGAGTCGACCCCCACCGTGCCGAAGACCTGGCGTTTCGCCTCGCAAACGTAAGCGTTGCCCGGACCGAAAATCTTGTCGACCGCATTGATCGTCGTTGTGCCATAGGCCATCGCGCCAATCGCCTGCACTCCGCCGAAACGGTAGACTTCGCTCACTCCGGAGAGATGGAGCGCCGCGAGCATGCCATCCGCAACTTTGCCGTCTGCATTGCTCGGCGTGAACACTGCGATTTCCGGACACCCGGCGATTTTCGCCAAAGTGACGGTCATGAGCACGGTCGAAACCAACGGCACCTGCCCGCCCGGCACGTAGAGGCCGACGCGGCGAATCGGATCAAATTTCTCTCCTACTTGCGCGCCGTGCTGATTCTTTGCCGTCCAAGCGGTCGGGAGACCACGGCCATTGAACTCCGCGATGCTTTCACGCGCCGCGAGCAGCGCGCGGCGCTCGCCAGCCGGCAGGCGTTTCGCGGCCGCCGCAAGGTCGGACGGCTTGACGGGAAAATCGCGGGCGCGGAGTTTTGCGCTGTCGAATTTGGCGGCGTAATAGCTCACCGCTTCGTCGCCCCGCCCGCGCACATCAGCCAAAATTCCGGCCACTGAATCGGAAATTTCCTTCGGCACGACCGAGCCGCGGCAAAATGCAGCCAAGTCGTCGGAAAAGGTCTTCGAGGCGTGATGGATCGTGCGCATGAAGCCACACTCTAGCTGCATGAACACGTCGCCGTCGAGTCCGCCGGCAGGTTATTCGGCAAGCCTCAGGCTCTAGCACCTAACCTCACTGCTTGTTACCAAGGCCTGGGACGGCAAAAAACGACGCCGGGAAGACTTCGTTCACCGTGACTTTCTCGATGTTGATCGTGACGGTCTGCACCTGATCCTTGGCGTTTTTTGTCGTGGTGACCAAGGTCTTCGGAAAGCGGAGCCCACCGGCCATAATCTCACCCTGCTCACGGAGCGTGCCGCCCGCCTCGGTCTCCGTATAAACGAGCCGACCGGTCGCTGGATCAAAATGACGGTAGAAAACAATATCCGGAGCGTGAATAAACGCGACCTTCTGGCAGACCACCCCATCCACCGTAGCCGTGCCCATTTCCTCTATCTTGCCTCCCCGTTTCTCGATCCCCCGGAAAAAAGCCAGAGTTTCCCACGTATTAGCCCGCAGGCGCTTGATCTGGGCGGGCCCTAGTAGAGTTTGCTGCCATTTGGTTTGATCCGCCGCGTCTTGTTTCCGTTGCCAAGCATCATAACTGTCGAGCGCGGTCGTCTCGATAATTTTGTCCGACGTGGCCCTAATCCGCTGCTGGTCGTTTTTCTGGAATACGATGTCGATGGCAGCCCGAGTTTGCTTGGTCGGATCAGCCGGGTCCGTCGTCACGAGCGTGCCAACGTAATGAATCGACTGCACTGCCTCGATCACGGACTCCCGTCCAAGCCGGGCGCGGGCCTTCGCGATAATCGCGGGTTCAACCGCGCTACACAGCACGGAAACCACCATGGCGGCAGCGGTCGCGGAGAAGAAACGCAGGTCGGACGAAGTCATGGAAGGGACGTTGGACATTTTTCAGGAAAGTGCAAAGCCCGGGCAAGCAAACAGGATTACTCCCACTCGATGGTCGCGGGTGGCTTGGAACTCACGTCGTAAACCACGCGACCGACCCCGCGGACTTCATTGGTGATGCGACTGGAAGCTTTCTGCAGAACCTCGTGCGGGAGCTTGGCCCAATCGGCCGTCATGGCATCCGTGCTCTCTACGATGCGCATCGCGATCACATAGTCATAGGTGCGCTCGTCACCGAACACGCCAACCGTCTTCACCGGAAGAAACACACAGAACGACTGCCACACCTTCCAATAGTAGCCCGACGCCATCATCTCCTCTTGGAGCACGTAATCGGCATTGCGAAGAATTTCGAGTTTGTCTGCGGTGATGTCACCCATGACGCGCACGCCGAGACCGGGACCAGGAAACGGCTGACGCCAGACGACTTCCTTCGGGAGACCGAGCGCCTCGCCGACGCGGCGAACTTCGTCTTTGAACAACTGGCGCAGCGGCTCGACCAGCTTGAGCTTCATGCGCTCGGGGAGCCCACCAACGTTGTGGTGAGTCTTAATAAGCGAGGCCGGATTGCCCTGGATCGAAACGCTCTCGATCACGTCGGGATAAAGCGTGCCCTGCGCGAGAAACTCCGCGCTTCCCTTGATGGACTTCAGCGACTTCTCGAAAACCTCGACGAACGTGCGACCAATAATCTTCCGCTTCTGCTCTGGCTCGCTCACGCCCTTGAGCCGCCTCAGGAAAAGCTTCGAGGCGTCCACGACCCGGAGATCGATGTGGAAATGATCGCCATAAATCTTTTCGACGGCCGCGCGTTCGCCCTTCCGGAGCAGGCCGTTGTCGACGAAGACGCAGGTGAGTTGCTTGCCGATCGCCTTGTGCAGCAGCGCCGCCGCCACCGAAGAGTCGACCCCGCCGGAGAGCCCGAGCAGCACACGGCCCTTGCCCACTTGCTCGCGAATCGTCGCGACCGACTGCGCGATGAAATCCTTCGTCGTCCAGTCCTGTTTCGCCCCGCAAATCCCCACCAGAAAATTGCGGATCATGTCCCCGCCGCACTCGGTGTGAAAAACTTCCGGGTGAAACTGAATGCCGTAGAATCCGCGCTTCCGGTCCTCGATCCCCGCGTAGGGCGAATTGTCGGAAACCGCCGTCGCGACGAAGCCCGGCGGCAGTTTTTCCAACTTGTCGCCGTGGGAATTCCAAATGCGGAGTTTCTTCGGGAGCCCGGCAAAGAGCTTGCTCTGCCGCTTGATCGTGAGCTGTCCGTGGCCGTATTCGCGGGCCTGGCTGTGCGCGACGTGACCGCCGAGGTGGTGACCCATGAGCTGCACGCCGTAGCAGATCCCGAGCATGGGCACGCCGAGTTTGAAAATTTCGGTATCCGGATGCGGCGCCGTCTTCGCGTAGACGCTTTGCGGCCCGCCCGATAGGATGATGCCCACGACGCCGTCTTCGCGGAGCTTCGCCGCCGGGGTCGAGTAGTGATAGATCTTCGAGTAGACTTGGCACTCGCGGATGCGGCGCGCGATGACCTGCGTAAGTTGAGAGCCGAAGTCGAGGACAGCGATGATTTGTGGCATGTGGGCGGCGGGCGTGACGTGACGTCTGCTAAAAATGAAGCGGGGAGCGTGCGTCGACCGCTCGGCGCGTGTCAATGCCCGCCATGGGTCGGCCACCCACCATCGTCTCACGGAACCCAGCGCCCGTTCAGCAGCGTGGTATTCGGAGACTCGGGTCGCCCCCGCACACCGCGCTGAATCATCCCGGCCAACATTTCTGCCGCCGCCGCACCAATCACCCCCGGCCGCTCATCGATCCCGGAGATCCCCGCGTGATCCTGTCTGTTCAGGCTCGTCGCCGCAAAACGCACCGACCCGCCAATCTTACGTCCCACGCTGCGCGCACAGTCGCGGGCCGCACTGAGTTCATTGGTGATGATCGCATCGGGGTTCTCGCGGGCGAACCACCGCTTCAATTCTGCGCTCCCGGCCTCCCGTGCGATCAGTGGTGCAACCGCGTGGGCCGCCTCATTGGCGCCATGCCACATTACAGCCGACGTGAAACCGTGTTCGCTGCGCACATCGTGGTCCGCTGACATCACCAATCCTATCCGTCTGCGCCCCTCCCGCGCCAGACTGCGGCAAAGCAGCAGTGCGTTGGCAAAATGATGCGGCATCACCCGGTGCGCCACCGGCCCGGTCGCACTGGCCGACGCCGAAACCACCGAGAACTTTTCCCAATCGAGCACTCCGCTGAGATCGATCGGCCTGTGCGCTGGCAACAACAGCACGCCGTCCACCCCACGGCTCTGCAACGTCCGACTCACCACCGACCAATTCTTGCCCGTTGGAGCAACGTGCACGACTTCGAAACCGTAGCCCCGCTCCACCGCCTGCGCCTCGGCCCCTGCGACCAAGGCCCGAAAATAAGGCTCGCTGTCATCCGGTCGCCGCGTGGTCAAACCGACCATCACACTCTGAAACCGTCGTCGTCGCCGCACGCGAATGTGATGCATCAATTTCGCCACCTCCGGATCCGGTCGGTAGCCCAAGCGCATGGCGATGGCCAAGATCCTCCCCCGCGTCTCAGCGGCGATTCGGCCTCTGCCACCGAACGCCCGCGACACCGTCATTTGGCTCACTCCCGCCGCTTCGGCGACATGACTCAGCGTCGAGTGCTGATCGGCAACAAGAGGTTTCATCAACACCTGCGTTAGCTTAACGCATCAAAGGTGTCGAAGTCGAAGTCGCGACCGCTTCAATCAGCCCTCACCACCTATGAGAACCCCCACTGTGCCGCGCTTCGCGCTGACCTCCATCCTCGCCTCGCTGCTGTGCGCGACCACCGCCAGCTTAGCCCAAACCCCACCGGTCAGCGGTCCGGCGTCTGACTCAACCACGATCAAACTCTCGCCCTTCGAGGTCAACACGAGCCGCGACGAAGGCTTCGTCGCCACCAGCGCGCTCGCCGGCGGTCGCCTCAACACCGACCTCAAGGACACCCCCGTCGCCTACTCTGTCCTCACGAAGGAGTTTCTCGACGCCTTCAATATCACCGATCTCACCCAAGCGATGGAGTGGTCCGTCAACACCACCTACAACCCCGGCAACAACGTCGACCAGGGCTTCGGGTTTTCCCCCGCCATCAACATCACGATCCGCGGCGCGGCCCCCGGCGAGTCAAACTATCCGATGCGGAATTTTTTCCCGTTTAATCACAACACCGACAGTTACGCCCTCGACCGCTTCGACTTCGCCCGCGGCCCCAACGCCATTCTCTTCGGCGCCGCCCAATTCGGCGGCACCCCCGTCGCTGTCACGAAGCAGGCCCTCACCACCAAAACCGTCCGCCAATCCCAGCTCCAACTCGGCTCGTGGAACAAGGTCCGCGCCACCCTGGACGTGAATGAGCCCCTCAATGAAAAAGCCGCCGTGCGCGTCGCCGGCATGTGGGAGCGCGGCGACACCTACCGCGACAACGAGTGGCGCAAGAAGAAGGCCGTCTTCCTCGCCGGCACCTACCATCTCACCAAAAACACCACCCTCCGCGCCGAGGGCGAATACGCCGAAACCTCCCAAAAGACCTTCCCGACATTTCTCACCGACCAAGTCTCCGCGTGGGACGGTCGCACCACCTACGCCAGCGCCATTGCACCCGGCGCCGCCAACGTCCCGACCGCCGCCGAACAAGCCGCTGCCGGCGTCGCCTACGCGACCAACAACGCCAATCCCCTCTTCGCCCCGCTGTGGGTGATCGACCCGACGGCCTTCGGGACCGGCACCGTCCTGAATTTCGCCAACACCCTCCGCACGAAAGGCGCCGCCGGCAATGGCACTGCCGCCAACCGCAATTTCATCGGCGGCAAGGCCATCACCAACGCCAGCGTCAGCTACGCCGGCCAGCCCATGATCGATGGCTTCGAAGTTCCCGCCGGTCGCTACACCAACGCCCTCGCCGGCTCCCCCGGTTTCCGCATCCCTTCGCAGTCGACCACCAATCTCTGGACCAGCAAGAAACCCACGCAGGCCCAGGTCGCGAAAGACGTTTCCCTCGTCCTCAGCCACCGCATCGGCGAGTCGTTCTTCTTCGAAATCGCCGGCGACACCAACAAGGTGAAAATCGACGGCAACAACGCCATCAACCGCGGTGCCAATACCGTTTTCATCGACCTCAACTCGACGCTCCCCAACGGCGCCACCAACCCAAACTTCAAGCAGCCCTACAGCGAATTCTGGAGCTACCAAAATCTCCGCAACTACGAACTCAGCAGCGCCCGCGCCTCCGCCGCCTACATCAAGGAGACCGGCATTGGCCGCCTCCAACTTGCCCTCGGCGGTGGCGCCAACTACCAGCTCCAGTCGAAGCGCAGCTATCTCTACCTGCTGCCGCTGCAGAGCATCGGCCCCGACGCCCGCTACTGGTCGCAGTCCCAGGCCAGCACCGCCCTCTGGTATCGTCTTTATATGAATCAGGACGGTCGCGATTTCTACAACACCGACCTCGGCGCCCTCTCGCTCCGCAATCCCGACGGCACCACCACCTCCGTCACGCCGCAACACGTCCTCGACGCCACGCGCAAGGACAACAGCGCCGACAACATCACGAAATTCAAACACGTGATGGCCGCCGGAAATTTTAGCCTCTTCAAAAACCGCCTCGTCCTCATCGGCGCCGTCCGCCGCGACATCACCAATCTTGAGACGAAAAACACCCTCCTCCCCGGCGACTACGCCGCCGGTTGGAACGGCAGCAACATCAGCTTCAAGCCCGCCGCGCCGAAAGATTGGGCCACACTCACGTTCATTCCGAGGAGCGCCGCTGGCGTCGCCACCGGCCCAGCGCAGCCCGCCGATAACCGCCCGCGCCTCACCGTTCCCGCCACTGCCACCGTCGCTGCGGGCAACATCCTCCCGCAGCCCCAATACGCCGCGGACCGTTTCCGCGACGACTACAACCCGCCCGCCCTCGGCGTCGCTTCCAACACCTTCTCCGTCGGCGCCACGTTCAATGCCACCAAGTGGCTCGGCTTCTACAGCAACCTCGCGACCACGTTTAACCCCAACCTCCTCGTCCAGCGCCTCGACAGCTCGCTCCTCCCTCCGTCCGCTTCGCGCGGCGTCGACGCCGGCGTCCGCCTGACGCCACTCGGTGGCCGGGTCTCGCTGAGTCTCGGTTGGTTCACCTCGAATCAAAATCTCTCCCCGGTAAACGCCCCGGGTGGCCTCATCGGCAGCTTCAACACCCTCTTCAATACCCCCGCCATCGGCGATCTTAGCCCCGGCGGCCGCAACATTCGCAACGAGGGCCTCCTGCCCACCGTCGTCCGCGACACGCAGACGCAGGAATCCAAGGGCGTCGAACTTGAGGTCACCGCCAACCTCACCAAGTCGTGGCGCCTCCTCTTCAACGTGGCCAACACCCGCGGCACCCAAAAGGAAATCGCGCCCGACAGCCGCGCGTTCATCACCGCGAAGGACACCGTCGCGCGCCAGATCCTCGCCGACGCCGGGGTGCTCATCAGCTCGACCAATGTCGCGACGATCAATCCCGCCGTGAACGATCCGACCCGCATCAATCAAGGCGCCGTCAACAACGCCGTGAATGCCTGGAACACCCTGCAAACCACCACGATTCCCAACCTCGTTACCGGCGCGCAGAAACTCGCTGGCGCCACCGACTACACCTCGAACCTCGGCACCGATTATACGATTCGCGAGGGCATGTTCAAAGGCCTCTCCACCGGCTTCGGCGTCCACTACCGCGGCAAGATGGTCGTCGGTTATCGCGGCGCCGATACGATCGTGAATCCCGCCAACCCGCTCACCGCCATCGACGATCCCACCGTCGACGCCTACACGCCGGTCTATTCGAAACCGCACACCACGGCCGACGCCCGCTTCGGCTACAGTTGGAAACTCGCCAACCGCCGCACGTTCGCCGTGAACGTGAACATCCAGAATCTCCTCAACAACCGCACGCCGATTTACTTCGTAAACCTTCCCGGTGGTCAGACGAGCAATACGATTCTCCGCAATCGCAATGCCGACGTGACCTCGCCCGCCGTTTACACGGTGCCCGCCGGCTTCTCGTATCGCACGCCCATCAACTGGACGCTCACCGCCCGCCTTGATTTCTAACTAAGCCACGCGCCGGCCGCATTTCTATTGAGCGGGGTGTGCGGAGCAAATTTACTCCCACGTCCCGCTTTTTTCTTTGCGGCGACCGTCGGTTCCTGCCCTGCAACTACACCGAGCCAACCTCCCACCCCCAACCATGCCCTCCTCGCCTAATCTGTCCCTCCCCCGTCGTGTGCGCCGGCTCACGAGCCTTACCTTCTGCGCCGTGCTTTCCACGCTCCGCGCGCAAACCGCTCCCGTACCTGCCGCGGAGCCGACCGTCACGCTCTCGCCTTTCGAAGTGAACACCTCACGCGACACCGGCTTCGTCGCCGCCAGTTCGCTCGCCGGCGGCCGTCTCGCCACCGACCTCGTCGACACACCCGTCGCCTACTCCGTGCAGACGCGCGAATTCCTCGATGCCCTCAATCTCAGCGATCTCAACGAGGCCATCAACTGGACCGTCAGCGCCACCACCACGCCCGACGATGGCGGCGGCCAGCTCTTCGGCGGCACCGGCAGCAGCACCATCCGCGGTGTCGGCTCCAACGCCGTCAACCGCAACTTTTTCACCGGCGGCTCCAACCCCTCGACCTACAACCTCGAGCGCATGGACTACGCCCGCGGCCCCAACTCGATCCTCTTCGGCACCGGCACCATCAGCGGCACGTCCAACGCCGTCGTGAAAAGCGCCCGCCTCGGCCGCAACGCCACCGAGGTCCGCGCCGAAATCGGCTCCTGGGAATCCTACCGCGCCACGGTCGACGCCAACACCTCGTTAAACAAAAAAATCGCCGCCCGCGTCGTCACCACTTGGCAGGACACGCACACGTTCCGTGATTGGGAGCGCACGCAGCGCAAAGGCGTTTCCCCTTCGCTCACCGTCGAACCCACCCGAACGACCCGCGTCTCCCTCATCGGCGACTACTACGAACAAAAGGCGACCGCCGGGATGAACGCCCTGAACGATGCCTTCACCGGTTGGGACGGCAAGACGGTCTACTCGGGTCTCCAGCCTGCCACGCTCCCCAGCCAATCCGCCTTCGGCGCCTCACGTGTGGGCACCAACAGTTGGGTCGTCTCCCCTGCCTCGGGCCGCGGCTTCAACTCCGCGCTCAGTTACACCGGCATGATGCAGACGACATTCTTCGGCGGCAACCGCTCGGTCAACGGCGTCACCGCCGCCAATGGCGGCAACCTCGGCTTCAACGGCGGCCCACTCATTGATACGCCCATGATCACACCGGGCATCTACGACGCTGCGATGGCCGGCTCCGCCTTTCGCGTGCCGAGCCGGTCGTTCACCAACATCGGGCCGAACCCCACCGCGATTAACCGCTTTCGCGACGCCACCCTCTTCGTTGACCAACGCCTCGGCGAATCGCTCAACGTCCAATTCTCCGGCGGCGTGAACAAGCTCTTCAGCTACGGCCTCATCGATTACTACACCAATCAGGGTTACCAAAATACGTTCATCGATATCAACCGCCTCCTCCCCGACGGCGCCACCAACCCGAACTTTCTCCAGCCCTACAACGAATTCAGCCGCCCCGAACGCCAAAAGGTCGACACCACGAACAAGGCCCTGCGCTTCGCCGCCGCCTACGCCAAGACCACCCGCTGGTTCGACCTCCGCGCCAACCTCATCGGCGCCCAGGAAAAGCAGGAAATCTTCAAATCCCGCGAATATTACATGATTCCCGTCGACGCCGACGCCCGCGCCTGGGGTCTCGTCAGCAGCACGCGCACACAGACGCTCCGCTACCGCTACTATTGGAACCAAAGCGAACGCGATCTCACCGAGATGAAGGAGATCACCCTCGTCGACCCCGCAGCCGGCACCTCCAAAACCTACAATCCCCTCTGGGTCCTCGGCTCCGATCGCAACGACGCCACTACCTTCAGCGACGCCGCCACGAAATATTACCAGGCCTCTGCCAACGTCTCTTTCTGGCAAAAACGCCTGATCTTCCTCGGTGCCTTCCGCTCCGACCACGTCGACCGCAGCCAACGTCTCTTCCTCCGCCCGCTCGATCATCCCGCGAGCTACGGCGTGCTCACCCGCGACCACTTCATCTACCGTCCCAACGCCCCAGCCGATTATTTCAAACTCAGCTACGTTCCGAAGGACGCCGCCGGCCGCCCCACCGGCCCCGCCCAGCTCGCCCCCGCCACCCGCCCGCGCGACAACACGACAGGCCTCGCCCTCGCCCAATACTCCGGCGACCGTTTCCAAGACGACTTCAACCCACCACCGACCAGCACCAAGAAACCCACTAAATCCGTTGGCGGCATCTTCAACGTCGGCTGGGGCGTTTCGCTCTGGGGAAATTTTGCCCAGACGTTCAACCCCACCGATTTCACCAAGACCACGATCGACTACGGCACGCCGCCGCCCTCCGTCTCCGAGGGCAAGGACTACGGCCTCCGCGTCTCGTTCGGCCCGAAACTCTACGTCACCCTGAGCCGCTACGAATCCAAAGAAAACGACGCCTCCATCACCCAGCCCTCCGGCTTCAGCAACCTGCAGGTTCTCATCAACGCCAACGCCATCGGCGACCTCAGCTCCGACGGCCGCAACCGCCGTGGCCTCGGCGATGTGCCCATCGGCTGGAACGACACCCTCGATCGCCGCAGCCGCGGTTACGAACTCGAGACCGTCGCCAATCTTACGCCCAACTGGCGCCTCACCCTCAACGTCGGACTCGCCGATGCCTCGCAGACCGACGCCTACCGCCAGACGCGCGCGTGGGTCGACGCCCAGACGCCCATCTTCAAACAGATTCTCGACGATTCCGGCATTCAGTTCGACGCCAGCGGACTCGCCATCGCCAAGCCCGGCATCACCACCGCCAACTCCCCCGACCTCAACGCCACCGTCAACGCCTGGAACTCTCTCCAAGCCAGTCGCGCCAACTGGGTCAGCGGCACCCAGCTCCTCAATCGTCTCACGAAATACACGGCCAACGCCTACAGCGACTACCGCTTCAGCCGCGGCAAACTCACCGGCCTGCGCCTCGGCTACGGCATGCAGTTCCGCGGCCCGCAAGTCATCGGCTACCGCGGCGCCGATACCCTCGTGAGTGCGACCAACCCGCTCCTCGCGATCGACGATCCCAAGGTCGATGCCTACACGGTCGTCTGGCAAAAAGCCTACTTCCTCGGCACCGCCACCGTCGGCTATCCGGTAAAAATCGCCCGCCACAAAATCGACTTCAACCTCTCGATCACGAATCTCTTCAACTACGACACCCCGCTCTACAACACGATCGGCCTGCGCGCCGCCAATGGCGACCTTACGTCTCCCGCTCGCGTCAGCTACCCGCGCTATTTCAGCTACACCACCCCACGCAGCTACCGGCTCTCGGCCACGAAGACATTCTAAGTCATCCTCGCGCCCATGCCACCGCTCCTCAACCGCCGCTCCTTCCTCACGCAGCTCGGCACCGCCGCTGTCGCCGTCCCGCTCACCTCCGCCCTCCGCGCCGCCGATGCTCGCACCCGCACCACCGACGTCTGTGTCTACGCAGGTAACGCCGCCGGCATCGCCGCCGCGGTCGCGGCCGCGCGCGAGGGCCGCCGCGTCCTCGTGATCGAGCCCAGCCGCTGGCTCGGCGGCATGACGGGCAGTGGGCTCGTGCACATCGACTGGGGCCGCTCCGAAGCCGCCGGCGGCTCGGCGAAAAAAATCCTCAAAGACGGCCTCACGGATCCCCAATACCGCCGCATGTTCGCCGACCTCGCGAAGGAGCACGGCGTCGAAATTCTCTACGAGCACCGCGTCGCCTCCGTTAAAAAAACCGGCGCCACGATCACCTCCCTCGTTCTCGATCACGCCCCGCCCGACCGCTTCGGTTGCCCCATCGCTCAGCCGAAGCCGGCCGGCGCCGTCACCGTGAGCGCGCGCATGTTCATCGACTGCTCCTACGAGGGCGACCTCATGGCCAAGTCCGGCGTGAGCTACACCTTCGGCCGCGAATCTCGCGACCACTACGGCGAAAATCTCGCCGGTGTCCGTCCGCCCCTCGCCGTCTACGCCCTCGATCCCTACGTGAAGCCCGGCGATCCGCGCAGCGGTCTCCTCCCGCTCTTGCAGGACCACACGCCCGGCCCGATCGGCAGCGCGGACCAGCTCACGATGGGCTACGGTTTCCGCTGGAAGTTCACCCTTGAGAAAAACCAGCTCCCGATCGAACCGCCCGACGACTACGACCCGTTTACCTTCGAGGTCTACCGCCGCGCCTTCACCCAAAAGCTCAACCTCAACGGCCGCCGCATGCGTAAGCTCGGCGAATACGAGGTCGCCACCGGCGGCATCCACTACCCCGGCGCCGGTAACCTCTCGCGCAGCCTCATCGCGCCGACCGTCTTCGGCTGCAACGCCGCCTACCCCGACGGCGACTGGCCTGCGCGCGCGCGCATCTGGAAGTTTCATCAGGACTTCCTCCGCGGCATCACGCACTTCCTCCGCACGGATCCTTCGGCCCCGAAGAAACTCAAGGAGCGTGCCCGCGTCGCCGGCTTCGACCCCGGCCAGTTCGACGACACCGCCGGCTGGCCGCACCAGCTCTATGTTCGCGAAGCGCGCCGCATGATTTCGAGCTACGTCGTCACGCAAAAAGACCTGGAAGGCACCACCGACCCGAGCGACTCCGTCGGTCTCGCCTCCTACGGTGTCGACGATTGGCCCTACGCGATGCACGCGCTCGATGGCCAAGTCGCGCTCCAAGGCGGTGACTACTCGATGCTCTACCTCGAGGAAAAACACCGCGGTATCTACAAAATCCCCTACCGCGCGATCACTCCGCTCGAACGCGAGTGCCGCAACCTCTTCGTCCCCGTCTGTTGCTCCGCGAGTCACATCGCGATGACGTCGATCCGCATGGAGCCCGTATGGATGACCCTCGCCGAAGCCTCCGGCGTCGCCGCGTCGCTCGCCATCCAGTCCGACCTCGCGGTCCAGCGCGTCGACTACGCCCAACTCCGCCCGAAGCTGCGCGACCTAAGCATCAAACTCGATCGCCCGACCTTCGCGCCCCAGGCCGACGCGAAAAAAACCTGATACCCGCTCACCGTTTTCCACCGGCATTTCCGCTGAACCGCGCCCATCACGGCGGCGCACACCGACCGCCGCCCGGCCTTATTCCGTGCGCCCACGCCACCGTTTCCGTTGAGCCGAACTCACCGGCGGCAGTGCGAGGATGCAGCCCTCACCGCGCAAATCGTGACCGCGCACGAGACCAGTCGCGGCACCTATGGGGTGCCACGCATCCTCGACGATCTACGCGACGCAGGCCCGCGCACGAGCAAACGGCGATGTGGTCGGCTCATGCGAGCGGTGGGCCTGCACGGCCGCAAGAAACACGCCAGTCAGAGGCGGTCATCGCGCTCCGGTTGGTGTTCCAGCAGGTGTATCGGCTGCCGCTGCGGCAGACCCTGGGCTTACTCCGCTCGGTCCTCGACCTTGCGGGACGCACCACGCTGCCCGCGCCGGACCCGTCCACGCTTTGCCGCCGGCGGTCAAAGGCGCCGCTGCCCGCCTGACCCAAGTCCGGCGGCTGCCTCGTGATTGATTCCACCAGGCTGCCAATCTGTGGTCCCGGCACCTGGCTGACCAACCTGCATGGCCTTCAGCGCAGCACTTACCGCAAGATCCATCTCCGTGTTGATCCAACGACGTCCCTCGTGGTCGCCGGCGTGGTCACCTCCTGCCAAAAACACGACTGTCAGGTGCTCGGCGAAGTGCTGGACGTCGCACCACCACCACCCGACACCGTCGTGATTGGCGATGGGGCCTACGACCGCCGCCTATGCTACGCGGCGGCCAAGCTGCATCGAACTCATTTGATTACCCCGCCTGGCAAACTCGCCGTGCTCCATCCGGGCGACGACTGGCATGCACGCAACCGCTCCATCGAGGAGTCGCGATTCTTAGGCCGACCAAATTGGAAACTGGGTATGCACTTGACCCAAGTAACAAAAAATGATTATTTTTCCCTTATGACACGCGAAGCTGAATCACAACTATTAGCCTTCTGTGCCTCCCAACGTGAGGCATTCGACTCTAGTGCTTGGGCCTGTTTCGGCGCGGTCAGTGAGATGGAGCTCGCCGCGACGGCACGCTACCTAGCGGGAGTTGAATGGTTTGGCCATCAACAGACCCTTACGCACGTCGCCGACCAACTAACTACGTTCAATTTCGAGGAACTTTCCCAAAGGGTGGATTTCGACCCAGGGCGATTCAAGGGGATGTTACAGGCTCGTCTTGTTCACGCTGACAATCAAGTTGCGCTATGAAAGCGTATCCTGAACTCACCGGCGCATTACGAACCATGTTGGAACGTATGGACGCGTCGCTGCAAAAAGGGGGCTATACTGGCGAGCCCATAAGGATGTATCTCGCTGGAGGATTGGCAGTGAATTATTATTGCGGCACTCGATACACCGAAGACGTCGATGCCTCGTTTTCCCACCGCTTCATTTTGCCAAAGGATCTTACTGTCAATTACCAGCGCCCGGATGGCAGGCCAGCGTTTATCTATTTCGACCGTAACTACAACACGTCGTTCGCTCTCCTACACGAAGATTTCGAGCACGACAGTCGTGAGTGGGCAGGAATTGGAAATGAAGGTCGCAAAATTGAATTAAGGGTTCTGTCCCCGCTTGACCTTGCCATCTCAAAGATCGACCGATTTTCGCCCCGCGACCGCGAGGACATCCTAGCCTTAGCGGCGGAGCGATTCTTCACCGACCGCCAACTGCGTGCACGCGCGCTCGAAGCAGTCGCTAACTTCATTGGAAACAAGGACACGCTGCTCAGTGCGATCGAACTGGTGTGCCAAGAGGTGCGCCGACTGCAAAATAGGCCGACAATAGACTAAGCTATCACCTTCCGTTTTGGAATAGGATCATGCGCCACTGCTTGTTGAAGTAGTCTGTAAAACAACAAACCCCGGTAGCGGGATGACCTCCGGTTAAACCGGAACACGAACTCATCCAGATATTGCTGGAGGCCCGCATTTCCAACAGAACCCTGATGGGTACCCATTATCCATCGCTTCAAGAGTGAGGCAACCCGGTGCGTTCTCGGCAGCAGGTTGCGGCCCACCGCCTCTGTGGCTCGGGAAATCGTGTGATTATAACCGACGGATGCTAAGCTCGCATAGCTTGATAGCCCATCCGTCACCACATCACTGCCCCGTTCGACGTGCAGTGTTACGGCATCTAGTAACGTCTTAGCCTTGGCGTCCGTTATTACCGACAGGCGGATACGCCCAATGCGGACACCTCGGACTTCGGCTGCAATGAAGACCAACGTCTTGCCGGCCGCCCCCCTTCCGCGCTTCCCCGGTTTCACACCCCCGATAAAGGTTTCATCAACCTCGACTTCACCGTTCAACTTGTTCCGCACTGGCAGCACCATAGCTTGCCGCATCCGGTGCAACCATTCCCACGCGGTATGATAGCTACCAAAACCCATCGCCCGCTGAAGCCCCAAAGCGCTCATCCCGTTTTTTTGTTCGCATACGTGCCATGCCGTATCGAGCCAAGTCTTCAATGGAAACCGGGTTCGATGCAACAATGTACCTTCCACAGGGCTCTGCTGGCGCCCGCATACAGTACAGTGCCAAAGACACTTGGCGGTTACCCAAAACTTTGTTCCACCACACTTAGGGCAGGCAAAACCATCCGGCCAACGCAATTTCCCTAGAAATTGCATACAAGCCTCGTTTGTTGAAAACATCGCGTCAAACTCACGACGGTTTCTCGGATAGACGACCACGTCCCAAATAACAGAAATTTACGTACCTTGTGTCAAGTGCATACCCATAAATTGGAAAGCTGCGGTTGGTTACCACCGACGCTCGCGCAGAGTCCGCCATGCACCGCCTGAAAGCCGCTTTCGGTCAGCGGCTTCGCTCTCGCTTGGAATCCAATCCGCAGCGCGCAGCGCCGCTGCGCGTTCACCTGCTCAACCTATGGATCACGCCGGCAGCGGTGTCGGTTGCTGGAGTAGAGCGTCTCACAGGGTGGAACACCATTATACAACAGGGCCCAACCTGCTACAGCTTTGCGCCATCGCCCCCCGGCGGCCGCACGACGAGCACGGAGCAGGGCACTTCGCGCAAGAGTCGCTCTACCGTCGAGCCGAGGAGCAGATACTTGAGGTTGCTCAGGCCCTTGCTGCCCAACACCAGCAGATCCGCAGCGTGGCGGCGTGCATAGTCCGCGATCCCCGGCGCGCTCCGATCCGCCTCAATCACCTGAAACGTCGCCTTCAAACCGGTTGTATCCCCCACGAACTCCCGCAACCGATTCTCCAGCACGGTCCGGTATTTTCCGGCAACGTTCCCTCCGTCCTGCGGGGTCGCCTGCTGCAGCGTCTGCCACGGCTGACTATACACGTGGATGAAATGAATCTGACTACCGTCCTGCTCAGCGACATGGCGAGCTTGCTGCACCGCCACGCGCGCGGTGTCGGAAAAGTCCACGCAGGCCACGACCTGCTTGAATGGGCCGACGTGCTGCTCGTGCACGAGCATGACCTTGGTTTGCGCCTTGCGCAGGCACTTCAGCGCAAGATTTCCGGCGTCGGCGTGCGCCGAAGTTTCGCCGCGCACGCCCAACACCAAGAGACTGGCCTCGTTTTCGCGGGCCGCATTGAGCAACCCATCGAGCGGCATTCCGATGATCGCCGCCCCCTCGACGACCGAGCCAGACTGAGCCAACCACTCCCGCAGCCGGCGCCCGGTCTGCTCAATAATTTCTTTTTCCACCAACATCAGCGGGCGTTCGAGTTGCTCGGCATACTGCCGCACGGCCAACACATCGACCACGTGAACCGCCTGGAGGCCCGCACCGTTCCAGCGGGCCAGGCGCACCGCCTGCTGTCGCGCAGCGGCTGAGCCCGTCGAAAAATCGGTGCCGAGGAGGATGTTCTTTAGCCTGTTCATGGGGATGAATTCTGTTGGTCGCTGTTTTTTGGGCTTGGCAGGAAGAGGGTTACTCCTCTCGGAATTCAGCTTTCGATTTTTCGCCAATGGAAACAGGCTGCGGTTATTGCGTAGAGCCGTTCCCAGCGTATCGCGGCGCGTCGCTCGATTCCTCCGCAGGACGCGGCTGCCACGAATGATCTCGCAACGAAAAGCCACGCCCGTTCGCGTCGCCGCAAAATTGCAACGCGCCGGAAACCGGCGCGATTCCACTAAGCCTTCCGCTCAAGGTGCCGATATTTCGGCTACGCACCGCGTCCAGATCAGCGCCCTCCATTTGAATTTCACTCTACCTTTTTCAAAGCCCACGCCAGAGTCGCTCGTACGTCGCCTGCAAAACTTGCCCGCCGCACCAAAGGTGCTGCTCACCCTGCAGCGGCTGATGGCAAAACCGGACTCCTCGCTGGACCAAGTCGCCGAAGTGATCGCGCTGGAGCCGGGGCTCTCGGCTCGGGTGGTAAAAATGGCTAACAGCGTGCATTTTGGACGAGGAGGCTCCGTCGAGCATATCCTGGAAGCGATCCAACGCGTGGGCGAGAAGGGCGTGCAGGAGTTAGTGACCTTCGCCGTCGCCTCGCAACTCGTCGGCCGCCCCCTCGCTGCCTATGGGCTGACTGCGCACCAGCTGTGGTCGCGCGCGGTCGCCTGCGCGATTGCCGCCGCCAGCATTGCCGAGCGCAATAATCTCCCCCGAGAGGACGCCTACACCGCCGGCCTCATGCACGGGATCGGGCTCCTGGTGCTCGACCGCCACGCGAGCACGCAACGTCGACCGCAGGTCTTCACCTCAGCCGGTTATCCCCTGGATTTCGCTCCGGACGAACGCGCCTGGCTGGAATTCTCGCACGCCGAGGCTGGCGCCGCACTCCTTGATCTTTGGGGCTTCTCCTCCCGGGTTACCGCGGCGGTCCGGTTCCAACTTAATCCGGAGGCCGCCGGAGAACATCGCCAACTCACGATGATTTTGGCCACCGCCCGCTGGGCCCGATCGCTCTTCTGTGTACCGGAAGAACTGATCCCGGATTTACCGTCCATGGTCTGGCTTGAAGCGACCGCCATGCCGCTTGACGACTTCGGTGAGTGGCTTTCGCAGGTGCGCATTCGCTACACCATCGCCTGCGAAGAATTGAGGCTCGGCTAGCTGGCCCACTCCTTGCCAACACGGCCAGCGTGGCTTGGAAAAAACGAACCCGCCCTGCTCGTTGGGCAGCAAAACGCGCCCGCGCATTGCGACGGAAGTTTCTCTCCCTCGGCGCAAACCTGCATCGCTCCGCCGCGACGGCAGAAGCCTTGGGGTAGTGTTCCGCCACCGTGCCAGTTGGGCGACACCGACTCCGCTGCCCCACCTTGCCAATCGCGTGATCCCTCAATCAGCTGCCGAGTGAGCGACCGTGCCTTCTTCCGCGCCGCTGCAAATGCGAGTTGGCAAAGACCGGAAAGTTACGGCATTCGTCTGAGCAGGAGCCCCATTCAAGCTAGGTTGCTCAGGTGGGCACCCCCAACACGATCCGAACTTAACCGAGCCTACGCCTCCATGGATTTTAACCTCCCGCCTCTCGCCGATTTTCTCAGTGCTCAAGTCCGCGACCACGGCGCCAAAACCGAGCTAGATGCCGGGTTGTGGACCCTCTTTGCCGTCCCCGCGTCTGCTGCCGCAGACAATACGCTTGCCTGCTCCCTCCTGAGCACTGCGACGTTTACGCACGACTCCGGACAAACCGAGGACGACCAGTGGACCCTCTATTACGTCGACACCGCCAACCGCCCCGCGGCTCTCGATTGGCTCGACGATCTGGTCAAATCCGTGGCCGGAGAAATTCGCCCGATCGCCGCGCCCCATCGCGCGCTCATCCTCGAGTTGGTGAGTTCGCCAAAACCCCACCGTGTCGCCCAAGATCTCGCCGACGCCCATACGCGGGGTGAACTCTGCGCAGGAGCGATTTTCCGCGCCGACGAGGTGCGTTCACTCCTCGATCGACTGCACCAACGTGAACCGCTCTTTTTCTCCGCCTTCCGCACCCTTCTCAATCATCACCTCATCGACATGGTGGTGCTGCACCGCCAGCTGTTGTCCGAAGATATCGCGCTCAAGAATGAGATCGTCAGCGGAGGATTGTCCCGCGATCCGTTTCTCCAAACACGTCAGGATGCCACGGTTGAAATCCGCAATACCCTGCTCCGCTTTCAGCTCATCAACCCGATCGATCAGCAGAAAAACCTTGGCATCAAGAATCCGTATGCCGTCTACCTTGAGGTGGTCTGCGCGGACGATTTGATCATCGCGCCGATCGACGGGGTCGCGGTTAACATCGCTCGCGAAGACTTCATCTCTGCTTTGCACACGATTCGTCAGAATCTCAACCGCGGCGGGCAATTCAGCAGCTTCGACACGCAAGCTCCTTGGATGAATCCCCGGATTGCTCATCCCTTTCGCTTTATCAAGCAACGCGTCGACAGCCGCCCCGATCTCGCGGTCTTCGATACGCTCTACATGTTGGAGCGTGCCGTGAGCGCATGACTTGCTCGGGCTCAGTGGGTGTCCGACTATGCGCTGGCGGAGCCAAGTTGCCTCATCCAAATTGACGCTCTTTCGCCCGTCCAGCCGTCCGCTGACGGCACCTCACAGCATCCCAATGACGACAATCCTCAGAAATAGTGCGGCCGTCGTGGTCGGCTTGATCCTCGGCTCGTTCGTCAACCTGGTGCTGATCAGGGTCAGTCCTCCCGTCCTCCCTCCGTCTCCCGGCGTGGACGTCTCAACCGTAGCCAGCATGCAAGCCTCGATGTAGTTGTATGCGGCGAAACACTTCCTCCTTCCCTTCCTCGCCCATGCGCTCGGCACCTTGGTTCGCGCAGCAGTCGCATTCGCCGTCGCCGGCTCGCGCCGTAGCGTCTTTGCCTACAGCCTTGGCCTCTTGTTCCTCGCCGACGGCGTTGCCGCGTGATTCATGATTCTCGCGCCCGCCTGGTTCATGGCGCTTGCTCTAGTCGCCGCCTACGTTCCGATGGCGTGGCTCGCTCTTCGGCCCTGACGCCGCTTTACCGACAACCTGCCCCCCCCCTTTTTTACCATGACTTCGCCCCGCGCTCTTGCGCTTGTTTCCCTCATCGCCGCCGTCACCACCCCTGTCTTCGCTCATCAGGCCACCGGCATAAAACTTACTGAGCCCACCGCCGACTCCATCACGGTCTGGACGCGCATCACGCGTGATACCGAGCGCGCGCCCGACGACGGCCCGTTGCCCATCACCAAGCTCGTCGATCGCACCACGGGAAAAGTAATCCCGTTGAAGGACAACGCCACCTACACCAATGCCCGCCCCGAGGTCACCTTTCCGCCCGGCGCCAACCTCGGTTCGATCCGCGGTGCGGCCATCGGTGCTCCCGGCCAAACGCGCGTGCGCTATCGTCCGGCCAGCGCATCTCCCGCCCCCTGGATCGAAACCCCTTGGCGCGACGTCGATCCATCCCGCGATTTCACCGCGATATTTGCGCTCACGAAACTTGCTCCTGGCGCGCGCTACGAGATCGCCGTCGAAGATCGTCCGCGCGCCGACGCTCCCGCCACTAGCACGACCACCGGCGTCTTCGTCACGGCACCTCTCGCCACCGCTAACGCCGCCGCGACCTTCGTCGTGATGAGCTGCCAACAATACGAGGACCGCGACCGCCCCGATGGCTTCGCGATTTATCCGTCGATGCTCGGACAGAAACCCGACTTCATGGTCAACACCGGCGACGCCGTCTACTACGACCACGGTCCCGTCCACGCCATCAACGTCGACTTCGCCCGCTATCACTGGGCCCGCATGTATGGTTTTCCCACGCTCCGCGATTTCCACCGTCAAGTCGCGAGCTTCTTCATGAAAGACGATCACGACACGCTGACCAATGACTCGCACCCCGAGGACCGCAGCGGTGACTTCAGCTTCGCCGAGGGCCTGCAGGTCTTCCGCGAACAAACCGCCCCGTCGGAGCCACCCTACCGCACGCTCCGCTGGGGCCGTCACCTCCAAGTCTGGTTCCTTGAGGGCCGCGACTACCGCAGTTCCACCGAAGCCGACCGCACGCAAACTCCCACCATCCTCGGCCCCGTGCAAATCGCCTGGCTCGAGCGCACCCTCGCCGCCTCCGACGCCACCTTTCGGGTCATCATCACGCCCACGCCGATTGTCGGCCCCGACCGGCCGCAAAAAGACGACAACTACTCAAACAAAGGCTACGTCGTCGAAGGCACCAAAATCCGTGCCCTCCTCGCCCGCCAGCCAAATCTCACCGTCATCACGGGCGACCGTCATTGGCAATATGTGTCGCGCGATCCCGCAACCCACATCGAGGAATGGAGCGTCGGCGCCGCGACCGACTCGCACGCAGGCGGCTGGAGCGAAGAAACTCCACGACCCGAACATCGTTTCCTCCGCATAAAATTCGGCGGCTTCCTCTCCTCCTCGGTCGCTCCGTCCACCGCGAGCGCCCCCGCCGCACTTTCCCTCCGTCTGCACGACACCACCGGAAAAATCGTTTTCGAATCGACGCGTCCTGCCGAACAAAAAACGGCGACGCCACCCGCACCCTCTCGCTGACCCTTGGCTCGCGGCCGGCGCCCATTGCACCCGACACATCGCGCGCCGCTCCGTCGGATGAATTTTCTCGAGCGCGAATCAGTTCGAATCCGCGCTGCAGTGCTCCTAAGGCTCACTGCGCCCCTGCTCCTTCTCCTGCCCGCTCCCCTTCCTATCCCGATGAATCTACCCCTGCCCCGGCTCATTTCCCGCGTTGCCTACCTCGCCTTGGCTTTCGTTTTTGCTCCACTCGCAGTCGCCCAACTCGCCCCCGTCGCGCCCGCCGCGTCAACCGCGCCCAAAGCCGACGCCGAGACCGTCACCCTCTCTCCCTTCACCGTCAGCACCGACAAAGACGTCGGCTTTGTCGCCACCAGTTCCCTCGCCGGCGGGCGCCTCTCGGGTGATCTCGCCGATACCCCCGCCGCCTACTCGGTGATCACGCGCGAATTCATCGACGCCCTCAATCTCACCGATCTCAACGGCGCCATCGAGTGGACCGTGAACACCAATGTGAACAACGACAACGGCGCCAACCTCACCTTCGCCTCCAACGTCACCTACACCACGCGCGGCGTCGGCGCCTCCACGCCCCAGCGCAATTTCTTCCCGTTCTACGTCAATTTCGACAGCTATAACCTCGAGCGCTACGACTTCTCCCGCGGCCCCAACTCCGTCCTCTTCGGCAACGGCAATCAGGCCGGCTCCGCCAACGTCGTCACCAAGCAGGCGCGTTTCGACCGCCCCGTCCGCGAGCTGCGCACGTCCTTCGGCTCGTGGAACACCCGCCGCGTCTCCGTCGACATCAACCAGCCCCTCAACGACCGCCTCGCCGTCCGCACCAACGCCGTCTGGCAGGATGGTCGCGGCTGGCGCGACCGCGATTTCTCCAAGCTCAAGGGCGTCGCCCTCACCGGCTCGCTCCGCCTCGGGCCCAACACCCAGCTCCGCCTCGAGGGCGAATACGGCGAAAACAGCCGCATGTCCGGCTTTTCCAATCTCAACGACAGCTTCGCCGGCTGGGATGGCACCACGACGTTCTCCGCGCCGCTCACCGCCACCCCCGCCAACAGCAACGCCCTCGGCGTCACGCGCAACGCCGCCGCGGGCTTCTTCGTCTACGCCCCGGCCTCCGGTTTCGACGGCGTGATGAACTACCAGAACACCGCGCTCACCCTCGGCGCCGGCGCCAACACCGCCGTCCCCATCGCCGGGAAGTTCTTCGCCGGCGTCAGCCCGAATGCCTCCGGCGCCGATCTCCTCAACTCCCTCAACCTCCCCGGCGAGCGCTTCGCCAACGCCCTCCGCGGCTCATCCTTCCGCCTCCCGGGCCGCGCGTTTTCCCCGTCGTTCGACGCTCCCGTTTTCTGGCAGCGCTACCGCGATGTCGCCCTCTATTTTAATCACGCCATCGGAAAATCCCTCTTCTTCGAACTCGCCCTCGACAAAAACAACAGCTTTCGCGCCGCCGAAATCACCCTCAACCGCGGCCTCGTCACCACGCTCATCGACATCAACAAAAACCTCCCCAACGGCACCCCCAACCCGAACTTCCTCCAGCCCTACAGCGAGGCCAACCGGCAGCAGAATCCCCGCGGCACCGATGCCCACAATATCCGGGGCGCCGTCGCTTTCGTGCAGGACACCCGCTTCGGCGACTTCAAGTTCAACTCCCTCTTCGGCACCAACGTTCAGGATAACCTCGGCCGCCTCACGCTCCTCGGCGCCCGCCTCGATCCCGATCCCCGCCGCTGGTCCCTCACCGACCTCATCCGCTACCGTTACTACTGGAATCAAGCCGGCCGGCCGCTTCCGCAGCTCGGCAAGATCCAGCTCGTCGATCCCGTCCTCGGCACGACCCGCGAGATCACGCCGGCCTACACCTACGACACCTCGCGCCCCGAGGTGAACGCCAACACCAAGGCCACCTACCGCTACGCCCTCGGCTCCGTGAACGGCCAGTTCTTCAAGCACCGCCTCATCGTCCTCGGGGCCGTTCGCTTCGACGACTACAAGAACGAGGTCGAATACAATTCCTTCATCCGCGATTACCCCGCCGACTGGAACGGCAACGACATCGTCTTCAAACCCAAGGCCCCGGCCGACTACCTCGCGCTCAACTATATTCCCAAGGACACCGCCGGCGTCGCCACCGGTCCCGCCACGCCCGCGCTCCAGCGCCCGCGCGACGGCGCCGGCAACCGCCTTGCCCAATACGCGAACGATCGCTTCCAGGACGACTACGCGCCTCCGCCCGTCAAGGGCACCAAGACGACCTATTCCGTCGGCAGCGTGTTTCATCTGCGCTCGTGGGTCAGCCTCTACGCCAACTACGCGCAAACCTACAATTTACCCAGCGTGACGCCCACGCTCACCGGCAACACCCTCCCGCCCACCATCGCGGAGGGCGTCGACGCCGGCATCCGGTTCTCCCTCCTCAACCGGCGTCTCAACCTCAGCCTCAACCGCTATTTCTCGAAGGAGGACAATCAGAATTCTTCCGCGCCCGCCAACACCGGCAGCCCCATCAACTCGATCATCAACGCCAACGCCGTCGGTGATTTCTCCGCCAGCGGCCTCAACGTCCGCGGCCTGCAACCGTTGCCCGCGGTCTTTCAAGATCGCCGGCAGGGCAAAGCCAACGGCTACGAAGTGGAAGCCGTCGCCAACCTCAGCAAAGCGTGGCGCCTCTCCGCCAACTACGCGATCGCCCGCGCGTTCGCGACCAATGCCGGCGAAATCACGGCCGCCTACATCGACAAAAATCTCGCCACCCTCCGCCAGATCGTCCTCGACGCCGGCGGCCTCATCGACTCCGCCAACGTCGCCACCGTCAACAACGCCATCGCCGTTAACCAACGCTCGCCCGACGTGAACTCCGCGGTCTCCGGCTGGAACACGCTCCTCGCCGGCCGCGCCAGCATCGTCACCGGCACGGTCATCAGCCAGAATACCACCAGCGCCAATCTCTTCACGGATTACTCGATTCAGGAAGGTCGCTTCAAAGGCCTGCGCCTCGGTGGCGGCGCGCGCTATCGCGGTCGCGCCGTCATCGGCAACCGCGGCGCCGATACCATCGTCAACCCCGCGAATCCCGCGCAAGGCATCGACGACCCCACCGTCGACGCCTTCACGATCGTCTACTCGCCCGGCTACTGGGTCGCCGCCGCCACCGTGGGCTACCACTGGCGCGTCTCCGCCAAAACCCAAATCCGCCTCAATCTCAGCATCGACAATTTACTCGATGACGCGAAGCCGCGCTACATCAGCACCATTCTCCGTCCGCCCGGCGCCGACGTCACCAATCCCTCGCGCACCACCACGCCCAACAATTTCTGGTATCAGACCCCGCGCAGCTACACCTTCGCCGCGACCGTGCCGTTCTGATCGCGACGCCGCCCCTCGGCCCGAAGGAGGCGGGCGTCTCCCCTTTCATCAAGCACCTGCATCCACCTGCGAACCCTCTTCCCGCCATGAAACCCCTCCTCCCCGCCCTGTTCCTCGCGCTGCTCGCGCCCGCCTTCGCCGCCGAGCCGACCAACGCCACCGAGACCGCGGCGAAGAAGGCGGCCGAGGACCAGCGCATCGACGGACTTTATCAGCAGAAAGTCGCGACGCTCCCGCCCGAGCGACAGGCCTGGGAAAAGGTGCTCCAGGAAAACCTGGGCAACGGCTTCTACCTGCCGATCCACAAGCGCGACTTCGTCAAAGGCACCTCCACCGCGTGGGACTTCGTGGCCGACGCCCCCAAGCTCCCACGCGTGCTCCTCATCGGTGACTCCGTCTCCCGCGGCTACACCCTCGCGGTGCGCGCCGCGCTGGCGGGCAAGGCCAACGTGCACCGCGCCCCGGAGAATTGCGGCCCCACCGCCAACGGACTCAAGAAAATCGAGGTGTGGCTCGCCTCCGCCGGCCCCGCCAAGTGGGACGTCATTCACTTCAACTTCGGCATCCACGACCGCGGCACGCCGCTGGCCGACTACACTACCCGACTCGCGCAGATTGTGACGCGCCTGCAGGCCAACGGCGCCACACTCATCTGGGCGAGCACCACCCCGATTCCCGATGACGCCGCGAAGAAGCAGAGCGCCGCGTCGATCGTCGAACACAACACCGCCGCCGCCGCGGTGATGGCCAAGCACGCGATCGCGATCGACGACCTGTTCACGATCATCACGCCCAGGCTAGCGGCGTTGCAGAATCCGAACGACGTCCACTTTAACGCCGCCGGCTACGATTTCCTCGGCCGGGCCGTCGCCGCGTCGATCACCGCCCAGCTGCCGGCGAAGTAGCTTCGATTTGCGCAGTCTAGCTTGATGCCAGCTCCGCCGCGTCAGGTTCCCTTAGCCGCGTTGGAGCAATGCGACAACGCGGTTCCCACCTGCCGGGCCGCGCGTTCGCCTCAGGCTCAAGTGCCCCGCGTTGTCACGATCGCGCCCCGCCCTTGACCCCGCTCGGCCAGCACCCCACCTCTTTTTTAGACCCACCCCCACGCCGTAATCCCGCGGCCCCTCGCTCCGCCTGAGAAAACATTCACCCCGTGCGTACCCGACTAACCTCCGCCCTGCGTTGCTCGCTCCTCCTCGCCCCGTTCGCGGCCCTCTCGCTCGCCTTCGGCCAGACCATTGCGCCGGTGCCCGCGACATTGGCCGCGAAAAAGCCCGCCGAGCTCGTCACCCTCAACCCCTTCGAGGTGAAGGCGGAGGCCGACAACAGCTACGGCGCGCTGAACTCCAACTCGCTCACGCAGTTCAATACCGCGCTCAACAAGACGCCCGTCTCCGCCGACATCTTCACGGCGGAATTCATGCGCGATATCGGCGCCACCTCGATCGAGGAAATGCTCAACGGCTATGGCGCCGGCGCCGGCACGGTCATGTCGAACCCCGACTCCGACGCCCTCTCGCAACAACCCGGCGACCGCGTGGGCAACCAGACCATCGGCATCCGCGGCACCGGCGGCGGCGCCATCCGGCGCGACGGTTTCGCCGCCACCGGCGCCGCGAATAACTTCGGCAGCACCGCGGTCGGCGTGACGAGCAACTTCGACGTCGAACGCGCCGATGTCGTGCGCGGTCCGCAGGGTCTGCTCTACGGCGCGGGTGGCGCTGGCGGCACCGTCAACACGGTTTCGAAGCGCGCCAATTTCAACCAGCAGCGCGGATCCCTCTCGTGGCGTATCGATCAGTTCGGCTCCAAGCAGGGTCAGCTCGACTACAACGCCGGTAAGGACTGGCTCGCGTTTCGCCTCTCGCTCCTCGACGACGCCCAGCGCTACCGTCGCGTCTTCATCGGCTACGATACCCGCGGATTCTACGGGCAACTTGCGTTGAGGATCGACCCGCTCCGGACCGTCATTCGCGTGCAGGGCCAGCAGACGGTCAACGAGCGCATCCTCAACACCAACCAGGAGAATATCGCTTTTACCAATACCGCGACGGATCCGCGCCACAACTTCGGTCTCGCCTACATGATGCGCAACGGCCTCACCGGCCCGATCAATCCGGCGACGGGGCAACCCTGGACCAAGGGCGCGATCGCCGACGGCAAGCTCACCTGGGACAACCTCAACTCCTGGGCCGGCTGGACCTCGAGCGAGTACGTGACCAACAAGATCGTCTCGACCGCGGCTGAAACCGTGTGGACCAAGTGGCTCTCCACCCAAGTCAGCGTGCTTTACAACGACTACAAATCCGACCGCGCCAACGGCGGCATCGCCAATCTTAGCGCCCCACTCCTCAACGGCAATCCGCTCAACGCCTGGGCCAATGGCGCCACCCTCGCCGATACCGAACAGCCCACCCGGCGCTGGGCCGCGCGCGGCGCCGCGATGATCACCGGCGACTACCTCCGTGGCCGGGCGCAGTCGCAAACGCTCCTCGGCTACGACATCGAGTGGGCCGACCAGGGCCCGACCGACTACAGCTACTTCCTCGCCGACGCGAATTTCAACGTCGTGTACGATCCGCGCATCCCGACCAACCTCGGCCGCACCCCGATGCCCCGTCTGTGGTGGTCCGTCGCCGACGGCCCCCAGATGAAACCGCTCCCGCGCGGCGGCTGGCTTTCGCCGCGCATCACGTACGGCGGCGTAAACTACGTGCGCATGGCCAACAATCCCCGCGATCCGTCGTGGGTGCGCCCCAATAATCCGCTCGGCCTCGCCCAACTCGCCGGTCTCGCGGGCGTGAGCGGCCAGAACAACGTGGGCAACACCCAGGAAGGCCGCAACGCGGGTTTCTACGGGTCCAACTACACCAGCTGGTTCGGCGACCGTTTCGCCACGCTCGTCGGCGCGCGCATCAACGAAAATTTCAAGCGCACGCCCAACATCACGACCACGGTCCCGGAACCCTACGCCGAAACGACCAAGACCAACCGCAGTTACAACCTCGGCGTAAACTACCGCCTCAGCGACGTGCTTCACCCCTACTACAGTTTCTCGAGCACGTTTAACACCGCCCTCGTCAACGCCAACGACCCGCTCGGCAATGCCCCGCGGCCGTCCTCTGGCACCGGCCATGAGGCCGGGCTGAAGTTCAACTCCCGCGACGGACGCCTCTCCGGCTCCGTCCAGTATTTCTCCACCAACTCAAAGGACGAAATGATCAACGCCGGCACCGGCGTGCGCGATCTCGTGAATCCCACCGGCCTCAACGGCGCGTACAACGGTCCCGCCGGCGCCAAGAACCAGTGGACCAATCTCGACCGCACCACGAGCGGGGTTGAGGTCATCCTGACCGCCAGCCCCACGAAGAACTGGCGCGTGCGGCTCGCCGCCACGAGCGCCGATGGCAAAAACCTCTCCGACAAAAAGTATCCGATCCTCTGGAACGACCAGTTCTTCGTGAAGAACGGCGCCGTGACCTACCAGAACGGCACGCCGTTCCTGGTGCCGACCGACCCCGCCGTCATCACCTCCCGCATCGCCACCCTCAACGCCCAGGTGGACCCCGCCGCAATCCTCGCCCAGGGCGCCACGGCCCCGCTGACGGTCGCAATGATGAACGACCGCACCGGTCCGTACTGGGCGCAACCGGCCGACGACAACGGCCGCCTGCAGACGAGCAACCTGCGCCGCGTGCTCCAATTTTTCGTCGGTCCCAACGGCACCGCACTCACCGGCGTGACCGGACTCTCGACGAAGGATATCCCGTACCTCTGGTCCGACCCCAACGGCACCAACGGCGAAACCGTCGTGGCCAAGAAGGGCGAGTCGACCGTCGGCTACGCGCAATACCGCTTCGTGCTGACGAACAACTACACGTTCACCGGCGACAATTTCCTGAAGGGCTTCGGCATCGGCGGCACCGTTGCGCTCGGGCTGAAGAACCGCACGTTCTACTACAACACCCCCGGCGGCGGCCGCGAACGGTACGGTTCGCCGGACACCTGGCAGGCGAACGCGATCGTCTCCTACCGGCACAAGCTCGGGAGGCGGTTCCTCTTCACGACGCAGGTGAACGCTGAAAACATCTTCAACCACTACACGCTCGGCACCCTCCCCAACAACGGCTCCGGCTACACCGTCCCCGCCAACCTCGGCGTCAGCTTCTACGGCCAGCCACGCATGTATGTTTGGACGAACACGCTGACCTTCTGACCCTCTCGCTTCTCATGGCCTCCCCGTTTCCCTCGCGCCGAATTCGACGTTGGCTGGTTAGGATCGGGGTATCGATTGGGCTCTGCGCCGAGTTTTCGGCGGTCGCAGCGGATTCCGCGAAAATTGCCGCGCCCGGGCCAATCCGCGCTCTCGCGCAGGATCACGTCGTCTTCGACGAATCTTCCTCCGGCGGCCCCACCCCGCTCAACACCCCCAGCATCCTCCGGCTCGACGGCGGCCGCTTGGTGGCCGCGAGCGAACGCAGCGGCGTGAACAGCGAGTGGCGTAAACAGGGCAACCCGTGGGCGCGCCTCACGACGTCCGACGACGGCGGACTCACGTGGACGATCCGCGCCACCCCCAACATTTCCCAAGCCCGCCTCTTCCGCGCCGGCCGTTCACTCTACTACCTTGGTCACGACGGTGACCTGAAGATCATGCGCTCCGACGATCGCGGCGAACACTGGACCGCCCCCGCCGATCTCGGGACGAAGAAACCGAATTGGTATGCGACCGCGTGCAACGTCTGGCACGCCAAAGGCAACGTCTACCTCGTGATGGAGCGGCGCATCTACGAGGACAACAAATCGGGTTGGACGATCAGCAACCTCGCCCCGGTCCTGCTGCGCGCGCGCGAGCAGGACGATCTTATTCAACCCGCCAGTTGGAGCTACTCGTCCGAACTGGCGTTTGCCGATCTGATCCCCGGTTACCGCCAGAACGATCTCGCGCTCGACTATTTCGGCGTGCCGTTCTTCGCGCAGAAATTCCCGCAGGCGCACCAAGTCTTTCCCGGCCACCCGATGCATCCGATGGGCTGGCTGGAGACCAACGTCGTCCAGATCAACGATCCCCATCACCTGTGGTTCGATCCTCGCCAACGAACGTTTCACTTGTTCATGCGGGCGCACACCGGCGGCACCGGCTTCGCGGCCATCGCCCAGGTCATCGAAAACGTTGATGGCACCATGACGACCTCACTCGTCCGCGCACCGTCTGGGAAGACTCAACTTTTCCTACCCTTTCCGGGAGGCCAGATGCGTTTCCACGTGCTCTACGACGAGCAAACCCAACTGTACTGGCTCCTCGGCACCCAAGCCACCGACTCGATGACTCGTCCCGACGCGCTGCCGGCGGATCGTTATCAGTTGCCCAACAATGAACGGACCCGGCTCGTGCTGCACTTCTCAAAAAATATGGTCGATTGGTGTTTCGCCGGACTCGTCGCGATCGGCCCGGGCAATCGCGGCGCGCGCCATTATGCCGCAATGGATTTTGACGGCGATGACCTGGTGATCCTCGCGCGCAGCGGCGACGAGCGGGCGCAATCCGCGCACAATGGCAACCTCATCACCTTCCATCGCGTCCGAAATTTTCGCACGTTGGCCT
>Ga0209829_10000193_pt1 | contig 56077 bp, 49 predicted proteins | sample C_140205_EF_Meta_FD_187311 | JGI IMG/M metagenome (GOLD analysis project Ga0209829, IMG submission 187311) | Freshwater microbial communities from Lake Croche, Canada to study carbon cycling - C_140205_EF_MetaG (SPAdes) (version 2) | ecosystem: Environmental > Aquatic > Freshwater > Lake...
CGGCAGGTTGATCGCCGCGCATGCCGACGCGCCGTCGGTGAACCCGAACTGGAATGCCGAGATGCGTTCGAATGCCGAACCGTGTTCATCTCCGTCGGAGTAGTCGTTCTGGCTCAGCAGGGGATCTCGAAACGAGATCATCGCCGCCAGAAGGTTATTCAGACCCTCGCCGGTGTTCAGGGTGAACCGGGGTGACTTACCCTCCGCTACCCAGCGCAGGTACACGCCGGCAAAGCAATCGGCCTGCTGTTCGGCCACCAGTGACGGCACGCCCTTCGGGTTCAGCGTGGCCTGCTTCTGAATCGCATGGCCGTACTCATGGGCGAGCACCATCGTGATCGCCATATCGCCGTTGGCCTGTCGCAATGAGGGCATCAGTACGGCGCGGTCCCAGCCGATGGTGTTGTCCTTCTCACAGAAGGCGGCGTTGACCAGACCCTCGGTGGTCTCGCCGCAGAATCTCCCGTCGGGGGCATCGGAGTCCCACGAGACGAGTTCTTTGACCGGTTCCAATTCACCGTCGAACGTATCGGGGTAGGCGAACCTCCAGAATTCTTCAAGATCGCTGACCGATTGGCCGGCGAGTTCGTCGACCTGGCCGCCGTCGGTATCGGTGACCGTCCGGGACTCCGCCTTGGCGTTCGGGCGCAATCCGGTGGGACCGTCGACCGCTTCTAGGCCCGCCACCTTGAACGGATCGGAGAACACCGAGACTGGGTTGCCCTGAATGGCCGTTCCGCAGGCGCTGAGCAGTATCGCGATACCGGCCGCGGTCAGCAGACGGATGCCGGTGCGGGGTGGGCGCATTCGACCACAATAGATCGCGGACCCAATCCTGGCAGATCCCGACCGACGCGGTAGTTTCCCGGCATACCGAAAGGCCCTGCTATGACCACGGATCAGATATGACCGATGACGCGGCACGGTTCGGCGACCCCCGTATTCCGGCTGAGACGATCACCTCCGGGTCGCACCTCTTCCACCTCGGTGCGCTGGCTCCGACCAACTATTCCGGCGGCTCGCTGCAGCAGGCGCATGAGGACAACTTCCCGATCCTCAAGGGCCAGGAGGCCAGCATTCAGCTGATCACGTTGCAGCCCGGCGGGATCCGCGAACCGCACTGGCATCCCAGCGCGTGGGAGATCAATCTGGTCACCGCCGGAGTCGCGACCTGGGCGCTCATCGACGGTAACGGCAACCACGAGAGCTTCGAGGCACACGTCGATGATCTGGTGTTCGCGCCGCAGGGTTCCTTCCACTACTTCGAGAACCGCGGATCCGAGGACCTCAACGTTCTGATCATTCAGAACACCAGCGCACCGGAAGACAAAGACAACATCGGTCTGGGTCAGACCGTCAGCAAGATTCCACCGCGGGTGTTGGCCGCCGTCTTCGGCGTCTCCCCGGACACGTTCAGTTCATTGAAGAAGATCGACGACGCCGTCGTCATCCTGCGGTCGTCCTGAACGAGAGGGTATCAGCGCGCATGACGATTAATCGTCGAAAAGTGTTGGGCGGAGCCGGAATTGCGGGTGCCGCGGCCGCCACCGGTGCGGCTGTCGATCGCCTGCTGGTCGGTAGCCCCGAAAGCTACCGGACCGGCCAGGGTGATTCCGTCGTCAGTGATGCGGCCCGCTTCGGCGATCCCCGTATTCCGGCTGAAACGATCACCTCGCAGTCGCATCTGTTTCATCTCGGCCAGCAACCGCTCGCCAGCTTCGACGGCGGCTCGTTCCAACAGGCCAACGAGGACAATTTCCCCATCCTCACCGGCCAGGAGGCCAGCATCGTGCTGCTGACCCTGCAACCCGGTGGCATTCGCGAACCGCACTGGCACCCCAGTGCCTGGGAACTGAACATCGTCACTAAGGGCGTCGCGGCCTGGGTGCTCATTGACGGAAACGGCAACCACGAGAGCTTCGACCAACACGTTGGCGACGTCGTCTTCGCACCCCAGGGTTCATTCCACTACTTCGAGAACCGCGGCCCCGACGACATGAAGATAGTCATCATTCAGAACACCAGCACGCCCGAAGACAAAGACAACGTCGGCATCGGCGAATCCCTGAGCCGGATTCCACCGCGGGTCTTGTCCGCTGTTTTCGGGGTCCCTGCGGAGACGTTCTCTTCGTTCCGGAAAGTCGATAGGTCGATCGTCATCCTGCGTTCGACCTAATCGGTCGGTGGCGCGTGTAACCGCGCCAGTGCTTCTCGGACCACGCCCGGATCCGTGGTGGCCCAGAACGGAGGCAGGGATGCGCGCAGGTATCCGCCATAGCGCGCGGTAGCCATCCGGGAATCCAGAACGGCGACGACACCACGATCCTCAGCGCGACGTAAGAGCCGTCCGGCGCCCTGGGCCAGCAGCAATGCAGCATGCCCGGCGGCGACCGTCATGAATCCATTGCCGCCGCGCGCGGCGACGGCACGCTGTCGAGCGGTCAGCAGCGGGTCGTCCGGGCGGGGAAATGGGATGCGGTCGATGATCACCAGTGAGCACGACGACCCGGGCACGTCGACGCCCTGCCACAGCGACAGCGTGCCGAACAGCGACGTCTGTGGGTCGTCGGCGAACTGCTCGACCAGTGCCGAGGTGCTGTCGTCGCCCTGACACAGCACCGGGGTGTCGAGTCGCTCCCGCATCGCCTCGGCGGCGGCCTTTGCCGCCCGCATCGAGGAGAACAACCCGAGTGTGCGGCCGTCGCAGGCCTCGATAAGTCCGGCGATCTCGTCGAGTTGCGCCTCGGACCCGGCGCCGTCGCGTCCGGGTGGGGGCAGATGTGCGGCGATATAGAGGATGCCGGCCTTGGCGTGGTCGAACGGCGAACCCACGTCGAGCCCGAGCCAGTGCGGTCCGTCGGCCAGCCCCCAGGATTGCGCCATCGCGTCGAAGGTGCCGCCGACGGTCAGCGTCGCCGAAGTGAGCACTGTCGTCGAGGTGTCAAAGAGTCGACTGCGCAACAGGGCCGCGACCGACAGTGGCGCGACCCTCAGCACCGGGACTACTGTCGCTGGCCGAGCGGCTCCGGCTCGAGGGCCGGACCCGCGTTGCTCCTCGTGATCGAGCCAGACGACATCGGTGCGGTCGGGAATCGCCGGCCCGAAGGAGTCCAGCGCGCGGGCGGCGGCGTCGGCGATATCGGTGAGCGCCGCGATCGCCTCGGTGCGGGCCGCGGCCGCCTTGGGGTCAGCCGGGGCGGGGTCGATTCCGGACCGGGCCGCGGTGGCCGCGTCGCGCAGGGCGGTGAGGTAGGTCGCGAGTTCGGAGTCTAGGTAATCCATCCGGCCCGGTTGGGTGTCGTGGATCGCCGCGGAAAACGTCGCCACCGCAGCCTCCATCCGTTGGCTGAGTTCCGGGCTGACCAACCGGGCGATGCGCCGGATCGCCACCCCCAGCGGGGTGGGTGTCAGTTCGGCGGTGGCCGCCGAGGTCACCCGGTCGACGAGTTCGTGCGCCTCGTCGATGACGAGGAGGTGGTGCTCAGGCAGCACTGACGCCTCCGCGATCGCATCGATCGCCAGTAGCGCATGGTTGGTGACGATGACGTCGGCGCGGCCGGCCTCGGCGCGAGCCTTCTCCGCGAAGCAGTCCGTGCCATAGGGGCAGCGCGCCATGCCCAGGCACTCCCGTGCCGAGACGCTCACCTGGGACCAGGACCGTTCCGGCACACCGGGGCTCACATCGTCACGGTCACCGGTCTCGGTATCCGACGCCCACTTCGTCAGCCGCACCACGTCCCGGCCCAGTGCGCTCGCGGCCACCGGGGAGAAGAGTTGCTCCTGCGGAATGTCCGATGCGTCCTCGCCGGCACCATTGTGAATCTTGTTGAGGCACAAATAGTTTCGTCGCCCCTTCAGTAGCGCGAAACGCGGTCGCCGAGGCAGAACATCGGCCAGCGCGTCAGCCAGCCGGGGCAGGTCGCGGTCAACGAGTTGGCGTTGCAGCGCGATCGTCGCAGTGGACACCACCACCGGTGACTCCTCGGTCAACGCCCGCGCGATGGCCGGAACCAGGTAGGCCAGAGACTTACCGGTGCCGGTTCCGGCCTGCACCGCCAGGTGCTCTCCGGAGGCCAACGAATGCGCGACCGCCTCGGCCATCTGGACCTGTCCCGGGCGCTGGGTGCCGCCGAGCGCGTCGACGGCGCGCGCGAGCAGATCGGTGACCGACGGCAGCTCCGCGGCACTCACCGCGGCGCCACCTGCCGGGTCGGAATCGCGGGTTCGCCGCGAGACAGGGCCAGGCCCTCCCACGGCAGGCTGCCGAGTCCACGGGCCACCAATTGGCGCGCCGCATCCAGATCAGGCGCTGCCAACGCTTCGCCGGCCCGTACCAGCGGAACCGTCAGGAGCCGCGCACTGTCCGGTGGCGCGACGGCCAGTCGCGCATTGGCCGTTGGTGCGCCGGCCAGTCGCGCACTGTCCGGTGGTGCGCCGACGGGGTGCACCACCTCCTCGATGATGGTTCCCGACGGCCGCGACAGCCGGGTCGCTGCCTTGCGCCCGCCGTGAGACTCTTTGTGGCTGCTACGTTTTTCCACCGGGATTCCGTCCACCTCGACGAGTTTGTAGACCATGCCCGCCGTCGGTGCGCCCGAACCGGTGACCACCGAGGTACCGACACCGAAGCTGTCGACCGGATCGGCGCGCAGCGCGGCGATGGCGTATTCGTCCATGTCACCGGACACGACGATCTTGGTTCCAGCGGCACCCAAGGCGTCGAGTTGGCGCCTTACCTGTCGGGCCAGCTCACCGAGATCGCCGGAGTCGATGCGCACCGCGCCCAGTTGGGTTCCGGCGGCCGCAATCGCATTGGCGACCCCGTTGTGCACGTCATAGGTGTCGACCAGCAACGTCGTCGAAACCCCGAGTGCGGCGACTTGGGCGTGAAAGGCGGCCTGCTCCCAGTCGTCGGTTGTACCGTCGGCGTCGGCGTGCAGCATCGTGAAGGCGTGCGCGGAGGTGCCCAGTGCGGGAACGCCGTAGCGGTCCGCCGCCGCCAGGTTGGAACTGCCGGCGAAGCCCGCGATATAGGCGGCCCGGGCGGCGGCGACGGCGGCTTCCTCATGGGTGCGCCGGGAGCCCATCTCGATCAGCGGGCGGCCGTCGGCGGCGCTGACCATCCTGGCTGCGGCCGAGGCTACCGCACAGTCGTGGTTGAGTATCGACAGCGCGAGAGTCTCCAGCAGGACGCACTCGGCGAAGGTGCCGGTGACCGACAGCACCGGGGAGCCCGGGAAGTACAGCTCACCTTCGGCGTAGCCGTCGATATCCCCGCCGAACCGGAAATCGCGCAGGAAATCCACCGTCGCCGCATCCAGGAAATCGGCCACCATGGCCAGCGCGGGCTCGTCGAACACGAAGTCGCCCAACGCTTCCAGGAGCCGGCCCATTCCGGCGACCACCCCGTAGCGGCGGCCATCGGGCAGGCGGCGGGCGAACAACTCGAAGGTCGTCCGTCGGCCCGCGGTGCCGTCGCGCAGCGCCGCCGCCACCATGGTCAACTCGTATTTGTCTGTTCTCAGAGCCTGCGTCACGGACCCGGTCACTCCGCAACGGTAGCGGCTGGGGTGAACGCGGGCGGGGAGTGGCAGTGGCTCGCTATCCTTGTCCCATGGGCGCCCCATCAGCACCGACCCGCCCGGGAACCACTGCGGTACGGGAGACCGATGAACTCGAGGCCACGGATGCCCCGTGGATAACCCTGGTCTGGGATGACCCCGTCAACCTGATGAACTACGTGACCTACGTCTTCCAGAAACTCTTCGGCTACAGCGAACCGCACGCCACCAAGCTCATGCTTCAGGTTCACAACGACGGCAAGGCCGTGGTGTCCTCGGGTAGCCGCGAGGCCATGGAGGTCGACGTGACCAAACTGCACGCCGCCGGACTGTGGGCCACCATGCAGCAGGACCGCTGAGGCGTATCCGGACGTGCGTAAGTGGAAGCGGGTGCAGACCGCTGACGGTGCCCGGTTCGTCTCCGCGTTGGAACCGCATGAGGTGGCGTTGCTGAAAAACATGGCCACATCGGTCCAGGAGATGCTGGACGACCGTCAGTCGGCGGCACCGTCGGATCCACTCGAACAGATCACCGGCATCCGCACCGGCAATCCGAAGCCCCCGGATGACGCCACCATGCGTCGCTTACTGCCGGATTTCGTCAAGGACGGAAGCCCCGGCCCCGAAGGGCGAGATGACTCCAACGGGGCCCTGCGCAGCCTGCATGAACCACAGATCATTGATACCAAAATCGCTGCAGCACAACGACTTCTGGACACATTGCCCGACGGTGGCGGTCGGCTGGAGCTGACCGAGGACGACGCGCACGCATGGATCGGAGCCGTCAACGACATCCGGCTGGCATTGGGCACCATTCTCGACATCGGTCCGGACGGCCCGGAGCGGCTGCCGGCTGGCCATCCGATGGCCACCCACCTCGAGGTCTACGGGTGGCTGACCGTGCTGCAGGAGTATCTGGTGCTCGGCCTGATGGGCAAGACCATCCGGTGACCGCCGATTTCGGTTCCATCACCGACGTCGCCGGCATTGCCGTCGGTCATCATCATCGCTGCGATCCGGATGCGACCGTGGGGGATTTCTCCTCCGCCGACCACCCGTTGCCGGGCACCGGATGGGCCTGCGGGACGACCGTCGTTCTTACCCCGCCCGGAACCGTCGGCGCGGTGGATGTTCGCGGCGGTGCGCCGGGCAGTCGGGAGACCGAGTTGCTCGCGGTATCGGCCAGCGTCCGTCACATCGACGCCGTCGTGCTCACCGGCGGCAGTGCCTTCGGCCTGTCCACGGCCGACGGCGTCATGCGGTGGCTGGAGGAGCGCGGCCGGGGCGTGCAGATGAAGGGCGGTACGGTACCGATCGTCCCCGCCGCGGTGATTTTCGACCTGCCGGTGGGGGCCTGGGCGAACCGGCCCGATGCGGACTTCGGGTATGCCGCCGCCGAGGCCGCCGACGCCGAGTTTGCACTCGGCAGCGTGGGTGCCGGGACGGGCGCGCGGGCCGGGGTACTGAAGGGCGGCGTCGGCACCGCCTCAGTCATGTTGGAGTCCGGTGTCACGGTCGGGGCAATCGTGGTGGTCAACTCCGCCGGTGAGGCGTTCGATACCGCGACCGGCCTGCCGTGGCTGGCCGAATTCGCCGCCGAGTTCGGGCTGGGTGCCCCGCCGGCCGAGCAGATCGCCGCCTATGCGGCGCGCCATCGCGAACTCAGCCCGCTGAACACGACCATCGCGGTGGTCGCCACCGATGCCGCGTTGAGTAAGGCCGGTTGCCATCGCGTCGCCGTCGCCGCCCAGGACGGCCTCGCCCGGGCGATCAGGCCGGTGCACACTCCGATGGACGGCGACACCGTGTTCGCGCTCGCAACCGGTGCGGTCGAGGTGGAACCTACGTCGGAAACCCCTGCTGCGATGAGCCCGGAGATCGCACTGGTCACGGCAATCGGGGTGGCGGCAGCGGAGTGTCTGGCCCGGGCCGTGCTGGTCGGCGTGCTGGCCGCGGAGTCGGTGGCCGGTGTACCCACCTACCGCGGCATGGTGCCCGGGGCATTCGCCTAAAGCGCCGGTAGTTTGGTGGTCATGACCCCGCCGCCCACCGAGACGTCACCCAGTAGGTGGTCGGGCGCCAAGGTCGGCGGCGCAACGATCCTGACCTTCGTCGCGCTGCTCTACCTCATCGAACTCGTCGATCAACTCACCGGACATTCGCTGGACCGCAACGGCATCCGTCCGCTACAGACCGATGGGCTGTGGGGCATCGTCTTCTCGCCACTGCTGCACGCCAACTGGGCCCACCTGGTGGCCAATACGGTGCCCGCACTGGTGCTCGGATTCCTGGTGACGCTGGCCGGGATGTCGCGGTTCGTCTGGGCGACGGCGATCATCTGGATCCTCGGCGGACTGGGCACCTGGCTGATCGGCGGCCTGGGCAGTTGCCGGCTTCCGACCAATCACATCGGCGCCTCCGGGCTGATTTTCGGGTGGCTGACCTTTCTGCTGGTGTTCGGGTGGCTCACCCGCAACATCTGGCAGATCGCCATCGGCTTTGCGGTGCTGTTCGTCTACGGCGGCGTGCTGTGGGGTGCGGTTCCGGTGCTCGACCGCTGCGGCGGCGTCTCTTGGCAGGGCCACCTGTGCGGTGCGATCGCAGGCGTGCTGGCCGCCTACTGGTTGTCCGGCCAGGAGCGGGAGGCGCGGTCCCGAAAACGTCTGCAGGACAGGGCGTTTCCCGGTCCGGCCTCATGACCGATAAGTTGGCACCGGTCGGCATCTTCGACTCCGGCGTCGGCGGTCTGACGGTAACCCGATCGATCATCGATCAGCTTCCCGACGAGGAGATCATCTACGTCGGCGACACTGCGAACGGACCCTACGGGCCGTTGACCATGCCGGAGGTGCGCGCGCACGCGCTGGCCATCGGTGACGATCTGGTGGACCGCGGAGTCAAGGCACTCGTCATCGCCTGCAACACCGCATCGGCGGCATTCCTGCGTGACGCCCGGGAACGCTACGACGTGCCGGTCGTCGAGGTGATCCTGCCGGCCGTGCGGCATGCGGTGGCGACCACCCGCACGGGGTGCATCGGAGTCATCGGGACCGAGGCCACCGTCGCCTCCGGTGCCTACCAGGATGCGTTCATCGCCGCTCGCGATGTTGAGGTCACCGCCGTTGCGTGTCCGCAGTTCGTCGATTTCGTCGAACGCGGCATCACCAGCGGCCGGGAGGTGATGGCTCTGGCCGAGGGCTATCTGGAGCCGCTGCGGCGGGCTGAGATCGACACGCTGGTGCTGGGCTGCACGCACTACCCGCTGCTGTCCGGGGTGATCCAGCTGACGATGGGTGACGCCGTGACGCTGGTCTCCAGCGCGGAGGAGACCGCCAAGGATCTGCTGCGGGTACTCACTGAACGGGATGAGTTGCGGCCGCACGACGCCCCGGCCGCGTCGCGTGTTTTCGAGTCCACCGGCGACCCGTCGGCGTTCACCGCACTGGCGACCCGATTCCTCGGTCCGGTGGTCACCGGAGTGCAGCGGCACGTCGGCGTCCGGAATTGAGTCGCTCGTCTGCTGCACATGGCAAGCTTGCGTAGTGCGAATCACCGTGCTCGGCTGCTCCGGCAGCGTCGTCGGGCCTGACTCGCCGGCGTCGGGCTACCTGCTGAGCGCGCCGGACACCCCGCCGCTGGTGGTGGACTTCGGCGGCGGAGTCCTCGGGGCGTTGCAACGCCACGCCGATCCCAACGAGGTGCACGTGCTGCTATCGCACCTGCACGCCGATCACTGTCTGGACCTTCCCGGCCTGTTCGTCTGGCGTCGCTACCACCCGGTACCGGCCACCATGCGCGGAATCATGTACGGCCCGGGCGACACCTGGACCCGGTTGGCCGCGGCGTCCTCGCCGGTCGGCGGCGAACTCGACGACTTCTCCGACATCTTCGAGGTGCGGACGTGGGTCGATTCGGAGCCGGTTCGGTTCGGCAACCTGACTGTGCTGCCCCGGCTGGTCAACCATCCCACCGAGTCCTTCGGCATGCGGATTACCGATGTCGACGGCGCGACCCTGGTCTTCAGCGGCGACACCGGCATGTGTGAATCACTGGTCGAACTCGCCGCCGGGGCGGATGTATTCCTGTGTGAGGCGTCCTGGACCGACTCGCCTGATCGGCCACGGCACCTGCACATGTCCGGCGCGGAGGCGGGACGCGTCGCGACCAGGGCCGGCGTGGGTGAGTTGCTGCTGACCCACATTCCGCCGTGGACCTCGCGCGAGGAGGTCATCAGCGAGGCCAAGGCCGAATTCACCGGCCCGGTGCACGCCGTCGTGGCCGGGGAGAGCTTCGAGGTCCGGCGGGCCTAAGCCGCGGGTTGGCCGCGGGTTAGGGTTTGTCCGTGGCAGCACGACAGGACGGCAGGCTCGACGACGAACTGCGCTCGGTGGTCATCACCCGCGGCTTCACCTCCCATCCGGCCGGATCGGTCCTCATCGAGTTCGGCGGAACCCGGGTGATGTGCACGGCGAGCGTCACCGAGGGTGTGCCGCGCTGGCGCAAGGGTTCCGGGTTGGGCTGGCTGACCGCCGAGTACGCGATGCTGCCTTCGGCCACGCACACCCGCTCCGATCGTGAATCGGTCAAGGGCCGGGTCGGCGGTCGCACCCACGAGATCAGCCGGCTTGTCGGGCGGTCGCTGCGCGCCTGTATCGACCTGGCTGCACTGGGGGAGAACACGATTGCCATCGACTGCGATGTGCTGCAGGCAGACGGCGGCACTCGCACCGCCGCCATCACCGGTGCCTACGTGGCGCTCTCGGATGCCGTCACCTATCTGGCCGCGGGCGGAAAACTGTCCGACCCGAAGCCGCTGTCGTGCGCGATCGCGGCGATCAGCGTCGGCGTGGTCGACGGCCGGGTTCGTGTGGACCTTCCCTACGAGGAGGATTCGCGCGCCGAGGTCGATATGAACGTTGTGGCTACCGACACCGGAACTCTGGTGGAGATCCAGGGCACCGGCGAGGGTGCGACGTTCGCGCGCTCCACCCTGGACAAGATGATCGACGCCGCGTTGGGCGCCTGCGACACCCTGTTCGCACTCCAACGCGAGGCGCTGGCGCTGCCGTATCCGGGCGTGCTGCCGGAGGGCCCGGCGCCGAAGAAGGCGTTCGGAAGCTGAGCCCTGCCGCATGACCACGCTGTTGGTCGCCAGCCGCAACGCCAAGAAGCTGGCCGAGTTGCGCCGGGTGCTTAACGCCGCCGGGATATCGGGCCTGGAGTTGGTGTCACTCGATGACGTCGATCCGTTCGAGGAGGCACCCGAGATCGGGGCCACGTTCGAGGAGAATGCTCTTGCCAAGGCGCGCGATGGGTTCGCCGCGACTGGACTGCCTACGCTGGCCGATGATTCCGGTCTGGAGGTGGCGGCGCTGAACGGGATGCCGGGCGTGCTCTCGGCGCGGTGGTCCGGGGGACACGGCGATGACGTCGCGAACTACTCGCTGCTGTTGGCTCAGATGGGTGATATACCGGATTCTCGGCGCGGTGCGGCATTCGTTTCGGCCTGCGCACTGGTGTCCGGGCCCGAAGAGGCGACCGTGGTGCGCGGGGTTTGGCCGGGTGTGATCGCCCGAAAACCGTTGGGCAACAGTGGTTTCGGTTACGACCCGGTGTTCATTCCCGAGGGCGAGAAGTGCAGCGCGGCGCAACTGAGTCCGGGGGAGAAGGACGCGGTGTCTCACCGCGGACGAGCGTTGGCGCTGTTGGTGCCGGCGTTGTCCGCGCTGGCTACAGGTTGAACCGTTCCTTGATCTCGCGGGTCTGCACCTGCTCGACGATGATGCCCAGCAGTGGGATGGTGCCGGCCAGCAGCACCCCGATTGTCTTGGCGATCGGCCAGCGCACCTTCACCGCGAGGTTTGCAGTGCAGAGCAGGTAGACGAAGTAGACCCAGCCGTGCACGACCCCGATCCAACTCGGCGGATGCTCCACCTTCACCACGTACTTGAGGATGATCTCGTAGCACAGCGCGATCAGCCAGATACCGGTCAACCATGCCATCGCCCGGTACCTGGTCAGGGCCGTTCGGATCTTCTCGATCGGCGCGAGCGGATGAGCCTCGGGGGCCTCGGTCATGCTGTTGTCCTTTTCTGGTTCGTCTCGGCGGCACGGTCTGACTGGGCGCGGTCTGTCTGGGCCAATTCGGCAAGGTAGGCGTTGTACTCCCGGAGCGCGGGGTCGTCGGTGGATTGTGTTGGAGTCACAGGTCGCTCGGGCAGTAGGCCGGTCGGAATCTCGGTCATCTCGCCTGTTGCGTTGACTTCCGGCGGGGCCTGTTCGTACAGCACGAACTTGCGGTAGGCATACACGCAGAAGCCGGCGAAGAACGGCCACTGCAGTGCATACCCGAGGTTCTGGAATGTCCCGGACGCCGACTCGAACCGGGTCCACTGCCACCAGCCCAGGGCCAGGCAGCCAGCGGCCGCGACGATCACCAAGATGATCAGTGCGACGCGACGGCGACGGGTGGTAGGCACGGCTATGACGGTACCGCCGCGATACGATCAACCGCGCTTGCGGGCGTGGCGAAATGGCAGACGCGATGGCTTTAGGTGCCATTGCTCGAAAGAGCGTGTGGGTTCGAATCCCTCCGCCCGCACTGTTAGAAGACGGTGTAACCCCCGTCGATCACCAGGGTCTGTCCGGTGAAATAGCTGGAACCCGAACTGGCCAGCCACACCGCGACGGCCTCGAAATCCTCCGGCGTTCCCCAGCGTCGCAACGGCACCCTGGGCAAAATCTTGTTCTGCGCGGCGGGGGAGTCCAGCAGGTCCTCGGTCATGGCCGCTCTGGTCCAGCCGGGCACAATCGCGTTGACCCGGATCTTCTCCCGGGCCAACTCCACTGCTAGACCGCGAGCCATGGCGGTCAGAGCGGCCTTGGCTGCGGCGTAGTGGGTGGCGTACGCCAGACCGTCGCTCATCGACACGCTGCTGGTGAAGACGATCGATCCGGTGCCGCGGGATTTCATATGCCCGGCCACCGCCCGCACGGTGAAGAACTGCCCATCGAGATTGACCGCCAGTACCCGGCGCCACTCATCGGTCGACATGGCGTCGATGGGTGCGGGGTGGCCGGCCACGCCGGCATTGGCGAAACAGGAGTCGATCTGGCCGAAGGCTTCCAATGTCTGGGCGACACCTGCGGCGACGGCGTCCTCGTCGCTGACGTCGACGCGAAACGATGCCACCGGCGCATCGGAAGACTCCGCCGTCAGTGCGGCGACGGCAGCGGCGTTGTTATCGGCATTGGTACCCCAGATCGCCACGGAGGCACCGGCTCTGCGCAATCCGCGGGCCATTCCCAGACCGATACCGCTGTTGCCTCCGGTCACCAGGGCGACGTGTCCGGTCAGGTCATGCCAGGCGGTCATGATCCATCCTTTCGATGCACGCTAGATCATGTCTCGTGCGGTGAGCCACCGCATGATCGGCCATCCGGCGAACACCGGAAGCCAACACGTGAGCACCCGGTACAGCAGCACCGACGGCACGGCGACGGCGGTGGGAACCCCGAATGCGGCCAGACCACCGATCAGCGCCGCCTCCACTGCACCCACCCCGCCGGGTGTGGGCGCCGCCGACGCCAGTGTTCCGCCCACCATCGTCACCACCGTGACCGTCACGAACGTTGTTCCGCCGCCGAAAGCCTCCACGCTGGCCCATAGTGCCAGTGCCGCACCGAGAGTCGTTCCGGCGCAACCTAATACGATGAGTGCGAATCGTTTGGGGTCACGTACCAACTCGATCAGCTCACCGCCGACCTCGACCAGTTTCGGCCGGATCGCGGTGTCCAGCCAGCTGCGCAGCTTGGGAACGAACAGGAACGCCCCGAGAACTCCCAGTGCTACGCCACCGATCAGGTACACCAGCGTCAGCTTCGGTACGAAGTGCGACAGATCCGCAGAGGCGCCCGCGACGACGGAAAAGAAGATCAGCAGCGCGATATGGGTGATCACCTGCACGGCCTGCTGCACCGCCACCGCCGCGGTCGCACGAACGGTTCCCAGGCCGGCCTTCTGCAGGAATCGGGTACTGAGCGCGAGCCCACCCACACCGGCAGGCGTGGTGGTGGCCGCGAAGGTGTTGGCGAACTGCATGATCACCAGATTCCGGAACGGCACCAGGCCGGACGCGCACGCCCACAGCCCCGCTGCTGCGCCGATATACGTCATCGCTGAGACACTCAGACCCAGCAGCGCCCACCACCAGTTGGCGCTGCGTAATTCGTTGACGAAGGCCGGCACCGTACTGATGAACGGGTAGGCCACGTAGACCAGTGCGACGAGGAGAACAAGCTGGATCACCTGCTTGCGGGTGAACCGGGTGATGGTCTCAGCCTCGATCTGATTCGCGCCGGTCTGCTTCTTCACCTCGTCGCGGGCAGCTGTCATCACCGCCTTGGGATCGTTGACCCCTCTGCGGATCCGAGCCGGGATCGCCGATTTAGTTAGCCGACCGGACCCGTCGAGCACGGCGTCTGCTCCGAGTGCGTTCACGGCCGCGCGCACCGACGATTCGGCACCGAACCGCGCCGTCGTCGTCACCAACAGTTGGGCGATATCGGATTGCAGCTGTTCCTCGGAGGCGCCGTACTCAGAGTTGCCGAAGCCGCCGAACAGAGCGGTGCCGGTGTCGTCAACGGTGATCTCGGTGGCGCGCAGATCGCCGTGAGCGATCTGATGACGCTGAAGAACGGCCAGCGACTCCCACACCGTGGTGACGGCGGAATCGTCGGCGTGATCGAGCTGCGTGCCGCGGGGTGCGGTGTGGGAGTACATGGTCCAGCCTCGTTCCAGGCCGGCGACGGTGAGTGTCGTGGTGTTGGCGACGTCGAGGTCCCCGGCTGCAATCGTCATAAGGGCGCGGTGTTCTACCGCGCGGTGCATGGACGTCTGCAGGGGAGCGGTTTCTGAGTCGCGCAATACGAGCCACCGCCAGAACTGCCGCAGTGCACCACCACTGCGCTGATTGGGGCCGTAGAGTTCGACGACGGCGTTGCGTGCATGACTGTCGACGGCCGACAGTTCCAGCGGGCCATGCCCCGCCGGCCGCACCACCGTCATGGCGTCGACAGTGAAACCCCGACGCGACAATGCGCGTGCCGCGCCGTCGAGGGGCACCTCGAGAGCCGGTGTGCCGACGATCAGAACGATCAACGCGCCGACGAACCACCCCACGGCCAGTCCGAGCAGTGTGCGGGCCGGGATGACCGCGCTGACCACCAGGTGGATCGGAACGAATGCCAGCAGCAGTGTCCACCACCAGCGCCGCCAACGGCCGGGCAGCCACGGACCCGAAACCGTGAGTACCGCCGCCAGCATGGCGATCCAACGTGGGTCGTCGAGGAACTGTGACAGTGTCGTCGACAGTCGTTCGGACTCATCGAAATGCCAGCGCGGCGCCGAGATGCCCTCACCGGTGATCGATAGTGCGAGAACGGCAAGGAATCCCGCGGCCGCGTAGGCACCGAGGAGTTTCCACTGCCGGCCGGCGATCAGGCCGATCAGGATCACGAACGGCAGTGCCACGATCGCGATGCCGTAGGCCAGGTAGACCAGGTTCGACTGGGTGGGCGTCAGCACTCCCACGATGCGCGAGACTGACTTCTCCAGTCCCACCCAATCGCTACGGGTGATCAGTGAACTGGTGATGACGATTGCCAGGAACGCCGTTGCCGATGCCAGGCGGACGATGTCGTTGGTGCGGCGGGTCAGCGGTTGCAGCAGATTGCCGGCAACCGTGACCTCGCGCCCGTCGACTCGCACCGTGTGAACCTATCCGAGTGGCCTCGCGGCGGTCAGATGAAGCCGAGGTAGCCCAGGAATGCGGCCCCGGCCACGACGATCAGCGGGTTGACGCCGGTGCGTACGAAGATGACCGTGGCGATGGCGGTGATCGTGTATGCGCGCCAGTCATGGTCAGCGGCCCGGCTCATGACCAGTGAGGTGGCCAGGATCAACCCCACGGTCAGCGGTGCGAAGCCCTTCTCCACCGCGTGGCGCAGTTTGGACTTCTGCGCCCGCTGCCAGGACATCGTCACCAGGTACATCATCGTTGCTGCGGGAACGATCATCGCCACCGTCGCGAGCACCCCGCCGGCCAATCCGCCCAGCACACCCGCGACCTTCAGGCCGGCGGCGTATCCCACCAGCGAGACGATCAGGATGCTCGGCCCCGGCGCGGCCTGCGAGATCGAGAAGATGTCGGCGAACTGCGAGTCGGTGAGCCAGTGATAACCGTTGACCGCCCGCAGGTGCATATCGGGCAACACGGTGTTACCGCCGCCGATCGACAGCAGCGACAGCCCACCGAACATGCTCAGCAGCGACAGGTAGGTCTTCACGTGACGGCCCGTTCCCGCGGCCAGGCCCAGATCAGGGCCAGCGGAGCCAGGATGCCCAGCACCAGCAACAGCGGCCAGCGAAGCACACCGTTGAGAATGAAGGCGGCCAGGAAGAAAGCCACCGGCACAACCCCGGTCAGGCACTTCTCGCCGGTCTTGATCACCATCGTCACCGTCAGTGCGACGGCCGCCGCCGATGCCCCGTGCAGGGCGCCTTTGACGGCGGGCACCTCTTTGAAGGTGAAGTACAGGAAGCCGAGCGTCAAGATCATCGCGACCGGAACCAGGCATAGACCGAGCAGTGCCGCGACGGCGCCGGCGAAACCGCGCATCGAGCCCCCGACGAAGACCGAGAGGTTCACCTGGGTGGCACCGGGCATGATGCGGCACATCGTCATCGCGCTGAGGAACTGCTCCTCACCCATCCACTTCTTTCGGTCGACGACGACCTCGCGCGACCAGGCCGACAGTCCACCACCGAACGAAGCGAGCGCGATGTGATTGAAGGTCAGTGCGATCTCGGCAAGGGAGACCCGGGACGCGGCGGGTGCCGCTTCACTCATGGATCAGGTCGGTGTCGTGTGGAAAATCATCCTCGTGATGTGCGCTGGCGTCGAGCGGATCCGGCGCCTCGTAATGGTGTGATGACTCCCAGTCGGAATCGAATACCGCAAGGAGTCGCTGCACAACGGCGGGATCATCGGTGATGAGTCCCAACTCCCGACGAAGGTCGAACGCACTGCGGTCGATGTTCATCGAACCGACGAGCACCTCATGGCCGTCGACGACGATTAGTTTCGCGTGCACACGAAGATTCTTCTGCTTGCGAACTTTCACGCCGAAACGCCCCATGGTGCGCAGCGAGGCGAAGGTGTCGAGGATGTCCCACTCGCTGATGCCGTGCTTACCGCCGCATAGCACCCTGACCTTGACACCACGGTGGGCCGCCGCAGCGATGTGATCGAGGATGACGGCATCGACGAACTTCGGGTGCTGGATCAGCAGGTGCTCGGTGGCCCGGTCGATGAACCGCGCCATCTGAAGACGCGAATTGGAGTTGCTCCACAGCAGTCCCGCGTCGTCGGCGGGAGTGAAGTCCAGATGCTCCCAGTCCGCGTTGAACACGTCGATGATTTGTGCGACGTGCGCCGGGTCGCGGGTGATGATGCCGTAATCACGGGTCAGGGTGAAGTACTTGATCATTAGGTTGTAGGTGGCGACCATCGCCGCATTACCGTCGACCACAATCGACTTCTCATGTGTCACATAGAACTTCGGACTTGACCACTGGACGTCGATCCCGGCGCGCTTGAATTCTTCGTATGTCTCATCGTTGGCTCGGTCGCCACCGGAGCGTTGCGCATTGAGCGTCACCCGCACATCGACGCCGGCATTCTTGCGATCGATGGTGGCCTGGATCAAGCCCGGTTCGGTGAAGGTGAATTGCTTGATCAGTAAGGAACTTTGCGCGCTCGCGATGAATTCTCGAACAGACTCGAGGCCGTCGTCAGGTTGGACGATCAGGTGCGGGGTAATGGCGGACATCAATTTGGGATGCTAACAGCCGTGACTCAGCCGACTGGCACAGTCGGGTCGGGCAGGTTAAACCCCAGACCCGGTGGAATGTAGATCTCGGGACCGGGTGCGGTACCGGGCAGCGGCTCGCCGAGTTGTTCCTTGGGCATCTGGCCCAGGAATGCGCCCTTGAGTGCACCGTCTTGATACATCTCGTGCAGTCGACGCAGGAACGCGATCCGCCCGGCACTCGGGCTGTCCGGATCCGGGCCGATTCCCGGTGCGAGTGCACCCTGGCCCGGTGCGGCTGGTGTCAGATTCTGCGGAAGCAGATATGCGGCGTTAAATGCATTCAGATTGGGCACGACCGGCGCGTCGGTCGAACCCGGCGCAGCCGGGACCGGGCTTTGGCCCAGCACCAGGCTGGGTGCGTATGCCGACAGATCGGGCAACCCGAGTGGGCCGGTTGTAGCGCTCCCGTTCTGGGCCAGGATGTTCCCGATGGACGCGATCGGCGGTATCAGCCCGATCGGGGCAGGCGCAGCAGCTGGGTCTGGCGGCGGCTCATCTGTCGGTGCGGCGATCGCCGGCACTGCGCCGCCGACGCCGAACCCGACCAAGAGAACCAGAGCGCACCACCAACGGGGGACCGCCATGGGCTCACCGTAATACGTCGGTCAGCCCGCGGGTGCGGGTGTGGGCACAATCGGCGCCGAACCGGGCGGCGCAACGGGTGCCGGTGGGAGCAGCTCGGCCGGATCGACGTAGAACTGCTCCAGACCGGCCGGCACCGCCGTGCCCGGTGGTGGCGCGGTTCCCGGCAGCGGCTGGCCGAGCAGCTCGCGGGGCATCCGGCCTAACCCGGCGTGACCCAGTGCGTGCACGCCCTTGAAGGCGTTGATGCGGGCGAACGGACCGTTATTGCCCTCGCCCAATACATACGGTGATGCCGCATCGCCGGTCGGCATGCCGTAGCTAGTCGGCATCAGCAGGTCCAGGCCGATCAGCGGATTCTCCGCGGTACCGGCCGACGCAGGCGGGACCAGCAGCGTCGCGGGCGAGGGCTGGGCCATTAGGGCGGTGAACGCCATCAGCGGATTTTCTTTGGTTGCTTGGGAATTGGCCGCGAACGGATCCAGCGCGGGCACCGCGGCCGGCGCCGCGTCGACTGCGGGGTCTGCCGGCACGAGTACGGCCGGGTCCGGCGGTGGTGGTACCGGGTCGGCAACCGCCGTCGGGGTGGGGACCAATGCCGCCACCCCCAGTGCACCGGCCACGGCCGCCCGGCAGAGCGAGGCGGCCCGCATCAGAAGACCTTGGCGATGCCGTAGTAGGCGACGATATCGTCGTTATCGCCCGATGAACTCGTCAGCACGGCGTAGGAACGCAGTGATGACGCGCCGACGCAGTTGTCGACCTTGATGTGGATGTCCCGGAGGGTGACGCGCGTCGTGGTGCCCTTGAAAGTCTTCTTGTCGACGACGACGTTCGTGATGGTGCCGGGCCGTGGCTCGACCTCGAACTGCCCCTGGATCGGGATCGTGAAGAGGCCGGGCGCTAGGAAGCCGGTGACGTTAATCGCAGCGTTTCCCAGTGCGAGACCGGCCGAGCCGTTCAGTTTGAATTTATCCATTTCGACGCCGCAGCCGATCTGGTAGCCCACCTCCAGGGTGCCACCGCCAACCGAACCGGTGTTCCCGGTAAACGTGCCGCCCACCAACCAGTCACGTGCGGCCAGGGACGTTGTCAGGGGCGCGACCGGAAGTTGAGTCTCATCCTTGGCGGCCACCGTCAGCGTCCGGCCATCCGAGGTCTTCGCAATTCCGGGGGCCTCGGAGGCGACCACCCCGGTGTCCGGGGGGGCGGCCAGGGGGGCGGCCGCTGCGTCGTTCGTCGCGGCAACCGGAGTCGCGGGCACTTCAGCAGCACCGGGCGCCGGTGGCGGCGGAACCGGGTCGGCCAGCGCGATCGGAGCGCTGCCCAAGGTGACCAGCAAGCAGGTCAGCGCGGCGGCGGTAGTGATCCGGTGCATCTCGTGGTGCCTTTCTCGCAGGGTTTTCGGGTGACCGGCAGGCACTACACGGCCTTGGTGACGCCGAGATAGGTCACCACATCGTCGGTGTCGTCGGTGGAACTGGTCAGCGTGGCATAGGAGCGGATGAATGACTGCCCGGCGCAACCATCGATCTTGATCCGGTAGCCGGTCACCGACACTTTTGTCTTGGTGCCCTTGAACGACTTCTTGCCCACTGGAACGATATTGATCACGCCCGGTTTCAGGTCGATCTTGATCTGCTCGGTGGCCTGCAGGCCGAGAACGATCGGGAAGATGGTGCCGGAGATGAAAGGAAGCCCGAAGCCCGGAGTGACGCCGCCGGTACTGATCGACTCGATGTCATCCTGGGTGATGCCGCACCCGATCTGGTAACCGACCTCCATCGATCCACCGGCCAGCTTGGTCTTGCCCGAACCCGTCACCGTCCCGAGGAACGACGCATCGACGAGGTACTCGCGCGACCACGGCGAGTTGGTCAGAGATGCCACCGGCTCAATGGACTCATTCGATGCCGATACCGATAGCACCCACCCGTCGGGGGTCGTCAGGCTGCCGGGTGCGGCGGATGGCATTGGCGCGGCCGGCGCAGGCGCCGGCGCCGCATTGGCCACCGGTGCCACACTCGGGTCGGCAGGAGGGTCGGCGAGCGCCTGGGGCGCGGTAGCGGTCGCGATCAGCAGACAGACGCCCAGCAGGGTGGCAGATCTGATCATGTGTCGTCGGCGCCTCTCTGAAGTCATTGGTATCGAGTTGTTACTCAACTGGGTCAGCTTTGAGCCACAAAGCGTCTAGAAGGTTAACAAGCCGTGTACGTCACATGTGATGTTTAAACTCACCGTGAGTTTGCGGATATTCACAATGGTGCTGCACGGAATTTCATCGGTGTTTGCGTCGGTACTCGGCTTTGCCGGTGTGAGCGGCGGCGCTAAACTCGGGGCCATCGAGGTCCGAGATAACAAGCCGGGCAACATGAGTCGAACATGCGGGAGCACATGAGACACGCGACAAGCAAGGCGATTGCCGTCGCGGTGATGGTGTTCTGCCCCCTGATAGCAAACACTCATGTCGCTTCAGCCGACCCCGTCGAACCTGTACCCGTCGACTCAGCCATCACCGACGGCGGCCAACCTGTGTCCGGTCCGCTACCGGGGCCGGACGATTCCTTGGCTCCGGCCGATTCCTTGGTTCCGGATGCTGGGGTTCCAGATAACTCAGTGGCGACAGCGTGCAAGCAGTTCGTGCTCGCACTGAACGTGGCGTCGTCGAACTACGAGGACTTTGCCTATGCCAGTGCCGGCGGCGGTAACTATGTCAATTACCAGGATCCCAATGTCGAACGCACTGGTCTGATCGCGCGAACCGCATTGCGGGAGTCGGCCGCCGTCGCGCTCAAATCCGCTCAAACGCCGGGCCTGCCGCAAGACGTCTCCGACCCCATGCGGTCCTGGTCGCTGCGTGCCACCAAGCTGTCCCTGATTCTGAGCCTGCGCGGCGGCGGGGACTCAATGAACGCAACGGTTGCCGAAATGAATGCCGACGGCCAGGACGCGCAAATAGCGTGTGCCCTTGCCAATTCGCGCGGCTGAGGTTTCGATTGCCGGGTTAGCTGGCTTTGCCGCCGGACCCGCCAGCACCACCGCTGCCGCCTCGGCCCGGCCCGGTGCCACTGCTGCCGAGCTTGCCGTCGGCACCTTTGGTAGCGCCGTCATTGCCCTTACCGCCGTTGCCGCCGTTGCCGCCGTTGCCGCTGACCAGAACAGCCGCACCGCCGTTGCCGCCGCTGCCGCCCTTGCCGCCGACTGCACCGCTGCCACCCTGGCCGCCGCTGCCGCCGGTGGCACCGATACCGCCCTGGAAGGGGCCGAAATTCCCATTGCCGCCGTTGCCGCCCTGGCCACCTCCGCCGCTGCCCTTACCGCCGGCGCCGCCGACGCCACCCGCGCCACCGATGTTGCCGATGGACGGGCCGCCGTTGCCGCCGTTGCCTCCGAGTGCGCCGACTCCCGCGGTGGATTCGCCGCCGGCGCCGCCCGCACCACCCTTGCCGCCGCGGGTGCCGAGTGCGCCCGCCAGTCCGCCGTCGCCGCCGTTGGCACCGATGCCTCCGGTCGCGCCCTTGCCGCCGGCGCCGCCGTTGCCGCCCGCGCTGCCACTGCCGGCGAAGAAGCTGCCGCGGCCGGCTTGTCCGCCCGTACCGCCGGCACCGCCGGTCGTCGAGCCTGCGCCACCGGCGCCGCCGTTTCCACCGAGGCCGCCCGGCTCAGCGCCCCATATGCCACCGTCGCCGCCCGCGCCGCCACGACCGCCGGTGCCGCCGGTGGCTCCGCCGCTGAAGCCGTCACCGCCATTGCCACCGCCGTGCGTAATACCCTTGGCGTCGCCACCGAACAGCAGCGGGAAGAGCGACTCGTTGCCGCCGTTGCCGCCGTTGCCGCCGTTCGGGTTCGCAGCGTTGCCGTTGCCGCCGTTGCCGCCCTTGCCGCCGTTGCCGCCGATGGCGAAACCGAAGAACCCGGCGCTGCCGCCGTTGCCGCCGTTCCCGCCGTTGATACCGCTGCCGCCGTTGCCGGCACCACCGTAGAAGAAGTTGCCGTCGACGTCGGTGCCGCCGAGGAATCCGCTATTGCCGCCGTCACCGCCAAAGTTGTCCTCGCCCGGGATACCGAAATCGACCGCGTCGCCGCCGGTGCCGCCCCGGCCGTAGAAGTAGGCGTTGCCGCCGCTGCCTCCGTCGTAACCGTTTCCGCCCTTGCCGAACAGCAGGCCCGCGTTGCCACCGTTGCAGGGTTTGCCCGCGACGCACAGCGGTGTGTCGTCGACGTCGTCGGCGGTGAAGCTGTAACCGTCGCCTATCAGAAGGCCGGCATTGGGATGGGTCGGCGTTCCATTGCCGACAAAGAACCCGGGTTCGCTGGTCGCCGATGCCATGGCCGCGGCGCTTGGCGTGCTGCCTGAAGCTGAGGCCCCGATCAGACCGTCGGTGCTGGCGCAGAGGGCGTCACCGATTGAGCATTCGACAGTCGTCAGCCTGACCTCGGGACTGGCGGTCCTGATCGCAAAGTCCATGAACAGTCCGGCGCTGACCAGAGCTGTCCCGGCAACGCCGGTAGCAACGATCGGAGCGAGGATTTTGACTGAGGTGCGGGATTTGGCCACGATGGATCGTTTTCCTTCAGCTTGTGGAGACGGTCGGGTTGATGATCTTTCAGCAAAGTCGGACAGGCACGATCTAGCAAACTTCAGTGAACTGTCCCTCCGTTGCGAACGACAGGCATATGTCTTTCCACACGAAGAACAAAATGCGAACGGTGGGTGAACGCGATGGGTAACACCTGCATCCTTGGTGCCGCCGCGGCACTCGTCCTTGATGATTCGATGCTTCGCCGGGCCTCACGGCTACTATAAGAATCACGTTGCGTCGAACTGCGGCGCCGGAGAGGATCGTCATGACTACCCGTTCACGCCAATCGGCGCTGCCCGTAGTCGGCCTCGTCGTAGCCATGCCGTTTCTGTTGGCCTCCCCGGCATGGGCCGACCCGCCGGCCGTCCCTGAAGCTGGGTCGGAATCGGCCGCCGCCACCATCGGGGACCTCGACGATGCCGGGTATGACGTCCAAATTCAGTACGAGAACGGCACACCGGACTCTCCGCTGTCGCAGTGCGCGGTCACGAATATCAATACTGTGGGGTCGGCGGGCAGCCAACCACTGGCCTATATGACTATCAACTGCCCCAAGTAGGCCGCCCGACTACTGTTCGAATCACACCGCGTTCTAACGGGGCGCCGGAAAGGAACCCAATGGCGCACTACTCCCGCCCTTCTACTCTGTCGGTACTCGGCCTTATCGGAGCCCTGCCCATCCTGTTGGCCGCCCCGGCATGGGCCGACCCGCCGGCCATTCCCGAAGCCGGGTCGGAATCGGCCGCCGCCACCATCGGCGATCTCGATGATGCCGGGTATGACGTCCAGATTCAGTATGAGAACGGCACTCCGGAAGTTCCGCTGTCGCAATGTGCGGTCACGAATATCGACACGGTGGGCTCCGCCGGCACTCAGCCATTGGCTTACCTGACTGTCAACTGCCCCGGCGGGGGTGGGAATTAGGGCGCGCAGCCGCCCCGGGAGTCTACTTGCAGGGCCTACCTACAAAGTTCGACGATCTTTTTGTTGGACGTCTCCGCTGACTGCAGCAGAGTTACCATCTCCGGATTGTCGTTGGGTATCCCGGTAAGCAATTTCATCCCGATCGTGTCGAGGGTGCCGGCGAAACTCCGGACATTGTCGGCCAACTCCGACGGAGAGTTCGGCGCAAGATTCCGGAGCAGATACGTCGAGCCACCGGTCATAGCCAGACGGGCATTGGCGGCGATCGCTTCCTGGGTGCCGGGCTCTGCCACTCCGAGGTTGTCGGGAAGCCGGACGTTGGTGTAGCGGGAGACGGCAGTGCTGACGATTTTGAACGCACTGCAGGCCTCGCCCTTGGGGTCAGCACTGTCGCTCACGTCGGTGACCGTCGCGCCGGGGGCGGGGCCAGGTTTGAGCAGCGTCCACCCGGCCGCACCCGCGGCCAGCAGGGAGATCACCAGGGCCAGCGGCGCGATCCAGCCGGCTGGCCCAGACCTGCGATGCGCGGTGGGAGCCGAGGGCAGATCCGGATAGTTCACGGGGTAGGACGTCGGCTCGGACATGACGCCGATGCTACGCGTACGCTAAATCCGGAAATAAAAATCATGACACCGACCCGATTGCAGCAAATTCTTACCTACGCGGTGTGCGGCGGCACCCTCGCGATCACGGGAATATCAATCGCCCCCGTGGCAGATGCGCAAACCTGCACGCCGGGTTTCGTCGTCAACCAGTACAACGGTCAGTGCCTGGCACCGGTCGTCACCCCGGTCATCAATGGCGTTCCGTGCATCGCCAGCAATATCGGAATCTGCAGTTCGTTCCTGCAGAACCAGCAGCCGCCGCGGCGGCCGCAGTCCTCGGTCGGTTAAGCGGGCGCAGCCGAGGCGTTCACCAACGGTGCGCGCGGCCCTGTTGCCGATACCAGTCGATCAGGTCGGGGTTGTCGATCGACCTGGGGTCCAGCGAGACGCCCTCGCGGCCCGCCATGATTGCGGTCACCGGCACCTCGAGTTTCTTACCGGTGCGGGTGTGCGGGATGCCGGGGGCCGCGATGACCTCATCGGGCACATGCCGGGGTGAGAGCCGGGTTCGGATCTGAGTTCGGATGGTGTCGACGAGTGCGGCGTCGAGTGCTCTGCCGTCGGCCAGGGACACGAACAGCGGCATCCAGTACGCCCCGTCGGGTCCGTCGATACCGAGCACGAATGCTTCGGAGACCTCATCGAGTGATTCGACCACCTCGTAGATATCAGCTGAGCCCATCCGGATGCCGTGCCGGTTGAGGGTGGCGTCACTGCGACCGTGGACCACCAGTGAACCCCGATCCGTCACGGTCACCCAGTCGCCGTGGCGCCATACTCCCGGCGCCGTGCCATCAGCCCAGTGATGATCGAAATAGGCTGCGCGATAACGGGATCCATCTGGATCGTTGGCGAATTCCACCGGCATGGACGGCATCGGTGCGGTGATCACCATCTCGCCCACCTCTCCGGTCAGCGGTCGGCGCTGCGGCGACCAACTGTGCAGTGCCACGCCCAGATAGCGGGTCGCCAGTTCGCCCGGGGCCGCCGGCACGCCGGTGGTTCCACCGACGAATGCCGTCACCACATCGGTACCACCGCTGATCGAGGACACTTCGACATCGCCGCCGACTTCGGCCTTCACCCACTCGAAGAGGTCACCCGGCAGCGGCGAGCCGGTGCTGCCGAGTGCGCGTAGCCGGCTCAGGTCATGCTCGGTACCCGGGTGCAGGCCGGCCTTACGTGAGGCCAGCAGATGGCCGGGGCTGGTGCCGAAGTAGGTCACCCGTTCGGCCTCGATAAGCCGCCACAGCCGGTCGGCGTCGGGAAACATCGGATGCCCGCTGTAACAGACCACGGTGCCTGCGCACAGCAGGCCCGCGATGCGGAAGTTCCACATCATCCAACTCAGCGCGGTCTGCCAGAAGAACACGTCATCGGAATCAAGATCGGCGTGCAGGGCGGCGGCTTTGAGGTGTTCGAGGAGCACCCCGCCGTGGCCGTGGACGATGCCCTTGGGCGCGCCGGTGGTGCCGGAGGTGAACAGCACCCACAGCGGGTGGTCGAAGGCAACCGCCGTCACGACCGGGGTGACGGGTTCGGCCACTACAGCGCGATAGTGCTCGCTGTCGAGCAGCAGCAGACTCGGCTCGCCCGGTAGCAGCTCCATGAGTTCGGTTGTGTCCGAACGTTTGTCGATCCACCGGCCGTTGAGCTGGTAGCCGTCGCAGCTGAACAACACCTTCGGCCCCAACTGGCCCAGCCGTGCCGCTGCACCCTGCGGTGCGTAGTCCTGACCGCACCCCGACCACACCGCACCGAGGGACGCGGTGGCGAGGAAGGCCACCATGGCATCGGCCACATCCGGTAGGTAGCCACCTACGCAGTCGCCCAGACCCACCCCGAGTCGTCGCAACTCCGCGGCCACCGCACCGACGCGCCCCGGCAATTGTGGCCAGTCGATCGTAGTTCGGGTGCCGTCCTCGTCGATGCCGACGATGGCCGGTCCGCTACGACCCCGGTGCCGCAGTACCTGATCGACGTAGTTGAGGGTGACGCCCGGAAACCAGCGAGCGCCGGGCATGGTCACCTCGGCCAGCACGCCCGCGTCGCCGCCCTTCGGCGCCGTGGTGGCCTGGATATCGAAGAACTCCCACACCGACCGCCAGAACCGCGCCGGGTTGTCCACCGACCACTGCCACAGCGCGGCGTAATCGCGTGGCTCGCCGACGGAATCAGCGAACCGATGCCACTGTGTAACGGCGACCGCCTGGCTCACACGAACTCGACACCGGACATTTTGATCTGGTCGCCGTCGCGTTCCAGCGTCAGGACGACCCGCCAGACCTGGGGCTGCTGCTGCTCTTTGGGCGCCTGCTTGCCCTCTCGCCGGGATGTCGCTGAGACCAGTACGACGGCGGAGTCGCCGGTCATCGAATCCATCGCGGCATCGTTGACGGTCGCCGAGGTGATGATCTTCTCGTCCCGCAAAGCCTTGGCGAACTCATCGGCGGTCTCATCGAAATTGGCCTTGAACTTTCCGGTCGAGCCATCCAGGATGCGCTGCACGCTCTCCTGTGCCCTGTTGTAATCCATCGACATCAGATTCACCACGTCCTGGCGTGCCGCCGCGACGAACTCGGCTGCACTGTGGCGCTGCTGGGCCGTCTTCTGGTGCTGCCACAGCATGTAGCCGGTCGCAGCCAGCAGGCCCGCGGTGACCAGTGTCGTGACGGCGACGGCAGCGATACTCATCAGCGTCGACGTCGGTTGTGCTGACAGCGGTTGTGAGTGAGGTGCGGCGGTGTCCTCGACGGCGGCGGTGTCCTCGACGACGGCGGTGTCCTCGAGCACGGCGGTGTCCTCGACAACAGCGGAGTCGTCAACAATGGCGGTGTCCTCAAGGGTGCGACGCAACTCGGCAGCGCGGGCGCGGGCGGCCTCGGCGCGGGCCTCCGCGGCGTCGGCTTCCGCCTCGGCTGCCCGGGCAAGCTCGTCGGGATTGCTGGTCGACATGACACCTCTTCATGGCCGGTTGAAGTTCCGGATCGTCGCCGTGGTGGGCGGCAGCGACGCTATCACTGCCCCGGAGATTCTTTTTCTGACTGACGGACTACCCGGGTGTCGATATGCGACAGTGGCAATGTGCGAATGTCCGTAGTCCTAGCCGCCGCCCTGATGGCCGCCGGATTCGTGACGCCCGCCCCCGCGCAGGCCGGCGAGTGTAACGACGCGTTCTGCACACCCGGGATCACCGGCGGGGTGGTGCTGGGCGCGCCGTGCGGGGACACGTCGTTCTACGTGTTCGGAACCACGTCGTGGGGTCGGCTGGTGTTCTGCGGATCGCCACGGCGCTACGAACCCCGCTACTGGCGCTCGCCGCCGATGATGGGCGTCAAGGAGCTCAACTCCAGTTGCTCGGCCAGCGAGAACGCCGTTGCCCAGGCGCCGGACGGACTCTTTCTCACCTGCGCGTTCGAGAACAATCAAGCGATCTGGGTGCGCGGCGACGCCTGATCGACTACCACTGCCGCAGTGAGCGCCGGCTGTTTACCACTGCCGCAATGAACGCCGGCTGTTTACCACTGCCGCAATGAACACAGCGCACCCTTTGGTCCGGAGTTCGTGCTCACCACCACTCCGTCCACGGCAAGGGTGCAGTGGAAGTTCGGCGGGTTCGGGGAGCGTCCACTGGAGCCCAGCACCATGGCCCAGTACTCCGGGTTGGCCAGTCGCGCGTTGAGCACCCACGGTTTATCGGGACCCAGATCGGCCTCGACGTTGGGGCTGAACAGGTACGGGTTGTGGCTGTAGTCGGCGAAGTTCGCCGGTTCGAAGTCTCGGTAGTAGATCTCGGCGAAGAACGGCGTATCGGTGTAGACGGTGTAGGTGACGTCATGCAGGACGGGATCGTCGGCGATGGCTGGTACGGCGGCTGCGACGGCGCCGACAACCGCAAGCGCGAACGGGGCACCGATCCGGATCGACCACATGATGGGAGAGTTTCGCACGACACCTGGGGCTGGGAAGCCGGTTTGGGCCGTCTAGGATCGGGGACTTCGATGCTCGGGAGGTGTGACGGTATGGATTCCGAGCGTGCCGGCGTCGATTCCGCGGCGCCGACCGGTGGGGATCGGGTGAACGTGCTGGCCGAATTGGCCGAGGCCGAGGCCGAGGAGGCCGATGCCTGGGAGCAGGCCGCGCTCGCCAAGGCCAGGGCGCAACGGCTGCGCAACCCCGGTTCCGTCGACGTGGACGTCGAGGACGAGGACGAGCCAGCCGCACTGGTGAGTCGGCCCCGTCGGCCCCGGTGGTGGCGGGCCGCCGGGTTGGCCGCCTGCGCCCTGGTGATCGGCGGACTGCTGGCGCTGACCGGCATCATGATCAACAGCCACAAGCAGGTAGCGGCGCTGCGGGCACACGACCGCGAGGTGGTCGAGGCTGCCGACAATGGTGTGGTGGCGTTGCTGTCCATCGACCACAGTCGGGCGCAGGCCGATGTGCAGCGGGTCCTGGATCAGTCAATCGGCGCGTTTCACGATGATTTCGCCAGTCGCGCAGCCGATTTCATCAAGACCGCCGAGGACTCCAAAGCCGTCACCAAGGGCTCGGTCACTGCGTCGGCGCTGGAGTCGGCCACGGCCGATTCGGCAATTGTGCTGCTGGCCGCCAGTTCGCAGGTGACCAATCTCAGTGGTGCGCGCGGCGAACCCCGACCGTGGCGGATGAGCGTGACGATGAGCCGTGATGAGGACAAGTGGAAGATGTCGAATGTGGAGTTCGTGCCATGAGCACCGGTGAGCTGCCGGATCCGGATCCGGATCGCATCGTGATTGACGATGACCCCGACGACGGCGCGGTCGAGTACGTCGTGTCCGAGGACGCCGACGCTGCCCTCGACTACGAAGTCCCCGACGCGGAGCAGACGCCCCCGGTGGCGGCAACCGGGCGCCCGTGGCGTCCGGCGATGGTGCTGCCGCTGGCTCTGCTGCTGGTGTCCGCGGTGGCCGCGGCTTCGGTCTACTGGTTCCTCTACCGGGCCGACCGACTCACCGACACCGCGTCCCAGCAGCAGGTGATCGCGGCCGCCCGGGAGGGTACCGAGGCTGTGCTGTCCTACTCCTCGGAGAACCTCGACAAGAGCCTGGCCGATGCCAAGTCGCACCTGACCGGTGAATTCCTCGACCACTACAGCAAGTTCACCGAGGATGTGGTTCGGCCGGCCGTCACCCAGAAGGGTGTGAAGACCGAAGCCAACGTCGCGCGCGCCGCGGTCTCCGAGATGCACCCGGGCCGGGCCCAGGTGCTTGTCTTCGTCAATCAGGTGACCACAAGCAAGGACCGGCCGTCGCCGGCGCTGGCGACCAGCACCGTCATGGTGACCATGGTCGAATCCGGCGGACGCTGGCTCATCTCTGAGTTCAAACCCATCTAGGTTCACATCGATCTGGCTCGCCAGGAGGAACTCATGGCCGGAGTGATCGTCACCGGTGCCGCCTCCGGGATAGGCCGCGCCTGCGCCGAGACGCTGGCCGCCGAGGGCCGCCGGGTAGCGCTGTGGGACATCGCAACTGACGTCGTCGCCGTCGCCGACGCACTCGGCATGCCCTATGCCGTGGTCGATGTGTGTGACGCCGCTGCGATGGCCACGGCCGCCGATGCCGCGGTGGCCGCACTCGACGGGGCGGACGGACTGGTTCACGCGGCCGGCCGAGTGATCCCCGAACCGGTGGGCACCTATACCGAGGAGTCGTGGGATGCCGTCCTGGACGTCAACCTGCGGGCGCAGGCCATGCTCGTCCAAATCCTGCTGCCGCATCTGCTCGAGGCGGCCCGCGCCGGCGGGCAACCCGCCGTCGTCGGCATCTCCAGCATCGAGGGCCTGACCGCCAACCCGTTCATCCCGGCATACTGCGCGTCCAAGGCCGGACTGCTCGGCCTGACCCGGTCGATGGCCGCCCAATTGGGTCCGGAGGGAATCCGAGTCAACGCCGTCTGCCCCGGCTTCATCCGAACGCCGATGCTGCAGGTCGCCATCGATATCGACGAGGTTCGGCAAGGTTTCGAGCGGGCCGCCCCGCTGGGCCGGCTTGGCCGACCGCAGGAGGTGGCGGCGGCGGTCGCCTTCCTGATGTCGCCACGGGCTTCGTTCATCACCGGCGCCCACCTCGTCGTCGACGGGGGAGTGACCAGCAGGCACGCCTGAATTTCTCCACAGGTGAGGACTTACGTCTCTAACGTGACGGGGCTGATCCGGCCAGAGTGTTCGCTATGCGTGCGGATGTTCCCGACCCGGAGACAATTCGCGCAGTCCTCACCATGGCGACTCGGGCGCCGTCGGTGCACAATTCGCAACCCTGGCATTGGCGGGTGGGCCCGGACCGCCTGCACCTGTATGCCGATGCGAGTCGGCATTTATCGCACGCTGACCCGGATCGCCGAGAGCAGATGCTCAGTTGCGGGGCGGCGCTGCACCACTGCGCGGTCGGGTTTTCCGCCATGGGCTGGCAGGCCAAGATTGAACGGCTGCCCGACCCGGCCGACACCGACCACCTGGCCGTCATCGAACTGGTCCGGCAGCCACCGGGAGAACTCGACGTCATGCTGGCCGATGCAATCGGTCGGCGTCGCACGGATCGCCGCAACTTCAGTTCGTGGCCGGTGCCTTGGGGAGACATCGCGCTGATGGGTGCACGTGCCGCGCGGGTCGGGGTGATGCTGCGGCAGCTCGACCTGACTCCCCGGCTGCACGACATCGTCGCGGAGTCGGTGTCCATCCACGCCGCCGACCCCGATTATCTGTCCGAATTGCGGGCCTGGAGCGGGCGGTACGGGGCGGTTGCGGGAGTTCCGGCCCGAAACGCGGTCGATCCCGACCCGTCCGCGTCAATCCCGGCCCGGGGGTTCGCCGGCCCCGCGCTGCGCCAGCCGGTGGACAGCACGGCTGAGGACGACAACGCGGTCATGGTGGCTCTGGGCACTGAGACCGATGACGATCTGGCCCGGCTGCGAGCCGGTGAGGCGACCAGCCTGGTACTGCTGTCAGCCACCGCGATGGGCCTGGCCTCCTGTCCGGTCACCGAGCCGCTGGAGATTCCTCGAACCCGGGAAGCCATGCGAATCGACGTGTTCGGAACCAGCGGTTACCCGCAAATGCTGGTGCGGGTCGGGTGGGCCCCGGTCAACGCCGATCCGCTGCCCGCGACGCCGCGCCGACCACTGCCCGAGGTGGCGGACTGGCTCAACGACGGGGCCTTCGACGTCGGTCCCGACATCACCGGGGGAGTCAGCCGAGTCGGCTGAGCGTCTCGCCTAGTCGAACCGCACCGATGTGCCCGGGGTCAACGTCTGCACTCGGCCGTGGCATTCGATGTCAATGGGACGATGATCGATGGGGTCGATACTGATCTCGACGCTGCGTCCGATGATCGTCAGATGTAGGCGGTACCCGCGGTAGTGAATCGGCATCCGCAGCGGTCCAAGGCTTTCCGGCCACATCGGATTCAGAATCAGTCGGTCGGACCGCGTCTCCAAGCCGGTGAAACACCGCTGCAGCAGGTCGATACTGCCCGCCATTGCGGCGATGTGAATTCCTTCGGCGGTGGTGCCGCCCTGGATGTCAGCGATATCCGAGACGAGCACCTGCTGGAAATAACGCATTGCGCGTTCACGGTCGCCGCGGGCCAGCACCCAGGCGTGCACGACGCTGGACAGCGTTGATCCGTGCGACGTGCGCTGCACGTAATAGTTCACCGTCGCCGGAATTTGCTCGGGGGTGAACCGGTAGGCGAGTCGGGCGAACAGTTCACGCAACTCGTCGGCTGACAACAGGTAGAAGAGCATCAGCACATCGGCCTGTTTGGAGGCCTTGTAGCGGTTGACACTGTCGTTGTCGGCTTCCAGGATGCGGTCGAGTCGTGCGATGTTGCCGTGCCGCTCGCGCAGACCGTGCCAGTCCAGTTCCGCCAGTTCGGAATAGCCCTCGAATTGGCTGATCACCCCATCGTGAAACGGCACGAACATCAAGCGGCTGACGTCGTCCCACCGGTCCAGCTCGCGGCCGGTGATACCGAGGGACTCCATCAGGTCAAGGCGGTCGGACAGCGGCAGCGCGTCGAGGGCGTCGAGTGCCCGCATGATGACCCAGACCGCCATCACGTTGGTGTAGGCGTTGTTGTCGATGCCGTCGAAGGGGCGGTCGGGGTAACCCGAGTGGAACTCGTCGGGTCCAATGACACCGCGGATGACGTAGCGCCCCAGTGTCTCGTCGAATTCCGACCGGCTCACCCAGAATCGGGCGATCTCGGCCAGCATCTCGGCGCCGTGGGCGATGAGGTACTCCAGATCGCCGGTCACCTGGTAGTACTGCCAGACGTTGTAGGCCACCGCGATCCCGATGTGGTGGGCACGGGCGCTGGCGTCCGGGTTCCACCGACCGGAATTGGGATTGAGGTGCAGTTTCTGACTCTCCTCGCGGCCGTCGCTACCCGATTGCCACGGGAACATCGCGCCGATGTATCCGGCGTCGCGGGCGGCGCGGCGCGCCTCATCCAAGCGCCGGTAGCGGTAGCGCAGTAGCGCGCGCGTGGTGTCCGGCGATCGAAGGTTTAGTACCGGAAGTACGAACAGCTCATCCCAGAAGATATGGCCGCGGTAGGCCTCACCGTGCATGCCGCGGGCGGGCAGTCCGGCGTCGAGGTCCTCGGCCCGGTTGGGCACCGTTTGCAGCAGTTGCAGCAGATGCAGTCGGACCACCCGGGTGGCGTCGGGATTGTCCTCGAGGGCGATATCGAAGCGCTCCCACAGGTGTGCCCATTCCCGGATGTGGCCGTCGCGCACCTCGGCGTACCGGCCCAGTCGGGCGATTAGGCGTGCGGCAGCTTCACCGGGTTCGGAGATTGCGGTATCGCGGCCGGTGAAGACGGCGGCCATCTTCTCGATGGTCGCCGATTGCCCGGCATCGATCCGCACGACCAGGTCGTGCCCGGTGCGCCGAGGTTCGTCGACGAAGCGAACAGCTGCGTCCAGTGGAGCACCGTCGCGCCACACCGTGGTGCGCGCTGCGACCGCGATCGGCACGCGGGAATGCACCGTCTGGCATGCCAGCAGGGCGCAATCCTGGCTCAGTTCCCTGGTGGTGGTTTCGACCAGGTGATCACCTGCGAAGTCGCGGTAGCGCGCAACGCCGGAGTTGCGGACGTCACCGTCGATGAGTGACAGGAATTCGATCTCGCCCGACCAATCCTCGGCCCGCAGGGTCGTCTCCAACGCGCAGATGTGTGGAGAGTGCATCGCCGCGATACGCCGTTGGGTCACCGTGGTGGTTCGGCCGGCAGGATCGCGAAAGCGGAACTCCCGCGTCAGTTCGGCGTGCCGAAGATCTAGATTCTGCCGATAGAAGAGCAACTCGGCCGAGTCGACGTCAAACCAGTCGCCGTCATCGATTCGGAATTTGCAGGACAGCCAATTCGGCAGGTTGACCAGACTCTCGTTCTCGATCTCCACGCCGCCCACATCGTCAGTGAGCCGGTTGTACAGTCCGGCCGCGTAGCTGCCGGGGTAGTGGAACTCTCCGGCGTCGGATTCGGGGGCGCAGCCCCGGGTTGCGCGATATCCGTTGCCTACCGTGCAGAGCGCCTCGCGTAGCAGTTCCTGCTCGGGGATGTAACCACCGAACGTGAAAGACCAAGGGCTGGAATGGTTGTGGCCGTCGATATCGCCCTGCGCGACAAGTTTGTCGAGGAATTCCCGCACCTGATCCGGGTCGTTCAGGCTGTACCGGGCAGCGGTTGCCCGGTCACCGTCCTCGGTGTGGCGGACGACGATGCCGATACCGTCATGCAGGACGGAATCGAAGGCGTCCTCGTCGGTGAGATCGTCGCCGATGAAGATCGGCAACAGCTGCCCGTGGTCGCCGGAGCTCGGCGACGGCGGCTCGTGGTCGCCGGAGATCGGCGACGGCGGCTCGTGGTCGCCGGAGATCGGCGACGGCGGCTCGTGGTCGCCGGAGCTCGGCGACGGCGGCTCGTCGGTCACCTTCTCGAGGATCCACTCCAGCGTCTTGCCCTTGTCCCAGTCGACATTCGGCCGAAGCTCGAAGACTTTGCGTCCCGCCGTCATCTTCAGGCCGCGGTACTCGCCGACGTCGCGCACCGCGGCGTGCACCGCGGCGGCGGCGTCCGGCGCGGCGTTGCGGTAGTGCACGGCAACGGCATACCTCTTGTGTTCCACCGACACCCCGCTGATTTCAGCGAGCTGTCCGGTGAGTTCGTCTGCCGCACGCCGAAGCACGTCGATGGCTTGCGTGGCGGTCTTGTTGCTGTGATATCCCCCGTCGGGGGCGACCATCTCGAAGCCATGACTGCCGGCGTACCACAGGCCCGGTATACCGACCCGGGCCCTGATATCGGCCAGATCGCGCCCCGACAGCACCGCCACCGGGTAGCGGATAGCCAGCGCTCGCAGTGCTTCGGCTGCACCGTCCACCAGGGTGGCCTGCTCGGGTTGGTCGACGATCGTCGACAGCGTGCCATCGAAGTCGAAGAACAGTGCTGGCCGGTGCGCGCCCAGCACCCCGGCCAGTTGGTCGAAGGACGAGAGCGCGTCGGGTAGGGCGGACATCCTCCTGTCGATATCCCGTACTGTCACCTCGGCGAGGTCGCCGATCACCGCGTCGGCCCCACGCTCGGTCAGTTCGGCGCGCGCGTCGCCGATGCGGTCCACACCGATGATCAGCCCGAAACCGCCGGCACGGGCGGCGGTGACACCGGCCTCGGAATCCTCCACGATGACCGTGCGGGCGGGCCGCACACCGAGTCGGCGCGCGGTCTCGATCAGCATTGCCGGATCGGGTTTGCCCGGCAGCGCAAGTTTCTCGGCCTCGATACCGTCCACCCGGACGCCGAAAAGGTCTGCGACACCGGCTGATTCGAGCACTGCGGCGCAGTTTTGACTGGCGGAATAGACCGCGACGGCGACACCCGCGTCGGCCAGTCGGCGGATCAGCGCGATCGTGGATCCAAAGACCGGCACGCCCGCGGCGATATGGCTGAGAAAGTGTTGTTGTTTGCGGTTTCCCAGTCCGCAGACGGTGTCGGCGGCATCGGAGTCCGACAGCGCGCCCCAGGGCAGGTCGATGCCACGCGATGCCAGGAAGTCGCGGACGGCGTCGTAGCGGGGCTTACCGTCGATGAAGTGGCGGTAGTCGGCCGGGGTGAACGGGCTGTGGTTCTCGGCCTCCGACGGTTTGCGGCGGCGTAGGTAATCGTCGAAGAGTTCTTTCCACGCGGCCTGGTGCAGTGAGGCGGTGTCGGTGATCACCCCGTCGAGGTCGAACAGCACGGCGTCGTGGTACCGCGGGTCGATCCGCACTGGTGCAGCGACATCCGCCATGGTTAACGACGATAGGCCTTCCTGCCGCGGAGCAAGTGACCAACGCCCCTGACACAGGGCTATGGTCGGAAATTAGGATCGGCAAGAGCGTTACCCGAGAATGGAGCGAAATGGCAACCGCGGCAAGCCCTCAGCCGATCATTGTCGGTGTCGACGGTTCGCCGGTGTCGCAGGTGGCCGTGGATTGGGCCGCACACACCGCCGCCCTGCGGGGAGTCGCGCTGAAACTGGTCCATGTCCTCAACCCGCCCGTGGTGATGGCCTTCCCGGAGGTACCGATGCCGTCGGGATACCTGCAGTGGCAGGAGGATGCGGGTCGCGAGGTGCTCGCGAACGCCGTCAAGACGGCCGAGGAGGCTGCCCTTGCGGTGGGCACCGGGTCGCGACCGATCACAGTGACGACAGAGATGGTCTCCGGTTCCTCAGTGCCGGTGCTGGCCGAGTTGTCCGGCCGGGCCCAGATGATCGCGGTGGGGAGCCGTGGTCGCGGCGCATTGGCCCGTGGACTGCTCGGATCTGTCAGTACCGGTCTGTTGCATCACGCCACCTGCCCGGTGGCCGTTGTCCACGACGAGGATCCGCTGATCCCGCATCCGTCGAAGGCGTCGGTGGTGGTGGGAGTGGACGGCTCACCGGCATCCGAACGTGCCGTGGAGATCGCCTTCGAAGAGGCGTCGTTCCGCGGCGCGGACCTGGTGGCCGTCCATGTCTGGAGCGATACCGGCATATTGGAGTTCCCCGGTGTGGACTGGTCGGTGTTGCAGTCCGGCGCCGATGAGACGTTGGCTGAGCGTCTGGCCGGATGGGGCGAGCGTTACCCGGACGTCCTGGTGCGCCGCGTCGTCGTTGCCGACCGGCCGGCCCACCAACTACTCGAGCAGGCGAAGGCAGCCCAACTCCTGGTGATCGGTAGTCACGGTCGCGGCGGTTTCGCCGGAATGGTGCTGGGGTCGGTGAGCACCTCGGTGGCCAATGCGGCCCGGATTCCGGTGATCGTCGCGCGGTGAACCGCGCGATCAGACCAGCGGAGCCGACCAGCGCAGGAGTGTTCCACCACCCGGTGCGTCGGTGATGGTCAACTGTCCGCCAACCTCCTCGGCTCGGACGCGAAGATTCGTCAGCCCACTGGGCGTCACGTTCGCGGGCATACCGCACCCGTCATCGAGCACCTCGACGCTGAAGTCGTCCTCGACCCGCACCGTGACGGTGAGCGCGGTGGCGCCTGCGTGGCGCACCACATTGCTGACGGCTTCGCGCACTACGGCCTCGGCATGGTCGGCTAGTGCCGGTTCCACCACCGATAGCGGTCCGATGAACTGCAGGGTCGTACGAGGTCCCGATCCGGCGAATGCCGCGATCACCTGGTCGAGTCGCTGGCGCAGCCGGGTGGTTCCCTGCGATCCGCCGTGCAGGTCGAAGATCGTTGTTCGAATTTCCTCGATCACGGCCTGCAACTCATCGATGACGTCGTCCAGACGCGTCCGAACCTCCGGCGGCCCGGCAATCTGGTTGGCGCCCTGAAGCGACAGGCCCGCGGCGAATAATCGTTGGATGACGTGGTCGTGAAGGTCACGCGCGATCCGATCGCGGTCTGCGATCACGTCAAGTTCGCGCATCCGCCGCTGGGTGTTGGCCAATTGCCAGGCCAGTGCCGCCTGGTCGGCGAACGCCGCCATCATGTCCAGTTGGTTGTCGCCGAAGTGCGCCTCACCCGTACGGCGCAGCAGCACCACCACGCCGGCAACGGTCTCGGTCGTTCGCAGCGGCAGCACCATGGCCGGGCCCGCTCCGGGAATCAGCGCCACACCGGTGAGTTCCGGCAGCAGCCGAGGCGTGCGGTCGGTCAGGGCCGGCCCGAAGATACTGACCGGCAGAATGGTCGGTGTGGCGTCTGCGCCGCTTCTTGCCGAACCGGCCGACGCGACCACCACCAGTTCGTCTACCTCGGACGCGGCTAGCCCGGAGTCGTGGGGTCCGGTGTGGTCGGGCACGGCCACCAGCACCGCATCCGCCTGGGTCAACCGCAGCGACTGGTCGGCGACGAGCTGGAATACCCGGGCGGGTTCATCGCCGCCCAGCAGTTCGGTGGCGATGTCACGGGTGGCTTCGATCCAGGCCAGGCGTTCGCGGGACTGCTCGTAGAGCCGAGCGTTGTCAATCGCGATTCCGGCGAGCAGGGCCTCATTTCCCTCCCGCTCGATCGTGCGTCCCAATTGGGTGCTGGCCTTGGCTATCAGGCCCAGTAGGGCGTCATCTTCGGGAATAGGGTTGGGGCCGAAGAATTCCAGCGACCCAACCACCTCGGATCGGACCATAATCGGGGCGCTGAACGCCACCCGCAGCCCGGACCGCAGGGCACCCTCCCGGCGCAGAAAGTTGTCGCAGGTCGCCAGGTCGTCAAACCATACCGGTGCGCCTGATTCCCACACCTGACCCGGCAGACCCACTCCGAGGGCGAAAACGAGTTTCTTTGTGGCGGAACGCAACTCGGCAACATCGAGGTCCGGATCGTGATACCAGATACTTGTCGGCCTCATCCTGCGGTCAGCACCTTCGCCGCCAATGATGAAGGCGTGCGCCGCAGGCCATCCGGTGAAGTGACAGATGTATTCCAGTGCGGAAGTAAGCACCTCGGAGACCGAATCGGCCTGGTTGGCCATGATGGTGATGGTAGAGAGGAATTCGAGATCGCGCTGCTTCTGGTAGAGGTCGCGTAGTCCGCGTTCGGCGATGTTCTCTGCCTCGTGACGGATCCGCCGTTCACGCTCCAACCGGCGGGCGAGGAGTTTGTTCTCGCCCGTCAGTTCGGTGACGAGATCTCCTGGATCACAGGATTTTTCGCGTTCCGAAGTCATTCCCGCCCTACGTTGGTGTCACAGCGATCAGGCAGCTGTCCGCACCGTCGTGCATGCACGCCCGGTGTTGCACCAGCAACTCCTCGCCGTAGTAGTCGCCGGCGCCGAAGATGAAGCCGTGGGCGAGGTCGCAAAGCTGGCGCGGTGAGCGGTAGCCGATCGTCAGTGAGCCACCCGGAGGCGAGCTGAATGCGAAGTGAGGACAGTAAGCGCCGGAATAGAGCTTGCGCACCTCGGGGTGGATGACGTCGTTGAGTGACAGTAGGAACGGCACCGTTGTCTGATGCGGGGTGAAGAACTCGGGCCACCGCTTCGCCATACCGGGTATCGCACGCTGTCCGAACCAGCGGAACACCTCGCCGTCTGGCAGCGACAGTTTGGCCCCGGCGGCAGAAACCAGTGCGATGATCTCCGCATCGTCGTAGCTGCCGAGCGAGGTGTAGACGCCGTCCAGTCCGGCCGCGTCGAGCAATTCGTCCCACGTGGGTTCCCCGTAGGCGTCAACAACCACGTCTTCGAGCAGCTGAAAGATGATGCCCTTCATGCGAACTCAGCTTTCCCGCGTTCGTTGTTGGCCGAGTTTGGAGACGAACACCGCCGCCTGGGTGCGTCGTTCCATGCCCAGTTTGGCCAGCAGGCGCGACACGTAGTTCTTCACCGTCTTCTCAGCCAGGAACATCCGCGCCGCGATGTCCTTGTTGGTCAGGCCCTCGCCTAACAGGTTGAGCAGCACCCGTTCCTGGTCGGTGAGACCGGAGAGTGGGTCGGAGCGCTCCGCGGCGCCGCGCAGTTTGGCCATCAGGGCGGCGGCCGCGCGGTTGTCCAGCAGTGAGCGGCCCGCCCCGACGTCCTTGATCGCCTTGGCCAGCTCCATGCCCTTGATGTCCTTGACCACATAGCCACTGGCGCCGGCCAGGATCGCGTCCAGCATCGCCTCGTCGGAGGTGAACGACGTCAGCATCAGACAGCGCAGATCCGGCATCTTGGACAGCAGATCGCGGCACAGTTCGATGCCGTTGCCGTCGGGCAGGCGCACGTCGAGTACTACGACGTCGGGCCGCAGCGCGGGGATCTGGGCCAGGGCCTGGGCCACCGACCCCGCCTCGCCGATCACCTCGAGCTCGGTATCGGCACTGAGCAAGTCGACCAAACCTCGGCGCACTACCTCGTGGTCGTCTACAAGAAAGACCTTGACCATTACGTACCCTCCGTTTGCCTTCCGCAACCATATCGGTCGGTAGCCCGCTTACAGCAGTCGTTGGCGATCTATGACCAGGATCGTGCAGTCGGTGTCGTTCAAGGTGGTCAGGCCCATGGGTCCGAGAAGTTCGCCGACACCGGTTGCGTTTGGGGCGCCGACCACCACGAGTTGAATTTCATTGGCATGTTTGGACAGATAGCTCAGCGCACTGCCATGGATTGCCACCGGTTTCGCATCAAGGTCGGGGTACAGGTGCCGCCACTGCGACAGTCGCCGGTCCAGTTGCGAGCGAACCAGGCGGTTGCCGTCGGCTACCGCGTGCGAGTCATGGACATCGGTATAGCGCGATTGCCAGGCGCCCAGCACCCGCAGCGGCGCGTGGCGAAGTCTCGCCTCCGCGACACCGAACTGCAGTACCGCCGCACTGTCGGGAGTCTCGTCGAGTTCCACCACAACCCAGCCTCCCGGTTCGGCAACGGACTCGTTGTCGCCACGGACTACCGCGATCGGGCAGTGCGCTGCGGCAACCAGGGCGCCGGTCGTGGAGCCGACGCGATTGCGGTCGAAATGCGTGCGGCCCACCGCGCCGACGCAGACCATCGCGGCGGTGCCGGAATGCTTCAGCAGGATCGGCGTCGGTTCGCCGTCGAACACGTGCGTCTCCAGAGCGACCGGTCGGCCGGTGGCCTCGACTGCGGAGGCCGCGGAGCGTACGGCCAATTCAGCATCGGCCCGTTCGGCGGGGGAGTTTGCTGCGGCCACCAGGCGAAGGGGAATGTCCCGGCTGGTTGCTTCATCGATCGCCCACAGTGCGGCGCGCACGGCGGTTCGGGATCCGTCGATGCCAACGACGATCGACGCCGACGTCAACTGTTCGGACATGGTTGCTCCTAACCCGCGACTAGGTCGACGTCGACTGGATCCTCAGTCTGCTCCAGGAGTCGTTCGGTGTCCGCACGGGTGCACGGGGCGGTGCCCGGCGTGAGCAACATGGCTGCGCCGGCCGCGATGCCGAGTCGCACCGCATCATTCAGCGGGCATCCCCGGATGAGCCCGACGGCGACACCGGCCACCATCGCGTCCCCGGCGCCGACGCCGCTTCCGGGCGGCACCGTCACCGGCGCGAACAGCTGCCCGCCGTCCCGGCTGGCGAGTATCGCACCGGCGGCACCCCGCGATACCAACACGTATCGCGCGACCCCGCAGTCGATGAGTTCCATGGCGGCCGCCAGTTGCTCGGGTCCGGTGTGCAGCACCCTTCCGACGGCCTCCTGCAGTTCCCGCACGCTCGGCTTCAGCAGGAACACTCCGGAGGCGATGTGCGTGAGACCACCACCGGAGGTGTCCAGCAGCAGTCTGACACCGATGTCGGTGCAGACGTTCGCAACCTGCTGGTAGAAATCCTCCGGCACCCCCGGCGGCAGACTCCCGCTGGCAACCACGATCGCGGCCCATGCCGTCGCGCGGCGCAATCGCGACAGGCATTCGGTCTGCTCGGCAGTTGTCAGCGCAGGTCCGGGTAGGACGAACCGGTACTGCCGGTCGGTGCTGGTCTCATCGATCGTGAAGCTCTCCCGGGTCGAACCGCCGATCATGATCCGATCTGTGGTCAGGCCCGCCGCCAACAACAGGTGGTCGACCAGTTCACCCGCGGGTCCGCCGGCTGGGAATACCGCCGTTGCCTCCGCGCCCAACACCTGTGCGACATGGGCAACGTTGATGCCGCCGCCGCCGGGGTCGTAACGAGCCCTGGCGCACCGCATTTTGTCGGTCGGACGCACCACATCAGTGCTCGTTGTGATGTCCAGTGCAGGGTTCATGCACAGCGTGACTATCTGCTGGGCAGCAACAGATTTCATCGGTCTGCAAGGAGTTCGCGTACCTCGTCATCGGCGACCTGTCGGAAGTCCCGGAACGATTCGCCCACTGCGACAAACGGCGTCGGCATTGACGCACACACCACTTCGTCGACGAGTCCGGCGAACTGGCGGTAGGTGGACTCCGGTGCAGTGGGCACTGCGATCACAATCTCGGCCGGATCGGATTCTCGCAGTGCCGCAACCGCAGCCATCAGGGACGACCCCGTGGCCAGGCCGTCGTCAACCAGGATCACCGTCTTTCCGGTGACGTCCACCGGCGCCCGACCGCCGCGATACGCCGCCTCGCGGCGGATCAACTCGGTGGCCTCGCGATCGATAATCTCGCGCAGTTGCCGGGGGCTGATCTGCAGGCCTCGGATGACATCGTCATTGATCACCACCCGCCCGCCGCTGGCCAGCGCTCCGATGGCGAACTCCTCATGCCCCGGCGCGCCGAGTTTGCGGACGATGAAGGCGTCCAGCGGTACCTGCAGGGAGCGGGCCACTTCGAAGGCGACCGGCAGACCGCCGCGGGCCAGGCCGAGCACAACGACATCGGGCTTACCCCGGTAGGTCACCAATAGCCCGGCCAGAACCTGGCCGGCTTCCCGGCGGTCGGCGAATAACCGCCGCGGGTGCTGTCGGCGGACTCCGGCGATCCCGGTCACGGCCGCAACTCCAACACCTCCGCCATTGCCCGGCGAGGCGTGGCTGGTGGTTGCGGGCTGTGTGCGGGTAGTTGCCCGATCCGGATCAGAAGCTGCGGATTTCCGGAATTGCCACACAGCTTTCTAATGATGTTGCGGCTGTCGTCCAGTTCGGTCATATGGCTCAGCGTGCAGGTCGCCAGGCCCGCGAGAGTCGCTTCAAGCAACACGTCGGAAAGCACCTCTCCGCAAGCCAGAGCGTCACGGCGACTATCGGTTTCGGTGCACAGCACCATGACCACTGAGCGGTCGCGGCGGCCCTCGGGGCGCTGGCGGCCGAGGTCGCCGGTCGGAAACATCCGTCCGATGTCGACCGGGCCGCGGTCGGAAGCGGAGACGAGATTGCGGTACGGAATTCCGTCGGAGGCTTCCGAAGGTGCTGTCCACCAGTCCAATTCGGCATGATACGACGCGTCGTAGCGTCGCAGTGCCTCGGTCAGCCGGGACGCATCCGCCAACTGTGGGCGAACAGACTCGTCCAGCACGTGCAGGGTCGCCTTGTCGGTATCGATAGTGCTGCGTAGGACAGGCTCGAACGCCGCGAATGCCGATGGTGCATCGAACGGACCCCGGGCCGTGTAGCGGCGCCCGATCGCATCGGCCCGGGCTCGAACGGCCTCGGTGACGAACGGCAGTGGGCTGAAGCTGATAGTCGCCAGATGGTCGAGATCGTTGGGGTTGGGGAAGCGGGCGACACGGGCTTGCCATCCTGCCGCGGCCACCGTCACCCGCAGGTGGTCCAGAACTGAGCCGCAACTAATGGCCGCCTCCCGGCCGGTCAGGTCGGTGGCGTGCGGTACCCGATGCGGATCGAAGAAAAGCCGCAATTCGGCGCCCTCGGCGACCCACCGCCACGGCTGGCTGTTGTGCACCGACGGCGCGCGGCAGGCCGATTCCACCGCACCCGCCATCAACCCGGGATCGATCACCGCCATGGTCATGGTCGAAACACCGCTTTCGCCGTCTCGTTTCAACGATAGGCCGCTACCAGGCAAGCGGCAGGGCCGTAAGTCACCTACCGGGCGCAATCACTCCCACCCACCGGTAACCGGGTGCATGATCGGGGGAGCTGCAACAGTTCGGGGAGGGCCGTGATGGCCGGGTATGTCGAAGACATTGCGACCCTGCGGATGTCCGACGCCGAGGAGGCGGGCGGCAAGGGTGCCAACATGGGCGAAATGGTGGCGGCGCAGCTGCCCGTTCCGCCCGGATTCGTGGTGCTGCGGGACAGCTACCTGACGTCGATGTCATCGGCGCTGGTGGCTGACGAACTCAATGCCGCCCATCGCGAGGCCCTATTGCGTGCGGGTGACCCAGAGCTTTTCGATGACCTGTGTACGACCATGAAGGCGCTGGTGCTCAAGGCTGGAATGCCCGACGACATTCGCGAGTCGATCTTGGCTTCTTATCGTGCGATGGGATTGAATTGCTTTGTCGCCGTTCGGTCTTCGGCTACCGGTGAAGACGGTGCTGATGCGTCGTTCGCCGGGATGAACGAGACCTTCACCAATGTCCGTGGCGAGCAGGATCTGATAGAGGCGGTCAGGAATTGTTGGGCGTCGCTCTTCGGAGCCCGGGTTGTGGCCTACCGTGCCAGTCGTGGGTTCTCCGCCGATCCGGCGATGGCGGTGGTGATTCAGTTGATGATCGCCTCCGAGCGATCCGGTGTGGCGTTCACCGCGGACCCGACCACCGATGCCACCGACCGGGTGGTCGTCGAGGCCGCCTTCGGTCAGGGCGAGGTCGTTGTGTCCGGTTCGGTGGAGCCGGACACCTACGTGGTGGCCAAGAGCGACGGCACGATCCTGTCCCGTCGGACCGGCGTGAAATCCTTCAAGATCGTCCGTGGGCCGGACGGCCGGGATAAGCGCATTGAACTCGATGCTGCGCAGGCTCAGGCGCAGGTACTCACTGACGATGAGATCCGTGAGATCGCCGCGATCGCGGTCCGTAGTGAGAACCATGCTGGCTGCCCGCAGGACACCGAGTGGGCGATCGCCGACGGTAAGACCTACATCGTCCAGACCCGCCCGATCACCACTCTGAGTCGCGCCGGTAGGCCCGCGGCCGAGAGCCACGAGGTTCTGATCCAAGGTCTACCCGCGGTTCCCGGCGTGGCATCCGGCATCGTCCGCGTTCTTAATGACGTGCACGACGGTGGCCGACTGCAGGACGGCGAAGTCCTGGTGGCCACGATGACCAACCCGGACTGGCTGCCCACCATGCGCCGGGCGGCCGCCCTGGTAACCGACACCGGCGGGATGACCTGTCACGCCGCGATCGTTGCGCGAGAACTCAAGGTGCCCTGCATCGTCGGCGCGCGAACCGCTACCACCGACCTCGCCGACGGCATGGTGGTCACCGTCGACGGGACCCATGGTCGGGTGCTGGCCGGCCGGGTCGCCGGCGGCGCCCAGGCCGCGCCGGTGGCTGCAGCGCGGCAGGCACCGGTCGCCGCCGGGGAGGTCACCGCCACCAAGATCTACGTCAATATTCTCCTGCCGGACTCTGCCGCAGCCGCTGCCGCTGAGGATGTCGATGGAGTGGGACTTCTGCGTGCGGAAACAATGCTCATCGATGCGCTGGGCAACCGGCATCCCCGCGATCTGATCGCCAAGGGTGAGCAGGACGATCTGGTCGACAAGCTGGCCGCGGCGGTTGGCCGGGTTGCGGCAGCGTTCGCGCCTCGGCCAGTGATCTATCGCGCATCGGATTTCCGCACCAACGAGTTCCGCAGTCTGTCGGGTGGCCAGAAGTACGAGGCGCAAGAGCACAACCCGATGATTGGCTTTCGCGGGTGCTACCGCTACGTCAAGAACCCCGATCTGTTCAACTTGGAACTCACGGCGTTAGCCCGAGTACGCGAACAGAACCCCAACCTGCACTTGATGATTCCGTTCGTCCGTACTCGCTGGGAACTCGAGGAATGTCTGGAACTGGTGGACGCCAGTCCGCTGGGTCGCCAGCGCGGGCTGCACCGATGGGTGATGGCCGAGGTGCCGTCAGTGGTCTATTGGCTGCCCGAGTACGTCGGTATGGGCATCGATGGCGTGTCGATCGGTAGCAACGACCTGACCCAGTTGATTCTCGGGGTGGACCGGGACTCCGACCTGTGTGCGGAACTGTATGACGAGTCCGACGAGGCAGTCCTCGATGCCATTGCGCAGATTGTCAGTACCGCCCGGCGGTTGGGCATCACCTCGTCGCTGTGCGGTCAGGCGCCCTCGACCAAGCCCGCCTTCGCCGAACACCTGGTTCGGATGGGAATCACCTCGATCTCGGTCACCCCGGACGTGGCGGCACAGGCCCGTCGCACTGTCGCCGCGGCCGAACGGCGAGTGCTCCTTGAATCTGCGCTCGGTGGATAAGGTCGACGTAATTTAGCCCGTAATCGGCAAAATCCTACTCAAAGGTAGGTTTTCCCAGCAAACTATTTGTTGCAATTTCGGTGAACAAATGTCGACTCAAAATTTGAGCAAGTGCTTGGTTGAGTCCGCCGCTCTGAGGCCGGCGAGAGAAAATTTTCAGGTAACGATTCCATAACAGTTAGTCGTTGAACTGCTCCGTTGTACCTACTCGACCGTAACCGCCTGCTTGCAGGACGTTTGACCCGGCCCGTTGCGGCGGGCTTTTGATCCGCTGTGACCGAATGGCGTGTTACTCGCGCGTAGAACTCGCCAGTAACCATTATTCGCTGTGAATTGGATGCCGTTCTCATGGGAACCTTATTGCTGTTGGGCAGCCCGAGAAGCGAGCGCCGACAGATGATCGAGGGAGACATACACCGGTGACGATCCACGAGCACGATAGGCTGCGCACCGATGATGCCGATCGCACCAGCCTGCAAGCGCTCGTAGATCGGCTCAACGCCGGGGAACCGTACGCGGTTGCCTTCGGCGGGCAGGGCAGCATTTCCTGGTTGGCCAATCTGGAAGAACTCGTCACGACGGCCGGGATCGAGTCCGAACTCGCCACGCTCGTGGGCGAGGCTGAAATGCTGCTGGAACCTGTTGCGGACGAACTCGTCGTGGTTCGGCCGGTCGGCTTCGAGCCGCTGCGGTGGGTGCGCGAGTTGGCCGCTGGCGAGCCGGTGCCCCCGGCACGGCACCTGACCTCTGCCGCGGTCTCACTGCCCGGCGTACTGCTGACCCAGATCGCGGCGATCCGGGCATTGGATCGTCAGGGCTTGGACCTCGTGGGCGCCCCGCCAGTAGCCATGGCCGGACATTCCCAGGGCGTGCTGGCCGTCGAGGCGCTCAAGGCCGGTGGCGCCAAGGACACCGAACTGCTTGCGTTCGCCCAACTGCTCGGTGCCGCTGGCACGCTGGTGGCACGGCGGCGTGGCATCGTCGCCCTCGGCGAGCGGTCACCGATGGTGTCGGTAACCAACGCCGAACCCGAGCGAATCGCCGAGCTGCTCAAGGAGTTCGCCAAGGACGTCCGCACGGTGGAACCCCCGGTGCTGTCGATCCGCAACGGCCGCCGCGCGTCAGTGATCACCGGAACACCTGAACAACTCTCCCGTTTCGAGCTGTACTGCGAACAGATCGCGGCGGCTGAGGCTGCCGAACGCAAGAACAAACTGCGCGGTGGTGCGGTCTTCTCGCCCGTATTCGACCCAGTCGCGGTCGAGGTCGGCTTCCACACGCCGCGTTTGGCTGACGGCGTGGACATCGTCGGACGATGGGCGGAGTCGGTCGGACTCGACGCCGAATTGGCTCGCACGCTGGCCGACGCCATCCTATTGCGGCCGGTGGACTGGGTCGAGGAGGTCACCGCGCTGTCCGATGCCGGCGCGCGCTGGATTCTCGACCTCGGCCCGGGCGACATCCTCACCCGGGTGACCGCGCCGGTGATCCGCGGTCTCGGGGTGGGCATCGTGCCGGCCGCAACCCGTGGCGGTCAGCGCAACCTGTTCACCGTCGGCGCCGCTCCGGAGTTGAGCCGACCATGGTCGAGCTATGCGCCGTCGGCGATCAGCCTGCCGGACGGTTCGATCAAGTTGTCCACCAAGTTCACCCGGCTCACCGGCAATTCGCCGATCCTGTTGGCCGGCATGACGCCCACGACGGTCGACGCCCGTATCGTTGCCGCGGCCGCCAATGCCGGGCACTGGGCTGAACTCGCCGGTGGTGGTCAGGTGACCGAGCCGATCTTCGATCGGCGGATGACGGAACTGAGTGCGCTGCTCGAGCCCGGCCGGATGGTTCAGTTCAACGCGTTGTTCCTGGACCCGTACCTGTGGAAGTTGCAGGTTGGTGGCAAGCGCCTCGTTCAGAAAGCACGTCAGTCCGGCGCCCCGATCAACGGCCTCGTGATCAGCGCCGGCCTGCCCGACCTCGAGGATGCCGTCGCGCTGATCGATGAACTCCATGACGTCGGGATCGCGCACGTCTGCTTCAAGCCCGGCACCGTCGAGCAGATCCGGTCCGTCATACGGATCGCTGCCGAGGCGTCCACCAAGAGCGTTATCGCCCATATCGAGGGCGGTCGTGCCGGTGGTCACCACTCCTGGGAGGACCTCGACGATCTGCTCCTGACCACCTACTCCGAACTGCGGTCGCAATCCAACATCACGATCTGTGTCGGCGGTGGAATCGGTACGCCAGAGCGTTCGGCCGAATACCTCACCGGCCGCTGGGCGTTGGCCTACGGATACCCGTTGATGCCCGTCGACGGAATCCTGCTCGGCACCGCGACCATGGCCTGTCTGGAGGCGACCACCTCACCGGCAGTCAAGCAGCTACTGGCCGACACCACCGGGACTAATCAGTGGGTGGGTGCCGGAAAAGCGTTGAGCGGCATGGCATCTGGACGCAGCCAGCTCGGCGCTGACATCCATGAGATCGACAACGCGGCATCGCGGTGCGGCCGGTTGCTCGATGACGTCGCCGGTGACGCCGAGGCGGTTGCGGCTCGTCGCGACGAGGTCATCGCAGCCATGGCGGCTACCGCCAAGCCCTATTTCGGCGATGTCGCCGAGATGACCTACCGGCAGTGGTTGCAGCGTTACGTCGAACTCGCAATCGGAGACGGTGACAGCACCGCTGACACCAAGCGGAACGACTCGCCCTGGCTGGACGTCACCTGGCGTGATCGTTTCGCCGCCATGCTGCAACGCGCCGAAGCACGTCTGCACCCGCAGGACAGCGGCCCGATTGAGACGCTGTTCGACGGTGCCGAGGGTGAGGCACTCTCCGAAGATCCCGACCGCGCGATCGCCACCCTGGCCGCTCGTTTCCCTGATGCCGACACGGTGCTGCTGCATCCCGCCGATGTGCCGTTCTTCATTGAGCAGTGCAAGAGCCCGGGTAAACCGGTCAACTTCGTACCGGTGATCGACAAGGACGTCCGGCGCTGGTGGCGCAGCGATTCGCTGTGGCAGGCCCACGATTCGCGCTATACCGCCGATCAGGTGTGCATCATCCCCGGCACGGCCGCGGTTGCGGGCATCACGCGGGTCGACGAACCGGTGGGCGAACTCCTGGACCGCTTCGAGAAGGCCGCCGTCGATGAGGTTCTCGCCGCGGGCGCGCAGCCGCAACCGGTGGCGTCACGACTGCAGGTCCGGTCCGATGTCACCGGCCCGCTGGGTATCGTGCTGGACTCGCCGGACGTGTTGTGGGCCGGGCGCACCGCCATCAATCCGGTGCACCGGTTGGCCCCGCCATCGCAGTGGCAGGTACATGAGGCCCGGAGCGGGACCGCACGCGAATTCGTCAGCGCGACAGATCATTCCACCGGGGCCCGGCTTGAAGTCGTGGCAGCCGACCGGGTGATTCTGAGCGTTCCGCTGTCGGGCACCTGGATCGATATCGCCTTCACTTTGCCGCCGACCGTGGTCGATGGCGGTGCGCCGGTGGTCCTCACGCCCGACGCCGCCGCGGCCATGCGAGCGGTGCTGGCCATCGCGGCCGGAGTTGACGGACCGGATGAGCTTCCTGAACTCGTCGGCGGTGCGGCCACCGTCACTGTGGACTGGGATCCCGAACGGGTCGCTGATCACACTGGCGTCACCGCGACCTTCGGCTCCCCGCTGGCTCCCACTCTCTCGACGGTTCCCGACGCGCTGGTCGGCAGGTGCTGGCCCGCGGTGTTCGCCGCCATCGGCGCAGCGGCCACCCCTACCGGTTTCCCGGTCGTCGAAGGTCTGCTGAGCCTGGTGCACCTCGACCACGCGGCTCGGCTGCTCAAACCGTTGCCGCGGCAGTCGACCCGATTGGTCATCACCGCAACGTCGTCGGTGGCCGTCGACACCGAGGTCGGCCGGGTGGTGCCGGTCACCGTCAACGTCAGCGATACCACCGGAACGGTGTTGGCGGTGCTCGAGGAACGGTTCGCGATCCGCGGCCGAACCGGCCCGGCTGAACTCACCGACCCGGTGCGGGCCGGGGGAGCGGTGTCGCGTAACGCCACCGACACTCCGCGTCGCCGTCGCCGCGACGTCACCATCACCGCGCCGGTCGGCATGCGGCCGTTCGCTCATGTCTCCGGCGACCACAATCCGATCCACACCGACCGGACCGCGGCACTGCTGGCCGGCCTCGATGGACCGATCGTGCACGGCATGTGGCTGTCGGCCGCCGCCCAGCACGTGGTGACGGCTACCGACGGAAGTCCCGTCCCGCCCGGAAAGTTGGTGGGGTGGACCGCTCGTTTCCTGGGCATGGTGCAGCCGGGCGATGAGATCGACTTCCGTGTGGACCGGGTCGGAATCGACTTGGGCGCAGAGGTTTTGGAGGTTACGGCTAAAACCCACGGCGAGCTCGTGATGTCGGCGACGGCCAGATTGGCTGCACCTAAGACCGCCTACGCATTCCCGGGTCAGGGTATTCAGCACAAGGGAATGGGCATGGAGGTGCGGGCGCGGTCCAAGGCCGCGCGCAAGATCTGGGACCGGGCCGACAAGTTCACCCGAGCGTCCCTGGGTTTCTCGGTGCTGCACGTGGTGCGTGACAATCCGACCAGCCTGATCGCTGCGGGCGTGCACTACCAGCATCCCGATGGCGTGTTGAACCTGACGCAGTTCACTCAGGTGGCCATGGCGACGGTGGCGGCTGCCCAGGTAGCCGAGATGCGCGAACAGGGCGCCTTCGTCGAGGGCGCTATCGCCTGTGGGCACTCCGTCGGTGAGTACACCGCACTGGCCTGCGTTACCGGTGTGTACGAACTTGAGGCTCTGCTTGAGGTGGTGTTTCACCGCGGCAGCAAGATGCACGACATCGTGCCGCGTGACGATCAGGGCCGCTCCAATTACCGGCTGGCTGCCATCCGGCCGTCGCAGATTGACCTCGATGATGCCGACGTCACGGCATTCGTCGCTGAGATCGCAGCCCGCAGTGGTGAATTCCTGCAGATCGTCAACTTCAATCTGCGCGGTTCGCAGTATGCGATCGCCGGCACGGTTCGTGGTCTTGAGGCACTGGAGGAAGAAGTCGAGCGTCGCCGTGAACTCACCGGCGGCAAGCGGGCATACATCACCGTGCCCGGCATCGATGTGCCGTTCCACTCCGATGTGCTGCGCGTCGGAGTGGATGAGTTCCGCCGCTCGCTGGAGCGGATCATGCCGCTTGATGCCAACCCGGAGGCCCTGATCGGCCGGTACATCCCCAACCTGGTGCCCAGGTTGTTCAGCCTCGATCGCGATTTCATTCAGGAGATCCGCGATCTGGTTCCCGCTGAGTCGCTTGACGAGATCCTCGCCGATTACGACACCTGGATCACAACTCGTCGCGGCGAGGTCGCCCGTCGCGTGATCATCGAACTGCTGGCCTGGCAGTTCGCCAGCCCGGTGCGCTGGATCGAGACGCAGGACCTGCTGTTCACCGAGGAAGCCGCCGGCGGTCTGGGCGTGGAGCGTTTCGTCGAGATCGGGGTGAAGTCCGCGCCGACGGTGGCCGGCCTGGCCAACAACACCCTCAAACTGCCCGAGTATGCCTACAGCACAGTGCAGGTGCTCAATGTGGAGCGCGACGCCGCGGTGCTGTTCGCCACTGACACCGATCCTGAGCCGGAACCGGAGGCGGAAGCCGCAACCCCGGCCGCCGATGTGTCCGTCGAGGCCGCGCCGCCCCCGGCCGCCGTACCGACCATTGCCGCCACCGGCGCGGCACGCCCCGACGACATCTCCTTCGGTGCCGCCGACGCCACGCTCGCCCTGATCGCACTGTCGGCCAAGATGCGGATCGATCAGATCGAGGCATTGGATTCGATCGAGTCGATCACCGACGGCGCATCCTCGCGCCGCAACCAGTTGCTGGTCGACTTGGGCTCTGAACTCAACCTCGGCGCCATCGACGGTGCCGCTGAGGCCGACCTCAACGCGCTGCGGGGTCAGGTGAATAAACTCGCCCGCACCTACAAGCCGTTTGGCCCGGTGCTGTCCGACGCCGTCAACGACCAACTGCGAACCGTGCTCGGGCCATCCGGAAAACGTCCGGCCGCGATCGCCGAAAGAGTCACCAAGACATGGGAACTCGGCACGGGCTGGGCCAAACACGTCACCGTGGAACTTGTCCTGGGCACTCGGGAGGGCAGCAGCGTCCGCGGCGGAGCCCTCGGCGGGTTGCACGACGGCGCCCTGCCTGACGCCGCTGCGGTGGATAAGGCCATCGACGGTGCGGTCGCCGCGGTCGCGGCCCGGCACGGCATTGCGGTGGCGTTGCCCTCGGCCGGTGGCGACGTCGGTGGTGTTGTCGACTCGGCCGCGCTCACCGAGTTCGCGGAGACTGTTACCGGCCCGGGCGGTGTGTTGGCCTCCGCCGCGCGCTTGGTGCTGGGTCAACTCGGCCTGGACAACCCGGTCTCCGCGCTACCGGCCTCGACCGACGCCGAACTCGTCGACCTGGTGACGGCAGAACTCGGTTCAGATTGGCCGCGACTGGTGGCACCGGCGTTCGATGCGCGCAAAGCGGTTCTGCTCGACGACCGGTGGGCCAGCGCCCGCGAGGATCTGGTCAAGCTGTGGCTGGCCGACGAGAACGATATCGACGCGAACTGGGCGACGCTGTCGGAGGGATTCGAGGGTGCTGGACACACCGTGGCCACCCAGGCTGACTGGTGGCGCGGCCGTGCGCTGGCCGAGGGTCGGGGAGTCCATGCGGCGCTGTATGCGCGTATCGCTGCGGGAGCGGAGAACCCCGCCGCCGGACGCTACGCCGCCGAGGTCGCAGTTGTCACCGGAGCGTCCAAGGGTTCGATCGCCGGATCCGTGGTGGGTCAACTGCTCCGCGGCGGAGCCACCGTGATTGCCACCACCTCCGGACTCGACGACGAGCGGCTGGGTTTCTACAAGTCGCTGTATCGCGACAATGCGCGCTACGGCGCTGCCCTGTGGGTGTTGCCGGCGAATATGGCGTCGTATGCCGATATCGACGCCCTGGTGTCCTGGGTCGGCAACGATCAGAGCGAAAACCTTGGGCCGCAGGCCATTCACATCAAGGACGCCCAGACCCCGACGATGTTGTTCCCGTTCGCTGCGCCCCGGGTGGCCGGTGACCTGTCCGAGGCCGGGTCGCGCTCCGAGATGGAGATGAAGGTGCTGCTGTGGGCCGTCGAGCGACTCGTCGGCGGGCTGTCGGCGATTGGTTCCGAGCGTGATATCGCGTCCAGGCTGCACGTGGTACTACCCGGATCGCCGAATCGTGGAATGTTCGGCGGCGACGGCGCCTACGGCGAGGCCAAGTCCGCACTCGACGCGGTGGTGACCCGGTGGGGTGCGGAATCGTCATGGGCGCAGCGGGTTACCTTCGCCCATGCACTGATCGGCTGGACCAAGGGCACCGGACTCATGGGGCACAACGACGCCATCGTCGATGCCGTCGAGGCGGCCGGGGTGACGACCTACACCACCGCGGAGATGGCGGCGATGCTGTTGGATCTGTGCACGCCCGAAGCAAAGGTAGCGGCCGCCGCGGAGCCGTTGAAGATCGACCTCACCGGAGGTTTGGGCGACATCGAACTCGATATGGCCGAACTTGCCGCCAAAGCGCGCGAGGAGATGGCGCACGACTCGGCGACACCGACCGACGACGACCCGACGGAAGGCACCATCGCCGCGCTGCCGTCGCCGCCGCGCGGCCACCGTGCGTCGCTGCCACCGGTCTGGGCCGACCTTGATATCGACCCGGCCGAGTTGGTGGTGATCGTCGGTGGAGCCGAACTCGGTCCCTACGGTTCCTCGCGCACCCGGTTCGAGATGGAGGTCGACAATGAACTGTCTGCCGCTGGCGTCCTCGAATTAGCCTGGACCACTGGACTTTTGAAGTGGGAGGACGATCCGAAGCCGGGCTGGTACGACGCCGCGACCGGCGACCTGGTGGACGAGGCCGAGATCGTCGAGCGCTACCACGATGCCGTTGTCGAGCGCTGCGGCATTCGTGAGTTCGTCGCCGATGGCGCTCTGCACGCCGACCACTCGACGGAACTTCTGGTCAGCGTCTTCCTGGAGCGAGATTTCGGGTTCGTGGTGTCCACGGAGGCCGAAGCACGGGCATTTGAGCATGCCGACCCCGATCGCACCGTGGTACGCCCGGTCGGCGACTCCGGCGACTGGGAGGTTATCCGCAAAGCGGGCACCGAGATTCGGGTACCGCGCAAGGCGAAACTGTCCCGCACCGTGGGTGGTCAGATCCCCACCGGATTCGACCCGAAGGTGTGGGGCCTGGGTGCCGATATGGCCGCGGCCGTCGACCGGGTGGCGCTGTGGAACATGGTCGCCACCGTGGACGCGTTTCTGTCCTCCGGGTTCACCCCGACTGAACTCATGCGCTGGGTGCACCCCAGCCTGGTCGCCAATACCCAGGGCACCGGTATCGGTGGCCTGACGAGTATGCGGACGATGTTCCACGGCAACATTACGGGCTCCGCCAAACCCAACGACATCCTGCAGGAAGTGCTGCCGAATGTTGTTGCGGCACATGTGATGCAGTCCTATGTCGGCGGTTATGGCGCGATGGTCCACCCGGTCGGAGCATGCGCCACCGCGGCGGTGTCGGTTGAGGAGGGCGTCGACAAGATCCGGCTCGGTAAGGCCGAACTGGTGGTCGCCGGCGGGTTCGACGATATGACGTCGGATGCCATCACCGGCTTCGGTGACATGGCGGCCACCGCCGACACCGAGATGATGCGGGCCCGCGGTATCAGTGATTCGAAGATCTCCCGCGCCAATGATCGCCGCCGGCTGGGCTTCCTGGAGGCCCAGGGCGGCGGCACCATCCTGCTGGCGCGCGGCGATCTGGCGCTGAAGATGGGTCTGCCGGTGCTGGCCGTGGTCGGCTATGCGCAGAGTTTTGCCGACGGCGTGCACACCTCGATCCCGGCGCCCGGACTCGGTGCGCTGGGTGCCGGCCGCGGCGGACGTGACTCCGTCCTGGCGCGTTCGCTGAGCCGACTGGGAGTGGGCGCCGACGATATCGCGGTGATCTCCAAACACGACACCTCCACTCTGGCCAACGATCCCAACGAGACCGAACTTCACGAACGTCTCGCGGACGCACTCGGGCGCTCTGCCGGGGCACCGTTGTTCGTGGTGTCTCAGAAGACGCTCACCGGTCATGCCAAGGGCGGTGCCGCGGTGTTCCAGATGCTCGGCCTCTGCCAGGTGCTGCGCGATGGCGTGATCCCGCCCAACCGCAGCCTGGACTGCCTCGATGACGAACTGGCCGTCTCCAGTCATTTCGTCTGGCCGCGGGAGACCCTGCGACTGGGCGGCCGCTTCCCGCTGAAGGCCGGCCTGGTCACCAGTCTCGGCTTCGGTCACGTGTCCGGGCTGGTCGCACTGGTTCACCCGCAGGCATTCCTGGCCACGCTGAGCGCCGACGAACGGCACGATTACCAACGGCGGGCGAGCGGGCGCGTCCTAGCCGGACAGCGTCGACTGGCCGCTGCCATCGCGGGTGGGCGGCCGATGTACGAACGGCCTGCCGATCGCCGGTTCGGCCATGATGCGCCGGAGAAACCCCAGGAGGCAGCCATGCTGCTCGATCCGACTTCTCGCCTGGGCGCCGACGGCACCTACGTCCGCTAGTTTCATCTCCTATGGCGATAGTGGGCGTGGGGATCGATCTGGTGTCGATTCCGGATTTCGCCGAGCAGGTCGACCAGCCCGGCACGGTGTTCGCCGCGACGTTCACTCCGGGTGAGCGCCGCGACGCCGCCGACAAGAGTTCCGTAGCCGCTCGGCATCTGGCTGCCCGCTGGGCCGCCAAGGAGGCCGTCATCAAGGCGTGGTCAGGCTCCCGATTCGCGCAGCGCCCGATGCTGCCGGAGGGCATCCATCGCGATATCGAGGTGATCACCGATATGTGGGGCCGGCCCAAAGTTCGCCTGACCGGTGAGATCGCCGAACACCTCGCCGATGTGGTGATCCACGTGTCGCTGACCCACGAGGGCGACACCGCCGCCGCGGTCGCCATCCTCGAGACGCTCTGATTTCCCTGCAGGTTTCCCCGCGAGCAGACGCAAACTCGCACTTTTTCAGGTCAAATCGTGCGACTTTGCGTCTGCTCGCGCGTGGGTAGTCTCGGATTATGAGTGATCTGGCCGCACGCGTACGCGCAATCCTGCCCGATGTCCGGCGCGATCTCGAAGCACTGGTGCGCATCGAGTCGGTGTGGTCCGACCCGGCGCGACGCGACGAGGTGCACCGCAGTGCGCAGGCCGTCGCGGAACTGTTGCGTGACGCCGGTTTCGCGCACGTCGAGATCGTCAGCGAGGGTGGAGCGCCGGCGGTGATCGCCCATCATCCCGCACCGTCGGGCGCGCCGACGGTGCTGCTATATGCCCACCACGATGTGCAGCCGGAAGGCGATCCGGCGCAATGGGATTCAGCGCCGTTTGAACCCACCGAGCGCGACGGGCGGTTGTACGGCCGCGGCACGGCCGACGACAAAGCGGGAATCGCAACCCATCTCGCGGCCTTCCGGGCGCATAACG
>Ga0209829_10000194_pt1 | contig 55984 bp, 49 predicted proteins | sample C_140205_EF_Meta_FD_187311 | JGI IMG/M metagenome (GOLD analysis project Ga0209829, IMG submission 187311) | Freshwater microbial communities from Lake Croche, Canada to study carbon cycling - C_140205_EF_MetaG (SPAdes) (version 2) | ecosystem: Environmental > Aquatic > Freshwater > Lake...
GGTGTTCGAATCACTCACAGCCTACCATTTTTAAAAATGGTTCTCCAATCAAATTGATATATTTTCGAATTGATCCTGGTGATGGTTTTATCAAGCACCGCCAAGTATTCCATTGATCAATCCAGCTTGAATGCTCGAATCAAGTTCTCATGGCCAACTGAGAACTTTTTTTCTCAACTATCTTGTTGATTCATTTTATTGATTCATTCGAGCCATTTCATTGTTTCAATGTTGCCTTTTAAGGTGCATTCAAAATAGTATGGTGCCTAAAGACGTATCAAGCTTATCAATGCCTAACTAAATTGTCAGTTGGCTAGAATGGATGATTGTGGTACTGATTTTTTCGGCAGAGTTGATGATCGATCTCGCTTCAAAATTTAAAGATGTTTTTATCTAGCCGATTCAAAGCGGATATAAAAACCCATATGAATTCAAAGTTTTAATAGGGTTCTCAACCTGAAAAGTCCAGTGTCTTGGTCGACAAAAGAATGGTTAACCCTCTTCATATAAACCCGAATGCAGATTGGGCCAATTGATGGAGTCCCTCATATAGAATTATTTTCTCTGAACAAGTTCAAGTCAACTTCAGAGAAATAACCAATGAAAGAGACACACCATGCTTAATCAATTTTTCTTTACTGCCTCTGTGATTGCGTCCATCGCCACCACCTCCATGGCGCAACAAGCGCCTGTCGCCCCTCCTTCTTGGAAGCAGGGGATGGCAAGCGAACAAGCTCAGTCACCCTTGCACCCTTTTTTACCGCACATGACAGGACGTGCTTCTTCTGACTTGCCCGTTGGGAAGTTAAAGGTGCCTGATGGCTTTAAAGTCGAAGTCTGGGCCGAGGGTGCCCCAGAGGCCAGATCCTTGGCTTTAGGCGATAAGGGAACTGTGTTTGCAAGCAATAGAAACCTCAGCAATGTCTATGCAATCGTTGACAACGCTGGTAAGAGAGAGGTCAAAGTCTTGTTGAAAGGACTTAAAGCTCCCAATGGCCTTGTTTTTGATAAAGGCACCTTGTACGTTGCAGAGCGAAACAGAATTACCCGATTTGATGACATCGAGTCCAAGCTTGATAACCCAGGTGAGGGCAAAGTGGTCATTGATAACCTTGACCCCAACAATGCAGCTGGTCACTTTTGGAAATACCTGGTGATGGGACCCGACGGTAAACTTTATTTCAACATTGGCTCTCCTCAGAACATCACCATGCCCTCCTACAACGAGGCCTCCATCCTAAGGGTGGATCCCAAAACAGGTATTATGGAAAATTATGCCCAAGGGGTCAGAAACAGCGTTGGCATGGCTTTTCATCCAGTCTCCAAAGACCTCTGGTTCACAGAACACGGTCGTGATTGGCTGGGTACCGATTTGCCCAATGATGAGTTGAACGTTGCCAAGAAAAAAGGACAACACTTTGGTTTTCCATTCTGCCATCAAGGCGATACGCTTGATCCTGTGTATGGTCAAAATCGTTCATGCGATGAGTTCTCAGCACCCATTTTGAAGCTTGGTGCACATATTGCTCCACTTGGTATGAAGTTCTATACGGGCAAGATGTTCCCAGCCGAGTACAAAAACAGCATGATCATTGCGCAGCACGGTTCATGGAACCGCGACCCCAAGCATGGATACAATTTGATTCGCGTGTCTTTGGATGCCAAGGGCAATGCAACCAAGCATGCATTCATTGATGGATTTTTAGAGAACGAGAGAGGCGATCCTCCGATGTGGGGCCGTCCTGTTGACGTGCTGCAAATGAAAGATGGCTCAATTCTCTTTTCCGATGACTACAACGGAATCTTATACAGAGTGTCTTATTCCAAATAATTTTTATGAAATCATTCTGTTGTTCACGCCTTAGACGTGTGGAAAAATGGAGTAGTGCGGCAGCCATTAAAAGGGTTGCCGTTCTTACTTTATCAAGCCTCCTCGCTTTGTCTTGCATTGCAGGCATAGAGGAGGGGCGTCAAAAGTCTCAAGTCTGTGCCGCTTGTCATGGTGCAGACGGTAATTCTGCCAGTCCAAATGTCCCATCGATTGCTGCACAACCTAAGCAGTTCATTGTGACGGCTTTGTACATGTACAGAGAAGGACGAAGAAAAAGTGATGTGATGTCGGCGTTTGCTGAAAAGCTCACCAATGCGGATTTGAATGATCTTGCGCAATATTTTTCTTCTCAAAAATTAAATGCCCCTTTGCGTGAGGCAGAGGCAAGCGTTGTCTCAAAGGGTCGAGAGATCACAGAAAAGAACAACTGTTTAGCTTGTCATACTGCGAATCTCGTTGGGCAACAACACATTCCAAGGTTGGCGGGTCAACATCAAGCTTATTTGTTGGAGCAACTTAAACTCTTTAAAGCTGCGCAACGTGGCGACTTTGACGGCACAATGACTTCGGCAGCACAAGCGCTTTTGAGCGAGGATTTGGGGCTTTTGTCAGAGTATTTGTCCACGCTGAACAAGTAGATAGGGCTTGGATGACTTGATCAAGGTCCTGTGTAAAACAACAAAGCCCTCGTGAGAGGGCTTTGTTGTTAAAGACGCTACAAAAATGTTTTTGCTAAGTTTTAATTTCTTTGACTCGGTCAGACGCTATGAACAGATACATCGCTGGGACCACAAACAAAGTAAAAAGAGTTCCAATGGACAAGCCAGCAAAAATAACAATGCCCATGGCTTGGCGGCCTGCCGCACCAGCTCCAGAGGCGATCACCAAGGGGATGACTCCAAACACCATGGCTGCAGTGGTCATGAGAATTGGACGAAGTCGAATGGATGCTGCTTGTTCAATCGCTTGTCTTTTGCTTTGACCCTTTCTTTGCAGTTGTTTGGCGACTTCTACAATCAATATGCCATGCTTACTGATCAAGCCCATCAAGGTGACCAAGCCTACCTCGGTATAAATGTTGACCGATGCCATTCCTAAAAATATAAAGATCATGGCGCCAAAGAGAGCCAACGGCACGGAAACCAGAATCACCAAGGGATCCTTAAAGCTCTCGAATTGAGCGGCCAACGCGAGATACACAATCACTATGGCAAAAAACATGGTGAGCAAAAAGCCTCCGGACTCCTTGACATACTGTCTAGACTGGCCAGAATAATCGACACTGTAACCGTTGGGTGCAATTTCCTGGACGGTCTCTTTTAGAAATTTCAACACCTCTCCTTGTGAGGCACCGGAGACGCCAGAGATGGTTGCAGAGTTCAATTGCTGAAAGCGATTGATGGATTCAGGAACCACATCAAATTTCAAGCTAGCAACGGTTGATGCTTTGACCAAATTGCCATTGGGTAGCTTGATGTTAAAGTTAAGTACATCTTCTGGGTTCAAACGGTCAATTTGTTGGACTTGAGGGATGACTTTGTAGGATCGACCAGAAATTGAGAAGTAGTTGACATAGCCGCCTCCTAGGGCCGTGCTCAAAGCAACGCCAACATCTTGCTCGGTCAAGCCTAGAGCCGATATTTTGTCTCTATCGACGACAACGGTGGCTTGTGGCTTGTCAATTTTTAAGTCTACATCGACAAAATAAAACTTGTTGGCTGCGCGTGCTTTATCAAGCACTTGTTGAGCAACCTGGTTCAGGTTTTGAAAGGGCTCTGTCGTAGAGATCACAAATTGAACCGGTAAACCTGAAGAGCCAGGTAGAGGAGGGAACTGAAAAGCCGCGACCCTCACGCCTGCGATCTTGTTCCACTGTGCCTGCAAATACATTTGAAGTTCCAAAGCGCTGCGTTCTCTGTTTTCCCAGGTTTTGAAAATGACGCCCCCGATGCCTGCATTGACTGTGGGTACACCTGTGATTTGAAACATCTGCTCGTACTCGGGCACTGATTTGGCAACATCAAAGACTTGTTTGGCGTAGACTTGCATTTGGTCAGCGGTAGCGGTTGGAGCACCGGTGATCAAGGATGCCACAAGTCCCTGGTCCTCTTGGGGAGCTAGTTCGGATTGAGACATCTTGAACATCAAGCCCAAAAGCACGAACAAAATAGCACCCATTACAATCAAAACGGGCCAGGTGTTCAACAGGCTATGAAGTGTTCTTTGGTAAAGGCTTTGAACCTTTGCAAAAACGGTGTCGATTTTCTCAACCAAGGGGGAAGAGTCATGCTCATGATTTTTAAAAAACTCAGAGCACATCATGGGTGACAAAGTAAGGGCAACGATGCCTGAAACTGCAACGGAGCCAGCCAAGGTAAATGCAAACTCTGTGAAAAGCGCCCCAGTCAAGCCGCCTTGAAAGCCAATGGGGACATAGACCGCAATCAGCACGACTGTCATGGCCAAAATTGGACTACCCAGCTCTCTGGCGGCTTTGATGGCAGCATCAAAGGAGTTCATGCCCTCATCTTTCATGTGTCGATCAAAATTCTCTACCACAATGATCGCATCGTCCACCACCAATCCAATGGCCAAAACAAGCGCTAAGAGGGTCAGTAAATTGATGGAGTAGCCCAGTGCGAGCATGATGAAAAATGTGCCGATCAAGGACAAAGGCATGGCAATGACTGGAATCATGACCGCTTTGAAATTGCCAAGGAATAAAAAAATCACCACGGTCACAATCAAGAGGGCTTCGACAAGTGTTTTAAGAACTTCGTAGATCGAGGTGTTGATGAAGGCGGTGGAGTCATAAACAATGGCTCCGGTCAGTCCGCTTGGGAGTTGTTCTTTGACGCTTGGGAACATCGTTCTTACGCGTTTAGCGACATCCAACACGTTGGCGTCAGGTGCAACTTTGATTCCTATGAAGACGGATCGCACGCCACTGAAAGCAACATTGAAGTCATAGTTTTCTGAGCCCAAAGAGACTGTTGCGATGTCATCGAGTTTGACCAATGCACCGTTGCTGGTTTTGATGTTGAGTTTTTTGAACTCTTCAACCGAATGCAGATCTGTTCCAGCTGTCAATGGAACGGTCACCATGGACCCTTTGCTCACCCCTACAGGCGCAAGAAAGTTATTGGCCGCCAAAGCTTGACTGACGTCTGTCGCTGTGACGTTGAAGGCTGTCATCTTGTCAGCATCTAGCCAAGCACGAAGGGCGAAAATTCGCCCCCCTAAGATCTCCGCAACTTGAACGCCTTCAACGGAGTCAATTTTTGGTTTGACCACACGAATAAGATAATCTGTGACATTGTTGGTGGGTAAGTCGTTGCTGTAAAACCCCATGTACATGGCAGCAATGGTTTGGCCCATTTGAACCGTCAAGACAGGTTGCTGCGCTTGGGGGGGGAGTTGATTCTTGACGGATGCGACTTGTGTGTTGATCTCTGTAAGAGCTCGATTTGCGTCATAGTTGAGCCGCAAGGTCGCAGTGATGGTTGAGATACCGTTTGAACTTGTGGAGGAGATGTAGTCAATGCCTTGGGCTTGAGCAATGGCGCTCTCAAGAGGTTGTGTGATAAATCCTGCAACGGTTTGAGAGTCCGCTCCGAAGTAAGTCGTTGAGACCGTCACGACGGCGTTTTGTGTCTTGGGGTACTGACTGACTGGTAAATTAAAGATTGAGCGCAGGCCCAAAACAATGATCAGTAAGCTGACAACCGATGCGAGAACCGGTCGTTTGATAAAGAGATCTGTAAAATTCATAAAGAGCTCAACGTTCTTGTGGCTTGGGGTTGGGGTTGTTGTCTGGTGTGATGGAGTTATCAATCAACACGGGCGTTGAATTTTTTAATTTCAATTGACCAGATGTCACCACCTCTTGCCCAGCTTTTAATCCTTTGAGAATCGCCACTTGGTCGCCTCTTGTGTCCCCAGTTGTCACGAACACTTGTTTGGCCACCTTTTGTTTTTGACCGTTTGGTGTGCCCTCTGGTGTTTTGCCTTCCTCTTCTTCAATCACAAATACGGTCGATCCATAGGGGTTGTAGGTGATTGCAGTTTGGGGTAGGGTGAGAAATTTCTGTGCCTCTCCAAGCGTGACGTTGACCTTGGCGAACATACCAGGCAAGAGTTCACCCTTGGGGTTATCAAACGTGGCTTGAATTTGAATGTTTCTTGAGCTCGATTCCACCTTGGGATTGAGTGTTGTGAGCTTACCCATTATTTTTTGCTCAGGGTAAGCGTCCACAGTCAACTCAACGCTTTGACCAACTTTCAGTTGAGATATTTTTTGTTGAGGTTGAAAGAAGTCGGCAAAGATGGGGTTGAGGGTTTGGAGAGTTACCACTTTATCGCCAGGATTTAAAAACTGACCTGCAACAATGGACGTGATGCCAAGTTTTCCGCTGAAGGGTGCTTTGATGGTTTTTTTGTCTAAATTGGCCTTTTGAAGGGCCGCTTGAGCTCGTTTGACTTTCAGGTCTGCGAAATCAAAATCCACTTGAGCTTGGCTAATGCCTTGAGCAGCCAATTGAGCCTTGTCTCTTTGGTAGACAATGTCTGCCAAGTCAGCACTGGCTTGAGCGGCATTGAACTGAGCAGTTTCGGCGTCTGCATTCAGCAGAATCAAGGGGTCTCCAGCCTTCACGATCTGCCCGGATTTGAACAAAACCTCTTTGACCAAACCAGCAACCTCGCTGCTCAATTCAACGCCTTTGACGGGGGCGAGATTGGCAATGGATGAGGCTTGCGGTTTCCACTCTAGGGCGGTAACCGTTAAGGTGCTGACGGTTTGAGCCCCTGGTTTAGGTGCACTTGCAATGAGTTTTTGAATATGCAGATAAAAGCCAAAGGCCAGACCGGCGATCAGTACCACAATACATCCGAGCATGATGAGCATGCGTTTGGTCATTTTCAGTTCTCACTTTAAAGGTAGATTAAGAATTCAAGGGTTTTCAAGCTTGGTTTTGTCGCTTGAAGACGTTACTGCACGCGTGCCAAGTTGCCCATGGTTTTAGGCGCTGGCGTGTCTGACGGCACCCATGGGGCGCCTCCCATGGACTGGTACAAGGCAACCGTGTTAGCAAGACGATTGGCCTGTGTGTTGATCAATCCAATTTTTGCTTGTGCGTAGTTGCGTTGAGCATCCAACAAGAGCATGTAATTGATGGCACCCAAGGCATATTGTTTTTGCGCAATGGACAAACTGTCTTTGGCCAATTGAGCGTTGGTGCTCTGCTGTTGATAGCTCTTGGTCTCGAACTCGATGGCTGCAAGAGAGTCCGCTACATTTTGAAACGCTCCTAGCACAGTGGCTTTGTAGTTGTAAAAGGAAGATTCATAGCCCGCTCTTGCCGCTTGTACTTTTGAGTTCAATGCGCCGGCATTGAAGATGGGGGCGGTCAGTCCCGTGCTCAGGGTCCAAAAGCTCCACGGCGTGCTGAATAAATTGTTGCTAAGCGTCGCCAAAGAACCAGCATTGGCTGACAGATTGACCTGTGGATAAAGGTTGGCTTTGGCAACGCCCAAGGCCGCTATGGATTGATTGAGCAAGGCTTCGCTGGCCAAAATATCCGGACGTTGTCGAACCAAGTCAGACGGAAGACTGACAGGTAACTCATTGGGTAGGGTCAAGTCTCCTATGGCCAGACCCGTCCATTTCATCTGCGATGGAAAATCCCCACATAAAATTGCAATTTGGTGGCTGGCTAGCTCTAGAGATTTTTGCAGAGCAGGTAATGTGGCCTTGGTTTGAGAGACCAAGCTGGCTTGAGCAAGTACCGAGCTCGTGTTGATCGCTCCCAATTTAAGTTGGTTTTGCATGATTGAGAGTTGCTTCTCTTGAGCGGCCAAAATGTCCTGAGTTTCTTTGATTTGCTCACTCAATTGAGCTTGACGAATGGCTGCAGTGATCACATTGCCAGTCAAGCTCAGTTCAGCTGCACGCCATTGGTAGGCTTGAAATTGTGCTTGAGCTTGTGCACTGGCGATGGCAAATTGATTGGCTCCAAAAAGGTCCAATGGGTAGGATACGTTGACCGAGGAGTTGTACAGATTGAAAATTGAGCCCCCTGGAATGTTCGATGTGGCTTGGGAAACCCGCTGACGGTTCACCCCGACTTGCGCATTGACATTGGGAAAGGCAAGTGAGCCATAGGTGGCCATGGCATTGGCTTGTGCTTGGGTCAAAGAAGCTGAGGCTGCGGTCAAATTTGGGTTGTGAGTAAGCGCTAGTTGAACCAATTGATCAAGGGGTGTCGATTGAAAGGCTTTCCACCAGTCTTTGCTTTGAGTTGCATTCCATGAAAATTTTGTTGCGCCTTCAGGGTTTGAACTCTGCGTTTCTTTGGCCGCACTTGATTTGAGTGAGTAGGCGTTTTGATCGAGCTTGTTGTAAGCACTCTCAATCAATGCTTTGGGGTTTGCACTTTCTTTGAAGCCTTCCTGGCTCAGGTCAATAGCGGTTGAACAAGCACCAAGCAAACAGATCGAGAAGACCGAACTGACAAAAGTTGCTTTTTGATTCAAAGAAAAACGAGTGTTCATTATGAGTTGTTTTGAGATAGGAACTTAAGCGTGGGATGGCGTCTTGTTGCTCAACATGGCCTTGCGCCAAAACCCATGCAAGACGATCCCACAAAGGGAGCAATTAGGGTTTACGCATATTGTAAGGCGGCTTGAATTCGATTTTATGCTTTCTATCAGGTCATTGAAGGTTCAATGTGAACTAAAGTACAATGTATGGGTGCTTGCATCATTTTGGTGCATTTTACAACTGTGTGCTAAAGATACATTTTTTAGCTTTGTTTTGAGACCAAACAAGACATATTTAATTCATTTTTTATTGCCACTGTTGGCCATGTCGAGGAACACCATGTACAAAAACCTCAGCGCTAAATGCGTCGCTGTATTGACTTTGTTTTTTTTATTTTTGAATGCCAAAGCCCAAGAGCCTTTGAAAGTGGCCTTTGTCTACATCAGTCCCATCTCTAACGTGGGTTGGGTCCATCAGCACGATTTGGGGCGACGGGCCATCGAGGAAGCGTTCAACAAATCGAACAAGGCACCTTTGGTCAAAACAACTTATGTTGAAAGTGTGTCTGAAGGACCAGATGCTGAGCGTGTGATTCGTGATTTGGCCAAAACGGGTCATCAATTGATTTTTACGCCAAGTTTTGGCTACATGGACCCCACAATTCAAGTGGCAAAAGAATTTCCAAAGGTACGCTTTGAGTCGGTGACGGGTTATAAGCGCGCTGACAACGTGGCGACGTCAAACGCTCGCTACTATGAAGGACGCTATTTAGCGGGAATAGCAGCAGCAAAGATGTCAAAAAATCACTTGGCAGGGTATGTGGCTGCATTCCCCATTCCAGAGGTGCTGCAGGGCATCAATGCCTTTGTATTGGGCATGCGTGCTGTGGACCCTCAGGCTAAATTGAAGGTGGTTTGGGTGAACTCATGGTTCAACCCAAGCTTGGAGCGTGATGCTGCTGAGTCCTTGATCAATCAAGGTGCGGATGTGTTGGCCTATCACACGGGCACCAACGCTGTCATGCAAGTCGCTCAGGAAAAAAGTGTTTGGGCCATTGCCTACCACTCGGACTTGAGTTCGATGGGGCCAAGTGCTCAACTTTTGGCGGTGACCCACCATTGGGAGAAATACGATGTCTCCCGTGTGAAAGCACTTCTTGAGGGTTCATGGAAAAGCAAAGACACCTGGGGTGGATTGCGTGAAGGCATGGTTGACCTTGGCGCTTGGCATGACAAGGTACCTTTGTCCGTCAAAAAAGAGGTTGAGGAGGTGAAAAAACAAATCATTCAAGGCAAAACCATCGTCTTCAAAGGCCCTTTATGGACCCAAGATGCAAAAAAGATCATCAAAGAGGGCGGTGTACTGACGGATGGTCAAGTTCAGCAAATGAATTACTTGCTCGATGGCGTGACCACCCCTTTGCCCATGGGCCATTGATACAATTTTGATCTCACGGGCGTCTTTCATCCTGTAAAATAAAGTCATGAGTATTAAATCAGACAGATGGATTCGCCAAATGGCCAAGGATCACGGCATGATTGAGCCGTTTGAGCCCGGTCAGGTTCGCATGCACGATGGTCAAAAAATCGTGAGTTACGGGACAAGCAGTTATGGCTATGACATTCGGTGTGCACCCGAATTCAAAGTCTTTACCAATGTCTACAGCACGGTGGTGGATCCAAAAAACTTTGATGAGCGCAGCTTTGTTGATATCAAGTCCGATGTTTGCGTGATTCCCCCCAACAGTTTTGCTCTCGCCAGAACGGTGGAGTATTTCCGAATTCCGAGAAATGTTTTGACCATTTGCTTGGGCAAGAGCACCTACGCTCGTTGCGGCATCATTGTCAACGTCACCCCGTTTGAGCCCGAATGGGAGGGATTTGTGACTTTGGAGTTCAGCAACACCACCCCACTGCCCGCTAAAATTTACGCAGGTGAGGGATGTGCGCAGGTTTTGTTTTTTGAAAGCGATGAGGTTTGTGAGACCAGCTACAAGGACCGTGGAGGCAAATACCAAGGGCAAAGTGGCGTGACGTTGCCAAAAACGTGAAGATGCCTAGCTTCCTAAGTTCATTGGTGAGACAATAGCATTCCTACATGAGTTCATTTTCTAATATTCAGCTGGCCCCAGTGCTAGCACGTGCCGTAGCCGAAATGGGTTACGAGTCCATGACCCCCATCCAAGCCCAGGCCATTCCTGTGGTTTTGACTGGACAAGATGTGATGGGGGCTGCGCAAACCGGAACGGGAAAAACAGCCGCTTTCTCTTTGCCCCTGCTTCAACGCATTTTGAAGCACGAGAATTCCTCCACCTCTCCAGCTCGCCATCCAGTTCGTGCACTGGTTTTGTTGCCGACGCGCGAGTTGGCCGACCAGGTGGCGCAGCAAGTCAAGTTGTACGCCAAGTATTCGCAGATTCGAAGTGCGGTGGTCTTTGGTGGCATGGACATGAAGCCGCAAACCCTTGAACTTAAAAGAGGTGTGGAGGTTTTGGTCGCAACCCCTGGTCGTTTGCTGGATCACATCGAAGCAAAAAATGTGGTGTTGAACCAAGTTGAGTATGTGGTGCTCGACGAAGCTGATCGCATGCTGGACATCGGTTTTTTACCAGACTTGCAGAGAATTTTAAGTTTTTTACCCAAGCAAAGGACGACCCTTTTGTTCTCGGCGACCTTTTCGCCAGAGATCAAAAGACTTGCTTCTACTTATTTACAAAACCCGGTCACCATTGAGGTGGCTAGGCCCAACGAGACCGCATCCACCGTCAAGCAGCATTTCTACAGCGTTGTTGATGATGACAAGAGGCGGGCCCTCAAACAATTGATTCTCAAAAATGGGATCACGCAAGCTTTTGTCTTTGTCAACAGCAAGTTGGGTTGTGCGCGTTTGGCGCGCTCTTTGGAGCGAGACGGACTCAAAACCAGTGCCTTGCATGGTGACAAAAGCCAAGATGAACGCCTCAAGGCGTTGGAGGCCTTTAAAAGCGGCGAAGTGGATCTGTTGATTTGCACCGACGTTGCCGCTAGAGGTTTGGACATCAAGGATGTGCCTGCTGTGTTTAACTTTGACGTTCCCTACAACGCCGAGGATTATGTTCACCGCATCGGACGCACTGGGCGGGCAGGCGCATCGGGTCTTGCCATCAGTTTTGTTTCTGCAACCGATAGCAAGAACCTTGCAGACATTGAAAAAATGATCAAAACAAAAGTTGAATTGGAAACGATTGAATTCAATGATGGTTTTTCATCTAGACCTAGAGAGTCCACAGGTGACTCAAGGGGCTACAGAGACGGTGCAGAAGGCCGACCTAGGGGAGGCAGTTCACGCGAGAACTTTGAGCGCGCTCATTCGACATCCGCTGCCCCCGCCTGGGGTCAGCGTTCCTATGAAAGAAAGACGGCTCCAGTCGATCCTTTCTTTGACAAGCCCTATGAGGCAAGTCCTGCAAAAGAAGAGCAGTTGCCGTCTTGGGAGTCCACTGCCAAGACCACCTCCAGGTCCATCTCAGCCAACATCAAGCCCAAGAGAAAAGTAGCCGCTTTGTTCAAGACAGAAATTGTGTCACCTTCTTGAGCTCAAGTTTTTAGCTAGGTCGACTTCATTCGACAAACGGTGCAGCTTCTTCCAGTGTGGCTTGGGTGAACCAAGTCCCCTTGCCGCTAGCTGAAGTCAAGGGCAGTTTCAAGGCACTCAAGCCCTTTCCCCAGACACAACCCGTATCCAAACACACAACATGGTTCTTTTCAGTCCCGCCTGCGGTGGACCAGTGTCCAAATCCAATGTGTTGCTGCTCGGTCTTGCGTCCCCTTATTTCAAACCAAGGTAAAAAGCCCTCAGGTCCTTGCGTGAGCGAGGACTTGGCATTGAAGTTGAGTTGCCCCTCAGGACTGCAAAACCGCATTCGGGTGAGAACGTTGACGATGAGCCTGAGTCGATCCATTCCCGCTAAGTCATCGCTCCAAGTGCTTGGCTCGTTGCCATACATTTGAATTAAGAATTCTTCGTAATCGGGTGCGATAAGGATGTCGTGAACTTCACGAGCAAACTCAAGAGTCTGCTCGGTGCTCCACATCGGATGAACACCTGCATGAACCAGCAAGTAATCAGATGCTACCAGTGCCAAAGGCTGTTGTCTTAGCCAAAGGGTGAGATCCGCGCGATCGTTGGCATTCAAGATGTCTTGAATGGTGTCCCCCTTTTTGGGTGACTTGATACCTTTTTCCACCGATAAGAAGTGCAGATCATGGTTACCTAAGATAGACTTCGCACTGGAGCCCAAGGCCATGAGACGCCTTAGAACGCCCACATTGTCAGGGCCGCGATTGATCAAGTCGCCCAGCAAGTAGATGGTGTCCGTGCTGGGTGAGAAATCGATGGTTTGCAATAGCTTGCCCAGTGTCAGGTTGCAGCCCTGGATATCGCCGATCAGATAATTTGCCATCTTGAGTGTTTGCCTAGGGGGTTTTGTCTTGTGCGCTCAAAAGTTGAATCTAAAAGGTGTTTTAAATGAACTTACTGATCATCATCATACTCACTCTTGTCAATGGACTGTTTGCCATGTCCGAAATGGCCCTGGCCTCCAGTAGAAAACCGCGCTTAAAGGTGTGGCTAGATGCAGGGGATGGTGGCGCAAAATCAGCGCTTGAATTGATGGAAAACCCAACACGTTTTTTATCAACAGTTCAAATTGGGATCACCGTCATTGGCATCTTGAATGGTATTTTAGGTGACGCTGCATACAGCCACGAGGTCTCCTATTGGCTTGAAGGCCAAGGGGTGACTCAACATGTGGCAGAAGTGGCAGCCACAGCTTTGGTGGTGTTTTTAATCACGTTCATGACCTTGATTTTTGGAGAACTTGTTCCCAAGAGGATAGGTCAACTGTATCCAGAAACCGTCGCTAGATGGACTTCACCGATGATGGTTGGTTTGGCCTTTATTGCAAGACCGCTTGTAGCTTCACTGACCTGGACCACGTTTGCTATTTTGCGCTTGTTGAACATCAGAACGCAAAAGGACTTGAGTGTGACCCAAGAAGAAATCAGTGCCAGTTTGGACGAAGGGGTGCTTTCTGGTTTGATTGAAAAACAAGAGCACGAGATGGTAAAAAATGTGTTTGATTTAGATGACCGTCCGTTGAAATCGATGATGGTGCCAAGATCAGATATTGTCTGGCTTCAGGCCGATATGGGTGTTCAAGAGGCACTGCTCAAATTGAAGCCCCTGACGCCGCATTCTTGGTACCCAGTTTGTAAGGGTGATTTGAACCAGGTTGTGGGCGTGGTGAGCCTGGGTCAATTGGTTCATTTGTCCAGTTTTTCCCAGCCCTTGTCAGAATTGATGGTGCCAGCCTCCTTTGTGCCGGAGACTTTGAGTGGACTGGATTTGTTGGAGCAGTTCAAGCGACCAGATACATGGTCGCATTCACAACTCTCAACGGCCTCTCGAATCGTGTTGGTGGTCGATGAGTACGGCGATGTGCAGGGGCTTTTAACGCCCAGGGATTTACTGGAGGCGATCACGGGTGCGTGGATGAATGCGATTGAGCAAACGCAAGAGGGTTCAAAGCCTCGCTCAGATGGCTCTGTGGTTCTGGATGGTTTGATTTCCTTAAAAGAGATCAAAGACAGGCTCCAGATCCATGACTTTTTACCTCAGGAAAATTTGGGTCACTACAACACCTTGGCTGGCTTGATTTTGTTTTTAAAAGGTCAACTCGCACAAGTCGGTGACGAGTTCGTTTGCTCAGGCTGGGTGCTTAAAGTGGAGTCACTGGATGGAAGGCGCATCGATCGAGTACGAGCAACTCCAGTATGAGGGAGCACTCAACCGAGTAGAGATAAAGCGGATCCTTTGGCCAAATGCTTCAAGAGGCGTCTTTGGAGACAAAGGCTATTTTTTGAAAAGATCTTTTGCGCTTAAAAAATCTGCTGGTTTAGCCATCTTTTTTGCAAAGTCCGCTTTGATTTCTTTTAGAACGTGAGACTTGACGGTTTCTTGCATGGCTTGCATGCGAAGTTGGATGTAGTTTTCTCGTCTCTTGGAGGCGTCACCTTCAGACAGCATGGCAGCTTTGTTCCAAAGCACGTCATTGATTTGATTCAAACTCAATTCTTTTTCAATGGCTTGGAGCATGAGGTCTTGATCATTGACAGACATGGCATCTCTTTCTTCAAAGGGGCAGGGCTAAGTTGATGTTTTTGACCCGGGCTCATCAAAGAGCTCACAGTTCATATAATAGCTGATCTGGGCCACCAAGCTCGGATTCGTCCTGGTGACAGGGATTTGTTTTAAAGAGGGAGTCGTCGATGAGTTCAACCACCATGATACAAATGCTGGTCATGCCAGGTCCAAGCGGAGGCCGATATCAAGCCACTGAGATGGCCCTTCCTGTGCCTGCTCCCCATGAGGTGTTGGTCCAAGTCAAAGCCTCGTCGGTCAATCGAGGCGAGACCCAAAGCGTCTTGAAGCACAAGGACCCCTTGGCCAAGCCTTTGGTGACAGGTATTGAATTCGCTGGCGTGATCTGTGCCTTGGGCAAGGATGTTAAAGCTTGGCACATTGGGGATGAAGTGATGACGCGCTCGCCTGCTGGGTTTGCCCAGTTTGCGCTGGCCTCAGAGAAGTCCTTGATGAAAAAACCAAGCACCATCTCTTGGCTTGAAGCGGGCTGCATTCCCAATGTCTTCATCACTGCACACGATGCCTTGGTCACAGCTGGAAAGATCAAAACAGCTAACAGTGTATTGGTGACAGCTGGCTCCTCGGGCGTGGGTGTTACAGGTCTTCAAATGGCGCGTTATTTGGGTGTTGAACATGTTTTTGCAACGACCCGTTCTGCGCATAAAATATCCTCCCTCAAGGCCTTGGGTGCAAGTGCTGTTCTCAACACCGAGGACCCAACTTGGGTGGATCAACTCCTTGAATTGACCCAGGGCCGAGGTGTGGATCTGATCATGGATCAGGTCGGATCGACTCTTTTAGAAGCCAATTTGAAGGCCCTGGCTTTGGGCGGACGATTGATCACGGTTGGACGCAATGCTGGAAACATAGCCAGCATCAATTTGGATGAGTTGGCCAGAAAAAATGCCAGCGTGATAGGTCGCACCTTTAGAACACGCACATTGGCTCAAACGCAAGAGTGTTCAAGGCTTTTCGAAGAGGATTGTGCCGCAGGTGTTGCCGACGGTTCAATCAAAGCCATCTTGGACAGAAGCTTTAAATTCACAGAACTCGATCAAGCGCAGTTGTATTTGATGAGCAATGACCAAACCGGTAAGATTGCAATTGAGGTCAGCTGATCACTGACTTGATCAGTTGGCCGAGGTTCAAGTCAGCGACTCGACCTCTAAAGGGACCGTCCAAGCGTTGTAGCCATAGACCCAGTCAGGGTTGGTTTTGTTTTGCATCCATTGATTGGCCCCCGATGCCTTTTGAATTTCTGAGGTTCTGGGTTTCCTGAGCGCCTCATAGCGCTTAAAGATGGCATTCAAATCCTCGCCTTTGTAGGCATCTAAACACCTTGCTAGGACCACCGAGTCCTCAAGCGCCATCGCTGCGCCTTGTGCCATGTAAGGGGTCATGGGATGGCAAGCATCCCCTAAAAGCATCACCCTGCCTTGAACCCAAGTGTTCAAAGGATCGCGCTCAAAGAGTGCCCATTTATGGACCTCGGGGCATGCGGCGATGACGGCTTGCACATCAGGATGAAACCCAGCGTAAGCCTCTTGCAGCGTAGGGAGATCCCCTTTGGATGACCAGGATTCTTTGGTGGTCCAATTGGCATCCTCAGGCTGACTGGTGACAAAATAAATTTCATCTCGCTTCTTGGTAACGTAGTAAATCACAATGTGGCGATCAGGTCCCCACCACTTTGTTCTGGACTCCCCAATGTCAAGGCCTTTGAGACGAGATGCAGGGTAGGTGGTGCGGTAGGCGATGCGACCGGTGAACCTAGGTGCCTCAGGACCTAAAAGATGTTCACGGATCAAAGAGTGAACACCATCTGCGCCGATGACGGCATCTGCGTGGACACTTGAGCCGTCCGCAAATTGGAGTTCAACCCCTTTTTCATCTTGATGCAGTGCCGTGAGTTTTTTGCCCAAATGAATTTGATCACTCGGGACCAGTTGGGTCAGCGCTTCATGTAAATCAGCGCGGTGCAATGCATAAAAGGGTGAGCCATACTTGGCAATCACGTGTTCCGACAAAGGATAGTCGTTGCTGACCTCTCCCGTGTTCCATACGCGATTGAGATTGGTTTTAGGCTGAAACGCGCTTTGCGCCAAGTGCTCTTTTAAGCCCAATCCATGCAAGACCTGCGTGGCGTTGGGACCCATCTGAATACCAGCACCTACTCTGGAGAACTGAAGTGTTTGTTCATAAATGTGTGCTTTGATTCCGAATTTGGCCAAAGCGCTAGCGCACGCGACACCACCAATGCCAGCTCCAATGATGGCAATTTGGGGTTGATGGGATGGAGAAGACATGAAGTGTTGGTAAGGTTGAAGTTTAAAAATAGACCTGTTGAGCGTTCAATTATTCGCTGGTGACCCCTGCAATTTTGATGACTTGAGCCCACTTGAGGGTGTCGGCTTTGATCCTGTCTGTGAAGGACTCAGGGCTTCCGCCGATTGGATCCCCTGATAAAGATTTGATCTTGTCGAGCAACTCCTTTTGTCCTAGAGCCAGGTTGATGTTGTCATTGAGTTTTTTGATGATATCGCTTGGTGTGGCAGTCGGTGCAACGACACCGTACCAAACGGTGGACTCGTATCCGGGTAGTCCTTGCTCGGCAATCGTGGGCAATTCAGGCCAAGAGATGGAGCGTTTTAAACTTGCTATACCAATGGGTTTTAACTTGCCACTTTTGCTAAAGGGGACCAAGCTGTTTTCAAAAGTCATGTGTACCTCGCCCGACATCAGGCTCAAAACGGCCGAGGCACTTGCTTTGTAGGGGATATGAACCACATCCACTTTGGCCATAGAGGTGAAGAGCGCACCTGCAAGGTGAGCAGAGGTGCCTTGGCCAGGGGAGCTGTAGTTGTACTTGCCTGGGTTGGCCCTTAGAAGTTCAAGCAATTCTTTGAGGTTTTTGACATTGATCGATGGGGAGACTGCCAAAACGGAGGGTGTCTGCGCCACCAAAGCCACTGGCGAAAAATCCTTCAAGGGGTGGTAGCTCATTTGTGAGTACAGACTTGGGTTGATGGAGAGGGTGGTCACACTGGCCATCAAAATGGTGTAGCCATCTGCTGGGGCATTGGCCACTTGCGTTGCACCCAGCATGGTGCCAGCACCAGGCTTGTTTTCAACCACCACGGATTGCCCCAGTAATTTTGAAAGCCGGTCAGCCAGGACTCTGGACAAAGCGTCAGCGCTCCCACCCGCAGCATGAACGCAAATGAGTTTGATCGCACGGTTGGGATAATCTGATTGTGCAAAAACCAAATCCCAAGTGCCGCTCATGAGCATCAGAAAGATGAAAAGTTGTTTTAACTTAAGAAATGGGTGAAGTGGGTTCATGTCATGAAGCATTTGATGCGTATAGAAAGCGCGTTCGTGAGAATCTAAAATTTTTCCAAGACAAAAGCTTACCCTTTTTTGCTGGTTTGAGATAGAGAAGTAACCACAAGGCCCAATCCTCGCCTTGGGGAGTCTTAGGAACCCGTGAGGCAACTCAAAGTAAGTTTCTGCCTAAAGGGTGGGCAGGGTCCCAAGTTCATCGGGATGAAGCCTCTGAGTGATAACGAGTGATGCGGTCGACTTCGTTCTTGGAGCCAAGGATCACACTGACTCGTTCGTGAAGTTCTTTGGGCTTGATGTCTAAAATACGTTTCAAGCCATTGGTTGAAGCGCCACCAGCTTGTTCAACTATCCAACTCATGGGGTTGGCTTCGTACAAAAGCCGCAATTTACCAGGCTTATTGGCTTCTCGCTTGTCCCATGGGTACATGAACACACCACCACGCGTCAAAATTCTGTGCACGTCGGCCACCATAGATGCAATCCATCGCATGTTGAAGTCCTTCTCTCGCGGGCCCTCTTTGCCAAGTAAACATTCGTCAATGTATTGTTTAACTGGCGTATCCCAGTGGCGCATGTTGCTCATGTTGATAGCAAACTCTTTGGTCTCCAATGGAATTTGAACATGGTCTTGGGTCAACACGAAGGAGCCCTGTTCTCTGTCCAAGGTGAACATGGCCACGCCGTCACCGACTGTCAGCACCAAGGTGGTTTGTGGGCCGTAAACACAATAGCCTGCAGCGACCTGTTGATTGCCTTCTTGAAGAAAGTCCTCTTTAGAAACGGTTGTGGCGGTCGACGTTTTTTTCAGGACACTAAAAATGGTCCCGATACTGACATTCACATCAATGTTGCTCGATCCATCTAAGGGATCAAAGAGCAACAAATATTCACCTTGAGGATAACGGTTGGGAACCGAGTAGATGTCATCCATTTCTTCAGAAGCCATTGCAGCCAAATGTCCACCCCACTCATTGGCTTCGATCAAAACGTCGTTGGCGATGATGTCTAATTTTTTTTGAACCTCGCCTTGAATGTTTTCCGTATGGGCCGAGCCCAGCACTCCACCTAAAGCCCCCTTGTTCACGGCATGGCTGATGCTTTTACAAGCCCGTGCCACCACTTCGAGTAAGAGTCTGAGCTCAGGAGGTATGTGTCCTTTGTCTCTTTGCTCTTCAACCAAGTATCTGGTGAGTGAAATACTCATGATGCGTCTCCCAGTGCTCTAGAAATGACCTCACGCACATCGTTGCTTAAATCCGCTTTTGCGGCCACACGTTTGATGGCCTCATGGGCAGCATTTTGGTAGGGTTGTGCCAATTTGCGATATCGATCCAAACCTCGGGCCAGACGTGCGGCCACCTGTGGATTGAAGGCGTCAATTTCCAACACTTTTTCTGCCCAAAACACATAGCCTGAGGCATCGGCTTTGTGAAAGGCGCCTGGGTTGGACATGCAATAGCTGAAAATCAAACTTCTTGCACGATTCGGATTTTTGATGTGAAAGTCAGCGTGCTGCGTGAGTTGTTTGACTTTCGTCAAAACGGGGGTTTGTCTCTCGCATGCACTGGCTTGAAGAGCAAACCACTTGTCCAAGACCAAGGCTTCGTTGGAGAACATCGAGTGAAAGAGCTCAAGTGCTTTGTCACCCAGTTCGTGCCCCGCATTGACCAAAGCCCCCATTGCTGCAAAGCGTTCAGTCATGTTATGAGCATCTTTGAACTTTTGGTAAGTGATGCCAGGCCAAAGCTTGTCACCACTTTGCACGGCTTGTAGGCAAAGGTATTGCAACGCCATAGAAGTGATGGCACGTTGCCCCATGTCGAAGGGCTCTGGTTTGTAAGCGCCAAGGAGTTGGTTGTTGTGATAAATCCATTGCCAGTCTTCAAACAAGTCCCTAGCGATTTGAGACTTCATGTCTTCCCTGACTTGATGAATCAATGCGGGATCTACCACGGTCAACTGCTCAGCAATGTAAGATTCACTGGGGAGTGTGAGGACCAGCTCCTTGAAGGCATTGTCAAGGTCGGGGTTGCGAAGTATTTGGCGCAATCCAGCCATGAGCTCGGCGGATATGGGGTCAGAGAATTCAAGATTGCCGCTGAGCTTTTGTTGATAGGCTTCAAGAGCCGCTTGCAGGCAGATTTTTTGAGCCGCATCCCATTGATTGAACGGGTCTGAGTCAAACGCTAGAAGCGTTAACAAATCACTTTGTGATAAAGGCTGCTCAAGGACCACGGGTGCGCTGAATTGACGAAGGACAGAAGCAATCGGTCGTGAGGAAACATTCTCAAACACATAGGATGCGCTTGATTCGTGCAACACCAACAGTTGAGTCGCATGGGTCTCCTGACCCTGCGAGTTCAAGAGACCGACCTCAACGGGAATCAGGTACGGTTCGTTATTGCTGTGGTTGCTAGGGGGCATTTGATTGAGGTGCAGGGTGTAGCGAAGTTGGACTTCGTCATATTCACCATGAACTCTTAAGAGGGGGGTCCCCGCTTGAGAGTACCAACGTTTAAAAATCTCCAAATGTTCCTTCAAGGCGGATTGAGGGTTTGCATCTGCGACGGCACTTGCAAAGTCATCGCAGGTGACGGCTTGCCCATCATGACGTTTGAAATAAAGAGCCATGCCAGCTTTAAAGCCCTCTTTGCCGACCAAAGTCTGCATCATTCGAACCACCTCAGCACCTTTTTCGTAAATGGTGACGGTGTAGAAATTGTTGATTTCTAAATACTGATCAGGTCTCACAGGGTGAGACATGGGGCCCGCATCTTCAGCAAACTGCACGGTTCTTAAAAGACGAACATCTTCAATTCTTTTGACCGCACGGGCTGAGGGGTGATGGGCAATGTCTTGAGAGAACTCTTGATCTCTAAAGACCGTGAGCCCTTCCTTCAATGAAAGCTGAAACCAGTCTCTACATGTCACGCGATTGCCTGTCCAGTTGTGGAAGTACTCGTGGGCCACCACACTTTCGATGTTCTCAAAGTCTGAGTCGGTTGCAGTTTGTGAGTTGGCCAAAACAAATTTGGTGTTGAAAATATTCAAACCTTTGTTTTCCATGGCGCCCATGTTGAAGTCAGAGGTCGCAACGATCATGAAGCGCTCAAGATCCAAGCTCAAATTGAACCGGGTTTCGTCCCAAGCGATGCTGGCCATGAGTGAGTTCATGGCATGTTCGGTTTTATCCAGGTCACCTGGTCGAACATAAATTTGAAGCAAATGCTCGGACCCCTTTTGAGTGGTGATGCGTTGCTCTCTACAGACCAATTGTCCTGCGACCAAGGCAAAGAGATAGCAAGGTTTTTTATGCGGATCAGACCACTTTGCAAAATGTCGACCGTCCTCCAAGGGGCCGCTGTCAACCAAGTTGCCATTGGACAGGAGTACAGGATAGAGTTTTTGATCAGCCTTCATCAAGACTGTGTAAGAAGACATGACATCGGGCCTATCTAGAAAGTAGGTGATGCGCCTGAAGCCTTCAGCCTCGCACTGCGTGAAGAAGGAGTCTTGACTCACGTACAAACCCATTAATTTTGTATTTTTACTTGGGTTGCAGGTGGTGAATATTTCCAATTCGAAGACGTCATGGCCTTCGGGCAGGTTCTCTAGCACCAAGCTGTTGTCTTCTAATTTGAAAGAGGTACCTTGACCGTTGACAAGTACACGCGCTAAATTCAATTCTTCCCCATGCAGCCTGAGGGCCTGTGTGGGTGTGTCGGGGTTGCGGCGCACTTGCATTTTGTTCAAAACACGAGTTTTTGTAGCATCTAAGTCGAACGTCAAATCGACTTGGTCGATGAAAAATGCGCTGGCTTGGTAGTCTTGTCTAAGAACAATTTGACTGGGGTTATCTTCTTGCACGTCTAAGCTCCTCGAGTTTTGGGTGATCGTTTGTGTGTGGACATGAAAACGTTGATGAAGGCAATCGATCGGGGATCATTTCATGAGCGAGAGGTCATTAAACGCCTTGTTTTAAGGACGCTTCAATGAAAGCATCTAAATCGCCATCTAAAACCTTTTGAGTGTTGGAGATTTCAACGGAGGTTCTAAGATCTTTGATGCGACTTTGATCCAATACATAGGATCGAATTTGATGGCCCCAACCCACATCGGTTTTGGTGTCCTCTAGTTTTTGTTGCTCCTCCATTCGCTTTCGCATCTCAAAGTCATAAAGCCGACTTCTGAGTCTTTTCCAAGCCACGTCTTTGTTGCTGTGCTGACTCCTGCCGTCTTGACATTGAACGACAATGCCCGTTGGGAGATGGGTCAATCTCACGGCGGAGTCGGTCTTGTTGATGTGCTGACCACCAGCACCGCTGGCTCTGAAGGTGTCGACGCGTACATCGGAGGGATTGATATCAATCTCTATGGAGTCGTCTACCTCTGGATAGACAAAGACACTCGCAAAACTCGTGTGCCGACCTCCAGAGGAGTCAAAAGGGGACTTTCTAACCAAGCGATGAACACCGGTCTCTGTTCTCAAAAGCCCAAAAGCATATTCACCTTCGATTTTGATGGTGGCGCTTTTGATGCCCGCTACATCTCCCGCAGACTCGTCTTCTAGCGTGGCTTTGAAGTTCTTTCTTTCGGCGTATCTCAAATACTGACGAAGCAGCATGCTGGCCCAGTCACAAGCCTCCGTGCCACCAGCGCCAGATTGAATGTCTAGAAATGCATTGCAAGGATCCGCAGGATTGTTGAACATCCTTCTGAACTCGAGCTTTTCAATGCTTTGGTTCAAAGAGGCCGTTTCAGTTTCAATATCTTCAAGCGCGGCTTCGTCGTTTTCAGCTTTGACCATCTCAAAGAGTTCTAGGTTGTCAACGATCTCTTGTTCTAATTTTGAAAGATTGATGACCACATCTTCTAAGGATTTCTTTTCTTTGCTCAACTCCTGAGCTTTTTTGGGCTCGTTCCAAACACTAGGGTCCTCCAGTGAGGCATTGACCGTTCTCAGTCTCTCTGATTTGGCATCGTAGTCAAAGATACCCCCGAAGTTCAAGGGTTCGAGCTTGAAGACTTGAAAGCGTTGAGCCGATTAAATTTGAGCGTTCTGCATCCATAACAATTCCTATTGGTTAGCACTGAAAAGGGCTGATGTCTTGAAAGGGTATCCAAGTCTGCCTAAAGGCACTATTTTCGCACGATAGATGTGACATCTGAGAGGCTGTGATCCCTATTGATGTACAAATCAAGCAAAAATATAAGAATTTCTAATGCTTTCTATCGCTTGAACCAAGTTAGCTCAGCCCCTAAGTAGTTACCCGATTTGATGGTTTTGTTTGCCGTAGATTTCTGGCGGTGGAACTTCACTGTCGTTGGTGAGCTCTGCGTTCATGGCCTGCAAACCTTGAACAACATCACCGATGATGATGACCGATGGGCTTTGAAAATTTTGGGCATGAATTTCAAGCGACAAACGCTCTAAAGTCGTCACCAGGTGTTTTTGTGCATGAGTGCTCGCGCGCTCGACAACGGCAACGGGTGTGAGTGGGGCCAGACCTTGCAAGAGGCCCTTTTGAATGTCTTGGGTCAAGCCTATGCCCATGTAGACGATCAAGGTCAATTTTGAGTTGTGTGCAGTTTGGCCCAATTCAACCCAATTGACGCCCTCATGTCCATGCTTGGCATGTCCTGTAACAAACACCACGCCATGGGCATGATGGCGATGCGTCAATGGCAAGCCCAATGAACCCATTGCAGCCAGTCCTGAGGTGATGCCATTGATGATGCATGCATTGACTTGTTGAGATCGCAGAGCCTCAATCTCCTCTCCTCCTCGACCAAAGATGCATGGATCGCCCCCTTTTAATCGAACCACACGCTCCCCATTCTTGGCGCATTGAACCATGAGCTTTTCAATAAAGGCTTGAGGAGTTGATTTACAGCCACCTCTTTTACCTACAAAAATAGACCTGCATGTTTTAGGAATCAGTGCGCAAATTTCTGCAGATACCAAATCGTCGTACAAAACAACGCTTGCAGCTTGAATGGCTTTCAACGCTTTGAGGGTCAAGAGCTCTGGGTCGCCTGGGCCAGCACCAACGAGTTGCACCACAGGCCAATGGGGTTGATTGACATCGGAGGGCTCAATGGGGGAGGGGGACATTGAAGGAGTCATTGATCTAGAATTTTGAGGCTCAATTGTTCAATTGCATTGATTTGAGCCTGAATGGACACAGGCAGTTGAAGCTGATGTTTCAAAACCAACTGGGTGTAGTTGGCTGCTTCTTTGGCATCGGTGGTTTCTGGATAATCATGGTGAGCCTCCACAGAGCCTTGAATTTGCTCGGTCAAAATTTCCGATGTGCCGTGAACAAAGCCTGTCATTTTTGGCGTTCGTCTAGGATCCGCAACGGCTTCGCCCTCCGTGCCCCGGAAAAAGAGGACGTTTTTCTTTAAAAGCTGGAACACCTCAGACATTGACGCCAGGTATTCTGGGTGGGTGTAGCTTGAGAGTTGTAGCACGTGAAACTCTTCCTCTACGGGGTTGAGAATTTTGACCAAGCTGTGGCTTGAATTTCTAAGGCCGATGGTTTTTCGAACATCGAGCAATTCACAGATCTTTGGGGATAAATGCTTCATCGAAACGTACAAGACCTGACCTTCTTTCAGGCTTGTTGCGCTCAAAGGATGGGTTGGGTTGACGATGGGCCATTCAAGCAAATCAAAGACCTCTTGGGTGCTGACTCTTTTGTCCTCTGTGGGATAGCCGTGCACCAAGACCGGGTAATTGAGTTGTGCCAATGCTCCAGCTAAAACGGGTGTGAAAAGGGGCAGTTTTCTTGCGCCGTTGTAACTTGGAATCACAATCACCGGCTTGCGTTGACGCTCAGAGGGTCTGTCAACGGAAAGAGAAACTCTTTTGATGTTGGATTGAATGGCTTGTAAAAAACCAATCAATTCTTGAGGAGTTTCACCTTTGATTCTCATGGCGATACAAAAAGCACCTAGTTCTAAATCACTGACCTGGCCACCCAAAATATGACCCATCAGGTCACAGGCTTGTTCGGTGTTCAAATGTCTTGCACCTTCTTTGCCTCGACCGATTTCTTTGATGTAGTGACTGATGCTCATGCCTGTATTCTCTCCCAATTTGTACTTTAGACTGATTTTTTTTAAGTCCATCGGCGATAATGAAGACTTAAAGATTTTTTTGTTCAGCCTCCTGTGATGGGTCAATTGGGAGCCAGAGTGTATATTTTAGGAATTGAGTCGTCTTGCGATGAGAGTGGCGTGGCCTTGGTCAAATTTGATCAAGGCGCAGCAACTGGCCTGAGCGCGGGAACCCAGTCGAGTGCGACCCGTTTACCCCAACTGCTTGCACATGCTTTGCATACGCAAATTGAAATGCACCAACCCTATGGAGGTGTCGTCCCCGAGCTGGCCAGTCGAGACCATATTCAGAGAATCATTCCACTCTTGAACCAAGTTTTGACCTCTACAGGGGTTGGCATTGCTCAGGTTGATTTGGTGGCTTACACCAAGGGCCCTGGGCTAGCGGGTGCCTTGCTGGTGGGTGCTGGTGTTGCTGCCTCACTGGCTGCATCGATGAACATTCCATTGCTGGGCGTGCATCATTTGGAGGGGCATTTGTTGTCTCCCTTTTTGAGTGAAGAGCCCCCCAGCTTTCCATTTGTTTGTTTGCTTGTATCTGGTGGGCACACGCAGCTCATGGGCGTTCAAAGCATGGGGCAATATGAATTGTTGGGAGAGAGCGTGGATGATGCTGCAGGCGAAGCATTCGATAAGTCTGCAAAGCTGCTTGGCTTGAATTATCCGGGGGGCGCCGCACTGTCCCAGTTGGCTTTGCTCGGAGACCCTAAGGCCTTTAGTTTTCCAAGGCCGATGTTGCACAGCGGCCGACTTGATTTTTCATTTGCGGGCTTAAAAACCTCTGTGCTGACACAAATTAAAAAAATGACAGAAAAGGAAATTGAAGCTTGTAAAAGCGATTTGGCCGCTTCTGTTCAAGCCGCGATTGTCGAGGTGTTGGTTAAAAAATCAATTCTTGCCTTGAAGCAAACCCAGCTCAAGACCTTGGTTGTGGCTGGCGGGGTCGGTGCCAATCAAGCCTTAAGAGATGCTTTACTCAAATCCTGTTCTCAATTGGGTGCCAAGGTTTTTTTCCCTGAGCTTTCTTTGTGCACAGACAACGGTGCCATGATTGCCATGGCCGCTGCAATGAGAGTGCAGTCGGGCATTGAAATGGGTTCAAAGCGCTATGACTTTGATGTTAAACCTAGATGGAATCTATCGGATTTGGTCACCTAAGCGATGACATGCAGGTCATGCGAAGAGCGCCACTTTTTAGTAGGCCGCTTTGAAAGAAGGCGGGCCAACGCCTTCCTTCAAAGGTGGGCATTAAAAAGTTTCAAAGGACATGAAGAACAGCGACTTGATCAATGGGTTTTTTCTTGGTGAGAACCAAATTCAACACGCCGTCTTCCAATTTGGCTTGGCTTGATGAGGGATCGATCGCAATGGGCAATTCAAAACTCAAGTTGTACTTTCGTTTGGCCTCAGGCTTGCTTTCAATGCGAATGATTTGCTCGTCGATTTTGATGAGCAAATGCTCTTTGCTGACACCGGGTACATCGATCTCGAGTGTGTAAGCCGCCTCGGCTTCTGTGAAAGAGCTGATTTTCGAAGGTGCCTTGACGACGTCTCCTAAAAATCTCTCAAAGGCTTGAACAGAAGGACGCTTTTGTGCTTGATTGAGTGCCACGGTCAAAGGTGTGAACAACATGTAAATCTCCAGTTGGTTTTAAAAATTGTTGAGCAAGAAGTTTGTTCAACGGTGCTTAAAACATGGAGACCTGTGCCAGTTATTTCAAGCCTTGTTTTGATAAAATTATTTATATTTCTTGCTGCATTGAAATTGATCGAAGCGGCCCAATATCGCAGTTTTTTTATCCAAGGTTTTTCTATAAATCCAAATTTCAATGCGTTTTTTTGGTAAGGGCCTGAACCCATGCTCCAAAAGTGAGTCACTTCGTTAATTAAAACTATTGAATTACTTTTTTGGCCTTGTGTTGCTTCTTCGTCGATCTTTAATGCCCTGCGAATAACAGCTCCACACCATGTAGATGGGTTTCAAAAGGTGAATTGGGGTATACTCTATGGGCTTTGCAACCGATGGTTGTGAAGTGCACGCTCTCCTTTCATTCCAAGGGGATGCGCAAGTCAAAACAAAACACAAGGAAATCGATATGTTATCTACAACCATCGCGCAAGTTGTTGCGCAAAATGCTCGTGTTGCCAACGATACAGGCAGTCCTGAGGTGCAAGTCGCCCTTTTGACGGCTCGAATCAATGAGTTGACCCCCCATTTCAAGACCCATGCCAAGGATCACCACGGACGTCGTGGCTTGCTTCGCATGGTCAGTCGTCGTCGCAAATTGTTGGATTACTTGAAGTCCAAGGATTTGAATCGATATTCAGCCTTGATTGCTAAACTCGGTTTACGCAAATAAGTGGTATTTTTTCCTAAGGCGTCTGAGTTATTCCCTTAGCTCAGACGCCTTTATGCATCTTGTTGACGAGCGCACGCGCTTTGTTCAACAGCAATGGAGAGTTTGATTGTGGATCGAAGCTGTGTCATTCCATCAAATGCGTGCAAAGAAAGCATCCCGCACAATTTTGATGGAATGGCATTCTGTTCTATGACGACCCTCCTGGCTTAGGTGGTATGGCCTTCATGCCCCAAAACACAATGGAGTTAAGCAAATGTCGCTTTTTAACAAAGTAACGAAGACCTTTAAATGGGGTCAACACACAGTGATCATGGAAACGGGCGAGATTGCTCGTCAAGCCACGGGTGCTGTTTTGGTCAACATTGAAGATACGGTGGTTTTGGCCACCGTCGTTGCATCCAAATCAGCCAAGCCAGGTCAAGATTTCTTTCCTTTGACGGTGGACTATATTGAAAAAACCTACGCTGCAGGAAAAATTCCAGGCAGCTTTTTCAAGCGCGAAGCCAAGCCTAGTGAGTTGGAGACCTTGACCAGCCGTTTGATTGACAGGCCCCTGCGTCCCTTGTTTCCTGAAGGTTTTTACAACGAAGTGCATGTGGTGATTCACACCCTGTCTTTGAATCCAGAGGTGGACGCAGATATCGCTGCTCTGATCGCATCCAGTGCTGCGCTGAGCATCTCAGGCATCCCTTTCAATGGACCCATCAGTGCAGCACGTGTGGGATACATCAACGGTGAATATGTCTTAAATCCTGGTCAAACTCAGAGAAAAGACAGCATCATGGACTTGGTGGTTGCTGGAACCGAGTCTGCTGTTTTGATGGTAGAGTCTGAAGCTTTGCAATTGAGCGAAGAGGTCATGCTTGGCGCCGTGGTGTTTGGCCATGAGCAGGGTAAGGTTGCGATTGATGCAATCCATGAGTTGGTCAAAGAAGCCGGTCACCCTGTTTGGGATTGGAAGCCAGAAGCTAAAAATGAACCTTTGATTTCGAAGGTTGGAGAATTGGCAGAAGCTCCCTTGAGAGCGGCCTATCAAATTCGAAACAAGCAGCTGAGAACTCAAGCGTGCCGTGAAACCTATGCGAGCACCTTGGCTGGCTTGAGCGCCCAGGGTGTTGAATTTGATGCCGTCAAAGTCGAATCCATGTTGTTTGACATTGAGGCCAAAATCGTTCGTTCACAAATCCTGGCTGGCGAGCCTCGTATCGATGGACGCGATACGCGAACAGTTCGCCCAATCGAAATCAGAAACGGTGTTTTGCCTAGAACCCATGGTTCAGCTTTGTTCACGCGTGGCGAAACCCAAGCTTTGGTGATCACCACGCTGGGAACTGACCGCGACGCTCAAAGAATTGACGCTTTGGCGGGTGAGTTCGAAGATCGCTTCATGTTCCACTACAACATGCCTCCCTTTGCGACGGGTGAGGTGGGCAGAATGGGCAGCACCAAGCGCCGAGAGATTGGTCATGGACGCCTGGCCAAGCGCGCCTTGGCTGCTTGTTTGCCAGAAAAGGTGGATTTCCCTTATACCATGCGAGTGGTTTCCGAAATCACGGAATCCAATGGATCTTCTTCCATGGCCTCTGTTTGCGGAGGTTGTTTATCCTTGATGGATGCAGGCGTTCCCATGAAAGCGCATGTGGCAGGCATTGCCATGGGCTTGATCAAGGAAGACAGTCGCTTTGCAGTACTGACCGACATCTTGGGAGATGAGGATCATTTGGGCGATATGGACTTTAAAGTTGCCGGAACGACCAATGGCATCACCGCTTTGCAAATGGACATCAAAATTCAAGGCATCACCAAAGAAATCATGCAAGTGGCCTTGGCACAAGCCAAAGAAGCCCGCATGCACATTTTGGGCAAGATGCAAGAAGTCATGGGTGAGGCAAAAACAGAGGTCAGCAATTTTGCACCTCGTTTGTACACCATGAAGATCAACCCAGAGAAAATTCGTGACGTGATTGGCAAGGGTGGTGCGACGATCCGCGCTTTGACTGAGGAGACAGGCACGCAAATCGACATCTCTGAAGACGGCACGATCACCATTGCTTCAACAGATGGTGCAAAGGCAGAAGAGGCCAAGCGTCGAATTGAGCAAATTACTGCTGAAGTTGAAATTGGCAAAGTTTACGAAGGCCCCATCACCAAGATTTTGGATTTTGGTGCCCTGGTCAATTTATTGCCTGGTAAAGATGGTTTGTTGCACATCAGCCAAATCAGTCATGAGCGCATTGGTAAAGTCACTGATGTTTTGGCAGAGGGTCAAATTGTCAGAGTCAAAGTGCTTGAGACCGATGAAAAGGGGCGCGTGAAATTGTCGATGAAGGCCTTGCTTGACAGACCCCAAAGTTCTGAAGACGGCGCAGAGCATCAAGACTCCATGCATTGATGCAACTCAAAGCGACCTTGTCTCTATCAGGGGCCTGAGTCGCTTTGTTTTGCTAAGTTGCCAACGAGATTGAACCTATGAAAGCCATTGAAATTTCCACCTACGGAGGACCTGAGGTCCTGCGCTTGGTCGAACGAGACAAGCCAAGCCCTGCTCCTGGGGAGGTTTTGATACGGGTGAGTGCAAGTGGCGTCAATCGCCCTGATGTGATCCAAAGAAAGGGTCACTATCCAGTGCCTCCTGGCGCATCCGATTTGCCGGGGTTGGAGGTGGCAGGCGTGATCGAGGCGGGCGATGAAAGTGCTTTGTCTCTAAGGGGTTTACGTGTCGGTGACCGTGTTTGTGCGCTGATTGCTGGTGGCGGCTATGCTCAGTGGTGCGTTGCACCCATTGAGCAGTGTTTGCCTGTGCCTAAAGGTTTGAGCGATGAGGAAGCGGCCAGTTTGCCTGAGACGTTCTTCACGGTATGGAGCAATGTTTTTGATCGCGGGCAATTGAAGGCGGGAGAGAGCATTTTGATCCAAGGGGGGACCAGCGGCATTGGCGTCACCGCCATTCAAATGGCCAAAGCCTTTGGTGCGCATGTGATTGCAACAGCAGGCTCAGACGACAAGTGCGCGGCATGCCTGGCCTTGGGGGCGGACATTGCAATCAATTACAAAACCCATGACTTTGCAGTCGAGGTCAAAAGGCTTGGCCCGCCGTCCGGTGTCAATGTCATTTTGGACATGGTGGCTGGTGACTATGTCGCCAAAGAGGTCGAACTGTTGGCCGAAGATGGGCGCTTGGTGATCATCGCCGTTCAAGGTGGCATTGAATCCAAGTTCAATGCGGGATTGGTGTTGAGAAAACGTTTGATGATCACGGGCTCGACGCTTAGACCTCGACCCGTGGCGTTCAAAGCCCAAATCGCTGAGGCCTTGAAGAATAACATTTGGCCTATGCTTGAAGGGGGGGTGATCAAGCCCGTTATTTTCAAACAGTTTGATGCTCATTTGCCTGAGTCGGGCGCACTGGCTCACGCGTTGATGGAGTCCAATCAGCACATGGGCAAGTTGGTTCTTTTGTGGGCCTGAGATTAAAAAAATGCGACAAAAGTTAATAGCTGGTAATTGGAAAATGAATGGTTCACGGTCCTTCAATGAGAACTGGGTCAAGGGTTTCAATGAGAGCTTTTCTGAATGCGTCATTCAACCACAAGCAGCTGTCATGGTTTGTGTACCTTCACCTTATTTGTCACAAATGAGCCACTTGCTCAAAGGTTCGCAGTTGTCCCTTGGCGCACAAGATGTCAGTGCCTTTGACAAGGGCGCTTATACAGGCGAGGTCTCTTTAAGCATGTTGGAGGACCTGGGTGCTCAAGCGGTCATCATTGGTCATTCTGAGCGACGTGCTTACCATGCTGAAAACGATGAGATGGTTGCAAAAAAAGTCAAAGCTACCCTCTCTTCATCTCTGATGCCCATCGTCTGCTTGGGCGAGACGCAAGAGCAAAGGCTAGCGGGTCAAACCCAAAGGGTGATCGCAACTCAATTAAAGGCGGTCATGGAGGTGTTGGATTCAGATTTTGAGCGACTTGTTGTGGCTTATGAGCCTGTCTGGGCCATTGGAACAGGGCTCACTGCAAGCCCTGAGCAAGCACAAGAGGTGCATGCTTTTATTCGCGAGCAGTTGAGCCAAAAAACGCGTCACGCCAATGTCTTAAAAATCCTCTATGGCGGGAGCATGAATGCGCAAAATGCCTCTTCTTTATTGAGTCAGCCCGATGTGGATGGAGGGCTTATTGGCGGGGCGTCTTTGGTCACGCAAGATTTTGTAAAAATCATCCTCGCTGCGGGTATTTGAAGAAATTGTTTATTTGAACACTTAGAAACTAACAACAGAAATCACGGAGTAACAACAAGATGGCAATGATCACCAACATCATATTACTGGTTCAAATTCTTTCAGCTTTGGCCATGATTGGTTTGATATTGATACAACACGGAAAAGGCGCTGACATGGGGGCCGCATTCGGTTCTGGCGGCTCAGGCAGTCTGTTTGGCGCGACGGGAGGGGCAAATTTTCTCTCTCGTAGCACTGCTGTGTTGGCTGGAGTCTTCTTTATGGCCACGCTGGCCTTGGCCTATCTTGGGGGAGCCAAAAAAGATGCGCCTTCAGGAAGTGTTTTGGAGAGTGTTCAAATTCAAGGCGCCCCAGTTGATAAAACCGCCACACCAGACTCGCTCATTCCAACGCCAAAGGACGATGCCAAGTCAAATGTGGGTTCCCAGTCGGATGCTTCGGTTCCTACGATGCCTGTGAGCAAGTCAACAGCTGAAAAAGCACCTGTCTCATCCTCTCAAATTCCGTCAAAGTGAGAGATAAAATATCCAAAAAAAGACTTGGTGAACCACTTATTTTGTGTTTTCGAGGTAAACTCATCAGTTGACTTGATTGGCCTTATTCCTCTTGGCTGAGTAGAGTTTTAGCATTTATTTGGCCGTCGTGGTGAAATTGGTAGACACGCTATCTTGAGGGGGTAGTGGCGAAAGCTGTGCGAGTTCGAGTCTCGCCGACGGCACCAAATCAAGTGTTTGTAACCCTGGTGTCAACCAGTTCGTGCACACTGCAGGTTGATCAAGAAGTCATAATTTGAGATTGAGATGAACCTTTACGCTTACTTGCCAGTTTTATTGTTCATTCTTGTAGGACTTGCTGTTGGCGTGGTGCCCCAGCTTTTAGGCTACCTTTTTGGTCCCAAGCGTCCTTACGCATCTAAAAACTCCCCTTATGAATGTGGCTTTGAAGCATTTGAAGATGCTCGCATGAAGTTTGACGTTCGTTATTATTTGGTTGCAATTTTGTTCATTCTTTTTGATCTTGAAATTGCATTTCTGTTCCCCTGGGCGGTTTCTTTAAAGCAAATTGGCGCTGTTGGCTTTTGGGCCATGATGGTGTTCTTGGGTATTTTGGTGGTTGGATTTGCCTATGAGTGGAAAAAAGGCGCACTCGACTGGGAATAAAAACATGTCTATGGATGGTGTAATCAAAGAGGGTTTTATCACGACGTCGGTTGATTCCGTGGTCAATTGGGCCAAGACAGGCTCTTTGTGGCCGATGACGTTTGGTTTGGCTTGTTGTGCGGTTGAGATGATGCATGCGGGCGCAGCAAGGTATGACATCGATCGTTTTGGCATGCTGTTTCGCCCCAGTCCCAGGCAGTCTGATTTGATGATTGTGGCGGGTACTTTGTGCAACAAAATGGCGCCTGCGCTCAGAAAGGTCTACGACCAAATGTCTGAGCCGCGTTGGGTGCTCTCTATGGGCTCATGCGCCAATGGTGGGGGCTACTACCACTACAGTTATTCCGTGGTGCGGGGGTGCGACAGAATTGTGCCCGTTGATGTCTATGTTCCAGGTTGTCCACCTACGGCCGAGGCGCTTTTGTATGGCGTGCTTCAATTGCAAACCAAAATTCGTCGTGAAAACACGATCGCTAGATGAGTCAAGGTAACTAATCAATGAGCTCACCCAATCAACAACTCTGCGCTTTGGTCAACCAGATTTTTGGGGATCGTGTGAAGGACCTTCAGTATCGCCTGAATGAAGTCACCCTAACGGTAGGATCTGAGGATTATTTGGATGTTGCGCAAACGCTCAAGACACACCCAGATTTGGCCTTTGAGCAATTGATGGATTTGTGTGGCGTTGATTACTCCGATTACAAGCCGGATCATGAAAGTGCTTTTTCATCGGGACCTAGGTTTGCCGCTGTTTCACATCTTTTGTCGGTGGTTCACAATTGGCGAATTCGTTTAAGGGTGTTTGCGCTTGATGATGAGATGCCGATGTTGCCCTCGGTGTGTGGCATTTGGTCTTCGGTCAATTGGTTTGAGCGTGAGGCATTTGATTTATTCGGTTTGATTTTTGAAGGGCACGAGGATTTACGTCGCATTTTGACTGACTACGGCTTTATTGGACATCCCTTTAGAAAAGACTTTCCTTTGTCTGGTCATGTTGAGATGAGGTATGACTCTGAGCAATCGAGGGTGGTCTATCAAGCTGTCACGATTGAGCCACGCGAGAATACGCCACGTATTGTTCGTGAAGAGCATTACGGTGGGTTGTGATAAGAGAACAAAATGGCCGAAATTAAAAATTACACGCTCAACTTAGGGCCACAGCATCCTGCTGCTCATGGCGTACTTCGTTTGGTTTTGGAATTGGATGGTGAGGTCGTTCAACGTGCCGATCCGCACATTGGATTGCTTCACCGTGCAACTGAGAAGTTGGCTGAAAGCAAAACTTACATCCAGTCTTTGCCCTACATGGATCGTTTGGACTACGTCTCCATGATGAGCAACGAGCACGCTTATTGTTTGGCCATTGAACGCATGATGGGTTTGGACGTCCCCGTTCGCGCTCAGTACATTCGCGTTATGTTTGCTGAGATCACTCGGCTCTTGAATCATTTGCTTTGGCTAGGGTGCCATGGCTTTGATTGCGGGGCCATGAACATTTTGATCTATTGCTTTAGAGAGAGAGAAGACCTCTTTGACATGTACGAGGCAGTGTCGGGTGCTCGCATGCACGCAGCTTATTTCAGGCCTGGTGGGGTGTACAGAGATTTGCCAGCTGCCATGCCGCAATACCAAGCCAGTAAAATCAAAAATGCTAAGACCATTGCAAGGTTGAACGAGAACAGGCAAGGCTCCTTGCTTGATTTCATCGAAGACTTTACCAACCGCTTTCCTAAGTTGGTGGATGAGTATGAGACTTTACTGACCGACAATAGAATTTGGAAGCAAAGAACAGTTGGCGTCGGTGTGGTCTCTCCCGAGAGAGCTAAGAATTTAGGCTTTACTGGGGCCATGTTGCGTGGCTCAGGCATAGCATGGGACTTGAGAAAACAACAGCCCTATGATGTCTATGGCCTGATGGATTTTGATATTCCTGTCGGTAAAACTGGCGATTGTTATGACCGTTACTTGGTTCGTGTTGAAGAAATGCGTCAATCCAACAAGATCATTCAACAATGTATTCAATGGCTAAAGGCCAACCCTGGTCCTGTGATCACGGACAACCACAAAGTGGCTCCTCCTAGCCGAGTGGCCATGAAGTCGAGCATGGAGGAATTGATCCATCACTTTAAGTTGTTCACTGAAGGCTTTCATGTACCCGAGGGTGAGGCCTACGCTGCGGTTGAACATCCAAAGGGTGAGTTTGGTATTTACTTGATCAGTGATGGGGCGAACAAGCCTTATCGATTAAAAATTCGTGCACCTGGGTTTGCGCACTTGGCGGCCATGGACGAGATGGCACGTGGTCACATGATTGCCGATGCAGTTGCCATCATCGGCACAATGGACATCGTTTTTGGAGAGATTGATCGATGAGCACATCACAAGACAGTTTCGTGTTCAGCTCAGAGTTGATCAGCGCCTTTGACCGGGAAACGGCAAAATATCCTGCCGAACAAAGGCAGTCTGCTGTCATGGCATGTTTGACGCATGTTCAGCAGGCGTTGGGCTACATCAGCGCTCCAACAGAGTCGGCCTTGGCTGACTATTTGGGCATGCCTGCCATTGCAGTGCATGAGGTCACGACTTTTTACAACATGTACAACACCTCCCCCGTGGGGCGGTTCAAGATCAATGTGTGCACCAACTTGCCTTGCCAACTAAGAGGCGGTCAAGAGGCGTTGATGCATTTATGTCAAAAGTTGTCGATAGAACCAGGACAAACCACCCAGGACGGCCTGATCACTTTGCAGCCAGCCGAATGCATGGGTGCATGTGCCGATGCGCCTGTGTTGCTGGTCAATGATGTGAACATGTGCAGTTTCATGGAGCGCGACAAAATTGATCGCCTCATTGAAGGTTTAAAACTAGAGGCCCAGTCATGAGTTTGGAGTCGTTGCTCAAATCTTTTCAAGCCACAGGCCAGGAGACCTGTTTTCACGACAGGCACATCAACCCACAAATCTATGCGGGTTTGAATGGTCAAAATTGGTCGATCAAAGACTACGAAGCCCGTGGTGGCTATCAAGCCCTGAGAAAAATATTGGGCCTGGACGGTTCAGAGCCCATGACGCAAGACCAGGTGATTGCAACCGTCAAAGAGTCGGGCTTAAGGGGTCGTGGTGGAGCGGGTTTCCCCACGGGACTCAAGTGGAGCTTTATGCCTCGTCAGTTCCCGGGTCAAAAGTATTTGGTTTGCAATTCAGATGAGGGCGAACCTGGAACCTGCAAAGACAGGGACATTCTTGAGTTCAATCCGCATATTGTGATTGAGGGTATGGCCATTGCCGCTTATGCCATGGGCATCACGGTTGGCTACAACTACATTCATGGTGAAATTTTTCAGTCTTATGAGCGTTTTGAGGCAGCGCTTGAAGAGGCCAGAGCGCATGGCTATTTGGGAGAACATATTTTAGGCAGCACCTTCTCCTTTCAATTGCATGCAACACACGGTTTTGGCGCATACATTTGTGGCGAGGAGACGGCTTTGCTTGAGTCTTTGGAGGGCAAAAAAGGACAACCAAGGTTCAAGCCTCCTTTTCCTGCTAGCTTTGGCCTGTATGGAAAACCCACAACGATCAACAACACTGAAACCTTTGCAGCGGTTCCATGGATCATCAGAAATGGGGGGGCTGCATATCTGGCTTGTGGAAAACCCAACAATGGTGGGACAAAGATTTTCTCTATCAGTGGGGATGTTGAGCGCCCTGGTAATTATGAAATTCCAATGGGCACTCCATTTTCAAAACTGCTTGAACTTGCAGGTGGTGTTCGAGGCGGGCGGGCTTTGAAGGCGGTTATTCCAGGGGGTTCATCTGCGCCCGTTTTGCCCGCATCCATAGCAATGGAAATCACCATGGACTACGACTCTATTGCCAAAGCTGGTTCTATGCTGGGTTCTGGTGCGGTGATTGTGATGGACGAGACACGTTGTATGGTGAACAGTCTTAAACGTCTAAGTTACTTCTACATGCACGAGTCTTGTGGTCAATGCACACCTTGCCGTGAGGGTACGGGATGGCTTTCACGGGTGGTCGACCGGATTGAAAACGGGAAAGGTCGGCAAAGCGATTTGGAGATGTTGGACAACGTGGCAGAAAACATCATGGGGCGAACCATTTGTGCTTTGGGTGATGCGGCTGCGATGCCCGTGAGAGGCATGCTCAAACACTTTCGTTCTGAGTTTGAACACCATATTGAACACCAATGTTGTGTCGTTCATTCCACCCAATAAGGCAAAGAACACATCATGGTTGAAATTGAACTTGACGGTAAAAAGATTGAAGTGCTAGAAGGTAGCATGGTGATGCATGCCGCTGAGAAAGCGGGCACGTTCATTCCCCACTTTTGTTACCATAAAAAGTTAAGCATTGCGGCAAACTGTCGCATGTGTTTGGTCGATGTTGAGAAGGCTCCTAAGCCCATGCCCGCTTGCGCAACACCTGTGACGCAGGGCATGGTGGTCAGAACTCAGTCCGATAAGGCCTCCAAGGCCCAGAAGTCGGTGATGGAGTTCTTGCTGATCAACCACCCTTTGGATTGTCCAATTTGTGACCAAGGCGGTGAATGTCAGCTGCAAGATCTCGCGGTTGGCTATGGTGGTTCGGCTTCAAGGTACCAGGAAGAAAAACGCGTGGTGTTTCACAAAGACGTGGGGCCACTGATCAGCATGCAGGAGATGAGCCGTTGCATTCATTGCACGCGGTGTGTTCGTTTTGGGCAAGAAATTGCGGGTGTCATGGAGCTTGGCATGACTCACCGTGGAGAGCATTCTGAGATTGAAAGTTTTCTTGGAACAACGGTTGATTCTGAGTTGTCTGGCAACATGATTGATATTTGTCCAGTTGGTGCGTTGACCAGTAAACCCTTCAGGTACCAGGCCAGAACTTGGGAGCTGAGTCGTCGCAAGTCGATCAGTCCTCACGACGCAACAGGTACCAATTTGGTCATGCAGGTCAAAAACCATCAAGTGCTCAGAGTGGTTCCTTTGGAAAATGAGGCCATCAACGAGTGCTGGATAGCCGATAGAGACCGTTTTTCTTATGAGGCTTTGAACTCTTCTGATCGCTTGAAGTCACCCATGATCAAGCAAGCCGGTGTATGGAGTGAGGTGGATTGGCAAACAGCTCTTGATTTCATCTCTCACGGTCTGAAAGACATCAAGGCCTCACATGGTGCTCAATCCATCGGGACATTGATTGGTCCTTCTAGTACGCTTGAAGAGTTGTATTTGGCTGGTGAGCTCACCCGAGCTTTTGGTAGCCAAAACATAGATGCCAGACTCAGAGCCGCCGATTTTCACCATGAAGGGCTTGTGCATTGGTTGGGAACATCCATCGCTTCTTTGGCTCAGATGCAACGTGTGTTGGTCATTGGATCCAACATTCGCAAAGAGCAACCTCTCTTGGCGCAGCGCATTCGACAAGCCTGCAAAGTGGGTGCTCAAGTTTTGAGCATCAATGCCTTTGAGCCTGATTGGGCAATGAGCGTTCAAGAGGCTTTGAACGTGCCTAGCAAAGAATGGACACATGCACTGTCCGAGCTGTGTGTGCAAGTTGCTCAATTGACGCAAGCCTCTTTGCCAAATGAATTGAAATCCTTTGTGGCTGAGGGTCAGAGTGATGATGTTTCCATCTCTAAAATCGCCAAGTCTTTGACCGATGTTCAGGGCAATAAATGCATTTTGCTTGGGAACGCGTTTGCTCATCATCCCCATTCAAGCAGTTTGTTGGCCATGGTCAATTGGATTGCGGACCATACCGGCTGCACTTTTGGTTTCCTTGGCGAGAGTGCCAATACGGTAGGTGCCCAATACGTTGGTGCTAGGCCAGCATTGAATTCTTTGGGTTTGAACACGCAACAAATGCTGTTGCCTGGGGCTTTAAAGGCTGCCATGCTCGTGAATGTGGAGCCACAATTTGATTGCGCCAACCCCAAGCAGGCCATCGAAGCGTTGAACCAAATGGACTTGGTTGTGAGCCTATCCCCCTTCAAGACCAATTTAGAGTTCAGTGATGTGCTCTTACCGATTGCGCCCTTCAGTGAAACGCCTGGGACGTTCATCAACACAGAAGGACTTGCGCAAGCTTTTTATGCCGTGGTCAAGCCCAAGGCAGAAGCCAGGCCTGCTTGGAAAGTGCTGCGTGTTTTGGCCAATGTCTTGGATGTGCCAGGCTTTGATTTTGAAACGGTAGAAGAGTTGAGGGCCAAAATCCAATCAAGCTTGCCCAGCATTAAAAGCGTTTTATCCAACAAGACCCAAGCGGTCATTGATTTGACCGTCAGTGATTTGGAGCCATGTGTCAGCCCCAGTTACCAACTAGATGGTTTGGTCAGGCGATCCTCGTCCTTGCAGATGACTGCTGATGCTAGGATGGGGAGATAAGACCATGGTGGATGCATTGTTTCATTTTGGGTTGGATTTATTCACAGCGCCTTGGTGGAGTCAAATCGCTTGGCCCATTGTTTGGAATTTGTTGAAAATTGTTGCTTTTTTAATCCCATTGATGCTGTGCGTTGCATATTTGACCCTTTGGGAAAGAAAGGCGATTGGTTTTACTCAAATTCGGCTTGGACCCAACCGAACTGGACCTTTTGGTTTATTGCAACCTATCGCGGACGCTTTAAAGCTGCTGACCAAAGAGATCATCATGCCAACACAAGCCCATAAAGGCTTGTTCTTGTTGGGCCCCATCATGACCATCATGCCTTCCTTGGCTGCTTGGGCTGTGGTTCCCTTTGGCCCTGATGTGGCTCTTGCCAATGTCAATGCGGGATTGTTGTTTTTGATGGCGATCACATCCTTGGAGGTCTACGGTGTGATCATCGCCGGTTGGGCTTCGAATTCTAAGTACGCATTCTTGGGTGCCATGAGGGCCTCGGCGCAAATGGTGAGTTATGAAATCGCGATGGGATTTTGTTTGGTGGTGGTCTTGATGGTGACCGGCTCGTTGAACATGTCCGAGATTGTGCTTGGACAAAACAAAGGCATGTTTGCCTCAATGGGTTTGAGCTTTTTGTCTTGGAACTGGTTGCCCTTGTTACCTATTTTTGTGGTGTATTTCATCGCTGGTTTGGCTGAGACGAACCGCCATCCCTTTGATGTGGTTGAAGGCGAATCGGAAATTGTGGCGGGTCACATGATCGAGTATTCAGGCATGTCCTTTGCCATGTTCTTTTTGGCTGAATATGCCAACATGATTTTGGTTTCTTCCTTGTCAGTGATCATGTTTCTTGGCGGGTGGTTGCCTCCCGTTCAAAGCGAACTCTTGGCATGGGTACCTGGTTGGATATGGATGGGTTTGAAGACCTTTGTGGTTGTGACCATGTTTCTCTGGGTAAGGGCAACCTTTCCAAGATTTAGATACGATCAAATCATGCGCTTGGGCTGGAAGATATTTATACCCATCACCTTGGTATGGTTGGTCGTGGTAGGCCTTTGGATGCAAACACCTTGGAGTATCTGGAACTAATAAGTCTGGAGCTAATATAAATGACCACCCTCGCTTTAAATCACGATCGATCTGCTTTTTCATGGCGAGATTTTTTGTCAAGCTTTCTGCTTCTTGAGTTGTTCAAAGGCATGGCGCTAACAGGCAAATATCTGTTTGCTCGAAAAATCACCATTCAATTCCCTGAAGAAAAAACTCCCGCTAGTCCTCGCTTTAGAGGATTGCATGCATTGAGGCGCTATGAAAATGGTGAAGAGAGATGTATTGCTTGTAAATTGTGTGAGGCGGTCTGCCCTGCAATGGCTATCACGATTGAGTCTGAGGTGAGAGACGACGGCTCTAGAAGAACCACCAGATACGATATCGATTTGACCAAATGTATATTTTGTGGTTTTTGCGAAGAGAGCTGTCCGGTGGACTCCATTGTTGAGACACATATTTTTGAATACCATGGTGAAAAAAGAGGAGATTTGTATTTCACCAAAGAAATGCTTTTGGCTGTAGGCGATCGATATGAGCCCGAAATCGCTAAAAACAAGGCGGCTGACGCCATGTACCGTTGATTCAAAGATTGACTTCACACCACAAGATAAAACCCACCTAAACCTATGGATCCTCAGTCAGTGCTTTTTTATGTATTTTCGGCCATTCTTTTGGTGGCTGCATTTCGTGTGATCACGGTGAGCAATCCTGTGCATGCTGCTCTCTTCTTGGTCTTGAGTTTCTTTCAGGCCTCTGGCATTTGGATGCTGCTTGAGGCAGAGTTCTTGTCCATCACATTGGTTTTGGTTTATGTTGGTGCTGTCATGGTGTTGTTCTTGTTTGTTGTGATGATGTTGGACATCGACATAGAAGCCATGAGAAGGGGCTTTTGGAGCAACTTTCCCTTGGCTGCTACGGTTGGTTCAGTGATTGCCCTCGAGCTTGCGGCTGTGCTGATGGGCGGCTTTAGGTTAAGTCGACCTGCCCAACCGTTGATCGCTGATGCGCTCACAGATGTTCAATACTCCAACACGCAAGTGTTGGGTATTTCTTTGTACACAGACTATTTGTACCCACTCGAGTTGGCCGCTGTCATTTTGTTGGTGGCCATCATTGCTGCAATCGCTCTCACCCTTAGAGACAGAAAAGACAGCAAATATCAAAACCCATCTGATCAAGTGCGTGTTCGATCTTCAGATCGTTTGACCATCGTGAAAATGCAAGCGGTGCAGCCTGTTGCTGATGAAGTCGTGGTGCAAGAGGTGCCAGGCACTGGTGAGCAAGGGCAAAACAAAGATACGGAGCCTAAAAAATGACGGTGACGCTTGGGCATTATTTAACCCTTGGAGCTATTTTGTTTGCTCTATCGGTCACAGGTATTTTTTTAAATCGCAAAAACATCATTGTTTTATTGATGGCCATTGAATTGATGCTGCTGGCGGTGAACATGAATTTCATTGCCTTTTCTCATTATCTCAATGACATTCAAGGACAAGTGTTTGTATTTTTTATCTTGACTGTCGCTGCGGCAGAGTCTGCTATTGGGTTGGCTATTTTGGTTCTATTGTTTAGAAACAGGTCCAACATCAACGTTGATGAACTCAATACACTCAAAGGTTGATTGAGTTATTTAAACCAACAAACATTCAATTCATGAGCCAAACCCTTAATCTCACCACCCTCACGCTTATCCCCATGGCGCCCCTTGTGGGCTCCATCCTCAGTGGCGTGTTGGGCACGCGCATGGGTGGAAATCTTTTTGGTCGACGCGCTTCACATGGCGTGACCATCTTGGGTGTGTTCATTTCATTTGTTCTATCTGCGCTGACCTTGCAAAGCGTTGCCGTGCAGGGGATACGCTTTGAAGAGACTTTGTACACATGGATGCAAGTGGGCGATCTGAAAATGGAGGTTGGTTTTTTGATCGATGGACTCACCGCACTGATGATGTGTGTGGTGACCTTTGTGTCTTTGATGGTTCACATCTACACCATGGGCTACATGGATGAGGATGATGGGTACAACCGGTTCTTTTCCTACATCTCTTTGTTCACTTTCGCCATGTTGATGCTTGTGATGAGCAACAATTTGTTGCAGCTGTTTTTTGGTTGGGAAGGGGTGGGGTTGGTGTCGTATTTGTTGATTGGTTTTTGGTTCAACAAGCCGACTGCGATTTTTGCCAACATGAAAGCTTTTTTGGTCAATCGTGTGGGTGATTTTGGTTTTATTTTGGGTATTGGTTTGATTGCCGCTTACACGGGCAGTTTAAATTATTTGGAAATATTTGAAAAAATTGCCGCTCACTCACAAACACTGTTGCCCGGCACCGATTGGTTGCTGGTCACGGTCATCTCCATTTGTCTTTTCATCGGAGCAATGGGTAAAAGCGCACAGTTTCCATTGCACGTCTGGTTGCCAGATTCTATGGAAGGCCCCACGCCTATCTCGGCCTTGATTCATGCAGCAACCATGGTGACAGCTGGGATCTTTATGGTCACTCGCTTGTCGGCGATTTTTGAGATGAGCGATGTTGCTTTGAATTTTGTTTTGGTGATTGGGTCGATCACAGCTTTGTTCATGGGCTTTTTAGGCATCGTTCAAAACGATATCAAAAGAGTGGTGGCCTATTCGACTTTGTCACAATTAGGCTACATGACAGTGGCTCTGGGTGTATCGGCCTACCCGGTTTCTATTTTCCACTTGATGACTCATGCTTTCTTCAAGGCCTTGTTGTTTTTGGCCGCTGGCTCTGTGATCATGGGTGTGCATCACAATCAAGACATTCGGTGGATGGGTGGTCTTAGAAAATACATGCCCATTACCTGGATCACATCCTTGCTTGGCTCATTGGCTTTGATAGGAACTCCCTTTTTTGCTGGCTTTTACTCCAAAGACAGCATCATCGAAGCCGTGGCTGAAAGCCACCTTCCAGGATCGGACTTTGCCTATTTTGCGGTTTTAGCTGGTGTTTTTGTAACAGCCTTTTACTCTTTTAGATTGTATTTCTTGGTCTTTCATGGGCAAGAGCGTTACCACTTAAACCCAGATGCCCATCACGCTCATGATGATCACGCTCACGATACAAAACCTCACGAATCTCCTTGGGTGGTGACATTGCCCTTGATTTTGTTGGCCATTCCCTCGGTCTTCATTGGGTATCTGACGATCGAGGGGGTCTTGTTCACTGAGTTCTTGACGGACGCCATCCGCATTCAAAACGAGCATCACCCGGTGATGCACGAATTGGCTGAGAAGTTTGAAGGTCCATTTGCGATGGGGGCACTGGCTTGGAAATCTCTTCCATTTTGGTTGGCTCTTGCTGGCGTTTTTTCTGCCTTTTATTTCTACATGGTCAACACCGCAATTCCAGTTTGGTTCAAAACCAAATTAGCTTTGGTGTTCAACATACTCGAAAACAAATACTATTTTGACTGGTTCAATGAACATGTGCTTGCAAGAGGCGCGCGAATTTTGGGTGGCTTGCTTTGGAAAACTGGCGATCAGCGCATCATAGATGGTTGGATGGTCAATGGAACTTGGCGACTGATGGGGCGCTTGTCTGTTTTGATTCGTCCTTTGCAAAGTGGTTTTTTGTACCACTACGCTTTGGTGATGATACTTGGCGTATTTTTGTTGATGTCTTGGTTTGTCTGGATCAAGCCAAGCTTGTGAACGAATCGTTAAAGACGAAATAAATAGAGAGAATCTAAACAACATGGGACTGTTAAGCATAGCGATCTGGACACCGATTATTTTCGGTTTGCTCTTGCTTCTCTTGGGACGCGATCAGCATGCCAAGATCGTGCGTTGGTTGGCGCTTATTGGTGCATTCGTCAGTTTGCTGGCCACTCTGCCCCTTTATTTGCGTTTCGATCCTTCGCAGTCGAAGATGCAATTTGTTGAGCAGGTTCCTTGGATAGAGCGCTTCAACGTGTTTTATCACCTAGGGATCGATGGCATCTCTATTTGGTTTATTTTGTTGACTGCTTTCATGACCTTGATCGTGGTGATCGCTGCATGGGAGGTGATCACGGAACGCGTGAACCAGTACATGGGTGCATTTCTCATCTTGAGTGGTCTCATGATGGGCGTTTTTGCTGCTTTAGATGCTTTGCTTTTTTATGTGTTTTTTGAGGCGACTTTGATTCCCATGTACTTGATCATCGGTGTCTGGGGTGGTCCGAGAAAAATTTATGCAGCCTTTAAGTTCTTTTTGTACACCTTGCTCGGTTCGGTGTTGATGTTGGTGGCCTTGATCTATTTGTATGTTCAATCGAGTGGTAGTTTTGAACTTGCCCGCTGGTATCAGTTGCCCCTAGACGCACATGTTCAAACCTTGCTGTTTTTTGCTTTCTTTGCTGCCTTTGCTGTCAAGGTGCCAATGTGGCCGGTCCACACTTGGTTGCCAGATGTCCACGTTGAGGCGCCAACCGGTGGGTCGGCTATTTTGGCCGCCATCATGTTGAAGTTGGGAGCCTATGGATTCATTCGATTCTCTCTGCCCATACTTCCCGATGCTTCACACACTTGGGCACCCTTGATGTTGGGTTTGTCTTTGGTGGCCGTGATTTACGTCGGCTTGGTGGCCTTGGTTCAAGAAGACATGAAGAAGTTGGTAGCTTATTCTTCTGTGGCTCACATGGGATTTGTGAGTTTGGGTATTTTTCTCTTCACCCCTTTAGGGCTTGAAGGAGCGCTGGTCCAAATGATTGCTCACGGTTTTGTCTCGGGCGCTATGTTCTTGTGCATTGGCGTTTTGTATGACCGGGTTCACTCGAGAGAAATCTCCTCTTATGGTGGTGTGATCAACACCATGCCAAAGTTCACTGCATTTGCAATTTTGTTCTCCATGGCCAATTGCGGTCTACCAGGTACTGCTGGTTTTGTGGGTGAGTGGATGGTCATTTTGGCGAGTATCAAAGAGAATTTATGGCTTGGACTTGGGGCTGCAAGCGCATTGATTTTTGGTGCAGCTTATACCCTTTGGATGGTCAAGCGGGTTTACTTAGGCCCGGTCGCCAAGCCTGAAGTGGCCGAGTTGACGGACATCAACGCCAGAGAGTTCTTGATGCTTCTTCTCCTGGCCGCAGCTGTGATCGCGATGGGCGTGGATCCCAAGCCCTTTACAGATGTCATGGGCAACTCGGTCGAGGAGTTGCTCAGATTGGCTTCCGTGAGCAAAATCCCAGCATGAACAATCTTCAAACAATCATTCTTCTAAGAGCGGAAAACTAACATGATCAACGTTTCGAGTTGGATCAGTATCAGTCCTGAAGTGGTTCTCTTGGTCATGACGTGTGTCATTTCTTTGCTTGACCTTGGGGTCAAGTCATTGAAACGAACGCTCACCTTTGTCCTGACCGTGTTGACGCTTTTGCTCGTGAGCGTCATGGAGATCGTGTTGGCCCAAGAAGGTTCGGTGAGCTTTGGTTTTTCTCACATGGTGGTCTTTGACCCCATGGGTCATTGGCTAAAGGCTTTCTCATGCCTTGCTGTCTTGACCACCTTTGTGTATGGGCGACCTTATGCCGCTGATCGAGGCATGTTGAGGGGTGGGGAGTTGTTCACCCTAGGTCTTTTTGCCCTGTTGGGCATGATGGTGATGATCTCAGGCAATCACTTTTTGGTGATCTATCTGGGCTTAGAGATGTTGACGCTTTGCAGCTATGCCTTGGTGGCTTTGAGGCGGGACCACGCCGCGGCCACAGAGGCTGCGATGAAGTATTTTGTCTTGGGCGCTTTGGCCAGTGGTTTTTTGCTTTATGGTTTGTCCATGTTGTACGGAGCCACGGGCTCACTCGATATCAGCAGAGTGTATGAGAGCATTTCCTCTGGGCAAATTCAGCCCCAAGTTTTGGTGCTAGGTTTGGTTTTTGTGGTTTGTGCATTGGCGTTCAAGTTGAGTGTGGTTCCTTTTCACATGTGGGTCCCCGATGTCTACCAAGGTGCTCCTACTGCAGTGACCTTGATGGTTGCAGGGGCTCCTAAGCTTGCCGCCTTTGCCGTGACGATCAGGCTCTTGGTCAGTGCACTCTTGCCCATGGCACAAGATTGGCAGCAAATGTTGGTCATCTTGAGTGTCTGTTCATTGGCCGTTGGAAACTTGGCTGCCATAGCGCAAACCAATTTAAAGAGGATGCTTGCTTTTTCAACCATCTCTCAAATGGGTTTTGTATTGGTTGGCTTGTATTGTGGGGTTTTTCAAGGCAGCAGCGCCGACGCTGCAAACGCTTACAGCTCTTCGATGTTTTATGTGATCACCTATGTCATCACCACATTGGCCGCATTTGGAGTGATTTTATTGTTGGCCAGGGAAGGGTTTGAGAGTGAAGAGATCTCTGACTTCGCTGGTTTGAACCAACGCAGTCCCTTGTATGCTGCAGTCATGGCCATTTGCTTGTTCTCTCTTGCTGGCGTTCCTCCCTTGGTTGGTTTTTATGCCAAACTTTCTGTTTTGCAAGCGCTACTGGCTTCGCAAATGTTTGGCGCCACCTATTTGGTGATCTTTGCATTGATCATGTCACTGCTTGCAGCCTTTTACTATATTCGCGTCATCAAGGTCATGTACTTTGATCAACCTCTGACTGTCAGCACGGTCTCTGCTTCTTGGGAAGTACGCTGGTTGTTGAGCATCAATGGCTTTTTGATTTTGGCGCTGGGACTCTTCCCCGGCGGCTTGATGACGCTTTGTGCCGAAGCCATTGTCAAGTCTTTGGGTTGAGTATGTTCAGCCCAGGTTTTCTGTAGCCATTAAGCTTGGTTGGGGAGTATAGCTTGGTCCTTGATGGGCTGCAGTTCAATTAACCCTCATTATTCATACCATTTGCTTTTTAAAAACAGCGAATGAGTCATTTTTAAGTCATAATTTCGACATGAAAGTCTTAGATCTCCAGTGTTCACAAGCTCACCAATTTGAAGGTTGGTTTGGTTCTGAGCACGATTTCCAAAGCCAATTGTCCAGAGGCTTGGTCGAGTGCCCCCTTTGTGGTGAAATTCAGATCACCAAGCGCTTGAGCGCGCCTAGGTTGAATTTGTTGTCCTCCAAAACGTCCCGAACAGAAGGTTTGTCCTTGGCTCAGCCCAAGGTGAGCAATGGCGCACCTGATCAGAACCCAAACAGTGGTGAGGTGGCCCCTGGTGTGGCGCCAGTTGAAGTGTCCCATCAGGTGGCCTTGTCCAATGATGCGCATGCATTGGAAGTGCAACAGCAAATTCAAGCCAACTGGCTTAAAGTTGTGCAGCAAGTCATTGCGAACACCGATGATGTAGGAACCCAGTTTGCCGACGAGGCGCGCAAAATGCATTACGGTGAGACTCAAGAACGCAACATTCGCGGTCAAGTCAGCGTAGAAGAGTCCATGGAGCTTTTGGATGAGGGGATTCCCGTCATGCCCTTGATGATTCCTGCCGCATTAAAGGGTTCTGTCCATTGATGTTCTTGCCCTAAGGGGCAGGTGCAATGCATGACTAAGGTCTAGGTATGCTGGTGCAGATCTCCAGCCCTTCATTGCTCACGTTTAAAGCCGATGGTTTTAACAACCTCACTCCATTGATTTTTCTCTGAGTTCAACAAGCGAGTGAACTCACCTGGTGTGCTGGCCTGTGTCTCAATGCCTTGGGACTGCATGTTTTCTTTCACTGCATTTCCCTTGACCGCTTGTGCAATGTTTCTTGCTATTTTTTCAGCAAGCTCAGGTGGCATGTTGGCAGGCCCAATCAGGCCATACCAAGTACCAACAATGACCCCTTGAACGCCTTGCTCGCCAAAGGTCGGCACGTCGGGCATCAAAGCCGATCTGTTTGCTGTGGCCATGGCCAATGGTTTGAGTCGATTGGTCTTGATGTGTTGTAACACCGCTGGTGGCGTTGAAAAAGTCATTTGAACGCGAGATGCCAAAAGGTCAACCAACGCAGGTCCTGATCCTTTGTAGGGGATGTGGGTGGCTTGAATGCCAGATTTGTTCAAAAAAACTTCCATGGCCAAATGGGTCAGTCCTCCACTGCCTCCAGAGGAATAACTGATTTCTCCAGGACGGGCTTTTGCAAAGGCCAGCAAAGAAGGCAAAGAATTCAAACCCGATGTGGCATTGACCACCAAGACCAAGGGGGTGGAGGCCAAAATACTGATGGGCGTAAAGTCTTTGGTGGACTCAAAACTGAACTTTTGTTGCAGCAATCCATCGATGAATTGAGAGACGCTGATAAAACCCAAGGTATAACCATCGGCAGGAGCTTGCGCAATTAAATCTAAGCCAATCATGCCCGAGGCACCAGAACGGTTGTCCACAATCACCGACTGCTGCCATACGTCGCTTGCAATTTGTGCAAATTTTCTGGCTGTAAAGTCCGTCCCGGCGCCTGGTGCAGTGGGAACGATCCATCGAACAGGTTTATTCGGAAAATCGTTGACGGACCCAGAGTTGCCGGCAGCAAAGGATCCCCAAGTCAACATGAAGAGGAAACCCAAAAAAAATAGCTTGATAAAAGCTTGAGCGCATTGGAGTTGCATGTTTGAAATGAAGTTGCAAAAGAAGCGCTGGATATTAGTCGGAGGCGACAATGGCGTTGCGTTTGATAAAGTTGGCGTAATTCTCTCGCTCTTTTTTCATGGAGTTGGACAGGCCACTTAAAGACTCGGTTTCAGCAATCAGCCCCTGGGCTTCTACTTTGCTAGCGAAGGCAGCCGTCTTGCTGATCAGCATCAGTTCTTTGTGCAATTTTTCAATGATAGGTGATGGCGTCCCACTTGGGGCAACAAGGCTGAAAGATGTGTTGGTATTGACGTCGGGGTAGCCCGCATCAGATAGGCTAGGTAAATTGGGGATCAAAGGCGTTTTGTATTCACTCACAATAGGAATTATTTTCCCCGCTTTGATCAACTGTAAACCAGAGGCAACGTCGGGCATCATGAATTGAATCTGTCCTGCAAGCAAGTCTTGGTAGGCTGGGGCAACGCCTTTATAAGGGACATGTAAAAATTTTGCGCCAGTTTTTTCCTCTAGCATTCTGACACCCAGGTAAGTGGTGCTTCCCGTTCCCGCAGAGCCAAAGGACAGCTTATTGGGCTCTCTTTTGCCGATGTCTATCAGGTCTTGCAAGGTTTTGATTTTCGAGCTGGGATGCACCACGATCACCAAGGGGCCCAATGCACGCACGATGGGCGTGAAATCTTTTTCTGCGTCGTAATTGAGGTTTTTATAAAGACTGCCATTGATCGTGAGCGAGGTATTGGCCGAGACCAAAAATGTGTAGCCATCTGCAGGCGATTTTGCAGCAGCACTGGCGCCTATGTTGCCACTTGCACCTGGCCTGTTGTCCACAATGAACTGCTGCTTGAACGAATCACTCAAGGATTGAGCTAGCATGCGTGCATACATATCTGTCCCCCCTCCAGCGGAGGAGGAGACGATGAATTTGACGGAACGCTCTGGCCAATTGTCTTGGGCATGGGCACCCAAACCCATGAGCGTGGAAAAAGCACCCATGCACAGTGTAAGAAGGGGGAGTTTAATCATGGTTCTTGAAAGTAGGAATGAAAGGGAGATTAGGGTTGGGGTTGGGTAGATGCTAACAGCTCTCATCAAAGTTCACGACCGATTTTTCGATCCAAGGACAAAGGACCTCCACCTTTGACTGTGATGGCCAGTGCAATGAGTCCCCAAAGCAAAACAAATTCATAACCGCGGTTGAGCCAAGAAAAGCCATTGGGGAGGTATTGTGTGAAAAAGATCACGCCCATCTCAATGGTGATGGCTGCGGCAAAGAAGCGTGTGAACAATCCCAAGGCCACGCACAAGCCCCCAAAGAACTCCACAAAAATAAGCAAATAAACGATTTCAAGCGCAGGGTAGAAGCCTAACTTTTCAAAGTTTGGGGCCACCACTTCAGCACCCTTGACGATTTTCCCCCAACCATGGACCGCTAAAATCAAACCACAGGCACACCTAACAATGAGCCAAGACAAGGGCTCTAAAAGAGCATACAGCGATTGAAGTTGTGGAATAAAGAGCTTTGGTTCTTGGTGAGTCTGATGATGGGATACGTCAACGCTGTTTTCTGTTGAGGAGGAGTTCATGCTGGGGCCATTCGAATTTTAAAAAGTAGATGATGCCCTACATTGAAAGCACTTGGATAAGGGATCTTACCTAGGTTCAAAAAGCGCTTTCCGATCAGGGTAAGAGATAGTTGTAAAAAACAACTATTTAGGCATAATGTCCAAATGCAAACGAAATTGACGAAACTGATAGGTATAGAGCATCCGATCGTTCAAGCTGGGATGAGTTGGGCCTCTTCAAGTGCAGCCTTGCCTGCGGCTGTGTCCAACGCAGGTGGCTTGGGTGTCTTGGCCGCAGGGCCTTTGTATCTAGATGATTTAGAGCGTGAATTGCTTTTATTGAAACAAGCCACGGCTCGCCCCTTTGGTTTGAATATTCCTTTGTACAGCCCTAAGTCAAAGGACTTTTTATCTCTAGCCCTCAAGCATCAAGTTCCGGTGGTGTTCGCCTCACAAGGTGGTCCCAAGCCGCATCTTCAGGCGTTCAAAGACCAGGGTATTTTGTGGTTTCATGTGGTTGCCTCGTTGGAGCATGCTTTGAAGGCGCAAGACGCTGGCGTCGATGCTGTGGTTGTCGTGGGGACGGAGGCTGGTGGTCATCCGCCAGCGTCTGATGTCAGCACCTTGATCAATGTCAGGCATGTCTTGAAAAATCTAAGCATCCCAGTGATTGCGGGTGGTGGGGTTGCCGATGGCTGGGGCATCGCTTCTCTGCTCGCATTGGGAGCAGAGGCGGTTCAATTGGGAACACGATTTTTAATGACTCAAGAAGCATGGGTTCACGAAAACTACAAGCAGCAGGTTTTAAAAACTCAAGTCCATGAGACCTTGTTGGTTGGACGCAGCCTGCAACCGGTGCGCATGATCAACAACGACTTTGCTCAAACCGTGATCCAAGCGGAAAAAGACGGTTCAGATCCAGTGCGCATTGCTGAGTTGTTTCAAAGTGGGACCTTAAAAAAAGCTGCTCTAGAAGGCGATATGCAATGGGGAAAGGTTGAACTCGGTCAAAGTGCCGGTTTGATTGAGGACGTTTTGAGCGTCAAAATGCTGATGGCACAATTGGTGCAAGAGTTAAACACTGCGATGCAGAGAATGTTAAACATGGGTCATCAAGACTGAATTTAAAAAAATTGGATTGAACATGAACGTACTGTTGAGTGAAAAAAAGAAGGGTGTACTGGTCTTGACCATGAATCGACCACAAAAGCACAATGCGTTGAACACCGATTTAACGCAACAACTCTTGGATGCCATCACAGCCAGTGAATTTGATCCTGAGGTTCGTTCTGTGGTGCTTGTGGGTCAATCCCCCTCGTTTTGTGCGGGCGCTGATACCTCAGAGTTTTCATCCTTAACACCTCAAGACCCGCAAGCAGTTCAAGCCAGAGCCGATTTAACCATGGCACTACATTTGTCGTTTTCAAAAATCTCTAAACCCGTCATTGCTGCCGTGACTGGAAATGCTCTTGGTGGTGGTGCTGGCTTGGCCTTGGCTTGCGACATGGTGGTCATTGCTGAAGATGCAAAATTTGGCTACCCTGAGCTCAAACACGGAATTGTTGCTGCTGTTGTTTTGGCCAATTTGGTTCGGCAAATTGGACCCAAAAAAGCCTTTGAATTGGTTGCCAGTGCCACACCTATCAATGGGACAAAGGCACATGAATATGGCTTGGCCAACCAGGTGGTCGCGACTCAAGATGTGTTGTCTAAAGCGATTGAATTGGCTGAGGGTTTGGCCGCTTGGAGTCCCCTTGCCATGGCCACCACCAAGAGAACATTCTACCGAGCCATGGATTTGAGTCTGTCGCAAGCGCTTGAAGTGGGCCGAGATGCCAACATCATGATGAGAGGTTTTCAAATGGCCAAAACACATGCTTGATGTAGACCCTTACAACATGGAAAGCACACCAACAAGGAGGCTCAAGGCATGAGACCGCTTGAAGGCATCAAAATATTGGATCTGTCCAGAGTTTTGGCTGGGCCCTTTGCCAGCATGATCTTGGCTGAACTCGGGGCCGAGGTCATCAAGGTTGAGCAGCCTGTTCAAGGCGACGAAACCCGAGGCTATGAGCCCTTTGTCAAAGGTGAGCAAGAGTCGGTCTCTGCCTATTTTATGGCGTTCAATCGAACCAAAAAATCGATCACCGTAAATTTACGCAACCCAGAAGGTCAGCAATTGATCAAGCAATTGTCAACCAAAGTTGATGTTGTTTTAGAGAATTTCCCGGTGGGTACGCTTAAGAAGTATGGTCTTGACTATGCCGCATTGCAGGTGATCAATCCTCAACTGCTCTACATCTCTTGCACAGGGTTTGGTGAGACGGGTCCTTATGCGCCGCGAAAGGGCTACGACACGGTGTTTCAAGCCATGGGCGGGCTCATGAGTTTGACGGGAGAGCGTGGTGGCGGTCCTGTCAAGCCTGGCTTGCCCTTGGCCGATTTGACGTCTGGTTTATGGTTGTGCATAGCGGTTTTGTCGACGATCATTGGGCGCCAAAGTACCCAAGAGGGCGCACACGTTGATTTTTCCATGCTAGATGGACAGGTGGGACTTTTGTCCTTGGCAGCTGCCAGGTTCTTTACTTTAGGCGAAGTGCCCCAAAGGATGGGGACCGAGCATCCGGGTCGCATACCCTCATCGGCCTTTGTCTGTGCAGATGGCAAATGGGTTCAAATCACAGGCGCAGATCAGCATTGGACGCCACTTTGCAATTTGCTGGGTCTTGAGGCTTGGGCGAAGGATCCTACGCTTGCTAAAAATTCAGATCGCATCAAAAGGCGCGAAGAAGTGATCAAAGGTTTGTCCGCCGCCATTGCTCGGCTTGACCGAGATGAGATGTGCCGACGTTGTGACGCCGTGGGTGTTCCTGCGGGCCCTATTTTGCAAGTCGATGAAATATTGAACAATGAGCAGACCCAAGCGCGGGAAATGGTTGGAGAGTTTTCTCATCCTTTGATTGGTGCATTTCCATATTTAAAAGTGCCTCTTAAGTTCGAAGGCTTTGATCCCGTTCAGGCCAGTCATCCACCCCTGCTCGGGGAGCACACCGATGAAGTGTTGCGTGAGCTTTTAGGCTTGGACCTAGCGGCCATAGAGGCATTGAAAACAAGTCATGCCATTTGATTTTTCAAGATAACAATTTAAAAGGAGACCCTTATGAAAAAATTTTATTCTTCACTCTTTGCTATGGCACTGATGTCATTGGGCATGAACGGTGCTTGGGCGCAGACCAATTTCCCCAACAAACCCATTGTGTTGATCAATCCCTATGCAGCTGGAGGCCCAACTGATTTGATCAGCCGTGTCATGGCCAAAGGTCTGGGTGATCAATTGGGACAAAGCGTCGTTGTTGAAAACAAGGCTGGAGGTGGTGCCTCCATTGGAGCGGGCTTTGTCGCCAAAGCCCCCGCAGATGGTTACACCTTGTTGATGGGTACATCGGCCGCTCATGTGGTCACCCCCATGGCCACCAACGTGCCCTACGACGGATTGAAGAGCTTTGAATTCATTGGCATCATTTGCAATGTGCCCAATATCTTGACCGTTCATCCAAGTGTCAAAGTGGACAATTTAAAAGAGTTCGTGGCCATGGCCAAATCCAAGCCCAATCTTTTTAGTTACGCCTCGGCTGGGATGGGCAGCTCACCGCACATTGGAGCGGAAATGTTCAAGTTCAAAGCAGCACTTGAGATGACCCACATTCCTTACCGGGGTGCAGGGCCTGCGATCACCGACATGATTGCTGGCTCGGTCCCCGTTGGCATGCTCAACATTTCAGTGGTCCAACAATATGTTAAAAATGGTCAATTGAAAGCGCTGGCCTATGCCAGCACCAAGCGTTCGCCAACCCTTCCAGATGTACCCACCTTTGCAGAGGCCGGTCTTGCTGGTTTTGTCTCTGGCAGTTGGTACAGCCTTGCTGCACCTGCAAACACCCCTGCGGCGGTGGTTGATAAATTGGCAAAAGCGTTTGTGGCCGTGCAAAACAGCAGCGAGTTTCAGTCTGCAATGACCATGCAAAATGGAGAGATTTTTTATTTGAATCGAGCAGAAACTTCAAAGTTTTTACAAGACGATGCCAAAGCTATGCAAGACTTGATCAAGTCCACGGGCATGAAGTTGCTTGACTGATTGGGGCATTGAGATGAATTTTGAAACGATTGAATTGACCATTGAAGAGCACATCGCAACGCTGACCTTGAGTCGCGAAGAGAGTAAAAATGCCTTGAATCTAAAAATGTGTCTTGAGTTGACACAGGCATGTCACGCTTTGAACGAGCGCGAGCAAGTGCATGTGGTCAAGATCAATGCGCGTGGGAATGTGTTTTGTGCGGGGGCTGATTTAAAAGAGCGACCCCACATGAATGAACAAGAAATTGTGGCACGCAGGGTTGCAGGCTTTACGGCTTATGCAAGCATTGAGTCCCTTCAAATGCCAGTGATCTGTGTGGTTCAGGGCGCAGCCTTTGGCTCGGGTTGCGAAATTGCTGCAGCCTGTGACTGGATCATTGCCAGTCATGCGGCCAAATTCAAATACCCGGAGGTCGGGTGGGGAACCGTTGGGGCTACCCAAAGACTTCCTCGCATCGTAGGGCGTCGCATGGCCAAAGAGCTGCTCTTCATGTCCAGAACATTTGATGCGCAAGAGGCACTGGCGTTGGGCTTGGTCAATCACATTTATGAATTGGATGACCTTGAACCTCAAGCAGATGCACTGGCGAGACACATCAGTCAATGCAACCCATTGACCGTCAGATTGACCAAAAAGTGCATTGATCAAGGCTTAGAGACATCGCGAGAAGGTGCCATGGCCATTGAACTTTTAGCCATTCAGGAGAATTTACAAAAGACCGATTGGAAAGCTGCGATCTCTAAATTCAGTGGCAACAACAAATCATGAGTGAGGTGAACCTAGAGCCAATTTGTTTGAAAGAGGTTTTGACACAGACCGCACACGCCTTTCCAGATCAAGAGTCCTATGTAGGCCCAGATGCTAGAAGAACGTGGCAACAAACTTTGCAAAACAGCAAAAGCTTGGCAAAGTCGCTCTTGTCCTTGGGTGTTCGCAAGGGCGACCATGTGGGAATTTTGCTTGGCAACAGTTGCCAATGGATAGAGATCTTCTTTGGTTGTGCATTGATCGGGGCGGTGACCGTACCGATCAACACCCGATTTAAAAAAAATGAACTTGAATACTGTTTAAAGCAGTCCGATGTGAAAGTGCTTTTTTTTATCGATCAATTTTTAAACATCAATTTCTCTAGCATGCTCAAAGAAGTGGAGCCTGCCGTGGGCAAGGCGGTTGCGGGGCAAGTGTTGCCGAAATTAACGCACTGTATTTCATGCTCTAGACCACCTGAAATTGAAGGCGTGATGGACATGCAAACCTTCTGCGCCTTGGCAGATGGTGTTACAGAGCAGGAGTTTGAATCCGCAAGCACAGAGGTCAAACCAAGTGACGTGCTCTTGATTCAATTCACTTCTGGGACCACCTCTTTTCCAAAGGGCGTCATGCTCTCTCACAGCAACATGCTGCTCAATGCTCGGGCGGTTGGCAGTCGAATGAAGGTCAGTCATCACGATCGTTATTTCAGTATTCGACCGTATTTTCATGTGGCGGGTAGCACCTTGTCGATTTTGGTCAGTTTAAACACAGGTTGTTGTTTGTTGACCTTGCCCAAATTTGATGTCAAAGAAAATTTAAAAGTACTGTTTGA
>Ga0209829_10000195_pt1 | contig 55982 bp, 77 predicted proteins | sample C_140205_EF_Meta_FD_187311 | JGI IMG/M metagenome (GOLD analysis project Ga0209829, IMG submission 187311) | Freshwater microbial communities from Lake Croche, Canada to study carbon cycling - C_140205_EF_MetaG (SPAdes) (version 2) | ecosystem: Environmental > Aquatic > Freshwater > Lake...
GCTTGGAGGTAAACCCATCATGGTCAACTCCGCCTTCCGATCTAAAGCGGTCAACGATGCAGTCGGCAGTAAAGATACGTCCCAACATCGAGTGGGCTGCGCTGCGGACATCCGTGTTCCCGGAATGACCCCGGATCAAGTGGTACGCGCCATCATTTCTGCCAAGTTGCCGTTTGACCAAATCATCAGGGAATTCGACGCTTGGACGCATGTCAGCATCCCCAACTTGCCAACCTCTGCGCCAAGGGGGCAGGCGCTCATTATCGACAAAGCAGGCACCCGCGCGTTTTCTTAGCGTAACAAAACTGTGTTACGTTCGGAAAGTTACAACAACGGAGTGACGCGATGAGCACGACCGACGCTGAGTTTATTGAACTTTGGAAAACCCATAGATCACCATCTGCTGTAGCAAAAGTGACGGGTACAAACCTTCGTAATGTCTATCGGCGCAGAGACCATCTCGCAACGAAGTACAACATGAACTTGGAAACCCACCAAGAAGTTAAAACTTGGGCTCCGCCAAATCCAAAATCGGAACTTGGAATTGAAAATGGCACAGTTATTGTTTTTTCTGACGCTCATTTCTGGCCTGGGATACGGACTACTGCTTTTCAGGGCTTACTGTGGGCGATTGAAAAGCTACAGCCAAAAGCAGTTATTTGCAATGGCGATGCTTTTGACGGTGCATCTATCTCTCGCCATCCACCTTTGGGTTGGAGTCGTACACCCAGCCTGATTGAAGAACTCAACACCTGTAAAGAGATGTTGGGGGAAGTGTCTGAGGCAACCAAAAAGGCTCGGCACAACGCAAAGCTGATCTACACAATGGGCAACCATGATGCGCGGTTTGAGATGCGTCTTGCTGCCAATGCCCCACAATATTTCCAGACTCCGGGATTTAAGCTGTCAGACCACTTGACGGATTGGTCATTTTGTATGCTTACTTGGGTAACAAATGACATTATTGTCAAGCACCGCTACAAAGGCGGCATCCATGCTACTCACAACAACACCATTGGGGCGGGTAAAAGCATCGTAACGGGTCATCTGCACAGCCTAAAGGTCACACCCTACGCAGACTACAACGGCAACCGCTTTGGCGTGGATACGGGCACTCTTGCAGAGCCTTACGGCCCCCAGTTTGAGTACGGTGAAGGCAACCCATTGAACCATCGCTCCGGCTTTGCCGTACTAACGATTAAAGATGGCAAGCTGCTTTGGCCTGAACTTGTCCACAAATGGGCTGATGGACAGATTGAGTTTCGCGGTGAAGTGATTGATGTAAGTGGTCTTTAAAGAACAAAAAAGCCAGCATATGTGAACATAGCTGGCTTTTTGTCCCCGTAAGGGCAGAAGAAGGATGTTGCTAAGAACATCCCCGTGTTGGGTACGATCGTACCCAAATTAGGCTTCTTCAGCTTCAGCTTCGTCTTCAGCTTCGTCTTCAGCTTCGTCTTCAGCTTCGTCTTCGGCTTCGTCTTCAACCAGGAGCCACTCGCCGGTCTCTTCGTTCAACCAGTACCAGGCATCGTACTCTTCATCGTACCAGCAAAAGCACTCTGCATCTTCGTCGTAGACGTACTCTTCGTCTTCAGCAAACAGGTAATCCAGGTCATCAGGAATAGCAACACCGTCGTCTTCAACTTCAACAACTTCGCCATCGCTAAACGCGGCTACGGCTTGCAGAAATTGCAAAAGGGATTCGGTGGAATACTCAAAAAAATTGCCTTCGGGCAGGTCAACAGCTACGGTAAAAAACATGGTGATCTCCAAAAATTGAGCGCAGCGGGCTTGCTGCAAAAACATCTTACCGCACCGGCGTTACGGGTTCCTAAGACTTTTTAACCAAGGGGCGGCTATAATCGCGCGGAAGTCGTAGGGGGGCACTACGCCACAACTTGCTTAGGAAGCGCCATGGAAATGCAAGTCTTTTTTAACATCGCGGTCGGGTTGGTTGCGTTCTTTGGGGGGTGGGTGTTAAATAGCATTACAAAAGCGTTAGATAGGCTGGATAACGATGTCCGGTCAATGCAGCGCGAGTACGTCACAAAAGACGATTACCACCGTGACATAGACGAGATCAAGGCAATCTGCAAACAGATTTTTGACAAGCTCGACAACAAGGCCGACAAATGACTACACCCGCCGCCGTCCTTACCTACGACAGCCTCACGGCCACGGTGCTCCAGTACCTGGAGCGGACAGATGCGGCGGTGGTGAACTTCATCCCCACGGCCATCATGCTGGCCGAGTTTGAGATCGCCCAGGACATCAAGACCCTCGGCCAGATGCTGGTGGCCGACAGTAACATGTCAATCGGCAACCCGGTGATCGCCAAGCCCGCGCGGTGGCGCAAGACGGTCTCCATGACATTGACCACCACAGCAGGTCAGAAACAGCCCATGTACCTGCGCAAACTGGAATACCTCAGCGCGTACGCCCCCGACGTGACGGCCACGGGCACGCCCCTCTACTACGCCGACTACGACGCCGACCACTGGTTTGTGGCGCCCACGCCCAGCAGCAACTTTGCCTTTGAGACCCTGTGCTACACCCGCTTGCAGCCCTTGGCCTCGGACAACCAGACCAACTGGCTCACCCAGAACGCGCCCAACGCCATGCTGTACGGCACCCTGAAACAAACCGCGCCCTTCCTCAAAGATGACGCCCGCCTGCAGGTCTGGAGCGGCCTATTTGACGCCGCCATGTCCGCGTTGAAGATTGAGGACCAGCTCCGCGTTGGTGACCGTCAATCCATCGTTCAGGATTCCTAATCATGACAAACTACACCAACCCATTTTCTGGCCAGCAGGTCTACCCCACCACGGTAAGCTACGAGGCGCTGTCAGTCACCGCTGACACGTCTCTGCAGTGGCCTGTCAATGGAAATACCAACACGCCGGTGTCAAGCATCATTGACGTCACCGCGACGGTTAAATCCGCCTCGCCAACCGTTGGGTGGCTGCTGGAACTGCCATCCGCACAGCAGGTATCGACCGGCCAGTCCACGCTGATTCGCAACGTCGGCTCCAACCCCTTTACGGTTACCAACATCTCCGGTGGGACGATTGTCACCATCGCCTCGGGCGTGGCGCAGTACATCTTCCTTACCGACAACACCACGGACAATGGCGTCTGGTCTTCGGTGGTATTTGGCGCGGGGACATCATCCGCCAATGCCTCCGCGCTTGCGGGCTATGGCCTTTTGGCATCGGGATTGACCCTGAATCAGGTCTACCCGGTACTCTCCTACAGCTCCAACTACACCCTGACATCGACCAACAGCGCCGACCTGAGCGTGTGGACTGGTGGCGCAGGATCGCTGACTCTCCCGTCCGCCGGATCGGTAGGCACCGGCTGGTTCATCACGATCAAGAACAATGGCACCGGCATCCTCACCATCACCCCAGCCGGTACGGACACCATTGATGGGAACGCCAACCAGCAGCTCCAGCTCACCGAGTCCATCAGCCTCGTGTCCAACGGCAGCAACTGGAACAGCTTTGGTTATGGCCGATCAAACGCCTTTGCGTACACGCTGCTGTCGCTTTCAGTGACAGGCGGGACACTGACGCTGTCTTCTACACAGGCATCCAACACGATCCAGACCTATAGTGGAGTGTTGACCAGCAATCAAACGGTGATTGTTCCGTCTACCGTTCAGTTGTACACGGTCACCAACAACACCACTGGTTCGTTCACCATGACCTTCAAAACCGCCGTGAGCGGGGGGACATCCATCAGCATTCCCCAGAGCTCATCCCTGGTGGTTATTTGCGATGGCACGAATGTGTACAACGCGGCGTCCGGTTCTTCCAGCACCATACCGTCTCTATCGGTCGGCGATGGTTCGCTGTCGGTTCCGTCCATTAAGTTCAGCAGCGACCCAACTACCGGTATCTACAAGGTAACCACGGGGCAGCTCGGGATCGTCTCTTCGGGTGCGCAGGCCGCTTACTTCAGTTCATCCGGCTTGAATGTCACTGGGACCATCACCGCCACCGTTGGCATTGGCGGGGGCACGTTCTAATGACCAGCAAAGTCATTGCCATGGAGATCCCCGCTGGAATCCAGCGGGATGGGACACGCTTTGACGCGCCCTGCTACACCGATGGCAAGTGGGTCCGTTTCCAGCGCAATCGTCCCCGCAAGATCGGTGGCTATGACGCGGTGTTCTTGAACGCCTCAGGCATATCCCGAGGCATGGCGATGACCGCCGTCAACGGCTTCAACTACGTGGTGTCGGGCTACAACAACGGCCTCCAACAGTGGATCACGGGTCCAACTGGCGGGGTGGGCTCGGGCCCCTACAACTTCGCTCTGAACAACTTCACGTCAAGCAATGACAACCTGTGGCAGTTTGACATCGCCTTCGACTCTACTGGGGGAAGCACGAACAATTTAGTTGCGCACCCTGGCCAGAACCTGACGTACATGACCTCCACGGTCAACACCCCGGTGCTGTACGGTGTGTTCCCAAGCAGCTTTGGCATCCTGTCGGGCGTGGCCATCACCGGTACCGCCGGGCAGTTCTCTGCGCTGGCATCAGGCCTGACGCCCTTGGTGGTCAATCAGCAGATCACGATCAGCGGCACGTTCGGCGGGACTGGCTCGATCACGGGGTACACAGACCCCACAAGCTATTTCATCATCGCCACCAACGGCTCAACGACGTTCACGCTGTCCGCTACTCTTGGTGGCCCAGCCATCACCACGACCGCAGGGACACCGACAGGGCTGACCTATACCACTGCGGGTTCCATGTCCAAGGTGGGCGTATTCACCGCCACTGGCACAACCAATGCCACGACAACATTCACCCTCGCGGCGGCCAACGTGCGCGTCGGCGCGGGGCAGAGCATTACCGGCACGGGGATACCGGCGAACACCACGGTTGTGTCGGTGACGGGAACCACGGTCATCATGTCCGCAGCGGCCACCGGGTCTGCCACCATCACCGCCACCTTCGACAACAACATCGCCGTCAGTGGTGGGTGCGTGGTACTCCACCCGTACCTGTTCATCTACGGAAACAATGGCCTGATCCAAAACTGCAGTGCGGGTGACTTTTCCAACTGGGTCTCCCCAGACGCCAACGCCAACAACGTGGCCACCGGCAAGATCGTCAAGGGCCTACCCATCCGTGGTGGCTCCACATCGCCCAGCGGCCTGTTCTGGGCCGCCGATGCCCTCATCCGCGTCAGCTTCCAGCCATCCAGCTCGGGCGGCATCAACTACTACTGGGCGTACGACCTGGTGAGCAGCCAGACATCCATCATGTCGTCGAGCAGCGTCATTGAGTACGACGGCATCTACTACTGGTGCGGTGTGGATCGTTTCCTAATGTACGGCGGCCAGGTCCAAGAGATCCCCAACGGCCTGAACCAGAACTACTTTTTTGACAACATCAACATGGCGCAACGCCAGAAGGTGTGGGCTACAAAGGTTCCGCGCTACGGCGAGATCTGGTGGTTCTACCCCAAGGGAACGGCGACCGAATGCACCGATGCCATCATCTACAACGTGCGTGAGAAGTCCTGGTATGACGCAGGCCAAGCCCTCGGTGCCCGTCGCTCTGCTGGTGTGTTTTCGGAGGTGTTTCCAAAACCAATCTGGGCGGGCAATGAGTTCAACAGCGCAGGCAAGACCACGCTGTGGCAGCACGAGACTGGGTACGACGCCATCGAATTGACCAACGTCACCGCGATCCAGAGCTACTTTGAGACAAACAGCATCGGGGTGATGGGGGGCTTGGTAGGGACACAGCAGCAGCCCGGCGAAAACCTGTGGACCCGCCTTGAGCGCGTGGAGCCCGACTTTGTCCAGACGGGCGCCATGAGCGTGGTGGTTACCGGCGAGGGCTATGCGGATGACACCACGGTCGAATCCGGTCCATACTACTTTGACCCCGACACGCTCAAGATTGACATGCGTGAGCAGCGCCGCGAGATGCGCCTACGTTTCGAGTCTAATGTGGCGGGCGGAACCTACCAGACCGGCCGTGTGCTCTTGTCCGTCACCACCGGCGACGTGCGCGGCACGGGCAACCCATGATCGCGCAGGTCTACGACCCCCGCAACCTTACCTGGGACGCATGGTGTGCGCTCATGGCAGAGCAGTACGCGGCGAACCAGTTGGGCGTGTCCCCCGAGTCGCAGTGGCGCGAGTGGGCAAACGCGCTATCAGGTATTGGCCGGTTCCCCGGAGCACCCAGTGCAAATGGGTTTGACACTTGGCAGGACTGGGCGTTTGCCCTTGCTAACACGATCAGGAGATAGATATGCCAGATGGTACCGGTGGTGGTGGAGAGGGTTCAGGAGGCGCCAGCAATGGGATGGGCGGCGGGTACGGGGGCGGCTCCGGTAACGATAGTGGCGACAGCGATGTAGGCCAGAGTGTTGCTGTCGCATCGCCACTTTCCTCCGTAAAGCCCGGCGAGGACCCCCTGTCGGCGGCGACGGTCAACGCGTACAAGGCCATGACCCCGCAGCAGATGTCGGACATGGCGCATGTGCTGAACCTCCCTGCCAACGAAAACTACACCTACAACTTCAACGACCCCGGCATACGGGAGGCCATCACGCGCTTGGGGTACATATCCCCGAGCGACCCTTCCTACGCTTGGGGAATGCGCGCACCAGGTGTGACATCCGACCAGATGTTTGGGGACGAGACGCCGGAGGAGCGTAATGTACGCATGAAGAAGGTCGGGGACCTTATCGGCAATGTCGTCCAAGGTGCCATCGGGTTGAGCCCTGTTGGCGCTCTGTTTAATGGTGCGCAGACCGCTGCGGGGATCTTGTCTGGCAAACAGACACCTGGGGATGCCTTGAGCGGGGTAGCGTTTGGTTTGGTAGGCAAGGCCCTTGGTATCCCATCAAGCATGGCCCAGAGTGCCCTTGCTGGGGACCTTGGTGGGATCGCTCAGGGCATAGCAATGAGTGCGTTGACCAAGGGCGTGGCGCAACAGACGGGGCTATCGGCTCCCGCTGTTTCCTTGCTTGGTAATGTCACTGGAGTATCCAACGACATAAGTTCAAACGTCAAAAACTCTGTGAACAACGCCATGGGGGATACCTCCACCGGTTTCACGAAGTCTTCTATCGCAAACGCGATAAATGGCTCACTCCCAAACTTCTCTTCCAACAGCCCGGCCGTATCCGCGCTGGGCCCGACGGGTATGCCGGACATGTCTGCCCCTATCTACGGTGGGTTGACTTCACTCGCATCGTCTGATGCGCTGCCTACGTCATCGGCGGGTGGGAATGGCAGTATGCTTTCATCCCCTGATGCGACTCTCAGCCCAACTTTATCTTCTGCGGAGACCCCCTCGGGCTCCCCTACAAACCTCAACTCTACGATACCTTCAGGACGGTCGCTGCACTTGGGAAAACTGGGAAACAACATGACTGAACATCAACTAAAACAGCTATATGCCGACATAAACGCCACGCCCGCGATGAGCTATACCTACGACACCACCGGCCCCGAGTCGGTGGACGTGGCCAAGATGGAGGCTCAGCCCTTCATCCAGCCGCAGCAGCAGATGTACTTCTCCAAGACGGGCGGTCTGGTGCAGCACTTTGATGAGGGCGGCGTGCCTGACCCAATGCAAGGATTTACCGGTCTTGGCGACCTGGCCAAGTCCCTGCAGACCGCTGCCGATGCAGGGAAGCTGGGCAAGATTTATCCACCCACGTTGGCCGTAAATGGAAAGATCGGCGCGCAGTACGCGCCCAAGGTGATACCCCAGCTCGCCGCCGTGCTGCGCGCTCGCGGCATGACACTGGCCGAGGGTGGCCAGCCCAACGACCATGAGCACCCCGAGTACGACGGCACGCCGGTTTTCCGTACGGGCGGCTTGGAAGGCCTAGGCGGCAGGTACGTCGAGGGTAAGGGTGACGGCACCAGCGATGACATCACGGCCATGCTGGCCAACGGTGAGTATGTGTTCAGCGCCGACGTGGTGTCAGCGCTTGGTAATGGGTCCAACAAGGCGGGTGCCGAAAAGCTCAACGAGATGGTCCAGGCCATCCGCTCGCGCGCACGCTCCGCGCCCCCAGACAAGCTGCCCCCCGACGCCAAGTCCCCGTTAGAATACCTGAAGTCCTCAAAGGGGAAGAAGAATGGCTGATCTTAACCAAAGTACGCAGACGACGGAGACAAAGACGCCGGAGTGGTATTCCAGCGCCATGTCGGATCTCGCGCAGAGCGGAACGACCGCAGGCGCGAATGCCATCGCAAACGCCACGGGCGTTAACTCCGCGTGGGACCCTACCGCAAACCAAAATGCGGCGTTTACAAACGTAGCCGCGAACGTCGGAAACTATGCGCCCGGCCTGACTGCGGCGGGCAACTACTACGACAAAGCCGGTGGCCTAGACATCACCGGCGCGGCCAACCCCTACCTGAAGGCCGGTACGACCACCAGTGGCCTGAGTGCGGCCAACCCCTACCTAGCATCGGGAACCACCAGCGCCGCCGATCTGGTGGGTGGGTACATGAACCCGTACACCACAAACGTGATTGACCAGATCCGCCTGGCAAACCAGCAGAACATCGCGCAGAACCTGTCGCCGGGCATCACGTCCGGCGCGGTGGGCGCGGGTCAGTTTGGCTCGCAGCGTGGCGCCAATGCGTTGTCCTTGGGCATCTCCAACGCCAACATCGGCGCGCTCAGTCAGCAGGCCCAAGCGCTGCAGTCTGGTTATGCCCAGGCCTTGGCGGCCGCCCAAGAACAGCGCAAGAATCAGCTTGCCGCAGGGCAGACCGCCGGTACCCTGCAGAATCAGTACAACACCAATCAGGTCACGGCTGGCCAGATCGCGGCCAACGCCGCCGACCAGCAGGCCGCAAACCTTCGCAATGTCGGCACCGCCAGGGCCGCGCTGGCCGACCAGACGCAGAAGCAAGGCCTGGCCGATGTCAACGCGCTCGCAACTCTGGGTGAACAGGAACGGGCTCTCAGGGAGAACAAGGCCTTGGCGCCTTTGGACATCCTGAACAAGCGCGCGAGCCTCCTGTCCGGGGCGACTATCCCAACCACCACCACGACCCAGTTCAACCCATCGACACTGTCAACCATTGCCACCTTGGGCTCTACCGCTGCGGGTATCTTCTCAAACCCAATCCTTGGAAAGAACCCAGACGGGTCGTACAAGTATGGTGACAGCTTGTTTAACATAATCAAAGGCCAGTTTGGTGGGGGCGCGCCAAAGGACGCGGGCAGCCCAATACAGGCCGCTGATGGCCAGTATTACCCAACCCAAGCGGCTGCTGATGCAGCTACAAAAGTGTATTTAGAAGGAACTGCTGGCGGTAATACCGGTGGCGCAAGTGGTGCCGTAATAACCAGGCCAGATGGCACAGTCCTGACACCAAACATTGGATTCGGGGGGTATACGGACAAAGACAGTAACTACTACGACAAAGATGGTAACCCAGTAGACTGGACTCAGATTAGTATCCCTTGATAAATGGGTAAGGAATAGATCATGGCAGAACCTAAAGCAGCTCCCATTACGAACGATGTAACTTCCGGCCTAAACGCCCTCCAAGGCCTGCCGGTAACGGGCCCAGGTGCGCCTAGCAACAGCCAGGATCTGTTAAATAACCTGAAGGACGCAGAGGCCGCGTTGGAAGCCCGCTATGCCAACCCCAACTGGTTCAACGTAGCCGCCGGGTTTGCCAAGCCCCAACTGGGCGGCTTCACCGCGTCCTTGGGCAGCGCTGCGCAGGAGCTGGGCAACTGGCAGGAGCAACAGCGCGCCAACCAGATCCCGCTGTTCAACGTGCGCGCTCAGGTGGGTGCCTTGCAGGCCCAGCGGAAAAACCGCGAAGCCGCCGCCAAGAAATTCGATGAAGCCAAAGCTCAAGGATTTTTACCAGAAAAGCTACCTGGCTTGCAAGCAGAGTTGGCGTCTTTGGGTGCACCCGACTTGGCGGAGTCTGTGAACAAAATGTTGGAAGCACAGCAAAAAGAGCGCACCATGTCCTCCAGTGAATACGGGAACGCTATGTCTGCGGCCAATGCTCTGTACACAACGGGCAAATACTCAAAAGACGATCTAAACAAAGAAGTTGAGCGGATAAAGTCTTTGTATGGGCCTAAACCCCGAGGTGGTATTGCGTCTGTTGATACTCCACCCCTTACGGATAATGCCGCCGCTACCGTGGCCGCGCCTGCGGCTCCTGCCGCGCCTGCTGCACCCGTTGCGCCTGCTGCTGCTGAACGAACCACTAATTTTCCATGGACGGGCATGCGGATACCTGACGCTCAGCTTGCAGACCTCAAAGAAAAAGCAAAAACTGACCCACAAGTGGCTGATATGTTGCAAGCCTACAAGGCGGCAACAAATGAAAAAGGGCAAGTTTTAATTAAGTCGCCCATGGGATCTGATGCGGAGGGCGTGTCTCCCGATATCTTGAATAAACGTATCGAAGAAAGAGAAACAGATGCCGCAAAAACTTTTAACACGCTCAAAAACATAGCGGGCCCCGGTGGGCCTGGCAACACCGGTTACCCGCAAATCAACAGCGTTGTTGAGAACCAAATAGACCTGTTAAAAAAGAATCGGGATATGACCAAAAAAGTAACGGCCATCCTGACAAAAGGAGATCTTTGGTCGCAGTTACAAGCCTCCTTGGATGAGGGTATAGGCTTTAACCTTCAAGGACTAACTGGACAAATACGTTTGCCGGTAGCAACCTTCAAAAAAGCAGGTTTTAACGATACCAGCTTGGGTTTTTTACAGACCTTGGCAAATAACTACGCAAAAATTGCCGCATACCAGCAAAAGATGGCCGGAGTAAACCCTAACGCTGCATCAAACATAGAGCTGAATATGTATAAGGCTCTTACCCCGACGACAGACACCGTGGGGAACGCGGCGCTAAAGGGTTTGACCCATTTCAAAATTGATTTGGACGCCATGCACGACCAGTACAATTTTGTGAACGACGTTTACCAAGGGCGAAACCCAGATGTAGTGGTGGCCAAAGGGGTGCCGGATAGGTATGCTTCCATATTGGCAAGCCCTCAGTATGCTAGTGTGTACACACCTCATGAGCAACGGCACCAAGAACTTAATGACGCCTACCAGCAACATCTAGAGCGTGCTCAAAGTAGGAAAACCAAAAAACCATAAGGGGATAGCCAATGTCTGAATTTGACGGCCTATTTGATGATGCGCCTAAAAAAGCACCCGCCAAAGCTAAACACGCGTCTGAGCCAGAATCCGCTTCGCCGTCCGTTTCAGAAAATACGGTGGAAGAAGAGAGCCCTGAATCAAAAAGCGCAAGAATACGCACCTCGCGTCAAGTGAGCAAACCCTTTAGCGATCTATTTATCGACGACGACGGTTCCCCTGAAAAAACTAGCATAGACCCAAAACTGCTACTCACTACTGGCGCGGGCGTGCTCGGCGGGGGCCTTTATGGCGCCTTGAAAAAACCAGCTCCAAGCGAAAATAGCCTTGCTGCCAGGTTGATAGAGCGGTACTACAACTTGCCTTCTGGTGCTTTGACTACCTTTGAAAGCCACCTACCGACTCCCGCAAACGAAGCCTCATTGGCGGCGGCGCGCGCTATCGCCCCACGCCCTGGTCCGGTAACTCCGGCTCAAGTTTCATCCCCGCTTGATACTGTTGCATACCCCGAGGGGCTGTCACCCGAACAAACAGCACGGATAGTACAGGGTGGAAATAGCGATACTCGTGCGACGACAGGCCGAGCGCGCCAGACAGGCTATAACATACAAACTGCTCAGGAAGCCGCGATACGGGACCTTATGGGAAGTGGCATGACGGGGCTAGACGAACGCGCTTACTTGGCGAACATGCCGGGCTTGACAGCCACTCCCACCGGTGTGGTAACGATGCGTTCCCCCGCTGTGCCTACCGCAGGCCCTCGGGCTCAAGGACCCGACGTGTGGAGACGGCCGCGAGCTATTGGCCCAGCGCCTTGGAGCACCTTTGGCCAGGTAACCCCCTTGGATCGTATGGACGCCGCCGCTACCGCCGCAAATGCGCCTGTTGGTAACGCAGGGGATATTCGCCCTGGTGCTGAACGGCCAACCCCTATTCCCGCCGCTCCCATCCCCACCCAACAAAACCAACCAACGGATGAACAAGTGGCTGCTAGGATTCGTGCCGCTTCAGCGCGGGGACATGCACTCCAGCGCGGCTCAAACGCTGTTGTTCGGGGACTTTTTGGAGCCCCATTAGCCGCGCAGGCCTACAACATGGCCACACAAGAAGAGCCTACCGATTGGTCTCAATGGTTAAGTTTAGCCGGGGGTGCCCTTGGCGCTCTTGGACCGTTGACTTCAAAAGTTCCTGGGATTGCAAGCCGAGTACCCATAGTCGGGCCATTGGCTGCTCTGGCGCAAGTACCCTACGCTGTTAAACACCGCGATGAAATAGCTCGGGGTATGACGTGGGCTGATGTTATAAACCCTGCCATGCTTACTGGGTCCGAAATGTCAGAACAACTGCCTCTTTTTCATGTTGATGGCAAGTAGAGATTGTCTCCTCGGTCAGTATGACCTTAAACCCCCAGCGATGGGGGTTTTTTTTTAATTGAGACAAACGATTACGGTTATGACGATGCCCCAAAAGAGCATCTTGAACCAAAACATTACATCCCACCCCGCTTCTCGGCCAGGGCGCGCGCCACCTCAAAGTTGAGGGACTTGACAAACTTGATGCACTCGGCGCGCTCCTTGCGGGCGTACAGCAGCGCGACCTTCTCCTCAACCTTCTGGCCAAACTCAATGATGTCCAGGTTGTCGGCGTACAGGCCCTTGGGGTCGACGGGCTCGCTTGGGTCTTGGCTCTTGCAGTCCATGAGTACCATCTTGATGTCGTGTTCAGAAAGCATGCTTTTCTCCGGTTGATGTAACTTAGGGTTTGATTATAATGCGGGCATGACGCTCGCTGAATACTTCAAATCTGACGTGCGGGGTGCCAAGGCCGAGATGGCCGAGTACCTCAAGATCACGCCCACGTGGATGGCCCTGCTCATCGCCGGTACCCGCCAGCCTTCGCCGGTGCTTGCCCTTGCGATTGAGGAGGCGACGCAGGGTCTGGTGACCCGGCAGGAGCTTCGGCCAGATATCTTTCGCTGACCGCCTTGCGCCACGCGGCCAGCAGCATCTTGTTGTCCTCCCGCAGGCGCACGTTCTCGTCGTTGACCTCCGTGGCGAACCTGGCCAGGTTCTCGTGCTTCCAGGCATAAAAGTCAGCCATTCTTCTTTCTCCGTTTCTTCATTGAGTCCAGCAGGATGTCCTGCACCTTGCGCTTGGTCGTGAGGCGTTCCAGCACCAGCTCGTCCACGGTATCGCGGGCGATGATCCGGTGGATGAACACCGGCCGGTCGTGGCCAGCCTGCATCTGCCGGGTGGGTCCGATCCGCTCGATGATCTGCAGGTGCTCCTCGAGGTTCCAATTCGGTGAGAAGAACACCAAGATGTTGCCGCCGTCCTGCAGGTTTAGGCCGTGGCCTGCGCTTGCCGGGTGGGCGAACAGCACCGGTATCTTGCCCTCGTTCCAGTCCCTGATGGTGCCGGGGTTCTTGTCCAGGTGCCTGCCCTGCGGGAAGGCCTTCAGCAGGCGCTCCAGGTCGCTTTTGAAGTTGTAGGCCACCAGGACCGGCATGCCCGCCGCCTCCTCGATGATGGACTCCAGCGCCTCCAGCTTGACCTTGTGCGTCTCCGTCCAGCGGGTGCGGGTGTCATCGGTGTAGGCCGCGCCTGCGGCGAGCTGCAGGCACTTGATGGTCTTGGCCGCCGCGTTGAAGGCCTCCACCTCAATGCCCTCCAGCTCGGTGTACATCTCGTCCTCCATGTCGCGGTAGTGCTTGCGCGCCTTGGGCGGCAGGGTAACCAGCACGTTGTTGACGATGGGCTCGCGCAGGTCGAACCAGTCCTTGGCCTCAATGGTCAGGCACACGTCCCGCAGCTTGTCCTGGATCTCGGTCTGGGCGGACGGCATGGGCAGCACGCTGAAGCCGTCGTAGCCCTTGCGGAACCAGCGCTGCTCGAAGGCCGTGTACGTGCGCCCCAGCCGGGTGCCCGCGTCGATGAACCACGACTGCCCCCACAGGTCCTTCAGCCCGTTGCTGGCCGGTGTGCCGGTCAGCTCTATCAGCCGCTTGATGCGGGTGTGGGCGATGCTGCCCAGCGCCTGCGCGCGCTTGGTGCCCTGCCGCAGGCGGAAGTTCTTGACCTTGGTGGACTCGTCCAGCACCACGGTCTGGTATGGCCACCTGTCGCCCCAGTAGGCCACCAGCCAGACGAGCTGCTCGTAGTTGGTGACGTACAGGTACGCGGGCGCCCTGACGGCGGCGATGCGCTCCTTCTCGGTGCCCGTGATGACGGACACGTTCATGCCGCGCAGGTGGTTCCACTTGAGCACCTCGTTGGGCCAGGTGTCGTTGGCCACGCGCAGGGGCGCCACGACCAGCACAGGGCCGTCTTCGACCATCTGGAGCGTGTCCAAGGCCGTCAGGGTGGCCACGGTCTTGCCCGTGCCCATACCGGCCCAGATCGCGCACCGGGGCGTGTCCAGGATGTGGTCAATGATCATGCCCTGATAAGGGCGGGGTGTGAACTCAGACCTCATACCAACCCCTCGTGCGTGCAGTCGGTGTCGGCGGCCATGATCCGCAGGATAGGGCCAGCATCATAGGTTGTCTTGTTCGACTTCGGGTAGGCGGTTTGTACCGGGTACGCCAGTTGCTTGAGCATGCGTTTCTTCTCGTAGTTGTTGGTGCCGTTTATGTAAAAGTACCGGTGCTTTTCCATGGGCGGTGCGGTTTTGATGTTGTTCTCTTTGGCCCACTGCTTTGGGTTTGTGATGCCTTGATCACGCAGGGTCATTGGGTGGATGCGTTTTCCGTCAACGATGTACGCATGATCGTGCGACTTCGTGCTACCGGTGTACAGCCAGTTGGTGGCCTGATAAATTATTCCTGAATGGCCCCATTCGGTATCCGCGTAAGACACCACCGCATTGGGTTTTGGCAGCATGGCCAAGGACCTACCGACCAGAAAACTGGCCGCGTTCTTGGCGTCCGTCTGCACCACCAGCCGGGCCAGTTCATAGAGCTTGAATTCTCGATTGATGAAGGCGTATTTTTGTATCGGTGGTGAGGGCTGGCCGTACACCACCACGCCCTCTATCATGTCGTCAATAACCAGCGCAAAGGCCGCCCAGAATATGGATGCGCGTTTACTGTAGTGCTTGGCCGTGACAAACGCCTCAGCCTGTTTCTTTGTGATGGGCTGCACGGACCAGTCCTTCATGGCAGCAGCGCGTCAACGCCCTCATAGCTGTCCAGCACCACCACGCGCTGGCCCATGGCCCGCATGCGCTCATGCTCGCGATGCTGCTGCCGCTCGTGCGGCGTGTGGGGGAACAGCGCGGCCAGACCCGGTGCCTTGAGCTCTACCCAGACGGTGTGGTTGTGGATGCCCTTGAGCATCACCAGGCGGTCGGGCGCGCCGTTGCGGCCAATCCACTTGACCTTGCGGACCTCGCCGCCCTTGTCGCGTACCTTCTTCACCAGGTACTCCTCAATGTCTGACTCTCTCATGTCAACCTTTTCAATTTATATATGTTTCCAAACTCGTCTCGCTCTAATTGCCCAAATGTGCGGTAGCCCGACCCCAAACTTATTTGCAAGTTCTGCCCCCGGCAAATTAGAAGCGCGTATGTCTCTTACATCGGCGTCGGTTAGCCGAGCGCCGCCATGCCGCTCGCCTTTACATACCCGCCCATTGTTCTGTCTGTCGTTTTCGTTTTCTTCTTTTGTTCCGTAACGCAGATTGCAAATGGAGTTATTCATTTTGTTGTCATCGGCGTGTAGGACTTCCAGACCTTTTGGTTTGGGGCCCTTGAAGGCGAAGAGGACTAGGTCGTGAACAAACCACTGCTCTCGGCGGTTTTTTTCCGCCAAAGTAACGCATAAATACCGCCCACCTTTTGGTAGCGGAACCAAAAATCGGCCTTTTCTTGTTGCAAAAATTCCGGGCTTTTTGGTGCCTACCCGCATGTCTTTAGACCGTACGCGGCCTTGATCGCTTACTTCGTACCTATCTTCCCAACCGGGAATGCCTTTCCATATTTCCATGTCAGTCTCCTTAGTAGGGCTACATTGTACTACAAGATTATCCCTTGCGATAACGATAGCCCTCAAAGCCCGCTGCGGCCAAAGGAATATCCGGTGCCCATATTGGATTAGCAGCCAATAATTTTGATAAATGTTCAGCGTTGTACTGCGGCTCGTCGGGAGCTTCCGTCACAAGTTCATCATGTACACTTAAAACGATCCGATAACCCGCCGCCTCAATCAGGGGCATGTTGGCCGCCATGATGTCGCGCGCCACGGCCTGGCACAGGTTCTCAAACAGCTTGCCACCGTGCGTGTGTATGCGCGTCCACTTCCGGGTGTACTGGTCGATGCCCATGTACGTGATCTTGTCGCCGTCCTCAATCTTGGGCGACGGGTAACACAGCGCGCGGCCAGACGGCAGGCCCAGCAGCAGCCAGTTCTTGCTGGCGCGCACGTTCAGGCCCAGCTCGTTGAAGGTATTGCCCCGGTTGGCCAGCGCCTTGAACACCAGATCCTTGAGCGCCGCCCAGTACCCGGAGATGTTGGGGTGTGCGTCGCGCCACATGCGCTTGAGCACATCACAGGCCACAAAGGCGTCCTCGGACAGCCCGTACCGTGGGCGCTTGTCCTTCTTGGTCCAGCCCAAAAACTTGTCGGCCTTGGCCACCACGTCGTCTGGGGCGTCCAGCAGGACCTTCTCGGCCAGGTCGTCTAGGTCGATGCCGTAGGCTCCGGCGAAGGTCGCAAACGCGCCCACGCCGCCCTCGTAGCCCAGCGCCAGCTCTTGGACCTTGCCCACCTGCCGCTGGTCGCCGGTGACCTTGTCTGGTGCCACGCCGAAGGACTTGCTATATGCCAGCTTGTACAGGTCAGGGCCCTCCCCGGCGTCGAAGTCGCGGAAGGCCTTGAGCTTCCATTCCTCGTTGGCCAGCCAGCTCTGCACACGGCCCTCAATGTTGGACAGGTCGGCCACCACCAGCTTGCTGCCGGGGGGTGCCACGATGCAACTGCGGATCGCCGAGCTCACCAGCTCCATGACGTTGTCGGTGGTCAGGTGGGCGCACCCGGCGCGCAGCGCCTCAATCCCCGCGTCGATGGCCTTCTGCTTGAGCGTCGGCCTGGGCAGGTTCTGGGGCTGGAACAGGCGCCCGGCCCAGCGCCCCGTGCGCAGGGCCCCACAGAACTGCAGCAGCCCGCGCAGGCGGCTGTCCGCGCTGGTGCCGCGCATCAGCACCCGGTACTTGGCCGTGCTGGTGGAGCTGGCCTGCAGGCGGATCAGCAGCAGCTCGCGCAGCGCGGGGTTCAGGTCCGGCAGGGCCAGCGTCTTCTCGATGGTGGCCATCTGCAGGTCGGGCAGGTCCACGCCGAAGGCCTCGAACACGTGCAGGCGGAATATCTCGTTCAGGGTGGTGCTGGCCACGCCGCCCTCGGTAAGCTCCACCGTGCGGCCAGCCAGCTCGCGCTTGGCGCGGTCGATGGCCTCAATGGCCGAGTACACCAGTGCAAGGTCGATGGCCACGCCCCGGTCATTGATGCGCTGGTCGAGCTGCCACAGCTCGCGCTCGGCGGGCGTGAAGTTGACCATGGGCATGCGCTTCTTGACCTCGCGCATGGCCTCAATGTCGCTGGCGGCGTAGGCCTTGAAGCGCTTCCACTCCTCGGGGTGCGTCTCGCGGGTGGCGCGGTCCAGCTTGCGGTTCTTGCCCAGCGGCTTGGTGAAGAGCTGGATCAGCCGCTTGCCGTCCTTGTCCTTGGCCTTGTCGGATGGCAGGCCGAGCACCTCGCAGAGCATGCCGAGGCTACCGGGCAGGCTGTGCGCCATTGCCTGGACCATGGTGTCGTGTATGCGCTCGGTGGGGATGTCGATGCCCCAGGCGTGCCGGATCACCGTGCGGTCAAAGTGGGAGTTGTGGATCACCACCTCGACGTAGGGGTCGTTGAAACCCGCTCCGACGTGCCAAGGCAGCACGTGGGGCATGGTCAGGTCTGTCACCTGCACCGGCTCGTCATCCCATGCCCATGCCGCAAGCAGGATCTCTGCATTCGCAGCATAGGCATGGGTGCCGTGCGTGATGGGCGTCGTGGAGAATGTCTCCAGGTCAAAGTAAAGCGTTCGCATGTGTGTATGTGTTGCGATGTCAGTTTACATCACGTACTCTTCTTCAACCTCCGCCAAGGCAAAGAGCGCCTCGCTGATCTGGAACAGGCCAAAACCCGTCATCTCGCCCTGGATCAGGCGGCCAATCAGGTCGGGGTTCTTCTTGGCGTAGCCCTCTCCGAAGACGGCGTCTACGGCCTCAACGGCCATCTGAATGTGTTCTTTCATCGCGCTCATGTGTGTATCTTTCGTTGTTGGTGGGGGTACTCGCTGCGTCTGCTTCAGGTTAACCGAGCAATCTTTGCAAGGACTGGGCGTACTGGCTCACAGCATCCGCTTTCCCCCCGAATATCAGACCAGGTCTTCGGCCGTCAGGTCGTCGAAGTCGTCAGCGTCAGCCACGCCGCCGCCGGTGAAGCTCTCGCCGTCCTTGTAGAACTGCACGCCCATCAGCGTCGCGTTCACACGCTTGCCGTAGTTGTTGTCCTGCGCCCACAGCTCCAGGCTGGCGTTGACGTAGCACCCGGCGTAGGGCTTGCCGTCCTGCTCGGTGAGCGGGCTCTTGTTGACGTCGATCACCAGGGGGCGCATGGGGTTGCGCGAGCTGATGTACAGGTTGCCCTCGAAGCCATCGTAGTTGGACTTGAGGTCGCCGCTGTGCAGGCAGACCTTGTCGGCGGCACGCATGGCCTTGAGGTTGGCGTCGGCCTTGGCGCCCCACTTCTCCTTGGCCACCGCGTCGATGGCGGCGTTGATGGCCGCGACCTGGGGGTCCTTGGGGTTGATCAGGAAGGCCGCGCTGAAGGCGGGCTTGCCCTCGCCGTTGACGGTGGTTGCCTCGAACAGTTGGGGGAACGAGAGGCGGACGTTGTTGAGTTTGATTTTCATAGGGTACTCCGGGGGTTAAGAACTTGTCACGTCGTCAAAGTCAGACGCCGCTGCTGATGTGACCAGCGCAGGGCGTTTGTCGGACTCGGGCGCCACCGATGGCTGGCCCTCGCTCTGGGTGATCAGGGTCTGGATCTTGGTCCACTGGCGCGGTCCAATCTCCTCGGCCTTGGCCAGCTTCTCAATGGTGGTAGGGCTGGCCAGCTTGTAGTCATACATCTGGTCGTGCTTGATCCGCATGGACTTGAGCGTCGCCTCGGCCTCGTCGGGGTTGGCCCACTGCCGGTTGCCCTTCTTGCCCTGCACCAGCTTGTAGCCCGGCACCGGCTCACCGGCCAGCAGGCGCCGCTCAACCTCCGCGCGCACGGCCTTGACCCAGCCCTCGATGAGGTTGGCGTTGGCCATGACACGCGCCAGGTCGTCCTCGTGCGCCGTCTCCGGAACCACGGTGTCAAAGTCGTCCATTACGTTGGCGCGCAGCGCCGGGCAGATCGCCTTGGCGCGGCACCACTGACAGCCCTTCTCGGACGGCACGTAGACATCCACCTGCTGGCGGGTGAGCTCTGCGGAGAACGCCACCTCGGCTATGAACATCTGCAGCTCGTCCATGTCGAAGGTGAACTCCGGCTTGGCCAGCAGGCGTGGCTGGCTGATGACGACACGCACGCGCTGGAAGTCGTAGGCGACCTTCAGCTCGTCCCACGCGGCCGCCGCGTAGATCATGAGCTGGGGGTTCTGCTCAGCCTCGACATCCCTGAAGCCGAACTTCGCGTCAACGATAATCAGCTCGGTGGGCGTCACGATCACAGCGTCTGCCGTGCCGCGGGCACCCTCCTCGCCGGTCAACCAGCCGATGGGTAGGCGCTGCTCAACATACAGCTCGCCACCGGTGGAGGCCACGATCTCGCGGACATGGTCCACGTAGAACTGCACGTCCTTGGCCTGGCTGTTGTTCAGGACCAGCCCTGTCTCCTTTTCGGTGAATCCGATCCAATCTTTCGCGTCACCGCCAGTTTCTAAACACGTGGCTGCGAAGGCGTGCATCATCGTGCCTTCATTGGCGTTGTCGGAGCCGACATCCTTGATGCCCTCGGACAGGGTGACGCTGCCGGGGCAGGTCATCCAGCGCGCAGCCGAGCTGGGCGACAGCTTGGCGTGTCCGCTCATTCCTTGGGCTCCACGTCGGTGGCCACATCGGCCCTGTTGGCGGTGTTCATGCTCTCCAGGTAGGCGATCAGGTGCTGGCCCAGCGCCTTGGCCGCGCTGTTGCCCTCCTCCTCACTCACGTCCCACTTGATGTTCACCATGCTGGGGTTGTCCGGCTGGTCTACGATCGTCAAGATTACGGTGCTCATGCTGTAAGCTCCTTCAAGAAGGCCGCGTAGTCCTCAGGCTTGAGCTGGGGACCCTTGGCCGCGCCGAACTTGGCCAACGCGTTGATGGTCTTGGCGCGGTCCACCTTGAACGTGTCGGTGATGGCCTTGGCCACCTGGGCGTAGTCAATCGTTAGCGTGGCAGGGTTTGTCGAACTCTCCGGCAAGGTAGGCGCCGTAGAAGACGCCGTAGGCAAGGTCGTCGATGATTTCTCGCTGCGTTCTGGCTTTGGGGGCGCCACCTCGGCCTTCGCCAGTGCGGGGATGTCTGCGGGAAGGAATTCACCTGCCCACGGTTGAGGATCTTCTGCCACTCGAATGAGGGTGGTGGGTTTAAGGGAGGCGGTGAGGGCCCTGACCGCGTCGGTCAGCCCTTGGATTTTGTCTTCAAGACTCATGTGTGTATCTCCGGTTGAACAACAACAAAATCGTTGTTGCGGGCGGATGATACACGGCTTTTTGGGCTTTTGCTGTAACTTTATAAAAAATTTTTGTTGTGGAATACAAAAAGCTGTTGTATGATTTGCTCCGGCAGCGATCTTGCTGCCGTAAACCAAAGGTACACACATGAACTGGAACCCCTTCAAACGCATCGCGGCTTTAGAGTCCCGCATTGCAGGCCTATACCTTACTCTTGACCGAACCATTGAGAGTATCGACGACCTGACCTTCAAGCTCGAAGCGCAGGGCAAGTGGGTGATCTCGCTGCAGAACCAAATAATTTATCGTGATGATAAAACGCGGCCGGGTACGCCCATCAAGCAGGACACGAAGGCCGAAAAGAAGCGTGCGTACGCCCGCGCCTACTACGCCAAGAAACGTGCCGCCAAGGCCGCTGAGGGAGCCGCAAAATGATCAAGTACCTGAAGAAACTGCTGTCCGGCCCAACCGACTTGGAAGCTGCCGCTGCCGAGCTTTCGGATGCCTACCTTGAGCTGCTGGCTGCGCAGACTGGAGTTGACTACGCCAAGAGCATGGTTGACTACAACGAAGCCCGCATCGCCCGCCTTGAGTCCTACCTTGCGCAGTACGGGGATCGCAAATGAACGCACTCAAAGACTTCTTCGCGCTGGTGGGCGCTGTGGCCACCACCATGTTCATCCTCGGCTACGCGTACGCATCGGTGCCGTTGCCCAAGACCTGCACACCTACATTGATTGATCGGATTTTGAAATGAAAGTAAAAGAACTCATTGAGAAGCTGCAAACCTTTGACCCCGAAATGATGGTGGTTCGCCCAGGCTACGAAGGTGGCTTAAAAGAGATCAGCTACGCGGAAGTTGTACCTGTTGCTCTCAACTATAACGCGGAATGGTACTACGGCGAACATGAGGAAATGGATGACTACACATCGTATGACGATTACCAAAAAGCTGATGTGGTGGTGCTGTCATGAAACTCTATAACGTACCGCGTAATACCAAAATCAAGCTGAGTGATGGGGTCGTTCTTTTATTTCACCACATTGATGGGATGTACAGTGTGTGTACAGACGACAACGGCGACATCTTCCATATCAGCGCCAGTGAAGAAGTCGAAATAGTAGGAGACAAAGATGAAAGTAAATAAGCCACAAACGAAAAATGTAACATTAGCTTTACATAAAGCCCCTGATGCGCCATTAACAGTACCACCGCCCAAGATGAGCCTATGGGAGCGCCCCGTGTACGTACCGGAACAGGGCTATGTGCGGCGTGGTGCCGATGACTTCCTGCGTGTGCAGAGCAGGGGGTTGTGATGAAAGCTGACCACGTTATTGATTACGGGCAGCACGGGCTGGTAATAGATTCTGGGTACAGATTCTCTGTGCCGCCCAAACCCGTTGGCTACTGGGTACTGTACGCAGAAGTGAAGACGCAAACAAAATTTGCCATGTACCACAAGCCTACTGATTACCAAATCTATAACACTGAGCAACTGTTGGGTTGGAAGTGGGAGGACGCATGACTTGGCCCTTCCCCCCATACCCAAGGCCGATGCCAATCAAAGCACCGCCGCTTAAACCTAACCCTGATAACTATGAGGACGCACCGTGGTAACTAAAGAAGAAGCATTGAAGCTGGCGCTTGAGGCGTTGGAAGACAAACACTATCAAGAAGCGCACTATCTAATTGTGCAAGCCCTAGCACAGCCAGCGCAGGAGCCTATGCAGGGGACGCCCTTTGGCGGCATGAACAGGGATGATTGGAAAGACGTTGTATCTGCCATCTCCAAGGTGCGTGATTCACGAGGTATTTATTTAGCCTGTAGACCCGCTGACGTATTCCAAGACTGGTTCTTACTATACGGTACAGGCAAACTCAAGGGGAAGAATTTTGACTAAAGACAAAACACTTGAAGCAATCATTGCGGGAGCCAAGGCAAACGGGTCTTGGGATAAAAAATACCCCGACGATGACAAGAAAGCACAGCCAGCGCAGGAGCCTCACTCATATTGCTACGTGCAAAAGGGTACGAGCGTTGACATCCTGACCTTTGACGATACGCCAGAGGATGCGGTTGAGGGCACGTTATACCCCCTCTACACCACCCCACCCCAGCTCCCGTGGGTAGGGCTGACGGATGAGGACGTGATGGCGATTGCTTTTAATTTTGATGCGTCCTCGCTGTCGCTTATTGCCAAAGCCATTGAAGCCAAACTCAAGGAGAAAAATTTTGACTGACTATGGATGGGCTATTGTGGAAAACATCGCGCTACTTGCTGCAATGTGTTTCCTTATTTGGTTTACTGGCTCGGGTTGGTGGGTATTAATGTTATTTTGGGCTAACTACAGAAAGAACACATGAACGAACGAGACATTGAACTTGCAGCAGAAGCTGAAGCGTATGCTGACTACAACTTCAAAGGTGAGCCTTATTGGAGAGAAGCATATGAGTCAAGACTTATTGATCTCATCCGTGCCGATGAGCGCAAGCAGCTTGAAGCCGAACTACTGAAGTTGAAGGATGGCATCGCCGCCAGCAGCGACTACATCCAAGGCCGATGGGATTTGATCGGCGAGTTCCAAGACGCAATCCGAGCAAGGGGGAACACATGACCGACCAGTACCCTGTACCAAACCCTAAGCCCTGTCCGTTCTGCGGAGACAGCAATGTGATTGTTTGCCGAGGTGAAACCTACCGATGGAGGGTAGCCGTCTGTGAATCCTGCGGGGCGCAAGCGCCTGATGTGCGATATTCAATTGGTGAGGGACAAACGCAAGAACAGGCGTTAGCATCCGCCAACCAACGCGCCATTGAGGCGTGGAACGAACGAGCAAGGGGAACCAGTGTATAGCTATAACAAACAAGTGCGGCAGGTACTACGGGATACCCCCGATGGACTAACGGTAGCGCAGGTAGCATCCCTGATTAACGCGCCATATAAAACCATCAATAGACTGCTACGCACCATGCCAGATGCCTACATAGACCGATGGCAGAAGATCAATGCAAAAAATAACTACGCTGCCGTATGGTGCGTAGTAGTGCCCCCAGAGAACTGTCCAAAACCCAACCAGAAAGAAACCTATGACCACGACATTGCTTAACGACCTGCAGCGCGCCCGCTTACGCGACCTCAGCAAGGTGCGCGACGACAAGAACTATCCCCTCATGCCCAACGCGGCCTTGGAGAAGTACATCCATGAGCTGAAGGACCAGTACCCCGAGGCCTTCCACAGCACGCGCCAGACCATGGTCGAGCGCGTCTTTGTGGACGAGCCCACCACGGTAACGCCCCACTTCCGCTTCGTGCGATCGCTCAATGCGTCGCCCTACCGCATCGTGCCGGAGATAGCATGAACGCCCTGCAATACCTGAACAGCTTGAGGCCAGCGATCCCCATGTCCGTAGAGAAGCCCTGCATAGAAATGAGCAACGGAGAGCTTCGACGGCACATGAAGCAAGGAGCCATCCTCATCAACGGTGAATCCATCACGCCAGAAGAGGAAATTGACTTCCCCGTGTTTTCGCTGGTGTTTTTCCCCAAATCCCAAAATCGAAGGACAACATTGGTATGAGCTATCTGGCCCCCCTCAACCAACTCACCGGCATCGAGCTGGCCGTCTACGCGGCCGGTAGCCAGGCCAAGCTGGCCGACCTGCTGGGCTGCAGCCAGCAGAACGTCAGCGCGTGGCTGCGCCGGGGCTATGCCCCGGCCGAGCGCGTGGTGGAGATTGAGCAGGCGACGGGTGTGGACCGCAAGCTCTTGGTCAACCCCAGGCTGCGCGACCTGCTGACCCCGCCCGAGGCCTTCTGATAGACTCCGCGTCCGAACCCGGCTAGGGGTGGGGTAGCTCCCCACGCCGAAAGCGCTTTATCCACGCCCGCCGTCGTTCCTTTCATTCGGATAGCACCTGGATATGAAATGTCACAACCAAATCCCGGCCTCCCACCCATCGGCGAGGTCTTCAACGGCGGCAACATCCCCGCCGAGCTGAGGGCACTGCGCCGTTGGGCCGTGTGGAAGGCTATCTGGAACGAGGGCCGCCAGAAGTACGACAAGATCCCCTACAGCCCCCAACACTACGGCCTGAGCACCAAGAAGGTCTCCGAGTGGGGCGACTTCGAGACCGCGTCCAAAACACTGTCCCTCAACCCCACGCGCTACTCCGGCCTCGGCCTGGTGCTCACCGGCATGACCAACGTGGTGGGCATCGACCTCGACGAGTGCCGCAGGGACGGCCAGATCGCCCCGTGGGCGCGCGAGATCGTCGACGCCATGGGCAGCTACACCGAGGTCAGCCCGAGCGGCACTGGCCTGCGCATACTGGCCACCGGGCAGTTCCACACCGACTGGAACAACCACGACATCGGCATCGAGATGTACAGCGGCCACACGCCGCGTTTCCTCACCATCACCGGCGACACCAAGCTGGCCCGGCCTATGGTCCCCGCCAGGCCCGAGGTGCTGCAGGGCCTGTTCGACCGCATGCGCAAGTCCACCATCAGCTCGGCCAACGTCATCCCCATCGAGATGCCCGAGCTGGTCAACGAGCTGGCGCTGCCCGACGTGGCCGACATGCCCATCCCCGAGGCCACGCGCGACCTGCTGCTACACGGGCCCAGCGCCGACGTACAGGACCGCTCCGGCGCCCTGCACGCGGCCGGTGTCCAGCTCTACAGCGCGGGCTACGACGACGCCACGGTCCTGTCCATCCTGGCGGCCAGCCAGCCGGTCATGGACATCGCGCTGGCCCACCGGCGCCAAGACCCAGACCGCGCGCTGGCCTACCTGTGGCTGGAGCACTGCCAGAAGGCCAAGCCAAAGGCCACCACACCCAGCGACATCCTGAGCGAGTTCGACGACGTCTCAGCAGACCCGGAGGTGATCGCCAGCGCAAAAAAGGCCGCAGCCGCAGCCGTCATACACGAGAACCGATTCAACATCGAGACGACTGCGGAGTTCATCGTCAGGCGCAAGGCGACCTGGCTGATCAAGGGGGTGCTTCCCCGAGCCAACTTTGGCGTGTTCTACGGTGCCTCCGGAAGCGGCAAGAGCTTCTTCGTCTTTGACCTGGCCGCTGCCATCGCGCGCGGCGTTGACTGGCGTGGCAAGAAGACCACCAAGGCCCGCGTGCTCTGGATCGCGGCCGAGGGCCAGGAGGACATGCGCAAGCGCGTGCATGGCTACTGCATGGCCCAAGGCATTGAGCCCAGCGAGCTGGAGATGTCCTTCATCAGCGACGCGCCTGACCTGCGCAACCTGGTGGACGTCAAGGCCCTGATCAAGCAGATCAAAAAGGTCGGCGAGTTCGACCTGATCGTCATCGACACGCTGGCCCAGGTCATGCCCGGCGGCAACGAGAACAGCGGCGAGGACATGGGCATGGTGATGGGCCACTGCAAGGAGATCACGCGCGCGACGGGCGCTATGGTCGCCCCTGTCCACCATAGCGGCAAGGACGAGAGTCGCGGCGCGCGTGGCTGGTCGGGGCTCAGGGCGGCCTGTGACTTTGAGTTCGAGGTGATCCGTGCTGACGAGGACCGCGTGGCCACCGTGACCAAGATGAAGGGCGGCGAGGATGGCGCTGAGTACGGCTTTCGCCTGCAGACCGTGGTGGTCGGCCAGGACGAGGACGGCGATGCCGAGACCACCTGCGTGGTGACGTACACGGACAGCAGCCGGGCATCTGTGGCGGCGTCGCAGGGTCCAAAGGGCGACGTTACCAAGCTGGTTCTGGATACCTTCCATGGGTTTACCGGAGACGGGCCGGTAACGGTTAACCAGTTGATTTCCGGGGTCGTTAGCGTGATGACTATGGGTGATCCAGACAAGCGTGATACCCGTTCCCAGACCGCCAGACGCAGCCTGAAAACGCTTGTTGAGCGGGGTTTTCTGGCCCAGAATGCCCAGGGCCACGTGACATTGCCCGATGGCAATAAGGCGTAATTAAACGCAAACTTGCAAAGAAATGCGCAGACAACAGTGCAACAGGTGCAACAACAGTGCAACAGTTGCATCCTGTTGCTTGTTGCAAATGCAACAGATGCAACACACCCCTTTAGGGGGTGTTGCTTGTTGCAAGGTCTGATGCGTTGCTTTTGCTGTTTGTATGCAAAAAACAACAAATAAAAAAAATATTTTTGAGACGGTGGAAATTACAACAAAACCCTTGTATACTTTCCCCATCGCAGCGAACACTGCGGTACCTCTTAACACACACAAACGGAGTTTCAAATGAACGCAAACGACATCGCCCTGACCCAAGTCGATACCTTGGGATTTTTGCTGGCACAGATCAAAGAGCTGACCGACAAGGCAGACGCGATCAAGGACGCGATCAAGGACACCGCAGTCCAGACCGGTGGCGTCAAGAAGTTCGAGGGCAACCTGTTCACCGCGACCGTGGTGGAAGCTGACCGCAAGGTCACCGACTGGAAGGCCATCGCCGAGGTGTGCAACATCCCGATGGACGTGATCATCGAGCACACCAAGATCACCGCAGTCTTCTCCGTCAAGACCACCGCACGCTAAATCAACCTGAAAGGCCTACCATGTTCCGCTACGCATCCTCCTCCAAGCAGTCCGAGTTCCGTTCCGCTTACCCCCTGTCCAACAACCAGATCGCCTACCACGCGCCCAGCGTGATGGCCACCGAGGCTCACGAGTCGCGCGGCGACAAGTACGCCTTCATCCCGACCATCCAGGTGATCGACGGCCTGCGCTCCGAGGGCTTCGAGCCCTACGAGATCCGCCAGACCAAGGTCCGCGACGCTGGCAAGCGTGAGCACACCAAGCACATGGTGCGCATGCGTCACCACAGCCAGATCGACACCAAGGCCGAGGTGCCCGAGATCATCCTGCTCAACAGCCACGACGGCAGCAGCAGCTACCAGATCCTGTCGGGCGTATTTCGCTTCGTGTGCTCCAACGGCCTGATCGCTGGTGACATGTTCAACAACGTGCGCGTACGTCACAGCGGCAACGTCGTGGACGACGTCATCGAGGGCGCTACCCGCGTGCTGGAGGACGCCAAGCAGATCGGCTACCGCATCGACGAGTACAAGGGCGTCATGCTCAACGCGGACGAGCGGGTCGCCTTCGCCCAGGCCGCGCTGCAGTTGCGCTGGGGTGACGACGCACCGGTGCAGGCAACGCGCCTGCTGCAGCCCAACCGCTGGGAGGACCGCAAGGACGACCTTTGGACCACGTTCAACCGCGTGCAGGAGAACATGCTCAAGGGCGGCGTGTCCGGGCGCTCTGCCACCGGCCGTCGCACCACGACGCGTGCCGTGGGCGGCGTCAACGAGAATGTCAAGCTGAACAAGGCCCTGTGGACCCTGGCCGACAGCATGGCGGCCCTGAAGCTGGACCAGGCCGCCGACGCCTTCGTCGCGCAGTACGAGCACTCATTCGCTTAACCAACCCGCCCCCTCGGGGGCTTTTTTAGGAGACGACCATGAACATCAGAACCATGACCCTGCAGGAGCGCGAGCGCATGGCCTACATCGAGAACCACCCGGACGCGGGGCTGCTGGGCGAGCTGGTGGACGCCGAGCACGAGCTGGATGAGGCCCACTGGCGCTTAGAAGAGCTGGGCGAGATAGGGAGAGGGTAAGCATGAGCACCGCAGCCAAAACCCCCGCCAAACGGGCCCAGAAGGCCGTTCCTGAGCCCGTGGCCGAGTACCGCATGCCCAAGGAGGTCGCGGACTGGATCAAGCGCGCAGAGGCCCGTATCACGTTCATGACGACCCAGATCGAGGACCTAAAGGACGCCAACGCAAAGTTGCGCAAGGCCAACAAGGTAATGGAGGCCAGGGTGCTCGGGCAAAGCCAGGAGTAAAAAATGGAAAAAGAACTGAGTCCCCTCGCCCGGCAACTGCTGGGCGCCAACAACCACGTGAAGTTTTACACCCAGCAGGAGTTTGACCAGGCGCTGGCCTTGGCCAAGGCCGAGATCATGGCCGTGGCCGTGCAGACCACCAAGCACGCCATCGCCATCGAGAACGAGGCCTGTGCGGAGATGGCCGACAACTGCACGGACATCGAGAAGCTGGGCGAGACGATCCGCAACCGATGGAAGCGGCCGACCGAGCACTAAGGGTAAACACCTACAAAAATAAATTCAAATTTTAAGTTACACAACAAAAGTGTTGTATACTAAAGGCTCTTCAACACACCCACACAGGAGAAACAAAATGCACAATCCCATCACCGATTCCAAAGTAATTGGCCGCGCACCGGACGGCTCACCCTTGCGCACATGGGCTGAAGGCTCGCGCACCTTCGTCGAAACCTACGGCTACTTCACCGCAACATCTGGCATCCGCTACGGCGTGGTGCTCGTTGTTGAGACCACCGCCTAACACACCCACACAGGAGACCACCATGGAACACACCACCATCACCGCACAAGCTGGCACCCGCGTCAGCGTGGACGCGTACGAGAACTGGGAGACAAAAGACGCCCCGGACAACGTCTGGCTGAGCATCGCTGTGCCCATGGCCAGCGCGAGCGTGGTGCTGACACCCGCCCAGGCCAAGGAGCTGGCCGCAGTCCTGACCGCCTTCGCGGAGGCGGCATGAGCCGCGAGGAGTACCTGGCCCGGCGCGAGTGGCTGATGGACACCTACGGCTTCACCAGCCAGGAGGCCTTCGAGGCCGCGTACTACGACAACGACCCAGAGATGTGGGTCGGTAGCGAGTGGGAGCAGACGTGAACATCGACCAAGTCCCCACCTGCGCGGTCTGCCGCAGGCCCGTGGACCGTTTCACCGTAACGTACGACCCCACTCGGGATGTGCGAGTGTTCCGAGCGGACTGCCACGGGGAGACGCAGGAGGTGGCGCTTACGCCCGTGTACATGCTGAACGCGGACCACATAGAGATGGGCCTGGCGTTCGAGAGGTCGGCTTTGCGCTAAACTCCGCTCCAACGCGCTGAGAGATGCGCTAAGGAGCGGATGATGGCAACAGGCAAGAAATTGGGACGCCCGCCGGGCGATACCCTTTACCCGAACAAAGAGCTGATCAAGGACGAGATCGTCGCGTGGCTGTCTGAGGGCAAGACGCTGCGCGATTACTGCAAGAGCCGTGAGGGCCTTCCGAGTTACCCATCCATCTTCCGTTGGCTCGATGAAGACAAGCAGTTCGCAATAAACTACGCGCGCGCCCGCGAAATCGGTTTTGAGATCCTGGCCGAGGAGGCCTTATACATCGCTGACAACCAGCACGTGGGCAAGAAGGTCGTTACAAACAGCGGCGCGACCGAGGACGAGGACACCATGACGGTGACCGAGGAGGACATGCTGGGACACCGCAAGCTGCAGATCGACACGCGCATGCGGCTGCTCAAGGCGTGGCACCCCAAGAAGTACGGTGACAAGACGATTCTGGCAGGCGACGACACCGCGCCGCTGGTGGTCGAGGCCAGCTTCGACATCTTCGGCGAGCTGCTGAAGAACATCGCGCTCACGCGCCAGGCGGGGGAATCATGAGTACGCCTTTCCCGCAAACGCCTTGGGGCGAATTCTGGGTGGCCCCAGTTGAAGACGACATGCCCGTGCCATCTGATGTGGAATTCGACATTGAAACAGGCCGCTACCGCCACATCATCGACCGTGAAGGCTACCAAGCCAAGGTGCAAGAATGGAAGCAGCGTGAGCTAACCGACATCAACAAATGGCTCGACGTCGTGCACGCGGGCATCATGGCCAGTGAGTAACGTAGCCGAGCTGCTGCAAGACCCGGCGGTACGCGACCAGTACGCCAAGCTGCCGGAGACCATGCGCATCGCCTTCGACTGGCGCGCGCGCTGGCTCATGAAGGCGCACAAGTTCCAGCTTGAGCCCATCACCCAAGACCCGTGGTCCATCTGGCTGATGCTTGGCGGCCGTGGGTCCGGCAAGACGCGCACGTCGGCCGAGACCATCGGCTGGTGGGCGTGGGAGAACCCCGGCACGCGTTGGCTGCTGGCCGCGCCCACCGGCTCGGACATCCGCGCGACCTGCATCGAGGGCGAGTCAGGCCTGCTGGCCGTCATCCCGCCGACGCTGGTGGCCAAGTACAACAGCTCCCTGCACGAGATCACGCTGACCAACGGCTCGCTGATCAAGGGCATCCCCGCGTCCGAGCCCGAGCGCTTTCGTGGCGGCCAGTGGCACGGCGCCTGGTGCGACGAGCTGGCCGCGTGGGACTACCTGCAGGAGGCGTGGGACATGATCCAGTTCGCGGTCCGTCTGGGGCAGCACACCCGGATCATCTGCTCCACCACGCCCAAGCCCAAGCCCGTGGTCATGGACCTGATTGAGCGCAACGGGGACGACGTCGTGGTGACCACGGCCAGCACTTACGTAAACATCAAGAACCTGGCCCCGTCGTTCCAGAAGCAGATCCTGCAGTACGAGGGCACCAAGCTCGGCCGCCAGGAAATCCACGCGGAGATCATCGACCCCGAGGAGTCGGGCATCGTCAAGCGCGACTGGTTCCGCCTGTGGCCCAACGGCCGGGCCTTCCCACGGTTCGAGTACATCGTGCAGAGCGTGGACTGCGCGGCCAGCGAGAAGACGCACAACGACCCGACGGCGCACATCACCTTCGGCGTGTTCAAGCCTGAGGACGGCGGCATGTGCGCGATGGTGATCGACTGCTGGCAGGACCACCTGCAGTACCCCGACCTGCGCCCGCGCATCCTGGACGAGTACGAGACAGTCTACGGCGAGGGCCGCGAGAAGAAGCGCGTGGACCTGCTGCTGATCGAGGACAAGAGCGCGGGCATCAGCCTGCTGCAGGATCTGCGCAGGGCGGGCGTGCCGGTGCAGGCCTACAACCCCGGCCGCGCCGACAAGATCCAGCGCCTGTCCATCGTGGCCAACATCATCAAGGCCGGGCGCGTCTGGATCCCCGAGAGCAGCAACCGCAAGGGCTTCGTGCGGGACTGGGCCGAGGGCATGGTCAGCCAGGTCTGCAGCTTCCCCGAGGGCACGGCGCACGACGACTTTGTTGACGCCATGAGCCAGGCTCTGCGATACTTGCGCGACGCTGGCTGGCTGACCATCGACTTCCCACGGGAGTGGGTGGACGAGGAGGACTACGCCGACGCCAACCCGCGCAAGAGGGAAAATCCCTACGCGGTATAAAATGCGTGCCAAACATCGGGAAACAGCATGACCCCAAAAGACTTAGCCCTCCAGCAAATGGCCCAGACTCGGGCCAAGGCCATGCTGACTCAAGACCTGCGCAAGCAGTACGAGACCGAGGCCGGACGCTACCCCGAGGGCGGGTTCATCACGTTCCCGCAGTGGATGGCGCAGCGCCAGAAGCCGCAGGGCTTAAAGGGCGGCGCCCAACCCAAAGGCCACCTGACCAGCACACCACTGGAACCCCATGCCGCCGTTGGCCAACGCTACGACGTAAACCAGGCGTATGGCCTCGCCCCAAAAAACGATGTGGACTTGGAACAGCACAAGGGCGCCAGCGTCATGGTCATGCCATGGGACAGTACCAGCCGCAACGTGCGGGTGCGCGGCATCTCCGGCCATGAGCTTCCCGAGCACGTCACCACGCACGGCGGCCAGGACTATGCCCGTGACCTTGAGCACATTCTGCAAGGCGTTGCAGGCGCATCGGGTGAGGAGATTGCCAAGCGCATCGCCACCCGCGAGGCCATCGCCCGCATGGAGAACGAGAAGCAAGGCGGCACCGGCCAGTTGTTGCACATGCCCATCACCATGGGCGAGCGTGGCGAAGACTTTGCCATGACGCCCACCGAGATCCTGCACCAGTTGGTGATGCGCGGCATGTTGCCGCCCGAGGAGCTGGCACGCATGAACGCGGAAATTCGCGCACACAAGATCGAGAAAAGCGGAAAACGAATCCAACCCTTTGGTGGGTTTGTTGGTTTGGAACACCCCGAGTTTGACCAGCAGATCGTTACCGGCCATGGTTTGGACACAACCGCAGGCGAGCTGCGCAAGGCCATCGTGAACCGCGTCGGCTACCTGAAGCACAACCAAAAGGCGCTGGACTTCAACATTGAAGACCTAGTCAACGCGGTCACCGACCCCGCGCTGCGCGGCGTGCCCAAGGGCTACATCGGCAACACGGTCATCGGCAGCGACCCCGACCACATGACGCTGACGCCGTCCAGCAACAAGGCGTACGACACCAACTTCTCCGGCCAGTACCTGGGCACGCTGGGTCACAGCTTCCCCGCTGAGATCCTGTTTGGCAACAAGATGGCCGAGCTGCACAAGGAGTTTGAGGGCAAGAAAGCCGATCCCCGCACCATGGCGCTGGGCGCGCTGGAGAAGCGCAATGAGAACATCTCCCAGATCCTGAACAACGAGACGTTGGACCGCTACGGCAAGTACCTGATGGCGCGTGACAAGAAGCTGCGCACCGGCCACTATGCCGAGGGCGGCGAAATCAAACACGACGAGCCCAGCCACGACGAGATGATGGCGCACATCATGCTGCACGGCATGACCAGCCTCAAGGACGTGGGCGCGAACGAGGCGCCCAACCTGAAGGTCAAGACCTACGTGCCCGCAGGCCCTGGCGGCGGCTTCCCCGTCGGTGGTGTGGACTTCCAGCCCGAGCAGCCCGGCCAGCAGGTAATGCCCATGATGGGGCAACCACAACAGTCACCAGGCCAGCCACAACAGTCACCAGGCCAGCAACAGTCACCAGCTCCCCAGGGCGCCCAGCAACCAGCGCCAGCACAGCAGAACCCGCAAAGCAACATCCTGCAGATGACACCACAGGGTCAAGCGCTGGCGGCCATGCGCCCACCCCAACAGCCACCGGGCATGCCCCAGCGCAAGATGGCTGACGGCGGCTCAACCACGCCCTCGGTAGAAGAAATGAAGCAGGTGCTATCAGCACGCGAACGTGACGCTAATCTTGCAAAGTTTTTAGAAGGCGCTGCCACTAAGGACCGCCTGTACCACGCAACGGGGGAAGACTTCACCGAGTTTGATCCCAGTAAATCTTCGGCAGAAGGGAAGTTTGGGCAAGGTATATACATGACGCCGCAATCCCGATACGCCAACTTCTTTGCCCTTGTAAGAGGCAAACAAGGCAAGAACGCTCAGATCATGCCTGTACACACTTCGATCAAAAACCCATACAAGATATACGGGCACAAAAACATCCCGTTTAACAAACCGGATGCACAAAAACTTCAAGAGCTTGGCCATGATGGGATTTTCTTTTATGACGATCAAGACAACTTGAAAGAGGCGATCGCGTTTCACCCAACCCAAGTAAAGTCTGCCATAGGCAACCGGGGTACTTACGATCCCAAAGAGCCGCACATTAACAAGGCAGCAGGCGGCACGGTCAAGGAATACATCACCATCACGGAGCGCCCACTATGAGCGGACTGTACTCACCCATCAACCGCGCAGCAGAGTTAATCACCCGGCCCAAGGGAACCGGTGCTGAGTACATGGCTGAGCTGCAGAAGAAGCCTGGCTACAAGCCTGCTGAGGCTGAGGACCGCGACCTGCAGACGCTCATGGCGCTGCCCCAGATGGAGCGCGCAGCCTTCATGGAGAAGCTCAAAGCGCAGGCCAACAAGTTCCCGCTCAAGCACCGCGAGCTAACTGGCGGGCAGACCCATCACGAGACATACACCATGCCCGGTGGCGAGAACTACCGCGAGATCTTGCTGCACACACCAACGCCCGAAGGTCAAGGCTTTCCCGGCGTGCCACACCACTTCGGCGGCACACCCAACATCCTGGCCAGCATTCGCGTCAAAGACCGCCTGATCCCCGACACCGAAGGCCCGCACAACGTCAAGGTAATCGGTGGCGGCGGGCACAGCAACGTCAAGCACAAGACCCGCGAGGACGCGGAGCGGTTTGCTGCGCTCAAGCACCAGGGCGGCTACAAGACCGAGATCAGCCCGCTGAACCACAAGAAGATGTTGCACATTGAGGAGATCCAGTCCGACTGGCACCAGCATGGGCGTGAGAGTGGTTACCGCACCCCCGAGATGGAAAAAGAAATCAAGGACATCAAGGCGCAGAAAGCACTTCTAAAACAGAATTTGAATGAGCACGTGCCCGGCAGAAGTGAGGCGGAGTGGGATAAGTCTGCGGAAGCACTTCGCAAACTGGATGACAAGTTGTACAACTTGGAAGAGGATTTAAGGAAAACAGTTCCGTATGGCCCGCACGCCAAGGACTGGCATGAACTGGCGCTCAAGGCAATGATCCAGCACGCCGCCGAGAACGGCTACGACCAGATCGGCATCACGCCCGGCGCGGAGCAGGCCAAGCGTTTCAGCCTTAGCAAGCAAGTTGGCTCGGTGTCCTACAACCCAGAGACCCAGCACTTCCAAGCCTTCAAGCCTAACCGTGAAACCATCACCAACGAAAAGGGTGCAACACCTGAGCGCATTCAATCCTTGATAGGCAAGGAGGCTGCTGCCAAGCTGCTGCAAGCACCCCAGACCATGGGCCACCACTACCTTGAGGGCGAAGGCCTTGACATCGGTGGCGAGGGCATGAAGGGCTTCTACGACCGCATGGTGCCCAGCTTCCTGAACAAGTTCGGCAAGAAGCATGGCGTGCAGGTGCAGCCTGGAGAGATTAACGCGGATGACCCGTACGGGCACAGCCAGGTTGCAATGCTTCGTGAGAGCGGCATTCCCGAACATAGCTGGGGCGACATACCCTACGCTGAAAAAGAACGGATGATGAAGGCCTATTCAGCCAAGCAGCCGCCGGTAATGGCGCCAGTCCACACGTTTGACATCACCCCAGCCATGCGCGAGGACGTGCTGAAGAACGGCATACCGCGCTACGCTGAGGGCGGCGAGATTGAAGTCAAGCCTACCGTAAAAGACGAAGCCATCCAACGCAAAATACCGGAGATGGAGGCCGCAGCCAAAGCGTTGCAAGCCGGGACCATAACCCGCAAAGAATACGACAAGGTAGTAAAGCAGCACAAGCCGGTCAAACCGTACACCTTTATCCCCAAGCCCGCAACAGATGAGGACGCTGAGCGGGCTTTGATGGCCAACAAAAAGCCGCAGTGGCGCGGCCACGAGCAGTGGCCAGCCGGTCGCAAGGTCGGCTTGCGTTTGGACATCCCAGCATACGAGAACCACGGCGTCTGGGTCAACTCGGTCCACGACGAGGAAGGCTCAGGCCAGGACAAATACCCAACCGCCTATCATTCGGTGTCGTCGGTCAAAAACGCAACATTTGACGTTAGCCCGGACAAAGCCGTGCGCGTGGCCACTGGCGAGCAAAACAAGTCCCCGTTTGCTCGCATCAAGGGCGAGCTGCACCACATCACCGAAGACGAGGCGGTGGAGCATATGCGGCGGCATTTAGACGACCCAGACTATGCGCAGGTTGGCATGGACCCCCGCCGCCACGGTTACTTCTACGACCGCAAGACCTTGAAACCAATTGTGCATTCGGCGCACGTGGTGCAGATTGGCCCACTGGTGTTGGCCCATAAGCCAACATACGGCAAGCGCGAGTCGTATGCTAAGGGCGGCGATGTTTCACGTGAAACCATCAAAGCTAAAGTTACAATGCCGCCCAGTATGGACACCATGCAGTACGAGCTGATCAACAGGAAAGCAAAATAATGGCCGACACCTACGACAACCGGGACGACGAGATTGACCCTGAGCTGAACGAAGACGGGTCTGCGGACGTTGAGCTGCCTGAGGACGTGTCCGACATCACCGAGATGCCCGACGGCTCGGCGGTGGTTCACCTGCCGGAGACAACCGGCCCAGAGGAGACGCCCGACTTCTACGCCAACATGGCTGAGGAGATGGACAGCTACGAGCTCAACACGCTCGGCATGCGCTACGTCAGCCTGCTGGAGAAGGACAAGAACGCCCGCGAGGAGCGCGACAAGCAGTACGAGGAAGGCATCCGGCGCACCGGCTTGGGCAAGGACGCCCCTGGTGGTGCCAACTTCCTTGGTGCAAGCCGCGCCGTCCATCCGGTCATGGCCGAGGGCTGTGTTGACTTCGCCAGCCGCGCCATCAAGGAGCTGTTCCCACCAGACGGCCCAGTGCGCACCAAGATCTTGGGCAAGGTTGACGACCTCAAGCAAGAGCGCGCCGAGCGCAAGCGCGACTTCCTGAACTGGCAGATCACCGAGCAGATCGAAGAGTTCCGCGATGAGCAGGAACAGATGCTGACCCAGCTCCCGCTGGGCGGCTCGCAGTACCTCAAGCTCTGGTACGACGAGCAGAAGAAGCGCCCCGTCATTGAGTTCCTGCCCATTGATCGCATGATCCTGCCGTTCGCGGCCAGCAACTTCTACACCGCCCAGCGCGCGGCTGAGGTGCACGAGATCACCGAGTGGGAGTACGACCGGCGCATCGCCAGCGGCATGTACAAGGACGGCTCGCACGTCACTTCCGGCAACGAGCCCGAGCAGACGCGCGCGCAGAAGGCCAACGACAAGATCGAGGGCCGTAAGTTTCAAGACAACGAGGACGGCCTGCGCAAGGTGTTCCACATCTACACCTGGCTGGAGCTGGAGGACGACAACCACTCCAAGGGCGAGATGGCTCCCTACATCATGATGGTGGACGAGCAGTCCAACGATGTGCTCGGCCTGTACCGTAACTGGGAGGAAGGCGACGACACGATGACCAAGCTCGACTGGATCATCGAGTTCAAGTTCATCCCGTGGCGCGGCGTGTTTGCCATCGGCCTGCCCCACTTGATCGGTGGACTGAGCGCGGCCCTGACCGGCGCCCTGCGCGCGCTGCTGGACAGCGCCCACATCAACAACGCGGCGACCATGCTCAAGCTCAAGGGCGCCAAGATCAGCGGCCAGACGCAGCAGATCGAGGTCACCCAGGTGGCCGAGATTGAGGGCGCGCCCGGCGTGGACGACATCCGCAAGATTGCCATGCCGATGCCGTTCAACCCGCCCAGCGAGGTGTTGTTCAAGCTGCTGGGCTGGCTGGACAGCGCGGCCAAGGGCGTGGTGACCACGTCCGAGGAGAAGATCGCCGATGTGAACTCCAACGCCCCTGTGGGAACTACTCAGGCGCTGATTGAACAAGGCGCTGCCGTCTACTCCGCGATCCACGCGCGCCTGCACCAGTCGCAGGCTCGCCTGATCAAGGTGCTGTGCCGCCTGAACCGCTGGCACTTCAAGGAGATGCGCAAGGGCGACATGGTGGCCGACCTTGAGATTGAGCGCGAGGACTTTGAGCGCAACACCGACGTGATCCCCGTCAGCGATCCGCACATCTTCAGCGAGACCCAGCGCATGGCGCAGATGCAGGCCGTGTTGGCTCGCGCGGACGCCAAGCCAGACCTGTACGACGCCAAGGCCGTTGAGGAACGCTTCCTCAAGCAGATCAAGATCCCCAACGTCAGCGAGCTGCTCAAGGACGTGCCCGAGCCCGAGCAGCGCACCCTGGCCGACGAGAACGCAGCCATGTCCATGGGCCACCCGTCCTACGCGTACATGCAGCAGGATCACCTGGCGCACATTCAGGGCCACCTGATGTTTGGCATGGACCCGAACTTTGGCGGAAGCCCGTTCATCGCCCCGACCTATTTGCCCAACGCTGTGGAGCACATCAAGCAGCACATGACGCTGTGGTACCTGAACCGCATGAACGGCTACGTGACCAACCTGCGCGGCGGCAAGCCGGTGGACGACTACGAGAACCCACGCCTGACCGCCATGATCGACAAGCTGTATGCCACCGTCGGCCAGCACGTCGCGCTGGACAGCGAACAGGTGTTCGCGCAGATCCTGCCCCAGCTCCTGCAGCTCCAGCAGGCCCTGCAGAAGAACAAGCCCCAGCCGCAACTGCCGCCCGACGCTCAGGTGGTCAAGGACACCGCGATGGCCGAGACCCAGCGTAAGGCGGCCAAGGACCAGCAGGACATGCAGCTCGCTCAGGCCAAGCTGCAGGACGGCCAGCAACGCGCTCAAGCCGAGATGCAGGCCAACGCGCAGAAGGCCCAGCAGGACATGCAGGTCAACGCGCAGAAGGCTCAGCAGGACGCCCAGCTCAAGATGCAAGGCCTCCAAGCAACGTCTCAGGCCAAGCTGCAGGACACGCAGGTCGACATCCAAGCACGCGAGCGAGAGTCCATGCGCAACGCGCAACTACAATTGGAACTGGCGCGCATGCACGACCAGACGCAAGTCGATATCACGAACGCGAAGTTAACCCACGAAACCATACAGAGTATGGTCCAACCCCAAGGAGCTCCAGATGGCAACCTCGAATAACTCTCAGACCGGCGAGCTGGTCAAGCAACACAAGCGCATGGCCATGGGCGAGAAGCTCGATGGCACCAGCATGCAGCCCAAGGGCGGCAGCAAGCCCGCAGGTGGCCTGAGTGCCCTGGCTAAGAAGAAAAAGTGATCTCTGAACTGATCCACCAGATCCAGGTCAGGCAGGCGGAGCTTCGTTTGGCGCTGGTTCAAAATCCTGTGGGCGACCACGCTACATACACACGCATCGTTGGGGAGTACCAGGGCCTGCAATGGGTCATGGACGCACTCAACCAAAAACTCGCTGAGAACGAATAAGGCAGCAATGCCCCAAGCCGCGCTGAGATATGCGCATTTTCAAACCTGAAATATGGTTTTTGTCGATAGGAGTGAGTATGAGCGAGATAGAAAAAATACCTACCATTGGTGGTATCCAACGAGAGTCCGACCCAGCCGAACTGGCATGGGCATTTCCAGACGTGTTACCCGGACAGTTTCCACTCGGAGGCCGCGTGATTGTCCAACTTCGCCGCATCAAAAAGAATGCCGGAAAGATTATCCTGGTCGAGGAGACCAAGGAGAACGAGAAGTGGAACAACATGATTGGCCGCGTGGTTGCAATCGGGCCTTTGGCTTACCGAAACCGCGACACCATGCAGGTGTGGCCTGAGGGTAGCTGGGCCGAGATCGGTGACTATGTGCGCGTACCGCGCTGGGGCGGGGATCGCTGGGAGCGACCTGTCCTCAACGAGGAAAACGGCGACCTGAACCCGGTCCTGTTCATGACAATCAACGACCACGAGGTGATTGCCAAGGTCACCGACGACCCGCTGTCGTTCAAAGCCTACGTCTAAGGAGATACCATGTCCACAAATACCGAAAAAGATGATGTTTTGCACGTGCAGGAAGGCCAAGACGGCACCGCCACGGTAGAACTGCCTGAGGGCATCCTGCCGCAGGACGAAAACGAGGGCGATAAGACGCCCAATAACGCCCAATCCGACGATGGTGGCGATGATGACCACCCAGACGACAGCGATGCGGTGCGCGCAGCACGCCGCGCACGCCGCCGTTCCAAGAAAGACCTCATCCGCAAGACCAACGAAGAGAAGGATGTGCGCCTGCAGATGATCCAACGCGAGAACGAGGAGCTGCGAAACCGGCTATCGCGCGTGGAACAGAAGACCCAGGCCTACGATGTGGGCCGGATTGAGAAGGCGATTGAGGACCAGCAGGTGCGCATGGAGTACGCGCGCATGAAACTGGCCGAAGCGACCGGCTCTGGCGACGGCGAGAGCGCTGTGAAGGCGCAGGAACTGCTTTATGAAGCCCGTGATCAGCTCCGGCAGCTTGATAGTCTGCGAAAACAAGCAAATCAGCCCGCGCAACCCGCCGCGCCAAGCATTGATCCCAGTGTCCAGCGTCATGCGAGCACCTGGATTGAGCGAAACTCGTGGTACAAGCCCGATTTATCAGATACTGACAGCAAAATTGCAAAAGTAATCGACGAGGACCTCGTAAAAGAGGGCTGGAACCCTGGAACTGACGATTATTGGGACGAATTGGACTCCCGCTTGCAAAAAAGGCTGCCGCATCGCTATAATGATTCGTCAGACAAACGTGATACCGACCGACGAACACCAAGGAACACCGTGGGAAGCTCAGGACGTGAAGCATCAGCCGCATACGGGGGCACAAACCGCACCTTTACACTCACCGCTGAACAAGTGCGTGCGATGAAGGACGCGGGTATGTGGGATAACCCCGAAAAACGCGCAAAGATGATCAAGCGATACGCAGCCGAATCCCGTAATATTTCCCGGAGTAACTAATCATGACCGAATCACGTCTCAAAAAATCTCTCAATGCTGGTGGACGCCAAGATCGCGCAAGCGAGGACGCAAGCCGCGCAGCACCCGAAGATAAGTTCATTTCAACGCAGGAACGTCGCAAGATGTGGAGCGAAGAGTGGACGCAATCAGCACTGCCCAAACTGCCCACATTTGACGGGTGGCATCTTTGCTGGCTTTCAACATCCAACAGTTACGACTCCATTGACAAGCGGATTCGCCTTGGCTACGTTCCAGTTAAATCTGAAGAGTTACCAGGCTATGAAGACTATCGTGTGAAGGCCGGAGAACATGTTGGTTACATCTCCTGCAACGAAATGTTGCTGTTCAAGCTCCCTATGGATGTCTACCAAGAGATCATGATGCACATGCACCACGATCAACCCATCGAAGAGGCGGAAAAAATCCGCGTCCAGGTGCAACAGCTCCAAGGTGCTCGGGATAGTAACGGCAAGTCGCTAGTTGGCGTTGAAGGCGAAGGATTGGGCAATTTTGATAGGCAACCAAACAAAATGCCGGTATTTGCCGGTTAACCAAGGAGTTAGACTATGTCTGCAACTAATGCTCCGTTTGGCCTTCGCCCCGCGTTTCACCCTTCGGGTCTGGATCGCGCACAAGCGCTGGCTGGCGGTATTACATCGGGTTATGCAACCCAAATCTTGAAGGGCCAACCCGTTGCCTACTCGGCTTCGGCAGGCGTCATCGTTCCCCTCACTACCGCCCCCGCTTCCGGCTCTGCCGTAGCGTGGTCTGGCGCCTTCGCTGGCGTTGAGTGGACCGATACCACCGGTCGTCGTCGCGTGTCCAACTACTGGCCCGCGAACACGGCTTATCAAACCGGCTCCTGCGTGGCCTATTTCTACAACGACAGCAACATCGTTTATGAAATCCAAGCAGACGGCGCGATGGCTCAGACCACGATTGGTAATGAGTACAACTTCACCAACACAACCAATGGTTCTTCCACGACTGGTTTGTCGCAATGCACTTTGGGTTCTGCTACCGCTGCTGGTAACGGTACCCAAGGCCAAATGCGCGTTGTTGACCTGGCTCCCTACGTCGATAATGCTTGGGGTGACAGCTACACCGTTGTTCGTATTGTTAACGCGCAGTCGCAGTTCTTCGGCGCTTTCACTGCTATCGCATAAGGAGAATAAATAATGGCTGCACCAATGAGAAGTACGGACTTTCGTTCAATCGTCGAACCGATTTTGAACGAATGCTTCGACGGCGTCTACGACCAACGCGCTGATGAATGGTCTCGTGTCTTCCGCGAGGAAGACGGTATCCCCCGCAACTACCACGAAGAGCCCGTCCTGTACGGTTTCGGCGCGGCACCTCAACTGCCTGACGGCACCCCGGTGACGTACCAACAAGGTGGCGTGTTGTTCCTGAAGCGCTACGTCTACAAGGTCTACGGCCTGGCTTTTGCCTTGACCAAGGTCTTGGTGGAAGACGGCGACCACATCCGTCTGGGCCAAGTGTACGCACGTCACCTGGCACAGTCGCTGGTGGAGACCAAGGAACTGCTGTCCGCTAACGTCTTGAACGTGGCATTCAACAGCTCCTACCCCGGTGGCGACGGCGTGCCTTTGATCAGCACCGCCCACCCCATCGTGAACGGTACCTTCAGCAACCAGTTGGCCACCGCCGCTGTTCTGTCCCAGACATCTCTTGAGCAGATGCTGATCCAGATCCGCCAAGCAGTGGACAACAACGGCAAGCGTATCCGCTTGGTGCCACGTCAGTTGGTCGTTGCCCCCGGCAACGTGTTCCAAGCTGAGGTGCTGCTGAAGTCGGTCCTGCGCACCGGCAACGCCAACAACGACATCAACCCGGTGAAATCCATCGGCTTGTTGGACGAGGGCGCCGCCGTTCTGTCTCGCCTGACCAGCGCCAACGCATGGTGGGTCCAGACCGATGCACCCGAGGGCTTCAAGCTCTTGATGCGTCGTCGCTTGGAGAAGACCATGGAAGGCGACTTCGAGACTGACTCAATGCGCTACAAGGCCACTGAGCGTTATGACGTGGGTTACACCGACCCCCGTTGCGCCTACGGCACACCTGGTATCTAATACCGGCTAAGGTCTTGGCGGGGGGCCTTAAACCCCCGCTGCCTAATTTTTAACATCGGTCAAACTTTTCAAGGAGCAGGCCATGCCCCAATTCTCGGACGATCTATTTCTCGGCCCAGCCCAAACCTACATCGGTACGGGTATTCGCCCTTACACCACCACCGCAACCGGCGGCACTGGTGGATCTTCTTCCACGACCCTGACGGTCACCGCGCTGAATCAAGGCGCCACGATTGCCTTGGGTATGTATGTTGATGGCACCAGCGTGACCGACGGCACCTACATCTCTGCCTTTGGCACTGGTAACGGCGGCACGGGCACCTACACGCTGAACCAGGCTATCAACGTGGCCAACACCACGGCGCTGACCCTGCACGGCAACATCGCCTTTGACAACCCGTCCCCCATGGACTTGGGCGTTGGTCCTCTGGGCCGCATCTACGTCTGGGACGTGATCCCTCAGGCCAAGGTTGCAAACAACCTGGCTACCGCCCAGTCGCCCACCAGCGCGTTCACTTTGACCGCTGGCACCTCGGTGAAGGCTGTTACCCTGAGCAACGGTTCTCTTGGCTACGCTTTGGACCTGCCCCGCGCGCTGATCATCACCATCGGTACCGGCACCATCGCCAATCAGACCATCACCATCAACGGCTACGACTACTACGGTCAGCCCATGACGGAAGCAATTGCCACGGGTACCGTGCAGTCCACCACAAAGACCGGCAAGAAGGCCTTCTACATCGTGACTTCCATCACCACCACTGGTGCTGTTGGCGGAACCGTTGCAGTGGGTACCACCGACATCCTTGGTCTGCCTGTTCGCGTGTTCAACGTGGCCTACATCGCAAGCGTCAAGAGCAACAACACCCTGGCACAAGATGCCGGTACGTTTGTGGCCGCTGACACCGCGACCGCAACCTCCACTACCGGCGACGTGCGTGGCACCTACACCCCCGCTACCGCTTCGGACGGCATTGTCCGCACGGTGATGGGCATCCTGTTGCCTGGCATCGCAGTTGGCCCCAACGCCAACCGCATCGGTGCTCTCGGCGTAACCCAATATTTTGGTTAATAGGAGGTCATCATGGGTCAATTCAAACCAATGGTAAAGATGGAGACCACCGAACCTTCGGTGATCTTGAAACTGAAAAAGGGCGGTCATGTCGCTTCGGCGCACAAAGACGAGCACGGCCACACCAACATGAAGGGCGACGCCTTCAAGGCCAAGCACGCCATGGACAAGGCCGAAGACGGCGCGGCTCCCAAGAAGCCTTCGATGTCGGATCGCCGCAAGGCCATGTCTGGCGCTTTGCTGAACTCCAAAAAGGGCGGCAAGGTTGAGAAGAAGGCCATGGGTGGCGCTATGGGCGCCCCGATGGCAGCCCCGATGGCTGCTCCCATGGGCGCTGCTATGGACCCACGCAAGGCGGCCATGATCAAGGCGATGATGGCTCGCAAGGCGACTATGGGCGGCATGGGTGGCGCTGGCGCCCCTATGGGCGCCATGAAAAAGGGCGGCAAGGTTGGTGACAAGGCGCAAGACAAGGCCATGATCATGAAAGCCTTCAAAGAGCACGATGCACAAGAGCACAAGGGCGGCAAGGGCACCAAGCTCAAGCTGGCCGATGGAGGCGTTGCAAAGTTTGCCAACACCAAGGTTGTTGACGGTGACAAAAAAGACACCGCCAAAGGCACCGGTGCCGTGAAGATGGGCAAGCCCGCTGGTTACAAGACCGGCGGCACCATTGAAGGCAACGAAGGCGCGTTTGTCAAGACCAAGGTGGTTGATGGCGACAAAACCGATACCGCAAAGGGTACCGGCGATGTCAAGATGGGCAAACCTGCTGGCTACAAAAAAGGTGGCGCGATTGGATGGGAGAACCGCCCAGCCAACGACGGCGACAAGTTTGACTCTGCACACGGCACCGGTGAAGTACGCAATGGCAACGCTGGCGGCTACAAAAAAGGCGGTGCTGCAAAAAAGCACTTCGCCACGGGGGGCAGTGTTGAAGACACTGGCCGCGCCGTGGCAATGCCCCGCAAGCCGGTGTCGCAGCCGGTAAGCAACAGCCGTCAGTCTGGCACCTTCAAAAAAGGTGGCCGGGTTGAAAAATTTGATGGCGGCAGCACCGGCAACGACGCTTTGCAAGATCTTTCTAACGGTGGGTACGATAAAACGTACGAAACCCAACGGAAAGAGAACGAAAGCGACCGAGATGCCATCTTGGGGGCACCGGGAAGGGCGTATGATGCTGTCAAACGTCTGCTTGGAAGCAAACCTGGTGCGGGCGCTGGTCGTGGGATGGTGAACCCTCCTATGGCCAAGAAACGCGGCGGCAGCGCTAAGTGCTAACAACAGGGGCCTCGGCCCCTGTTTCTAGGTTTAAGGTAACAACATGAAACCAGTAAATTTATCGGTAACGGGCGTCGGTAATTCGGCCGTATTCGCGGTTGACAACTACGTCGCCCCCGCCAACATGGGCATGGCTGTCGTTGTCACTGGCACAATTACCTACAAAGTTCAGTACACCTTCGACAATATTTTTGCTACGGGGTACGATCCAACTTCGGGTACTTGGTTTGATCACCCCACGCTGGTCGGAACCACGTCAGCGAACTCCAACATCGCGTATCCGGTCACGGGCATTCGTTTGACTACGACTGCGGGCACCGGCACGGCTACCTTGACAATCATTCAAGCGGGGAACTAAACCATGAGCATCGCCACAAGCATCACCGGTGGAAACGCGCAATCCCAACTGTTTGATCTGTTGACAGTTGTCGCCAACCCCGCGCTCTTCCAAAGCAAGTTGGACGAGCTAAACGCGGCCACTGAGACCTACAAAAAAATGATTGAATTGGCTGGACCAGCGGATGAGATCCTAAGCATCCGAGCAGACATTGCCGCCAAACAAGCACAGGCTACGCAAGCCCTTGATGACGCTACGAAAGCCGCTACGGCCGTGACGGTTAAAGCCGCCGATGAGGCAGCCGCGACCATTGCGGACGCCCAGGACCAAGCCAAAAAATTGATTGCGGATGCCAAAGTAAAAACCGCCACCGCTGACGGTTTTATGGGACAGGCTATGGCCGCGCAACAGAAGGCCGATGAGGCCTTAGCCGCGGCATCCGCTCTCCAGGCTGACTACGAGGCTAAGTCGGCTGGTTTGGACGCCCGTATGGCTGCGGCTACTATTGCCCAAGCCGAAGCTGAGGCGTATCGAGACAGTTTGGCAGCCAAAGTACAGGCGTTTGCTAAGGGGCTGTAGATGTCCGTTGCGCCATTTGCTGGGGTAGTTGCGCTTGACAACTTTAAGTCTCCCACGGCAAGTGAGGATGGGCTTCAGGGGCAGGTACCTAAACCCTTAGCTGGGCAACAGACCTACATTCTTTCCGCATCGGGGTGGGTAACAGCGGGAGGTGGCGGTACAGGCACGGTCACCAGTGTTTCGGCTACAGTACCCGCATTTTTATCTGTCTCCGGAAGCCCAATCACCACCAGTGGTACATTGGCGATCAGCTATTCTGGGATAGCACTTCCGGTAGCAAATGGTGGGACAGGCGTTACTACATCAACTGGAACAGGATCAGTGGTTTTGTCCACCAGCCCCAGTTTGACTACGCCAACACAAGCCAGCTATGAGACTTGGACACCAATTGCAGCACCGAGTTATGCTGAGGGCGAACTATGGTATGACTCCACAGCTCATGCGCTGGCTTATTACAACGATTCCTCAACTGCAACGGTGCATATCGGCCAAGATTTGCAGTTCAAAGTCATCAACAACACAGGTTCCACCATTGCAAATGGTGCGCCGGTCTACATCACTGGCACTTCAAGCGGTCAAACGTATCCAAACATTGCCCTAGCCAAAGCGGATGTTGCTGGCACTGCAAACGTGGCTGGTTTGACAAATGGTTCAATTTCCAATGGTGCAATTGGTTATGTAACCGCACAAGGTGTCATTGACAATGTAAACACTGGAACTTTTACAGTTGGGCAAGTGCTGTATCTCAGCCCTTATTCGGCAGGCCAGTTGCAAAACACCGTTCCTCCAACGGGACTCACAGTTCAAGTTGGAATAGTTTCCTATGTCAATGTCTCTACTGGGAAAATTTACGTCAAACAAACCACGCCCTTGGCTGTTTCTGCATCAATTTTGACGGGACAAGTTGCAATTGCCAACGGGGGAACAGGAGCATCAACCAAAGCGGCGGGTTTTAATGCGCTGTCTCCAATGTCCGCAGCAGGCGATGTGATCTATGGCGGTACTGCTGGTGCAGGAACTGCGCTGGCAATTGGCACAGCCGGTCAGGTACTGACGGTCAATGCAGGCGCTACAGCACCTGTTTGGGCGGCTCCCGCAACCAGCGGCACAGTTACCTCAATCAGTGGAACTGGAACAGTCAGCGGAATCTCTTTATCCGGCACAGTCACCAGTTCCGGTAGCTTGACCCTTGGCGGTACGCTTGACCTGTCTAGCCCCCCTGCTATTGGCGGTACAACGGCTGCTGCTGGCACGTTTACAACGCTAACAGCTACTGGACAAACATCATTGGGCGGTGCTGCTGGTTCTGAAGGGTTACGGGTAATAACAACTTCATCTGCTATTAATTGGATTCAAGTAGCTGGAGCGATTACTAGCGGCAATCCATCTATTGTTTCTGCTGGTACAGATGGAGCAATTGCCTTATCGTTATCTTCTAAATCAACAAGCTCTATTTTCTTTTACACCAACAACTTGAGCGCAAATTCTCGCCATTTGGATATTACTCATACGGGTTCTGTTGTAAACCGTTTTCAGATTACAGGTTCTCAAACTGGAAACCCTGTTGTTTTAGGTGTTAACGGTTCTAACGCCGATATTGACATAACCCTGACCCCCAAAGGCGCAGGTCGCGTCAACATCACAACCAGCATCAAACCAAAAGTAAATAGCGCAGCAAACGTAACCTCACCCTTGGCTTGGAATAGTACGTCATACGACGAATACGCCATTACTGCCTTAGCTAACGCATTGACAATTAACGCCGATGCAAACGCATCCCCTGCTGACGGTCAAAGGATGATGTTTAGGTTTAAGGACAACGGAACCGCCCGTGCTTTGACTTGGACAACGGGTTCTACTAACTCATTCCGTGTTGTTGGTGTAACGCTGCCTACAACTACTGTTGCTTCTAAGCTGGTATATATCGGCTGTATATACAACGCTGCCGATTCCCGTTGGGACGCTGTGGCTGTATCTCAGGAGGCTTAATGACTCAAACGGTAACAACTTTAGCCAATGGCAATAAACAAGTTGTAATTACTGGTTCTGAAACTTGGGTAATTCCTGCGGATTGGAACGATAGTGCCAATAAGTTTGAAGCATACGGTCACGGCGGAAGTGGGGCGGCAGGAACTGCAACACAAAGTGGCGGCGGTGGTGGTTCAGGCTCTTATCAATCTATTTCAAATTTTCCATTAAAATATTACACAAATTTAGAATATACGGGTAGCGGGACTGGAAAAGTTGCAGTTTTATTGTCAATAAATACAGCAACCGATAACTTTAATCTTATTTCAGTTGCTATTGGGGATGATGGTGCTGGAACAATAAATTATGGCCCAACAGTAATTGGCTATAACGGTGGTGATGCTTCTGGCATTACTAGAGGAAATGCTGGAACCAATCCGCCTGCTAGTTTTTATGTAAGCCCAGACGGTGTTACTCAAACTACATATACAACATCTCGTTTTCAGGGTGCAGTAGGTGGAGGCGGTAGAGCAAACGCAACTGCTTCAGGTGGTGGAGGCGCTGGCGCTGCTGGCCCTAACGGTTTGGGGGCTGCTGGTGGTTCAAGTAGTGCAACTAATCCAACCATAGGTCGCGGTGGTGGCGGGGGCAATGGAGGAACGGCGGGTTCTGGAACAACATCAACTGCTGGTACTGCTGGAACGGGTGCTGGCGCTGGTGGCGCTGGTGGCGCAGCATCTACATCAGGAACGGTTGGAGGAAATGGAACTAATGCGGCAACTTCTTATGTGTTTTCAGGCGGCGGTGGCGGTGGTGCTGGTTTTGGTGTAACCGCTACATCCGGTGGCGGTGGTGGGCTGTATGGTGGCGGCGGTGGCGGCGGCGCATCTTCCACTATATCAACGGGTGGCGCGGGTGCTATTGGCGTATACGTCATCACTTACACTCCCATTGCAACATCCACCGGCAATATGTTTTTAATGTTCTAAGGAAAATCATGGCACTTATCAAATCTATTGACACCGACTACGGCATTCCCGCAACATACTGGAACATCGGCGCAGTACAAGAGGACTTCAAAGGCCAAGGCACGGAAGTCACGTTCTATGGCTACGCATCTCAAGAGGCCCGTGAAGCTGGAAAACAGCCTCTGAGCGCAGGTAAGGTACAGATTGCTGGCTCCGAATATGTTGCTGGCGCTGACCGCGCTGCGCTATACTCTGTCATCAAGCAAAAGCCCGAATTTGACGGCGCAACTGACGCGTAAGGCCTACTATGCCCTCTAAATCTCCCGCCCAACACCGCCTGATGGAAGCCGCTGCCCACACCAAGGGTGGCTACGGTGGCGTGCCGCAAAAGGTCGGCAAAGAGTTTGTGTCCGCTGACAAGCGCAAGACCAAGAAGATGGCCGATGGCGGCGTGGCAAGCCTGGGCGGAATGCTGTCCAGCACGCCCAGCTCCCCTGCGGGGCAGTCATCCAACATCAACCCACCCCCGGCCATGTCTCAGGGCGGCAGGCGGGATGACCTGCCATCCGCGCCGCAGGTGCCCATGAACCCCGATGGTTCAGGACCCATGAACGCGTCTGGATTCAAGAAGGGCGGGCGTATTTCTAAAAAAATGAACGACGGCGGCAAAGTTAATTTTTCGGGAATCAATAAAGTTGATCCGTTGCGCAGGCGCATAGGCGCAAATGGCGTCTACAAGTTTCCGCGAGAAGGCCAAACTAATTTTAGAGATATTCCGTTTGGAAATCACCCCGAATCACCAAACGCAAAACTCCCAGAAACAATAGCGAGCATGGAAAAAGAGCGCGCCCAACGTCCTGAAATAATTAAAAAATTTATTAAAGAAGACTTGGGGAAACACCGAGAACCCGCTTTGCCAAAAGCCAAGGGTGGCCACATCACCACCCGACGTCTGTCATCGGTGACGCGGTCCAAGAAGTCCCCTAACTGGTAAGGAACGACTATGTACGACCCTAGAGATTTACACCTGCTGACGCCAGCGGCCCGCGCCAAGTCTGAAGGCTTTGAAGAACACATGGCGAAGTTTATGGCCCGGAATAAAGAAAACGCGCGCTTGGATAACGAGGCCCGAGCAAAAGCGCACGGGCCCTTGCCCCCACAGCCAACGCTTGCTGAAGTTAAACAGCAACTCGCTGATGCTAAAAAACGTCATGCAAGTCTTGGTGGCTCCAACTGGCAGTACGCTGACAGCAACCAAAACATGACATCGGGGGAGCGTGAAGCTCGCAAGTTGGAAAGCACCATCCTAGACCTCAATCGCCAGATGCGGCAGTTGCAACCCAAAGATGGCGGCGAGGGTTACGCGAAGGGCGGAAAGATTGACCTGAAGGACTGCCGCGTATCCACGACACCCAAGGGCAAAAAAAGCTCAAGCTGGTAAGGAACGACTATGAAAGCTGGTCTCTACGCCAACATCCACGCCAAGCAGGAACGCATCGCCAAGGGCTCAGGCGAGAAGATGCGCAAGCCTGGTGCCAAGGGCGCTCCTACGGCGGCCGCGTTCAAGCAGTCGGCAAAGACAGCCAAGATGAAGGACGGCGGTCCGAGCTTGGCTGTTGGCCGGGGAGAGAAACTGTCGGTTGACAAGGGCGCTGGCCTGACGGCCAAGGGTCGCGCCAAGTACAATCGGGAGACTGGGTCCCACCTGAAGGCACCGCAGCCCCAAGGCGGCGGCCGCAAGGACTCGTTTTGTGCCCGCATGAGCGGGGTTGTTGAGCATTCAAAGGGTGACGCCCCACGCGCTAAGGCATCGCTGAAGCGGTGGGACTGCCCAGGCTGGTAAGGAAACACCATGGCATACAGCGGCACCGTCGGTCAAACAGTCATCTCGGTACAGACCCTGATTGACCATGGCGCACGCCGGTGCGGCAAGTTGGCCGAGGAGCTGTCGGTCGAGCAGGTGCAGTCCGCCAAGGAGTCGCTGTTCTTCTTCCTGTCCAACCTGGCCAACCTCGGCATCAACTACTGGGCGATCAACAAGACCGTCATCGGCCTCAACGCGAACCAGTACATATACAGCCTGCCTGTAGGCACCGTAGACGCCCAGAACGTGCTCTACCGCACGATGGACAGGCCTGCTGGTAGCTACACCTCATCCGCAGGCGGTACGGCCGCGTCTGTGGCCGATGGCAATACCTCAACGTACTGCCAGCAGACTTCCCCCAACGGGAACATTGCGGTGGTCTACGGCACGAGCAACCCGCAGTACATCGGCTCGATTGGCTTCCTACCCTACATTGCCGGGGGCGGCAGTGGGACCTGGAGCTACGTACTGGAGTATTCGACCGACGGTTCCACGTGGAACAGCCTTGCCACCGGAACCAGCGTGGCGGTGGCGGACATGCAGTGGGTGTGGACTGACATCGACCCCGGCCAGAACGTGCAGTATTACCGCATGCGCGCCACTGGCGGCACCACGCTGGCCCTGCGCGAGCTGTACTTTGGGAACAACTCCCGCGAGCTGCAGATGGCGCGCCTGAACCGCGATGACTACACCAACCTCCCGAACAAGAACTTCACGGCCAACCAGCCCTTCCAGTTCTGGTTCGACCGCACGATCCCCCAGCCCACGATGTATCTGTGGCCGGTGCCGTCCGACACCTTCGTCCAGATGACGGTGTGGTACTCACGCCAGATCATGGACGTGGGCGCTCTCAACGGTCAGCTTGAGATCCCGCAGCGCTGGTATGAGGCGGTCCTGATGAACCTGTCCCACCGGATGAGCTTGGAGCTCCCTGGCGTGGATCTGGCTCGCGTTGGCTACCTTGAGAAGATGGCGGCGCAGTACCTCAACGACGCCGAGAGCGAAGAGCGCGACAAGTCGCCGATCTATCTGGCCCCTAACATCTCCGTCTATTCGAGGTAAAAATGCCGCGCTTCCTTGACACCGAAGGCAATGCCTCTCTGGCCATCGGCGTCTGTGACCGGTGCAAGATGAAGCGCGCGTTCTCGTCTTTGGGCTCGGACCCAAACTTCCCAGGCCTGCGCGTGTGCGACCAAGGCTGCGCTGACCAGCTTGATCCGTACCGGCTTGCCGCGCGGCAGACAGAACGGATAAACTTGAGGTTTCCGAGGCCAGACGTCAGCGTTGCTGTTGAGGATAACCAGCTCATCACGGGTGGTGACAACAACTTTGTGCTATCGCCGGAGCAGAACACCCAGACGCCTGGAAACAACGGAAACCTCGACTCACTCAGCTTATCACCGGGGCAATAATGGCAAACGTAACGATCACCCAACTACCAACCGCCAACGCCCTCACCGGAACGGAAGCGATCCCCCTCGTCCAGAACGGTGTGACGGTACAGGCGAGCGCCGCCCAGCTCGGGGCGTTCTCCATATACAACGGCACCGTCACCTCGGTCAACGCTACTGTCCCTGCCTTCCTGACGGTATCTGGTGGCCCTATCACGACGAGCGGTACCCTGGCCATCAGCTACTCGGGGACGGCGCTGCCTATCGCAAACGGCGGCACGGGGTCCACATCCACCACCTTTGTAAACCTCGCCACGAACGTCACGGGGACACTACCAGTAGCAAATGGTGGCACGGGCCTTACCTCGTTCACGGCTAACGGTATTGTTTACGCCTCATCCACAAGTGCGCTTGCGACTGGTACTGCGCTGTCGTTTGATGGGGCAAACATGTTTGTGTCTGGGGGAAACCTGTGGCAGTACGCACCCGCCCCAACCTCACTCTCGGGCGTGACCACGTTAACTGCCGCGCAGCTTGGAACCGACGTCATCAACACCACGGGGACGACGTACACCGTCACTCTGCCACTGGCTACCGCCATAGATACCCGGTACCCGGCCGCAGGGACAAGCGTAGGCCTTGATTTTCACATAGTCAACACCGCTTCGGGGACAATCACAGTTGCCGTGAACACGGGCATTACATCGGTGGGAACCTTGACGGTAGCAACAGGGGTATCCGCCGCTTTTCGGTTGCGTAGGACCGCCACCGCTACCTACATCCTTTATCGTATTTCTTAGGAAAAATAATGGCGCAAACAGGCTACACCCCCATACTGGTCTACGGCAGCGGCACGACCACCAACGTGCCAAGTGCATCAAACCTGACCAATAGCTCCCTGGGCTCCGAGTTGGCGTTGAACTACGCCGATGGAAAGCTGTTCTATAAGGACGCCAGCAACGTCGTGCAGGTACTTGCTTCAACCGCAACAACTGCAGGGACGTTCACCACCATCACCCTGTCCGGCGGTACGGCTAACGGTGTCGCTTATCTCAACGGCTCCAAGGTGGTGACGACTGGTAGTGCGCTAGTGTTTGACGGTACAAATTTGGGTGTCGGTGTTACTCCTAGTGCTTGGAGTACAAATTACAAAGTTCTTGAATTTCCAAATGGATGCGGTATAAATGGATATTCAGGTGGGGCAGTTCCTGCATTTACCATTAATAATAATAACTATTATAACGGAACCAACAACATATATAAAGTGTCCAGTTACCCGGCAACAAGTTTTCAATTAGATCAGTTTGGCCAATTTAAGTGGTATACAGCCCCCTCCGGAACAGCAGGCAACGCCATAACCTTCACCACAGCAATGACGCTTGATGCGAGTGGTAATTTGTTGGTGGGAACTACGACAGCGGGAGGTCGGTTAACAGTTCAGGGGAATGTTGCAACGAGTGCGACAATTACTAATATCAGTCAGCTTAACGGTGGAATTCGATCTAACGGGAACTCCAGTGTTTACGAGACAGACTCCGGTTTAACATTTCAAGCGGGTGGTGCTGGTGGTGGTGCAGCAATTACATTGCGACGGGGCGGGTCTTATGAAACTTCGTTAGATTTTTATGTTAACAGCACAGGCGGAACAGGAGCTTGTACTAGGGCGATGACGCTTGATGGAAGTGGTGTTTTGTTGTTGGGGACGACAACCCAACTTGCTACATCAAAAATAACTGCGTATTCTGCTAATATAATTTTTGGCGCAAGTTCACCAGCATCTTTTACTGGGATTGGATATTTATCTTCATCCGCTACCGCAGCAAGTACAAGCTGGTATCATTTTATTGGACAATCAAGCGGTTCAACGGTAAACAATATTCTTATTTACGGTAACGGCGATATTCAAAATGCCAACAACAGCTATGGCGCAATTTCAGATGTAAAACTAAAAGAAAACATCATTGATGCAACACCAAAACTTGCAGACTTGATGCAAGTAAAAGTAAGAAATTACAACCTAAAGACCGACCCAGACCAAAAACAGATCGGCGTCATTGCTCAGGAACTTGAACAAGTTTTTCCAAGCATGGTTGAAGAAACTCTAGATAGGGATGCCGATGGGAATACGTTAGACACTACAACCAAGTCTGTAAAGTACAGCGTCTTCGTTCCCGTGCTCATCAAAGCCATCCAAGAACAGCAAGCACTGATTGAGTCTTTGACCACACGCCTTGCGGCGCTGGAAGCAAAATAAAATGCTCGACCCAATCACCCTGATTGCAACTGCGCGGGCGACCATTGCTGGCGTAAAGCAGGCTATTGCTCTGGGTAAAGACGCGTCCGATCTATGGCATCAGTTCTTTGATGTTAAGGACGCGGTGATGAAGGAGAAGGCAAAGCCTTCAAAGAACCCGTTTCAGTCGGCCAACTCTCAGGCGCTGCAGTTTATACAGTTGGCTGAAGAGATGCAGCAGGTGGAGGAGCAGATCAAAATGTCCTTCATGCGGCGCGGCAAGACAAACTTGTGGATGGACTTCCTACGTGAAAGGAACCGCATCGTGGCTGAAAACAAAGCAAACGAGCTTGAGGCTGAAAAGGCTAAGGCCAAGAAGAAAAAAGAGATTGAAGAAGCGCTTGAGCTGCTGTTCTACATAGTTGCCGGGGTCGCCCTAATTGCACTTGTAGCGTGGGGCACTACAGAGTATGTTGACTTTATGAGGAAATAAAATGCTACTCGACTCTATCCTTGGGATTGGTAACAAACTGATTGACAAGCTGATCCCTGACCCAGAAGCCAAAGCCAAAGCACAATTGGAGCTGGCGACACTCGCCCAGAACGGTGAACTGGCCAAAATGGCTAACGAGACCGATATCTACAAAACGGAGCAAAACAATGTTACAGACCGTTGGAAATCTGATGATGCAGCTGATAGCTGGCTTGCTCGCAACATTCGCCCTCTTAGTCTTGTCGCTATTTTTATTGGGTATTTTCTGTTTGCGCTTATGTCAGCTTTTGGTTATAACGCCAATGAAGGATATGTTAACCTTTTGGGTCAATGGGGTATGCTCATTATGTCTGCTTACTTCGGTGGCAAAACGCTCGAAAACATCATCGCAATGAAGACAAAATGACTAACCTAACCGAACACTTTACCGTCGAAGAGCTAACCCACACCGACCACCGTGAGTTTGACAACACACCCAATGATACAGAACGCGCAAATCTTCAACGACTGGCTGACTTTCTGGAGTTGGTCAAGGTGGCGCTTGGAGGTAAACCCATCATGGTCAACTCCGCCTTCCGATCTAAAGCGGTCAACGATGCAGTCGGCAGTAAAGATACGTCCCAACATCGAGTGGGCTGTGCTGCGGACATCCGTGTTCCCGGAATGACGCCTGACCAAGTTGTACGTACAATAATTGCAGCCCAGCTACCGTTCGACCAGATCATCCGTGAGTTCGATGC
>Ga0209829_10000196_pt1 | contig 55732 bp, 29 predicted proteins | sample C_140205_EF_Meta_FD_187311 | JGI IMG/M metagenome (GOLD analysis project Ga0209829, IMG submission 187311) | Freshwater microbial communities from Lake Croche, Canada to study carbon cycling - C_140205_EF_MetaG (SPAdes) (version 2) | ecosystem: Environmental > Aquatic > Freshwater > Lake...
ACCACGATGGCGAATGTCGGAGCATTTGCGCTCACGAGCGGCAGCAAGGACGCGGCCATCGTGGCTAATCTCGCACCCGGAAATTACACGGCTCCTGTTACTGCCACCGATAGTGGAACCGGCATCGCCCTGCTCGAAGTTTACGATGCCTCGACGGCGACGAGTGCGGCGGTGCTGAATGCTTCGACGCGTGCCTACGTTGGCACGGGTGACAACGTGTTGATCCCGGGATTTGTCGTAGGCGGCAGCGGAACGTTGCGCTTGTTGATTCGCGCAGTGGGCCCCGGACTCGCGGCGTTTGGTGTCGCCGGCGCGCTCGTCGATCCGACGATCACGCTCTACCGCGGGTCGACGGCGCTCGCGACGAACGACAACTGGTCGATGGCGGGCAATGCGGTCGAGATCGCCTCGACCGCAGAGGCAGTCGGAGCCTTTGCGCTCAGCGTGGGGAGTCGCGACGCCGTAATCCTCACAACGCTCACGCCGGGTTCGTATACGGCCGTCGTCAGCGGGGTGGGCGCAACGGCGGGGACGGCGCTCGTCGAACTCTACGTCGTGCCGTAACCAAGAATGGCAGACGGAAAGCTACCGTGCAGGTTGGTTGGATGCCGCTGGGCTGTCCCGATCGATTATCGGACGATTCCGCTATTCGCGCAGTGGTAGTGGCACGGGTTGAGTGGCGGCGCTGGATTTTGTAGCAAGTCGTGTCTTCAGGTCGAACGAGTCGCCTGCTGCTAACACGAAATAGGGTTTCTCTCCCGTCCCGATCGGACGCGTGTTGTCGTGGATGGCTACTTTGCCTTTTCCGATCACCTCGAAGCGATCTCCGGTGACGATGATCGCGGTGCTTTCGGCAAGACCCAGGCCGAGCAGCGTGGGGAATTTCTTGATGACCGGGATGAGATCATCCCACCGATTGCGGGTGTCGACGTGTTGATCGATTGCGGTTCTGCGCAAAAAGGCGAAGCCGTGTTGGTGCTCGGGTTCCGGGGTCATCATGATGTTGGGGCCGGCGATCGCTCCACGCACGAGGTAGTCGCCTTGGATCGTCGCTCCGGCGGAACTGCCACCGATCACGCCGCCACGGGAGAGTACGGCGTGAAATTCCTTTTCGGTGAGCGTGTGCGCGTAGGAGTCGACGAGGTTCCATTGTCGTCCGCCGTTGAACCACACGCCGCTTGCTTGGCGTAGTGCCTGCGCGAACTCCTCGGTGTTGGCGACTTGGGGATCGTGCGTGTGCAACATCGTGACGTGCGTGAGACCGTGCTGCTGCTTCCACGACGCCAGTACCTGTTCGGCAGCGTAGCTGATGAGTTGCCCGTCAGGCCTGCGATTCCCTCCGGCAGTGGGCACGATGACGATCCTGGCGCTGACACCTCCGGCTCGAGCGATGAACGTCTCCGTGATGCCCGTGCCGCGCAGATCGCCGCCACCGACGATCACGAGCGTCCCGCGCGGAGGTCCATAGTCCGGCGTGGTGGCAGTGGGGTTTGTCCCGGCCGGGGTTTGAGCGCCGGTCACGCTGCAATACGCCAATAGGAGGAGGGCTACCGATGTAAAAATGACTGGGCGGCAACGAGCCCAGTTTCGCGGGATGATGCTTGGAGCGTGGTTCATGGCGATGATGGGGGCGCTTTGGATTGAACTGACACGAGGTCGTCGGACGCGACACGTTGAGGATGTTTTCGTCTGGAAATTGATACCGAGGGCAGGCTCTAGGTCGAGCGGCTGCTGAGTGGTGTGGGCAGAATAAGCCGACCTCCGGTTGCGGCGCGGCCAATCACGCGAGAAGTACGACGGGTCGTCGACGAATCAATCGTTGGCCCGGTGCTACACGTTTGTTTGGATGGTGAAACTCGAAAGCAGGTCGGTGATCATCCCAGCGCCGTTGGTCTGTTGTTCCGTCGTGAGCAGCAGTGGATCTTCATCGTTCTGCGTCAGCGCCGTGAGTTTGCCCGCGCCGGCATTGTAGAGACTGACGAGTGAATCCCATTGGGTCGCGATGTTGCTCGCGGTGTCGCTCACGGCCACATGGCGGACGGTCGCATTGTCTGCGGTTGCGGTCGCGTCCGCAGCGGCGGTTGCGGTGACATCCACTTGGTAGGCGGCATCGATCTTCGCGAGAATCCCGGCGCCGGATGTCCAAGCGGCGTGCGACAGGGAAAGCTCGGGTGTCGCATCGGTGAGATGCACTTGGCTGAGTGTCGCTCCGAGATTCGCCAGGTCGCTGATCGAGCCGGACACATTTTCGCTGGAATCGCTGACGCTAAACGACACGACGTGAGGTGTGCCCTTGATGGTGGCCACATCCGCCATCGCCACGCTTGTGGCCGCGAGTTGGTAGCCAGTGGAGATTTTTGCCAGCGTATCGGCATGATCGAGAATCTGGGCCGAAGTCAGGTTGAGCGTGCCGCCGTCATCACTGAGGGCGATTGACTGCACGTTGTTCGCGGTAGCGAGGGCCGTGAAGCGGGTTGCGATGGCGGTGCTGGTGTCGCTCACGTCCATCGATGCGACATGGGTATCGCTGCTGAGGGTGGCGGCGCGTTGCGCCGTGACCTGACTCAAGGCGACGGTGAATTGGCCATCTTTGACGCGAGCGAACAGGCTGGCGGAGTCGACATACGCCTGGGCTGTCAGGTCCATTTCTGTCGCAGGGTCCGTCAGCGCCAGCTCGGAAATTTTGGACTGCCCGGCGAGATCCGCGAGCGAGGCGGCGACGGCGGCGGCGTTGTCTTCGACTTGGATGTCATTAACGGCCGAGTCGGCGGCGAGGTCGGCGACTTGTGACACGTCGGCGCCGGAGAGCGAGACCGTGGGATCAACGGAGAACTTGCTCCGGAGGTCTTGACCGCTGAGCCAGTCATCGGCCGCCAACTGCAGGATGGAGGAGCTGCTCTGAGTCACGGAAGTCAGGTCAGCCCCAAGGTGGTTCAGCGTGTTCCACGCTGCCGCCAAGTTGCTGCCTGTGTCGGATACGGCGAGGGTGTTGACGGATGCGTCCGCGGCGAACGTGGCGGCCTTCGCGGCCGTGACGGCGGAGAGATTGGCCAGGAAGCCGCCGTCGATTTTTGCCAGCGTAGTGGCGTGTTCTTCGAAGGCGTCGCCGGTCAAGTCGAGCACAGCCTCGTCAGTTTGCGTGATCGTGGTGACCTTGCTACCGAGGGCGGTGAGATCGGTCAGATGGGTCGCGAGGTTGGCACTGTCACCGGTGACCTCCATGCTGGCGATCCGGTGATTGGCCGCGTAGAGGTCTTTCGCGTCGCCGGCGTCGACATGATCCAGCGCGAGCGAATAGTTGCCGGACTTGATCAAATCGAGCACCGGTTGGGCATCCGACATTTGGCTCCCGGTCAGAGAGAGACTTTGGCTGGGAGTCAGGTTGGTAATGGTGGCAAGGCGTCCGCTGGATAGCAGCGTCGCGAGGTCTTCGATGTTATCGGCTACATTGCTGCCGTTATCCGATACGTCGATCTGGGTGACGGCGTCGTCGTCCGTCATGGCCTGTGCTTGGGAGACGCTGGCTCCAAAGACGGACAGCTGCGTGGACGAGTCGAATTTAGAGAGCAGATGGTCGGCTGTCCCCAGGTCATACTTGGCGGCGGAAAGGACCAGTGGGCCGGCGTCACTTTTGCTGACTGCGGTCAGGCGGGAGCCGAGGACACGCATGGCATTCCAGTGCGAGGCGAGATTGGCGCCGGTATCCTCTAAAGTGATAGAGGTGATATGGGCGTTCGCCGCGTCGAGCAGGAATTTGTTGGACTTCACTCCGGTGAGATTGACCGTGTAGCCACCGGTGATTTTTCCGAGGACGGACGAGCGCGACTCGAGTTGGGTTTGGGTGAGGTCGAGGGACGTGCCGCTGTCGGTTTGGCTGATGGTTTTCAAGCGGCTACCCAGGCGATCAAGCGTGTCCAAACTGGCGGCGAGGTGGTCACTGGAATCCCGGGCTGCGACGGAGACCACCCGGGCGTTGTCAGCCAGCGACGCAAAATCGGCCGATGTCGCACCGGTGGCAGCCAGCTGGTAACTGCCGACTTTGATCTTGTCGAAGATCGCTTGGTTCGCGGTCAACGCGTCACCCACCAACTGTGAGGCGTCGAGAGTGATGGCACTTTTCGGATTCAATAGGGTAATCCCTTTGAGTTGGCTCTGTCCGTTGAGGGTTACGAGGTCGGCTAAGCTGGAGCCGACGTGCTCCGCGGTGTCATTGATGGCAATCGTCTCGACATTGTGCAGTCGCGAGAAGGCGAGTGCATTGCCGGCGGTGACGGACGATACGGCAAGTTTGTAGGATTGCTGCGCCGTGTCCGTGAATTTGCTCAACAACGCGTCGCTGTTGGACAGTTGACTGGCGGTCAGGCTGATGGCGCTGTTCGGGTCGGACACGTCGACTTTGGTCAGACTGTCGGACAGTCCCTGTAGGAGGGACCACTTGGCTGAGATATTCGCGGCGGCGTCCTTGACCGCGATGCTGATGATGCGGTGATTGGAGGAGAGTGCGGACGCCTGCTTGGCCGAGGCATTGATCACCGCCAAATCATAGGACGTAATGATCTTTCCCAGCACGACCTTGTCCTGTTCAGCTTGGTTGCCCGTGAGAGTGAAGGAGTGGGTCGGGTCGGTTTGAGTGATCGACTTCAGCCGCAGGCCGACTTGTTGCAAAGAATCGAGGTGGTCGGCGATGGCGTCGGTCGTGTCGGTGATCGCGATCGCTTTGACCTTGGGGTTCGCCGTCAGGGCAGGTTGACTTCCGAGGCCGAGCGTATCGCTGACGTTGGCTTGGGTGACAGAGAGCGTGTAGGCGTGGTTCTTGATCTTGTCCAAGGCCATCTGGCTGGAACTTAACTTGGCGGCAGTGAGTGTGAGGTTGCCCGAGGTTCCGTTGAGGACGATTTCACGGAGGATGCCGTTGCTTGCGAGGGTCTGGAGGCTATCGAGATGGCTTTGGACGTTCAGGCTGCCGTCGGTGACCGCCAACGATTTTACGTAACTCGGGAGGCCGCTCGCCAGCGATGCGGCGTTGCCCGCTTTGACTCCATTGATGCCAACAGTTTGACCAGTCCCAGCGCCCCACAGGGCGAGCGCGGCCCCGTTTTTCTGATATTGGGCGGCCGTCACAAGCATACTCTTCGTCGAGTCGTTGGTGGATAACTCGGTCACGCTCCCGGCGACCGATTGCAGGTTATCGAGATTTTTTGTGATGTTCTGCACGGTATCCTTGATCGCGACCGAGCTGGTGGGGTGCCGACGCAGCTCCGCGAGCGCACTAGCGACGGTGAACGTGCTGGATGGAGCGCTATAGCTGTAGCTATTGCCCGACGGCGAGTTCGTCAGACTGGAAACATGGGACATCTGGTGTCTAATCGGCGCGTTCACAGACCACTTAATCGGCACCGTGCCGTTGGGCGGAGACTAGCCGCCACATTGCGGCCCGAAAAACCAAAAATTCCCCGTAACCTTGCGGTTTCGAGGGATTAAATTGGGTGCAGGGGTTAGTTATGAGCCTGAGGGTTTTATCTTAATAATCAATGACTAGCATGTTTTTGAGCCCATGAATCGGGAGATTGTGGGCCGGATTTTTGGAGGGTAGGGTCGGAAGACCCTGCTTCTCCCAGTAGTGAGGCAGAGCTTAGATTTCGACGCCCTCGGGATAAAGCCGCGGAAAGAAGTAGCCGACGGTCTTACTCGAAAATGAGATCGAAAGCGGCCCGCCGACCGAATCCGAGCAAAGCAATTCCTGCTCGATGAAATCGGTAACGTAACGTCGTGCGGTCCTCTCGGGTTTATTGAGGATTCTTGCCGCCTCACTGCGCGGCAGGGACCCGCGGAGGAAGGCCTCTCGCATGAGCGGCCCAAGCTCAACCGGGGCATCATGGAGCGTACTCCAGCGCTCGGCAAAACGCATGATCCGATCTTGCATCGCGTCGAGGTCGAGCGTCTTTGACATGAAGCTCACTTGATCCAAGGCCGTGCCTAGGAAGAATTCGCAGAACATGATTAACCCCTTGTTGGAAAGGCTTCCTCGTCCGTCGAGGCTGCCTCGGCGTTCGGAGTCGGCGTTGGCGAGCATAGCGCGATAATCGTCCCGCCGCCGAGCAAACCCGCGCGAGATGGCCCACAGTCCGGCCGTCTCCACGCCAGCTCTAGCTAGGTAAGCGTGGGTGAACAGACGGGCAATGCGGCCATTACCGTCCTGAAATGGATGAATCCATGCGAAACGATGGTGCGAAGCGGCCGCGGCAATGATTCGATCCAGCGGATCGAGATTTTTTAGATCATAAGCGGAAGCAAACCGCGACAGGAAGCGAGACAGGGAGGCAAATGTCGGAGCAAGGTGGGCGCCCACCTCCACTTCACCTTTTCGGAATTCGCCAGGTTCGATTATTTTTCCGGAAGGCAGGATGCGGAATTCATCCGGCATGCGCTCGTAGAATTCGCGGTGAAGGGTCTGAAAAAAAGAATCCGCGCACACCTCTACGTTTGGCTGCTGAAGACGCTGAGTCATCAGTAACTCAACGTGGACATGAGCAGCGCTTTCCAGTTGCAGCGCGCGTTTGGCCGGTTCTGTCGAGAAATCGTTTTTAAGGGCGCGCTCGATATCAGCCGGATGGGTGTGGTGGCCCTCGATCAGGTTCGAGTAGTAGCTGTTCATGTGCACCACCAGTCGGGCTACACCAGCGCGAGTGATCGGATGGAGGGCCCCTGCCAGCTTGGCTGATTCAACAAGGAGTCGAGATGCACTCTCCCGCAGCCTGCCAGAGGCATCTGTGGGCATGAGCGGCTCCATTGCTGCTTCGTGTGAGTAGATTTCGCGTTTAGGTGTCATTTATGGCCGGTGCTTTGGCCGTTTCAATAGCCGGTTACTAACATTTGTTAGTAATTTTTAATTAGCAATATGTAATTAATAATGGTAATTGATTGCATGAGTAATCGGCCGAGTTATGGCCGGTCTATTGGCCGCATAAATGGCCGAGTATAATTTCCCAGAATTCCGGACCCAAAAATTGCCCTCCAAGGCGTAAGCACGAGCCTTGGTCGGCGTGGCGTGGCGGACCGGACTCCAGACTCAGTGGTATTTGGCGGGGCGCTCGAGTAAAACAGCCTAGCTGTCGAGTTGCGTTGTCGAGGGAGGAGATCCGCGAAATTACGCTGAGAAAGTGCGTTCGCCAGGCCGGCCAATGCCCAGGGCGGGGAAGGCACTTGGCGACGACGACAAGCCGAAGATCAGAGCTAGGGTTAATCCCAAGAGAGTGAAACGCACGCGAGCTTCGGACGGTTCAGCTTGGGTCTTCAGATAACGCGCCGCCGTCTGGTGCGTCATCTGCGCCTTCATGGCCGCGTGACTGATCACGCCGCCGTTTTTGGAATACTCTTTCATGAGCGTTCGATACTGCGTCTCGGAGATCATGGGGCCCGTTGAGGGGCTTCGAGTAACGCCCAACCACAGTCCGGCGCCACGCTCTAAACCACGGCCACTATACCTGGTCGTTCTGGTTGGCGCCGACTTATACGTTTAGGTGGCGCCTTTCACTGCCGTGACGCCAGCCATCTGGCCGGGCCTGTCCGCCGTTTACCAACACGCGCCCGGGCTATCCTCGGTAGTCTCTTTGGGCATGGGGCGGTAAAGCTCTCGGAGGTGGACTACCTCGGGTGGAATCTGCGTCGGGATATCTGCATCTTGTTTTGGGCGTCAATTGCGCCGGTTGCCCCGACAGCTGGATCCGCGATGCGTGCAGGGAGATCCAAGGCGAAGCAGGGGTCCGGTGGTTGCTTAAGGGCATCCCAGACTTGGAGGTAGAGCCATCTGAGGACTGACAAAGCTACCGCCCTGTCACAGCCCAAAGGAGAGGAACCGTTTTTGAAATTTCTCCCTCTGCTAAAGGGATTTTCCAAGGTCCGGATGTGGGTCCGAATGTGGGTCTTTGTCCAAAAGTGTTTGCCTCTGTGCGCCGGTGTTAACTCGGACCCATGTTTTTCCGCCCCCTGGAAACCAAAAATCCCCCGTAACCTTGCGGTTACGAGGGATTAAATTGGGTGCAGGGGTCAGATTTGAACTGACGACCTTCAGGTTATGAGCCTGACGAGCTACCAGGCTGCTCCACCCTGCAACAAAACGAAGGCGCAAGGTCTTCGCCGACGATTGGACTGTCAACGCCTTTCTCGAATTTTCCCGAATTCACGCTTGCCAGCCACCTCCGCGCTCGGTGTTTTGGCCCGCTCTGTCAGTTAGTCCGTTCGAGTCAGTCACAACAACCATCAACCTGCGATCGCAAGGCGGCCCTCCGGCCGACCTGTGTTTCTCAAGATACATCAGATCAACATGAGCCTCACTATCACTCCAAAAGACCTGCTCGATGCAGGCGTTCACTTCGGGCACCAGACCAAGCGCTGGAACCCACGTTCCAAGCCATTTATTTTCGATCACCGCCAGGGCGTGTCGATCATCGATCTGGGCAAAACCCATGAGGCCCTCACCAAGGCCTGCGCCTTCTTGGAAGACACCGTCGCCAATGGCGGCAATGTCCTTTTCGTTGGCACCAAGCGCCAAGCAAAGGAAATCGTCCGCGAAGCCGCCACGTCGGTAAACATGCCGATGTGCGTTGATCGCTGGCTCGGTGGCACGCTCACCAATTACGAGACCGTCAAGAAATCGGTCGCCAAGTTTAAGAAGTATCAGGCAATGGAGACGAATGGCGAAATGGCCAAGCTTCCCCGCAAGGAAGAGTCTGCCATCAAGCGCGAGATGACGCGCATGCAGAAGAATTTCAACGGTATCGCCGACATGGGTGGTCTGCCCTCTGCGATGTTCGTCGTCGACGTGAATCACCACAAGATCGCTGTCGCCGAAGGCTCCCGCGCCGGGATTCCGTGCATCGGTTTGGTCGACACGAATTCTGATCCCACGACCGTTTCTCACCCGATTCCGGGCAACGATGACGCCGTCAAATCCATCCGGATCATTGTTGAGGCCGTGACTGCTGCGATCCAGAACGGTCTCGCTCAGCGTGACACCCGCCGCGCTCAGCGAGGGGCTTCCGATCTGAAGGGTGCGCAGGCCTCCGTGGCTGCACCGATCACCGCCGACGCGATCGACCTTTCCAAGGTCGAGATCCCCTCCGAGATCGCCGCCGTCGTGGATGGTGAAGTCGAGCCGGGTGTTGTCGCCAAGAAGGTGCTTCGTCCGAAGAAGGCCGCCGTCAAGGCCGAGTAAGTTTCGTTTTCAACAACTCCTCTTACCGAATGAGCACCACCATCACCGCTCAAATGGTCAACGAACTGCGCACCGCCACCGGTGCCGGCCTCCTTGACTGCAAAAAAGCGCTTACTGAATCCAACGGCGACATCGCCGGAGCCAATATTATCCTGCGCAAGAAGCTGGGTAACAAGCTCGACAAACTCGCCACCCGCACGACGAAGGAAGGGCTCATCGAGAGCTACATCCACGTCGGTGGGAAAGTCGGCGTCCTCATCGAGGTCAACTGCGAGACGGATTTCGTGGCCCGTAACGATGCTTTCAAGGCTTTCGTAAAGGACCTTTGCCTGCAGATCGCTGCGGCCAATCCGCTCTACGTGACCCGCGATCAGGTGCCCGAGGCCGATCTCGCCAAAGAACGTGAGATTGCGGCTGCGTCCGTCGTCGGCAAGCCGCCGGCGGTCGTGCAGAAGATCGTCGATGGCAAATTGGAGAATTACTACTCCACGGTTTGCCTGATGGATCAGCCCTTCGTGAAGCAAAACGACAAGTCCATCAAGGACCTGCTCTCCAGCCAGATTGCCCACATCGGCGAGAACATTCAGATCCGTCGGTTCACACGCTACCAACTCGGCGCTTAAGTCCGACTGAGGATTATCTTTATCGAGGCGCTTCACTTTTGCGGTGAAGCGCCTTTTTATTTACCACTATGAAAGTCTCCCGCGTTTTAATTGTCTCCCGAGGGCTGACCAACCGCTGCACGAATTGCGGCGCCCGCACCCTGTTCGTGCCCGGATCGCTCTTTAAAGTAAACAAGACGTGCGCCGCGTGTGGTTTCGTGATCGAGCGGGCCAACGACGAGGGATTTTATCTGGGTTCAGCGTCGCTTAACTTTGGTATGACCATCGTGCTCTACCTCGTGCCGGTGATGCTGCTGGCCTTTTACCACGTCATCGGCACCACGCCGGCGATGGTGCTCGCGGGGGTCGGTGCGATCGGGTTTCCCGTGCTGTTCTACCGTTCATCGCGCAGCTGGTGGCTGATGAACTACTATCTGTTGTTTCCCCATCATCTGCCGGCCAACGGGGGCAAGGGCCGCGAGGGCGAAGATGACAACGTGTGACGGACGCGACGAAAAATGGCGGAGAGGATAGGATTTGAACCTACGGTGCCCTTGCGGACACTCCTGATTTCGAGTCAGGTGCGATAGACCACTCTGCCACCTCTCCGTTGAGGGACGGCAAGAAGTAGGGTGCGGGGCGAAAAACGGAAGCCGAAAATAGCACCAGTTTTTCCCCTCCGCCCTACCTTGGGCACGGGGAGCAGCGTTTTTAACCTCGAGCCCGACGCACTGCGGCGCCGATCGCGTGCGCGTGGGCGGAAAATGCCCGTTCACTAGAACGGCGGGAGGGCGACACATAATCGCCGCTCGGCAACAACACACGGGCGTTTGTAGTGTCGCGCAGTTCGATGCCGAAGAGTTCTTCGATGACCCAGCGACGCAGGGCCGGATCGCGAATCGGGAACACCACCTCGACGCGACGAAAGAAATTGCGCGGCATCCAGTCGGCGCTGCCCGCCAAGATCACGGGCTCGCCTTGGGCATTCTCAAAATAGCAGGCGCGGGTGTGTTCGAGGAACCGGCCTACGAGGCTGCGCACCTGAATATTTTCCGAGAGACCCGGCACGCCCGGCACGAGGCAACATGTTCCGCGAACGATGAGGTCGATTTTCACGCCGGCTTGGGAGGCTGCATACAGCGAGTCGATGCTGACCTGATCCACCAGAGAGTTCATCTTGGCGATAATGCGCGCCGGGCGACCGGCGGCAGCGTTGCGAGTTTCAACAGCAATGAGGGCGTTGATCCGGCGGTGCAGGCTGTAGGGTGCGACGAGCAGATGGCGGAATTTCGGAGAACGGCCAAATCCGGTGAGGGTATTGAAGAGTTGGGCGACGTCGCGCGTGATGTCAGCCCGCGCGGTGAAATGACTCAGATCCGTGTAGTAGCGTGCGGTGCGTGGGTTGTAGTTGCCCGTCCCGAGGTGAGCGTAGTGGCGCATCCGCCGTCCTTCGCGGCGGACGACGAGGCACATCTTGCAATGAGTTTTGTGCCCCATGAGGCCGTAAACGACGTGCACACCGGCCTCCTCCAGTTGCTTGGCCCACTGGATGTTGTTGGCCTCATCGAAGCGGGCCTTGAGTTCCACCAGAGCCGTCACCTGTTTTCCGTTTTGGGAGGCTTCGATGAGCGCTCGCACGAGAGGTGAATCGCCGCTCGTGCGGTAGAAAGTCTGCTTGATCGCAAATACCTGCGGGTCGCGGGCGGCCTGTTCGACGAAATCGACCACCGGCTGAAAGGAATCGTAGGGATGGTGCAGGAGCACATCCTGCGCACGCAGTGACTCGAAGATTCGCGCTGGCTCGCGCAAAGCCGAGGCGTTCACCGGAGAAAACGGAGGGAACTTTAGGTCGGGCCGGTCGAGATCGCCGATGCCCTGGAGGCGCATCAGGTTGATCGGGCCTTTGAGGCGAAAAACATTATCCGGTGGCAGCCCAAGCTCGTGGCAAAGGGTGGCAAAGAGCGCCGTAGCGACTCCGTCCTCGATTTCCAGACGAACTGCAGCGCCGCGGCGGAGATTGCGCAACTCGGCCTCGATTTTGACGAGGAGGTTGGCGGCTTCTTCTTCGTCGATGTAAAGCTCGCTGTTGCGCGTGACCCGAAACGCATGGGCGGCGGTCAGGCGGTAGCCGGGGAAAAGTTCGCCGGCGCAGAGCTTGATGATTTCACTGAGAAAAATAATCCGCTGAGGGCCGCGGCCACTCGGGGCAATGGGCACCAATCGCGGCAAAATCCGGGGCACCGGCAGGATCGCGACGAGGTGCTCGATCTCCGGCGTCGCGGGATTGTCGAGCGTGACGACGATGTTCAACTCCTTGTTGCCGACTTGCGGAAACGGATGCGACTGATCGAGCGCCAAGGGAGTCAGCACCGGATAGACTTGCTCGCGAAAATAGGCCCGCACCCATTTCAGTTCACGTGGGGTGAGATCTTTGGCGCTCTTAAACTGGATGCCTTCGGCGGCCAAGGCCGGCGCGAGTTGATCGCGCCAACAACGGTATTGGTCTTCCACAAACGCATCCACGGTAGCACGGATTCGCTGGAGCTGTTGGCTTGGGTTTAGCCCGTCGGCGCCGGGTTCGGTTACTCCAGAATCGCGCTGCTGGATCAGGCCCGCGACCCGAATTTGGAAAAACTCGTCAAGGTTGCTGCCGGTGATGGCCAGATAACGCACGCGTTCGATCAGCGGGTGGCGGTCGCTCTGAGCTTGCTCAAGGACCCGGCGGTTGAAGGCGAGCCAACTCAACTCGCGATTGAAGTAAACGGGAGAAGTGGGGGTGGGTGTGCTGTTGCGCTTGCGGGAGGCCATGCGGGATAAATGCCAGCAAGGTAGACTCGGGCTCCCACGAAAAGAACCAAATCACGGGTGTCGCTTGAATGTAATGCAAGGACTCGCTCACTTCGACGCCTTGCCCCCGCTCAAGATGCTCGGGCGCAGCTAAGTTGCGCGCGTGGGAGAGGGGCGGCGCGCCATTTTTCCGACCAACGCGCACCAGGCGCACCTCTACGGCGGTGCCAACCTAGCCCACCACAGTCTTCACATTGAGGAAGGCGCGGAGGCCGTGGGCGCCTAATTCGCGGCCCATGCCACTGTCCTTGACCCCGCCGAAAGGGAGACTCGCATCGGAGCGGACGAAGGTGTTGATCGCGACGAAGCCGGCGTCGAGCTGTGGCGCCAGCTCGCGGGCGCGACGGGCGCTGCGCGTGAAAATAGCGGCACCGAGCCCGTAGGGCGTGGCGTTGGCGAGGCGCACCGCGTCGGCGTCATCGCGCGCGACGAGAATTGCGGCGGCGGGCCCGAAGAGTTCTTCGTCGGCGGCGGGCATGCCCGGGCGGACATTTGCGAGCAGGGTCGTCTCGTAGAAAAATCCAGAGCCGGGCAGGGGAGCCCCGCCGAGCAGGAGCCGGGCGCCGCGGCGGACGGTGGCGGTAATCTGACGGTGAAGGTTCTCGCGGAGGTCGGCGCGAGCCAAGGGGCCGATGTCATTGGTTGGATTGGTGGGATCACCAGTCCGTCGCGCGTCGAGCCGGGCGGTGACGAGCCGTTCGAAGTCACGGAGCACCGGGCGGGCGACGATGAAACGTTTCGCTGAAGCGCAGCTCTGGCCGGAGTTGATGAGACGTGCGGCGGCGCAGGTTTCAGCGGCGAGTTCGAGATCGGCATCGGCGAGCACGACGTAGGGGTCGCTGCCGCCGAGTTCATAGACGCCGGGTTTCATCGCGGCTCCGGCGAGCGCAGCGACTTTTTTTCCGGCGAGGGTGCTCCCGGTGAAGGTGACGGCACGAACGCGTCCGTCGGCGATGAGGGCCGGCACAGGCGCGGTGCCGGTCAGGAGCACTTGAAATACGCCGGGAGGAACTCCGGCGCGTTTGAACACATTCTCGATGGCGATCGCGCAGCCGGCGACGTTGGGGGCGTGTTTGAGCAGGACGGTGTTGCCGCCCATTAAGGCGGGGGCGGCGGCCCGGATGACCTGCCAGAACGGAAAATTCCACGGCATGATGCCGAGCACAACGCCAATGGGTTCGTAAACGACCCTGGCATCCGGCGGAGCACCGAGCGGGCGCTCGTCGGCGAGCATCGCAGGGCCCTGGTCGGCGAAATACTCGCAGGTGCGGGCGCATTTCTCGACCTCACCGCGGGCCTGGGCGATGGGTTTGCCCATCTCGGCGGTGGCGAGGGCGGCGAGTTCGTCACGCTGGGTCATGAGTTCGCGTGCGACGGCGCGGAGGTGCTCGGCGCGGGTAACGGGAGACGCGGTGCGCCAACTGCGTTGCGCGCCGGCGGCGCGGGCGAGGGCGCGTTCGATCGCAGCGCCGGTGTGCTCGCGGTAGGTGGCGAGCCGGCGACCGGTGGCGGGATTGACGGAGACGAGCGACATCTCGTCAGGCTTGCCCGTCTGAGTGGAGAGACCAACGGAATTCACGGTCGGACCGCGACAGCGCTGTGGTTTTTCGAACTGTCCACTTGCGGAGGGTGTGCGCTTCGTGCGAGATGGCCGCGATGGCTCGAAGTGACCAACGTCCGGTGACGGTGCATATGATTGCGGAGCACGTGGGCGTTTCGGCGTCGGCGGTTTCGACCGTGCTGGCCGACCGCCACGAAGAGCGTCGGCTCGCACCGGCCACGGTCGAAAAAATCCGCAAGGCCGTGCGTGATCTTGGCTATGTCCCGAATGTCGCCGCGCGCCGCCTTCGAGCCCACGACCCCGAGGTCCATCATATCGAACTCGGGATTCTCACGTCTTTTGAGGCGCCACTGTTTTTGGTGAGCCGCGTGTTGCGGCAAGTCCAGCGAATGGCCGATGCGCGCACGGGACCGGGGCGAAATTTTTCCGTGTCGATCGCGATGTTTCATGCGGGCCGGCTGCGCGAGATGGCGGGTCTCCTCAACGCGAGCCGCTTCAACGGCGTGGTCATCACGAACACGCTCCCCGACGACGACGCGTTTCTCGCGACAACGACGCTCCCCTATGCGGTGGTCGTGCTTGGGCGACGCTTGCCGAACTATTGCTGTGTGCTCGACACGCCGGGCGAGAGTGGGCGCCGTGCGGCGGAAATTCTCCTCGGGCGCGGTGGTCGCCGCCCGGTGGTGCTTACGCCCGCTCTGCTCACGGAAAGCACGGCGGATCGCGCGGACGCGTTTTGCGCGACCGTGCGCGAACGGACCGGCACCGAACCGGCGCGGGTGGTCGCGGCGGGCTTTACGCCGACGAATGGAGCCGAGGCATTGCGCGCCCATCTCGGCGCGGGCCGGATTTGCGACGGACTCTACGCGGTCACCGACGGCCTCGCACTCGGTGCGTATCAGGCGATCAAGGATGCGGGCCGGAAGATCCCGAAGGACATCGCGGTCGTCGGAGTAGGGGACCACGAACATGCGGACTTTTTCGATCCGCCGCTCACCTGCGTGGGTCCGTCGAACGAGACCATCGTGGAACAGGTTGTTACCCAGCTCTTCGGTTTGATGAACCGTCGCCGCCTAAACCCCCTAGAGATTTTCGTGCCCCCGTCGGTGGCGATGAGAGCGTCGGCGTAGCTCCAGGCGTGCGATCGCCCGCCGGATTGCCGCGAATTTCGCGCTTGAAACTAAATCGATTTAGCTATTTCCAATTTTTCTCTCGGAAAACCCTCACCCCATGCAAACCCTCCCACTCCCACTCCCTGCATTGTTTCGGCTCCTGCGCCAGCCTGCGCTGCTCATCGCCGTTTTGGTCTCGCTCGGTTTCATCCCGTCGGTTCGCGCCGCAGAGGCCGGTGTTGTCGCAGGGCAAATCTCAAATGCCGCCACCGGAGCCTACTTGGAAGGAGCGACGGTTGCGGTCGATGGTGTCGACTTGGTCGCACTTACCGGACGTGACGGCTCTTTCGCGATTGTCGGGGTGCCGGCCGGAACGCTAAATCTCCGAGTGAACTACACCGGGCTCGAACCTGTGACTAGGCCCGTAATTGTGGGTGCCGGTGTGAGGGTCGAAGTTGCTATTTCGCTATCAGCTGGAGTGCAAATGTTGGACGCATTTACCGTCTCAAGTTCACGGCAGGGCGAGGCCGCCTCGATCACGAAACAACGCAATTCCGATAGCGTGAAGAACGTCGTCTCGACGGATGCGTTTGGCAGTGTGGCAGATGGTAACATTGGCAACTTCATGGTGCGGCTTGCCGGTGTCGCGGGTGAGTTCGAGAACGGTGAGGTTGTCGGCATTCGCATTCGCGGCACACCGGTGGAGTTCAGCGCACTCAACGTCGATGGCGTGCGCGCGGCGGGGGCCTTTTCCGGGTTCAATACGCAGGGCGACCGCGGGGCCCAGAGCGACCAGATTCCCGCAGAGTTTATCAAAGAGGTGGAGCTGACCAAGGCCCCGACTCCGGACCAGCCTGCCGACTCAATCGGCGGGTCGACCAATCTCATCACGAAGTCGGCCCTCGATTTCAAGGAGAGCGTCTTCACCTATCGCGTGGGGATGAACTACAACACGTTTCGCGACGATCTGCGGAACGATGCGCGGCCGAACGCGGCCCTGACGTGGCTCACGCGCATCGGAGCCAAACGAAACCTCGGTCTCGCGCTTTCGCTCAGCCACACCGATACGGAGTCGCCGCGCGATCGGGTGCAAATGCAGCGTTCGCAGGTCGACGGCCGCAACACGCAGGCCCGCACGCTCTCGAATGTAAATCAGCGCGTGCGGATGGGCGCCGGGCTCAAGCTCGACTATCGCTCGGCCGATGGTTCAAGCATCTACGGGAAGTTTCAGTTCAACTACTACTACTTCGACAGCCCGCGGTTGGTCTACGCTGCGGCGGTGGCCGGCGCGGGCCGCGTGGCCGACTACAGCCGGGTGACCCGGGCACAGCTCGAAACCGGCACGGTCGCGCGCGATGCCACCAATCAAACTGCCGGGGTCGCGCCGGGCTACACGGATGATTTTACCGAGATGGTGAGCGCCACCTGGCTCAATGAAGCCACGTGGAATGTGAAGCTCGGCCGGCAGTATTTGGGTGAAATCGGGGGCGAGAAAAAGTTATCCGGCGACCAGAAGCTCACGTTTCAGGCGTCCTACAATCCGTCCAACTTCGCGAGCAACCTGCGGTCGTTCGATCTCAATCTGGTGGGCACTGTCGGTATGTCGATCGACACCCGGGCGAATCGCTCCCGGCCGCTGTTCCGCCAAACCTACGGTCCGTCAATTGGATTCGGCGCGAATCCGCGCAACTATACCGCGCGATTGTTGCAGCAACCCGAGAGCAGCGAAGAAGAAGTCGCCAACGCCAAGGCCGATTACCTGAAAGAGTTTCGGCAGGGGCGGTTCCCCGTTCAGTTCAAGACCGGGGCGAATTGGCGCAGCCAGGACAGGTGGCTCAAAATCGCACGGCCCAACTGGACATTTGGCGGTGCGGACCGCATCGCCGGCGCGATCGCGGCCACGGGGGTGAATGACGACAACTTGGGACAGTTCTTGATGCCCGAACCGGCGCACGGAATCTTCAACGATCCCAACGGCACCTGGCTGCCGCTGCCTGCAATCAATTTCCCCGTGGTGTGGAAAACGTTCAGCGAACACCCGGAATGGTTTGTGCCTGAGGGCACGTCGACGACGGCAGTTCCGACTTTCACCGAAATTTCGGAGGACGTCGGTGCCGCCTATGCGCAGGGCAAGATTACGTTCGGAAAGCTAAACGTTGTTGGTGGAGTTCGCGCTGAGCGCACGAAAGTCGCCGCGTCCGCGCCCAACATCGATGCGCGCAACCCCACCGTAGTCCGTGTCAGTCGCGATCGCACTTACAGCGACTTGTTCCCTAGTGTGCATCTTCGCTACGAGATTCGCCCGTCGCTGCTCGCCCGAGCTAGTGTGTCTACGGGAGCCGCCCGGCCGAACATGACCGATCTCTATCCGACGACGAATGTGAGCTATAATGCCACGACGGGACTCGGCACCGTGACCCAAAACGACCCCGGACTAAAACCGCAATATTCCACGAACTATGATGCTACGCTCGAATATTACTTCGAGCCGGCGGGTATCGTGTCCGCCGGTTGGTTTAAGAAAAACATCAAGGACTTTATTGCCCGGAGTTCGCGTGAGCTCGACGGCGGGCTGGATAACGGATTCGGCGGTCAGTTCGGCGGGTTCACCCTCAACAGCACGACGAACGGCGGCTCGGCGAAGGTCGACGGCTTCGAGCTCAGCTACAATCAGCAGCTGAAAATGCTGCCCCAGCCGTTCAATGGCATCCGCCTTTTCGCCAATTACACGAAACTCAAGACTTCCGGCAGCTACGCCAACGGCGTCACGGACCTCGTCGGCTTCGTGCCGGAGGTCCTGAACACAGGGGCTTCGTTTCTCTGGCGAAAGTTGGAGGCCCGCGTCGCCTATAACTGGACGAGCGGCTACCTCACTTCGTTCAGCACCACGGTGGCTACCGAGCAGCGGCGCCGGCCGGTGGAGACCACGGATCTCAATTTCCAATACAAATTCAGTCAGCGTGTCGGAGTCTTCATTGACGTCATCAACGTCTTCAACCGCTGGCCGGAGTTTTATACCGGCCGCGCCTCCAATCGCGTGGTGCTGAGTGACATTTACGGCACGCGCGTCAATTTTGGCGTGACGGGCCGTTTCTGAGCGCAGGCATATTTTCCCCATGAACCCAAACCGTGCTTTGGCAGGACTGGTAGCCGCCACCCTCTTGGCTGCGTCCCTCGGCGCCGCACCGAATTCCGCAGCTCCGCACCCGGTCAAGAACCCCACCTCGCGCGTGATGCTGGCCGGCGATTGGGTGCCCGCCGATCCGCACGCGCCAATGCTGAATCTCCCCGGCACTGACGGCGATCCGGCAAAGATCAAGTTCGCCAGGCTGCCCGCGATTAAGGGCACGCATGGCGTCATCTGCCCGCCGGATGAAAAGTGGACGTTCCAACTGCATAACTACCTGCTGCATCACGGCGGCAAGTTTTGGTGCATGTGGAGCGCAGGCCCAAAGATCGAGGACTGGCCGACTCAGCATGTGCGCTATGCCACGAGCGACGATGGTTTGAAATGGAGTCTGCCCAAGATGCTGACGCGCGAGCCGGCCGAGGGCCACGGCTTCTACGCCCGCGACTTCTGGGTGCGCGATGGTGAACTGCTCGGCTTGACGTCCACCTACAAAGGCCACGGCGGGTTTGGACCGGACAGAGACATGAACCTCCTCGCCTATGTTTGGGACGATCCGGGCAACCGCTGGAAGGAGAAGGGCACCGTCTTCGGAAACGCGATCAACAACTTCGCACCGCAAAAGCTCTCCACCGGCGAATGGATCACGACGCGGCGCGACTCGGGCTTCAATGTCTCAATGCTCATCGGCGGCACGAAGGCGCTGGGCGACTGGCGTGTGGTGCCCGTCGTGGACAAGCAGGCCAACAGTGCCAGCAGCGGCCTCAGCCCTGATGAACCGATTTGCTGGGAGCAGCCGGACGGATTGCTCGTTGCCGTCTTTCGCGACAACGGCGGATCGGACCGCCTGTTCCGCGCCTTCTCGCATGACCACGGAAAAACGTGGAGCGCGCCGGTAAAGACGGAATATCCCAACGCCAAGAGCAAGGTCTTCTCGTTGCTCACGAGTCGCGGCTATCGCGTGCTCATCTCCAATGCCAACACGACCATGCGTCGTCGCGAACTGTATCTGGCGATCTCCGAAGACGGCCTCACCTTCACCCGCATGGCCCGGCTCGACATCCCCTCGTCGTTCAACGACTCGTTAGCCTACCCGCACGCCATCGAGCACGCCGGCCAGTTGTGGATCGCCTTCTCGCGCAAGAAGGCCTCCACCGAGCTGTTCAAGGTGTCGCTGGATGAATTGGAAAAACTGCGCGCCATGAAATGAGCGCGCGAGTCGCAACCATGAACCCTGCGAGCAAGAGTATCCTCACCCTTGTCACCGCTCTGCTGCTGGCCGGGCAGGCTGCGCTCACCGTCCCTGAGCATTTGCCCTCCGAAGCTGGCCGGCCACGCGCGGAAATCGGCCTCGCGCAGAATCAACAGCGCACCGTTAACGCTTTCCGCTTTTCACGCCTTCAGGATCCAGTTTCCCGCCCGCCCTTGTTCGAACCTGTCGTTAGCCGAGATCGCCGTGTTCCCGCACCGGTCCAACCATCGGGCCATGAATCTCCCCAACGAAACCAATGAAACCAATGAAGGTCGGTCTTTTGACGCTGTTCGCGTTGCTATCCACATCGTTCCTTGCTGCCGCCGATAACGGCACCATCACCGGCCGTGTCTCTAGTGCCGCCACGGGCGCTTACCTTGAGGGCGTCGAAGTCTCTGTCGTCGGTCAGCTGGCTATCACGCTCACTGCGCGCGACGGCACATTCCTCCTTTCCGCGCTTCCGGCTGGAGCGCACTCGGTTCGCGTCTATTACACGGGCCTCGAAATGGCCACAAAGACAGTGACCGTGTCCGCCGGCCAGGCGGCCGAGCTCAACATCGCGCTCACCTCCGGCGTGCAGATGCTGGAGACGTTTACGGTTTCAAGTTCACGCGAAGGGGAGGCGGCCTCCGTCGTGAAGCAGCGCAACGCATTGAACGTGATGAACGTCGTTTCGATGGAGGCGTTCGGTCACGTCGCCGACGGCAACGTGGGCAATTTCATGGTGCGGCTGCCGGGCGTCTCCGCAGATTACGAGAACGGCGAGGTGCTCGGCATCAAAATTCGCGGCACGCCCGCCGAGTTGAGCTCGATCAATGTCGACGGCGTGCGCGTCGCCTCCGCGTCGGTGGGCAATGTCGCCGGCGATCGCTCGGCGCAGATCGACACGATTCCGGCGGAGTTCATCAAGGAGGTGGAACTGAGCAAGGCGCCGACGCCCGACATGCCCGCCGACTCGATTGGCGGCTCGGTCAACCTCGTGACGAAGTCTGCCCTCGATTTCGAGCGCGATGTGCTCACGTATCGTGCCGGTTTCAACTACAACAGTTTCCGGCGCGATCTGCACACGTTTACGCCCAACGCCGCCCTCTCGTATCTCACGCGCATCGGCGCGCAACGGAATCTGGGGCTGGCGCTCTCGCTTACGCACACCGAGACCGAGGCGCCGCGCGATCGCGTGCAGATGACACGCAACCAGCCCGACGGCCGCAACACGCAGGCGCGCACGCTTACCAACGTGAACAATCGCGTGCGGCTCGGCGCCGGCCTGAAGCTCGATTATCGCGTGAACCAACGCGCGAGCGTCTATGCGAAGTTCAATTACAACTATTACGATTTCAACAGCCCGCGCGACGTGCTCGCCATTGCCGGCGCGAACGGCAATCGCGTCGCCGACTACAGCCGCGTGAGCCGCGCGCAAATCGAGGCCGGCACCGTGCCGCGCGACTCGACGAACAACACCGCCGGCATCGCGCCGGGTTTCACGGATTCGTTCACCGAAATGCTCCAGCCGACCTTCACGCACCAAGTGACGAACAACATCCGGCAGTTTTGGAATTTCACCGCGGAAACCGGCGGCCAGATACTCTTGCCGGGCGACCAGAAGCTGGCGGTCCAGGCCTCCTACAACCCGTCCAAGGCGACGGGCAACCTGCGCGCGTTCACGCTCACGTATCGCGGCGCCCCATTTGGCTATTCCATCGACACGTCGAGGAACCGATCGCGGCCGAATTTTCGCCAGACATTCGGGCCGACCGTCGGCTTCGGTTCCGATTTTTCGCAATACACCGCGGTCTTCAGCTATGCGCCCGACGACCACGTCACGGACGACCTCGGCAACGTGAAGCTCGATTACACAAAGAACTTCAAGTCGGCGCCGTGGCCTCTGGAATTTCGCGCGGGCGCTAACTGGCGCAACCAGTATCACCGCTCCCGATCGTATAGCCCGAGCTGGGATTTCGCGGGGGCGGACGGCGTGGCGGGACGCAGTGCCGCGAGCGGACTCAACGACGACAATCTCGCGCAATTCCGCACGGCCGAGCCGGTCTACACCGTCTTCAACCGCGGCGGTGTTTGGCCGCAGATGGACGGCATCGATTTCACGAAGGTCTTCGAGCTGTTCAAGTCACAGCCGCAGCTCTTCCGGGCGCAGGGCACGACTGTTTCCGCCCCGCCCACCGTCCGCGATATCGGGGAAGACGTCTATGCCGCCTATGCGATGGGCCGGGCGCAGTTGGGCCGGCTCGATGTGCTCGGGGGCGTGCGTGGTGAACGGACCGATATCGATGCCGAGAGCAGCCTGACCGATGCGCGCCAGCCGACGCTCACGCGGACGGATCGCACCGGGAGTTACCAGAAGTTTTTTCCGAGCGTGCATCTGAAATATCGGCTGACACCGAAATTCCTCGCTCGCGCCAGTTTCTCGACCGGTTCCACGCGGCCCAACATGGCGGACCTGTATCCCACGACATCCGTGAGCTACAACGCGTCGACCGGGCTCGGCACCGTGACGTCCTCCAATCCAGGACTGAAACCGCAATACGCGAAGAACTACGATGTCGCGCTCGAATACTACGTCGAACCGGCGGGCCTCATCACGATCGGTGGGTTCCGCAAGGACATTAAAGATTTCATCTCCCGCAATTCGCAGATCATCGAGCCGGGTCCCGGCAACGGCTTCAACGGCGACTATGCGGGTTTCTCGCTGAACACGACCGACAATCTGGGCTCGGCGAAGATTGAGGGTCTGGAATTCAACTACACCCAGCAGCTCGTCTTTCTGCCGAAGCCATTCAACGCCATGCGCGTCTTCGCGAACTACACGCGGCTGAGAACCTCCGGAACGTATGCGGACGGCGTGGTGGAGCTCGTCGGCTTCGTGCCGAAAACGGTGAACGCCGGCGCCTCGTGGCGCTGGCGGAAGCTCGAGACACGAGTCGCGTGGAATTATCAAGGCACCACGCTGCGCACCTACAACGTGAACATCTACGCAGCGCAACGCAGCCGGCCGGTCGAAACGACCGACATCAATTTCAAATACTACTTCAGTCCGCGGTTTTCGGTCTTTGTCGATGTCATCAACATCGGCAACCGCTGGCAGGAAATCTACTCCGGTGTCGATGAGGGCCGCGTCGTCATCAGCGACAGCTACGGCTCCCGATTCAACATGGGGATTGCGGGGCGGTTCTGAACGAAACCTAAACGATGAAACTCCTTCTTCTCCTCGCCACACTCGCGACCGCCGCGCTCGCTGCCGCCGCGAATGCCCCCCATCCGTCCACCAATCCATCTTCGCCGGTCATGCTCGCCGGCGATTGGGTGCCCGCCGATCCGCACGCGATTGATTTCGAAAAACTGCCACGCGTGCCCGTGCAGCACATCGTCGTCAGTGACGTGAGCGCGGCGAAAGGCGTCAACCAGCACAACTATCTGGTTCACCACGCCGGCCGTTTCTGGGCGATGTGGAGCGACGGCCCGCGCGTCGAAGACATGGGCGGGCAAGTCGTGAAATACTCCACCAGCGCCGATGGCGTGAAGTGGGACGCGCCGAAATTCCTCACCGGCGCGCCGCGCGGCCTGATGCCCGGAATGCCCCACTACAACACCCGCGACGAGGACGGCTTCCGTTACATCGCGCGCGGTTTGTGGGTGCGCAACGGCGAGTTGCTCGCGCTCGTGTCGCTCGACGAGGCCGCCGGGTTCTTTGGACCGAGCCTGGAGCTGCGCGCCTTTCGTTGGAACGCCGCCGACGCGAAGTGGGACGACATCGGCGTCGTCCAGAAAAACGCGATCAACAATTTCGCGCCGCAGAAACTTCCGTCCGGCGAATGGGCCATGACCCGCCGCAAGCACGACTACAAAAACACCGGCGTCGAATTTCTGATCGGCGGCGTGCGGGCGCTCGACGACTGGATCTCGGTGCCGGTGGTGCGCGGTGCCGGCGGCGACGTCGCGTTGAAGGCGGAGGAACCGATCTGGTGGGCGCTCCCGGATGGGAATCTCACCGCGCTTTTCCGGGACAACGCGAAGAGCGGATTTATTTTTCGGGCTTTTTCAACGGACAATGGCCGGACTTGGAGCACGCCGGTGCCGACTGACTTCCCGGATGCGCGGTCGAAGTTGCACGGCTTTCGCCTGAGCGACGGACGCTATGTGCTTGTCTCGAATTCGAATCCCAAGAAACGCGATCCACTCACCCTCGCACTGAGCGACGATGGGCTCGTGTTTAACCAGCTGTTCTACGTCGTGGGCGGGCGTCACGTGGACTACCCGCACGTCATGGAACACGACGGTTACCTCTACATCGCGCATTCCGGCGCGAAAATGTCCGTGGAGATCGAGCGTGTGCGTATCGCTGATCTCGCGAAGTTGAAAAATATTCGTCCATGAAGGGCAGCCAGAAAACCGTCGCTTTGCTGTTGTTTGGCGCGCTCGCGTTCAGGGCCAGCGGCGAGGAGTTCGATATTGTCGTGGTCGGCGGTACACCCGGAGGAGTGGCGGCGGCCGTCACGGCCGCGCGTCACGGTCGTAGTGTCGCGCTCGTCGAATATCACGCCCACCTGGGTGGCATGGCAGCAAGCGGCCTCGGCAAGTCCGACGTGGAAACCAAGGAGGCCATTGGCGGACTGTGGCGTGAGTTCGTGGACCGCGTGCGTGACCACTACGTCCGCACCTACGGACCCGCGCACGAGAACGTGAAACTCTGCCGCGACGGGTATTACTACGAGCCGTCCGTCGCCGAAAAAGTCTTCGATGCAATGGTGGCCGAACAGCCGCGCATCCGCCTCTTCAAGCGCCATCAACTCGACACCGCTACGCGCGACGGCTTCCGGGTTGTTGCCGCACGCTTGGTTGATCGTGCCTCGGGGGTTAAGCGCGAGCTGCGGGGCGGCGTGTTTATCGACGCCACTTACGAGGGGGATTTGCTGGCTGCCGCCGGGGCGGCGTATCGCGTCGGCCGTGAGTCGCGCGCTGAATTCAACGAGTTGCACGCCGGCGTCGTCTATCAGGACTATGAGACGCGCACGTTTCTCCCTGGCACGACAGGGGAGGGGGACAAACGTGTGCCGGCCTACACCTACCGCCTGTGTCTCACCAAAGATCCGGCGAACAGCCATGTGCTGACGGCACCGCCGCCGGGCTACGACCGCTCGCGTTATGTCGGCTACCTCGACGATTGGCGTTCGGGCCGATTTAACCCGCCGAAGCAGATGAAGGAGGGAATCGGCTATTACGCGCCGACTTTTGGCACGGTCGTGCGGTCGCTTTCGATGGCGGATATTCCGAATGGAAAGCTCGACGTGAACATGAACCCGCGACCCTTGGGTTTCCCTTTCACCGAGGAGAACTATGACTATCCGGACGCGGATTGGACGAAGCGTGAGCAGATTTCGGAGCGACTCCGCAATCTGACGCTCGGCCTCGTTTGGTTTCTCCAGAACGACGCGGAGATTCCTGCCGAGCACCGGCAGCTCGCCCGGCAGTTCAATTTTCCCAAGGACGAGTTCGCCGACAACGGCCACTTCCCGTGGCAACTCTACGTCCGTGAGGCGCGCCGTCTGGTCGGCGAATATATCCTGAGCGAAAACGACCTGATTGTAGGGCCGGCGCTCGGGCGCACTCGTGTCCACGCTGACAGCGTCGCCGCGGGCGAATACCCCATCGACAGTTTTCCCGTGCGCAAACGCGAGCCCGGCCACGACGTCGCGCTGGAGGGCTATATCCTGATGCTCGAGAAATACACGCAGCCCTATCACATCCCCTATCGAATCATGGTGCCTCAGGAAGTTGACGGCTTGTTGGTTCCGGTGGCGGCTTCGACGACACACATTGCCTTCTCCAGCATCCGTCTTGAGCCCACTTGGATGGCGCTCGGACAGGCGGCGGCGATGGCGGCCCACATCTCGCTTCGCGAGCATGTGCAACCACGCCACATCGCGGTCGAAGCGTTGCAGCGTGAGCTTTTGCATGGCGGCCAGGTGCTCACGTTTTTCAAGGACATCGACCGTGCCTCGCCCGATTATGCGGCGTTGCAGTATTTCGGGACCAAGGGGTTCTTTCGCGACTATCATGCGCACGCGCGGCAACCGGTCTCACGTGCGACCGCCCGCGAGTGGCTGGGCCTCGCGCTCGGCGTGCGTGCGGCGCCCCTCGCAACTGCGATCAAGGGCGAAGGTAGTCTGACCGCCGCCGAATGGAGCAAGATCTCGTCACTCGCGAAGTGGCCAAGCCCGGCGTCCGCCGGCGGTGCCGATTCAGGAGTTACACGCGGTGAATTCTGCCGCGCGCTGTTTGAAAACATTTCCTTGCGTTCCAACTGAGGTCTTCACTTTCAGTCCTTGTAAGAGCGATTGTTTCCCACCCCGTAAAACTTCAACCCCGCTTCGCTTCCTATGAAATCAACCCCGCGCGCCCTGTTGACTACATTCCGCCTGCCCCGGCAGGTGTTTTGCTTTCTGTCCCTGATGGTCGCGATGTTGGCCGTGCCGGCCGTTCGTGCCGCCGACGGCGCGACGATCAGCGGTACCGTGAACAATTCCGCCACGGGCAACCTGCTCCCGGGCGCGCGGGTCGAGATTCCGGCGCTGGGTTTGTCGACGCTCGCCGACAATACGGGTCGCTACGTGCTGAGCGACGTGCCCGCCGGCACGCACGAACTCGTTGCGTCCTACACGGGTCTTGATGCGGGCAAACGTTCTGTGACGGCAACGGCCGGGCAGCGCGCGGTGCGGGATTTCGACCTCAACTCCGGCCTCTACAAACTCGACAAGTTTGTCGTTTCCGGGCCGCGCGAGGGACACGCCGCCGCCATCACGGCGCAGCGGAATGCCGACAACGTGAAGAATGTCGTCGCCATGGATTCTTTCGGTAATCTGCCCAACATGAGTGCCGGCGAACTTGCCATCCGGCTACCCGGCGTGGCGGCCGGGCTCGATGATGAAGGCAACGTCACCGGACTCATCATCCGCGGTCAGGGTGCGATCAACAATCGCGTGACGGTGGATGGCGATCTGCTTGCGACGGTGGCGGCGCAGAGCCGGCAGTTTCAAACTCACTCGTTGACGGGCGCGATGTTTGACCAACTTGAAGTCATCAAGGGCCACACCCCGGACAAGCCGACCGACTCGACTGGCGGCACCGTCAATCTCGTCACGCGCTCGCCGCTCTCAATGAAGGAGAAACGGCGCCTCACCTATAGTTTTTCAATCAAGACGGCGCCTTCGTTCACGGATCAAGTGCCGCTGCGCGACGGCCACCGGGCGCATCCGCTGGTCAACGGTTCCTATCAGGAAGTCTTTGATGTGCTCGGCGGGCAGCGAAACCTCGGCGTGGCCGTGAATCTTTTTTACAGTGAAAACGTGCAGTCCGGCTTTCGCTCGATTCGCGACTATCAGAATACGACCGTTCAGCCCGCCTACCTTTTCACGTGGGCGACGCAGGATTATTTCAACAACCGCAAGCAGGCCAGCGTGAACGTGAAATTCGATTTCCGGCTCTCGGCCGCGACGAAGATTTCCTTCAACACGATTTACAACGACGCCTTCGAGCCGTTCAACCGCCTCTACGAGGCCACCGCGCTGACCGGGCAGACGGTCGCGACGCTCGACGCCGCCGGCCAACCCACCGGCACGGGGGCGATTCTCCCGAACTTCACCGACAAGGTTACGCAGGCCCGCGCGCTGCCGGCCTCGATCGTGCGGGTGAACGAGACCATGTTCTCGTTTAAGAATCGCACGCGCGCGTTGAATCTCACCGGCCAGCACGACGTGGATCGCTGGCACGGCGACTGGACAGCTTCTTATAGCCAAGCCCATCCGCACCTCGGAGTGGGCGAGGGCGGCTCGTTGACGATGGATGCACCCGGCGTTGGCTGGAAACTGGATCGCACCCAGTCCGACCTCTACCCCACGTTCACTCAGATCGACGGTCCGGACTACCGCAACATCGCGAACTATCGGCCGAACGGACAACTCAATGCCCGCAACAGCACCCGCACCTCCGAGGTCACCGGGTTCCGCGGCAATCTCAGCTACGCCCTGCCGACCGCGCAGCCGATGAAAATCAAGACGGGCCTGGAGCGCCGCGAGCAGGTGTCGGCGGTCAGTAATAACGACCAGCGATGGAACTACGTCGGCCCGGGGCCAACGGGTGCCACGCCGTTCAAGGTCGATCCGAGCATCGTCACCCAGATGAGCCGCGAGGCCGGTTTTAGCGCGCCGAGGTTCGAGACTGCTTCGATGATTCAATCCTACAAGATCGCCGACCCGGCGATTTGGTCGGAGGATAATTATTTCCGCGAGTCGCAGAAATTCATTAACACGAAAGATCTCACCGAAACAGCGTCCGCCGCGTATGCGATGGTGCAGGGGAAGTTTGGCCGACTGGGTTACTTGGCGGGAGTGCGACGCGAGCGCACCGAGGTCGATGCGTTTGGCTATGTCCGCGCCCGCGTGCTCAGCTCAGCTGCCCTACAGGCGTCCGATCCGGCTGGTTCCGCCAAACGCGACTACGCTGACAACGGCCGCAAGATCACCGGGCAGTTCGACCAGAATTCCCCGAGCGTCCACTTGAGCTACGACCTCGCGCCGAGCCTGAAGGCCCGCACTTCTTGGTCGACGAGCTTCGGCCGCGCGCCGTTTTCCAATCTCTTCCCCAGTGAAACGCCGGACGACGCCAACCGCCGCATCACGATCAACAACCCCGCGCTCAAGCCGCAGTTTAACAAGGAGTGGGATGCGACGATCGAATATTATTTCGAACCCGTGGGGCAATTTTCGGTCGGCTGGTTCCGGAAGGACATCCGCGACTACATTGTAAACAATATCGATGGTGGCCGCGTCGGGACGGGCACGAACAACGGCTACAATGGCGACTACGCCGACTACCAGATTCTGCAAACCGCCAATGCGGGCAGCGCGACCGTCAACGGTTGGGAGCTATCCTACCAGCAACAGTTCACGTTTCTCCCCGGTCTGCTCCGGACGATCGGGTTTGGCGCCAACTACACTTACCTCCGCACGCACGGCGTCTTTGCTGGCACCACTTACCTCGTGTCCAACCAAGTGGCGGGCTTCATTCCGCAAACCGGCAACGTGAATCTCTCGTGGCGCTACAAATCCTTGGGGGTGCGCGCCCGCGCGAATTACCACGGGCGTTACCTCAACTCTTTCGGTGGCATCACTACGCCCCAGCGCAGCCAGTATCGTTTTGCCCGCACGGTCACCGATCTGAGTTTCTCCTTTCAGTTGAGCGCCAGCACGCAGCTGTTCTGCGATGTTTCGAATCTGACGAACGAACCGCAGAAGTTCTACCGCTTTGTCACGACCCAAACCGAGCGCGTGTTGCTCAACGGCACCGGCGTTACGTTTGGCATCAGCGGCCGGTTCTAATTTTTCTCCTCATGCACCGCTCCTCGCTCACTGCTTATCTCGCGCTGTTGTCGGCTCTGTCCGTTCCCTTGCACGCCGCCGAGCCCGAAGTGCTCCCGCGTCTCGCGCACAACAATCCCGGCGCGCTCACCGACCTCGGCGTCGGCCTCTGGGCGTGGCCGTTGCCGATGGACTACAACGGCGACGGCCTCATGGACCTCGTCGTCGTCTGCACCGACAAACCCTACAACGGCACGTGGTTTTTCGAGAACAGCGGGCAGGTCGATCCGCAGCTCAAACTCCCGATCTTCAAGCCCGCTGTGCTCATCGGAAAATCTGCGCCGTCGGTCGGTATCTCCTACGTCACGGGCAAACCGGTGGTGACCGCCACCGCCTCCGTGAAAACCGGCGGCAAAGAGATTTTCGATTTTCGCGGCAATACGTTCCCGGATTTCCTGAAGTCGCAATTCACGAAACCGGCGAAGCTCGCGGTGCCGGAAAAAATCCACCTCGAGCCGGGCAACATCCGCCAGAACCAGTGGCAGCTCGTGGACTACGATGGCGACGGCGCGCTCGACGTGACCGTGGGCATCGATTTCTGGGGCGACTTCGGTTCGCTGAGCGGCGGCGAGGGCGCGTTCGACGCGCAGGGCAAGTGGACGCGCGGTACGCTGCGCGGCTACGTCTACCTCCTCCGCAATACCGGTACGACCGCGCAGCCCAGCTACGCTGCGCCCGTCCGCGTCCAGGCCGGCGGCAAGGACGTCGATCCCTACGGCATGCCTTCGCCCATGTGGGGCGATTTTCGCGGCACCGGAAAACTCGATCTGATCTGCGGCGAGTTTCGCGACGGCTTTACCTTCTACGAAAACACCGGCACGCGCACGAAACCAGTCTACGCAGCCGGCCGTGCGCTGCTGAGCGCAGGTGTCCCGGTCAAAATGGATCTGTGCATGATCACGCCGACGGCGGTTGATTTTAACGGCGATGGTTTCTTGGACATCGTGTGCGGCGACGAAGACGGCCGCGTGGCCTTCATTGAAAACACCGGAAGGGTCGTCGACGGCATGCCGCAGTTTCTGCCGCCGCGTTATTTCCGGCAGTTCGCCGCCGACGTGAAATTCGGCGCCCTCGCCACACCCTACGCGGTGGATTGGGACGGCGACGGCCTTGAAGATATCATCTCGGGCAACAGCGCGGGCTACATCGCGTTCATCAAAAATCTCGGCGGCACGCCCACGCGCTGGGCCGCGCCGGTTTATCTCAGCGCCGCCGGCAAACTCATCCGTGAGCAAGCCGGCCCCAACGGCTCCATCCAAGGCCCGGCCGAGGCGAAGTGGGGCTACTCGATTCTCAGCGTCGCCGATTGGGACGGCGACGGTCTCCCCGACATCATGACCAACGGCATCTGGGGAAAAGTCGTTTGGTATAAGAACATCGGCACGCGCACCGCGCCCAAACTCGCCGCCGGTCGCCCGGTGGAGCTCGCGCCCGGTTCTCCGATGCAGAAAGCCCCGTGGAACTGGTGGAGCCCGCAAGGCCGCGAGCTGGTCTCGCAGTGGCGCACCACGCCGCAGATGATCGATTGGAATGGCGACGGCCTCATGGATCTCGTGATGTCCGACGGCGAAGGCTACCTCGCGCTTTACGAGCGGAAACGCGCCGCCGACGGCTCGCTCATGCTCTCGCCGCCGCAGCGGGTTTTCTGGAGCGAAGGCGCGAGCAGTTTCGACAGTAACGGGAAGCCGACGAACAGCACGTCAGGTCTGCTCCGTCTCAACGATGGCGTCTATGGCCGTGGCGGTCGCCGCACGTTTTGCACCGTCGATTGGGACGGAGACGGCAAGATCGATATTTTGATGAACAGCAGCCCGAACGTGAATTTCTTCCGCAACCTTGGCAAAAACGCCGCCGGCCAATGGGCCTTCCGCGACGAGGGCCCGGTGAGCACGCATGTCCTCGCCGGCCACGCGACCAAGCCGACTGTGCTTCGCACCGCCGGTGTCGCGGGCGTCACGCTCCTCATCGGCGCCGAGGACGGTTTTTTCTACCAACTCGACAATCCCCGAGCCCGGCTGCCCGACGGGGCAAAGTAGTGCGTTTCACCCCTCCCCATGAAAACGCCCACTCAATCGTTGCCCGTCGCCTTTGCCCAGTCCCGTTCCGGCACGCGCCGGGCGCGGACAGTTTGCCGCCTCGGGCACGCCGTTTTCCGCGGCGCCGTTCTGGCGTTTGCCGCGTTGGCGTCTGCTGCCGCCGCGAATTTCGACCCGGGCTTGAAACCATTTTTCGATGACCGGCAGGTCGCCGGCGCGGTCGTGCTCGTGGCCGATGCGCAGAAGACGCTGCACGTCGAGGGCATTGGCTTTGCCGACTTTGCCTCGCAGCGGAAGATGGCGCCTGACGCCCTCTTCTGGATTGCGTCGATGACCAAGCCGATCACTTGCACCGCGCTGATGATACTCGTCGACGAGGGGAAGGTGGACGTGGATGCGCCGGTCGCGAAATACCTGCCCGAGTTCAAGGACCAGTGGCTGATCGCCGAGCGCGATGACGCTCGCCGGGTCCTCAAAAAGCCCGCACGGCCCATGCGGGTGCGCGATGTGCTCAGCCACACGAGCGGAATCACGCGCCAGCTTTCCTTCCCGGGCCTCCCGGGCGGCGACGACATGTCGCTGAACATCCGCGTGGCGGCGCTGGCCCTCCAGCCGATGGAGAGCGAGCCCGGCACCGCGTATCACTACACCAACGGCGGCATGGCCGTGGTCGGGCGCATCATCGAAAAAGTCTCCGGCCAGAGTTACGCCGCGTTTCTGCAAAAGCGGCTGTTCGAGCCGCTCGGGATGAGCGACACGACGTTCTGGCCGACGGAGGCGCAGGTCGCCCGGCTCGCCACCGGCTATCGCGCCACAAAGGACGGCACCGGCCTCGAGCCGGCGCAGCTCGACGGGTTTCGCCAGCCACTGGGCGACCGCTCGCGCCACCCGATGCCGGGCGGAGGGCTGTTTTCCACAGCGGCGGACCTGACGAAATTCTGCCAGATGATTCTCAATGAGGGCACCTACCACGGACGCCGCTATCTCTCGCCGGCGCTCGTGCAACAGATGACGACGCGACAAACGGCGCCCGGGATCGCCGAGAGCTACGGCTTCGGCTGGACGACGAACCCGCGCTTCGCGTCGCACGCGGGCGCGTGGAAGACGAACATGGCCGTCCATCCGCAAGCCGGCCTGATCACGATCTTCCTCGTGCAAAACGCCACATGGCGCACCGACGACGGCAAGAAGGCCGAGCCCGCTTTCCGCAACGCCGCGCTCGCCGCCTTCGGAAAAGTCACGACTCCCACTGCGGCCGCGACCACAACGACCGCGGTTCCGCCACCGCCGCCGGAGCTGGCCGCACCGCCTGCGGCCGTCGCGTCGAAGGCGCCGACGCTGTCCGTCGCCAAGGAGAACATCACCGTGTTCAACGTTCCCGGCCAATACGGCGGCTGGCCCGCGAACCACGGCATGTGGCAGTGGGGCGACGAGATCGTCGTGGGCTTCACCGAGGCGACCTACAAGCACCAGGTCAACGCGCACGCCGTTGATCGCAGCGTGCCGTTTCAGGAGAAACAGGCGCGCAGCCTCGATGGCGGACGCACGTGGAAAATAGAATCCGACCTGCCGTTCCGTGAGCCGGCGAAAGCGCCCAAGCCCGTCGCCCTGACCAAGCCGCTCGATTTCACCGCGCCGGATTTCGCGCTGATGTTTCGCTTCGGCAGCATGCACGTCGGCCCCTCGTGGTTCTACACGACGCACGACCGCGCGCGGACCTGGCAGGGGCCCTACACGTTTTCCGTCGAGGGTATCGGACAAATCAGCACGCGCACCGACCTCGTGGTGCTCGGGCCGCGCGATTGCCTAATGTTCGGCAGCGCGGCGAAGGCCGACGGCAAGGAGGGCCGCGTGTTCTGCGCGCGCACCACCGACGGCGGCCTCACGTGGAAACTCGTATCGCATATCGGCCCCGAGCCGACGGGTTTCTCCATCATGCCCTCGTCGCTCCTGCTAAAAGGCGGCGCGATTCTGACGACGATCCGCCGAAACGAACCCGGCGAGGGCGGACACATCGAGGCCTGGCGCAGTGCCGATCAGGGCAAGACCTGGGCGGTCACCGGTAAGGCCGCGATCAACCTCGGCGGCGGCCCACCCTCGCTCGTCACGCTTCAGGACGGACGCGTCGCGCTCACCTACGGCTACCGCCGGAAGCCCTTCGGCGCGCGCGCGCGCATCAGCGCCGATGGCGGCTACACGTGGGGTTCGGAAATCGTGTTGCGCGACGACGGTCTCACCGGCGACCTCGGCTACGCGCGCAGCGTCGTCCGGCCCGACGGACGCGTGCTGACCGCCTACTACTTCAACGGCCCGCGCGACGAAGACCGCCCCATCGAAGCCACACTGTGGACGCTGCCCACGCCCGCTGCCGAGGCCGAACTGCACCGCCCCACGCTCAGCCCGATCACCAACGGCACCGAGTGGAAAGGCGACCGGCCCGTGGCGCTGAAGAATCCTCAGCGCCCGCGCGTCGAGACGAGTTTCGTCTACCAGCTCTCGACCGAGTGGACGTATTCGCACCACCAGAGCATCACGTTTTTCAAGGGCCGCTTCTACGCGATCTGGTCCAACGGCCGCGTCGGCGAAGACGAACCCGGCCAGCGCGTGCTCATTTCCAGTTCCGCGGATGCACGCACGTGGACGAAACCGCGTCCGCTCGTCGATTCCGTGCGCGACTCCGTCGGCATCGAACGCGTGCTCACCGCGGGCGGCTTTCACCAGCACAACGGCACGCTCGTCGCCTATTTCGGCAACTACGGCCCGAACAAGGAAACGACACACCTGCAGGCCGTGACGACGACCGACGGCGAAACGTGGAGCGCCGTGCGCGACATCGGCATCCCGTTTTGCCCGAACCAAGGACCGGAACGCATCAAGTCCGGCCGGCTGATCTTCGCGGGCAACACCTCGTTCCCCTACACCGACGATCCCACCGGCCTAACCGGTTGGAAAATGACGGGCATCTACCCCGCGGACATGGCCGCGAAATTCGAAGACGACCCGATGACCTTCGGCGAAGTCGCCATGCGCCAGGGCTGGCCCTCGTCGCTCTGCGAAGGCTCGTTCTTCCAGGCGGACGACGGCGTGCTGCACATGCAGCTCCGCAACGTCAGCCGCGCGTTCCTCGGCCGACTGTGGACCACGCAGAGCCGCGACCAGGGCGCGACGTGGTCGGCACCCGCGCTCACATCTTTTAGCGACTGGAACACCAAATTTCATTTCGGCCGCCTGCCCGACGGACGTTTCTATCACGTCGGAAATCCGCTCGCCGGCAGCCGCATCCCGCTCGTGCTGCAACTCTCGCGCGACGGCGTGAATTTCGACCGCCCCTTCATCCTCGGTGACACGCCCTACGAGCGGCTCAAGGTGGGCGGGCACAAGGGCGGCGAATACGGCTACCCGCACACCCTCGTCCACGACGGATCACTCTACACAATCGTCTCGCGGCAGAAGGAAGCCGTGCAGGTGCTGCGCGTCGCGCTGTCCGACCTGCGGGACTGAGGCCGCCGCCCGTCTCCCTATCCCCGCCGACCGCTACTCCATCGACTGTTATCGCACCCCAACCCCATGAACACGCCGCCCCGCTTCGTTTGGAAAACCACCCCCGCCGCACTGGGACTCCTTCTGTGCGTTTTCACCTTTGCCCAAACCGTCCCGGTCCCGCGCCCCGCCGGCGAGCCCCCGGCGCCCGTCGAAACGGTGGTTGAGCTTTCGCCTTTCATCGTCGATACGTCCAACGACCGCGGTTACGACGCCGCCAACACCCTCTCCGGCAGCCGCCTCAGCACCCCGTCCAAATACGTCGGCGCGGCCGTCGCGGAAATCACCCTGGCGTTCATGCAGGACCTCTCGCTGACGAACGTCCAGGACCTGATCGACTTCGCGCCCAATTCCTCTTCCTACAACGGCGGCGGCCTCAACTCGGATCCCAACGGCAACAACGGCCTCTTCGGCCCCAATTACTCCGTGCGGGGCCTCCTCGTGCAGAGTGTGAGCCGCGACTTCATCACGATGCGCGCCGCGGACGACGCCTACAACGCGGAGCAGTTCTCCTTCACGCGCGGACCCAACTCGATCCTCTTCGGCATCGGCAATCCCGGTGGCATCATGAACACCGTCTCGAAGCGCGCGAAGTTCACCAACACCTACCAGCTCTCGCTGCGCGCCGATACCAACGACAGCGTGCGCGCCAGCGTCGATCTCAACCGCGTGCTCTGGAAAAACCGCGCCGCGCTCCGCTTCGCCGCAGTGAAGGACGAGAGCCACACCAACCGCAAACCCTCCGACCGCGTCGCCCACCGCCAATACGGCGCCTTCACCGCGAAGCCGTTCGTCAACACCACCGTGCGCGTCAACGGCGAGCACGGCCGGCTCAATTCGCTCAATGTCCGCCCGTGGGCCGCCGCCGATGGATTGTCCGCGTGGGTCACCGCCGGCCGGCAGGACATTCCCGCCATCATGGAGGCGGGCGGCGCCACCTACGCCAACCTCCCGTCCGATCCCGCCGGCCGCCCGACGCGCGCGGCGAACCTCGCTGTGCTCACTGCCGCGGGCTTCGAGATTCAGAACCAGAGCCCGGTGGCGATGGTCGTGGACAACAGCACGAGCCCGCTGCCCGTCCTCACCCAGATGGGCTTCATCACCACCGGCCGCCCCGCGCTCCCCGGCGGCGACCGCGTGCCGACGCTCCTGAATTCGCCGATTCCCTACACGGCCAACGTCCTCGGCTACGGCAACAGCCTCGTGCAACACCTCGCGACCTACTCGGTCGCGCTCGAACAGCGGATCGGCTCGAACCTTTTCATCGAGGCCGTTTACAGCCGGCAGCGCACTGACAACTGGAACAACTACTCCTCCGGCAACCAGGACAACATCTATCAGGACCGCCAGCGCTCGCTGCTCACCTGGGACAACCGCGTCCTGCCCAATCCCAACTTCGGCCGCTACTTCATCTCAAATATCGCGGTGACGTCGCTGCGGACCAACTACCTCGATCAGACCGCGCGCGTCACCGCCTCCTACACGCTCAACCTAAAGGAAAAAGTTTCCGGTCGGCTCGGGAAACTTCTCGGGCGCCACAATTTCGCCGTGCTCGGCGAACGTGTCTCGTCGAACTTCGTGCAAGACGACTCCCGCGTCGGCAACGCGACCCCCGAGGCCGTCCGGTCCACGCCCCGCTGGCCCGCCGCCAACGCCACCAACATCCAGGCGTCCCAAAACGGTCTCGGCCGCGTGAGCTATCTCACCATCGGCGACGAATCCACATATGCGATGCGCAATTTCCTCTTCTCCTACCCGCGCATCTTGCTCGACGGCACGCCGCTGCCCGCGGCCAGCCCCGACGGCGTCACGCCGGCGTTCATCGCGACGCGCAGCACCCGCACCATTCAGGAGATCGAATCGAAGATGGTCGTCTCGCAGAATTTCTTCTGGGAAGACCGCGTCGTCACCACCGTCGGCGTGCGCAACGACGCCTCGGATCTCTGGCTCCTGCCCACGCAAAACAACCTCGCCAACCGCGGCTTCACGTTCGATGCGCGCAAGCGCGACGTGAAGGGCACGGTCAAACCCTTCTCCCGCGAGGGTAACACCTACACCCAGGGCGTCGTCGTCACGCCGCTGCGCTGGCTCGGCGTTTTCTACAACCGTTCGACCAGTTTCATCCCCCCGGCCGCCGTGGTGGACATTTACGGCGACCCGCTCCCCAACGGCCGAGGCCAGGGTCAGGACTATGGCGTGAAGCTCTCCTTCCTCGACGGCGCGCTCAACGCCTCGCTCTCCCGCTATACGACCGACTACCTCTCCGTGCCCAGCACCGTCCTGCGCAGCGGCGCCACCAACATGAGCGTGCATCGGCTGGCCATCATTTCTGCGATGAACAACTCGAATGTCGGCGGCCCCGGCGGCCCCATGTGGGACGGCTCGCATCCGCAATGGGCCGGCAGCGCCACCGTGCTCAACGGCATCAACGACGTGGCGTCGCGTGGTTATGAACTCAGCGTAAACGCCAACCTGCGCCGCAACTGGCGCCTGACCGCGAATTTCTCCCACCAGCTCACGAAGACCTCAAACTTCGGCGCCAAGGAAGCCAAGTGGCTCGACGAAGTCGCCTACGCCTATTTCAACGCCAACCCCCAGTATCGCGGCATCCTCACCGGCGCTGGGCTCCAGAACAACAACGAGACCATCGCCCAGCGTCTCGAAGACATGCGCACCGTCCTCTCGCTCGCGCAGACCCTCAGCGGCAAGGCCGACGCGCGCCAACCGCAATACAGCGCCAACTTTGTCACCGGTTACGATTTCACCGAAGGCGGGCTCAAAGGATTTGGCGTCGGCGCGAACTATCGCTGGCGGCAGAAACCGATCCTCGGCTACGCGTTCGTGGCGGGACGCACCGATCTCTTCGACACCAGCAAGATTTTTTACGGCGACGCCACGCACAACCTCGGCGCCTTCGTTTCCTACCGCTTCAAGAAGTGGGGCAAGTCCGCCCGCATCCAGCTCAACGCGAATGGCCTCACCAACGACAAGGGCCTGCATCCCTACTCGGCGGTCGATGCCGGCAACGGCACGCCGTTCAACGCGCGCTACAGCGTCGGTCCCGGGCGCAATTTCGCGCTCACGACGACGTTCGACCTCTGAGCCACGTCCGCGCCCGCATGACTTTGTCTCCGCACCTTCGCATGCTCTGCCGTCCCGCGCTCGCCGCCGGTCTCGTGCTTGCCGCCGCATCGGCCGCGCTGGCCGACGTCACGCTCGCCCCGCTCTTTCGCGACGGCGCCGTGTTGCAACGCGACAAGCCGATTCCGGTCTGGGGTCGCGCGCAGCCCGGTGAAAAAATCGAGGTGCAGTTCAATCGCCAGACCAAGGCGACCGTCACCGGTGCGGATGGACGCTGGCGAGTCACGCTCACACCCGAACCGGCGCTTATCGAGCCGGGTGAGCTCATCGTCACGGGTCGCAACACCCTCCGGGTGGCCGACGTGCTGGTGGGCGAAGTCTGGCTCTGCTCCGGCCAGTCCAACATGGAGTGGATGCTCTCCGGTGCGGACGACGTCGCCGCCGAACTCGCCCGCCCCGGCAATCCGCTCCTCCGGCAGTTCACCGTGAAACGCTCCGCCGCGAAAACGCCGCAGGAAGACTGTGTGGGCACATGGACCTCAGCCGGACCGGAAACCTCGGTGCGCTTTTCGGCGCTCGCCTACCACTTCGGCCGGAATCTCCAGCAGGAGTTGGGCGTGCCCGTCGGCGTCATCAACGCCTCGTGGGGCGGCACGCCGCTCGAAGTCTGGCTCAGCGAGCGCGCCGTCGCAGCCGACCCGGACTTGCACGCGGCGCAGAAGCGCGCGCGCGAACGCGAGCCGCGTTTCGCCGCCGAGCTCGCCGCCTTCGTCGAGAGCGGACGCGCATGGGACGGAAAATTCCAGCGCGCCGACCGGACTCCGACGGAGCCCAAGGCATGGACGACCATCGCCTTGCCGGCGGGCCTGGCCAACGCGACGCTGCCAAAGTCCGGCGCGATCTGGCTGCGGCGCACGGTGCGCGTGCCCGCGCGCATCGAGACCATCGGACTCGAACGCGGCTTCCTCGTCTCGTTCGGCGCATTCGCGGGCTTCGACCAAGTCTATTGGAACGGAACCAAAATCGGCGAATCGTCGTGGGCCAAGCCGCCCGTCAACGGCGGCCGGCGATACGCCGTGCCGCCCGCGCTCCTCCAGCCGGGGACCGAGGCCACGCTGATGATCCGCATCTTCAATCCGCTGGATACCGGCTTCGCGCTCACAGTGCCCGAGGGCGCGGCGTTCCTCGCCGATACCTTCGATCTGCGCGGCGAGTGGCAGGTCGCGACGGAGTTCGCGCTGCCGGAACTACCGGCGGGCGCATCGGCCGCGTATCCGCGCAACGCGCCTCGCGCGGCTACGCTGGCGTCGCGGATGTTCAACGGCCTGATCGCACCGCTCGCCGGCTGCGCTCTGCGCGGGTTCATCTGGTATCAGGGCGAGTCGAACACCGGCCGCTCCGTGCAATACGCGACGACGTTTCCTGCACTCATCCGCGACTGGCGCGCGCACTGGGGCGCGGACGACCTGCCGTTCTATTTTTGCCAGCTCGCCAATGCCAACGCGAAGCACGCGCAGCCGCGCGAGAGCGGCTGGGCGGAGTTGCGCGAGGCGCAGTCACGCGCCCTCGCGTTGCCGCGCACCGGTCAGGCCGTGGTGATCGACGTCGGCGAACAGGATGACCTCCACCCGCGCAACAAACGCGACCCTGCCGAGCGCCTCGCGCGCCTCGCCCTCGCACACGACTACGATCGGAAGGTCCCGACTACCGGACCGGTATTCGCCGCGGCCACCGTTGAGGGGGCGACGATGCGCGTGAGTTTTGCACCTGCGTCCACGTCCGGCGGCCTCGTGGCTCGCCCTCTGCCGGAAGCGTATCGCCCGCGCTCCACGCTGCCACGCACGGTTCCGCTGCGCCGCCACAGTCCCGGCGGCGAAGTGGAGGGTTTCGCAATCTGTGGTGCCGACCGACGCTGGGTCTGGGCCGACACCGCGCGCATCGACGGTGACACGGTGATCGTTTCATCCCGTGAAGTGCCCGCACCCGTCGCCGTGCGCTACGCGTGGGCCGACAACCCGACCTGCAATCTCTACAACGGAGCGGGTTTGCCCGCCGCGCCCTTCCGCACCGACACGTTTCCCCTCAGCACCGCCAGCGCGAAGTTCTGACTCCCCTCCCTGTGCCATGAACTTGCTTCCGATTCCGCTCCGCCGCGCTCTTTGGCTCGGCACCCTCTTCGCCGGTGCGCTCGCGCACGCGGCCACCACCGAATCCCTCGCCACCCAGCCCGGCATCCTCCGCAGCGAGCCGATCTACACGCAGGCGCCGTTTCCACAGTGCCACGCCTCCACCGTCGTCGAAACGAAATCGGGCCTCGTCGCCGCGTGGTTCGGCGGCACCAAGGAGGGCAATCCTGACGTGGGCATTTGGGTCTCGCGTTTGCGCGACGGGAAATGGACGCCCGTCGTCGAGGTCGCCAACGGTGCCGAGACCGAGGACCCGCGCCAGAATTGTCTCAACCCCGTTTTGTTCCAGGTCCCAGACGGACCTCTGCTGCTGTTCTACAAGACGGGAAAATGGTGGGCCTATGTGAAACGCTCCGTCGACGACGGTATCACGTGGTCGAAACCCGAGCGCCTCTACAACGGCCTTTTCGGCCCCGTGAAAAACAAGCCCGTCCTCCTCTCCGATGGCTCCATCCTGAGTCCCACGAGCACGGAATACCCGAGTCCCGAGGGGCGCATGTGGCGCGTGCAATTCGAGCGCAGCACCGATGGAGGCAAGTCGTGGCAGGTCATCGGCCCGGTTAACGAGGGGCACAAGATTCAGGCGATTCAGCCCAGCATTCTGATCCACCCCAACCGGCGCCTTCAGGCGTTGGGTCGCACCGGGCAGGGGAAGATTTTCGAGATTTGGTCCGAGGACGAAGGCCGCACCTGGGGACCGATTTCGCTGATGGATTTGCCCAACCCCAATTCGGGCACCGACGCGGTCACGTTGAAGGACGGCCGTCACCTGCTCGTTTACAATCACTCGGCGCAGAAGCCCGACGGGAAGAACGGCACGCGCTCGCCGCTGAACGTCGCCGTTTCCGCCGATGGAAAAAAGTGGCAGGCCGCCCTGGTGCTCGAGGACGAGCCGCGGGAGTATTCCTATCCGGCGGTTATCCAGACCGCCGACGGGCTCGTGCACATCACCTATACGTGGCGGCGCCAAACGATCCGGCATGTGGTGATCGACCCCGCGAAACTCGTCTTGCGCGACATCGTCGGCGGGCAATGGCCACGCTGACTCCCTGCTTCTTAGCCACCTACCCATCCCCATCCGTTCCTATGAAAACCTCATTCCTCTTCGGGCGCCTTGCGGGCTGCCTGTTTCTTTTGGCAGGCCTGCTCTCGCTGCGGGCGCAGCCGCCTGCGTCCACGGGCGAACTTTCCGGCGATGTCAGCAATGCCGTGACCAAGGCCGCGCTTGACGGCGCCGTCGTCGAACTCGTCGGCACCAACCGGAAGACGCTCACGGATTCTTCCGGTCAGTTTACGTTTCGCAACCTCCCGCCCGGCGACTACGCGGTGGCGGTTTCCTACACGGGCCTCGACTCCGTGACCCGCCGCGCGCAGGTGTCCACCGGCTCTCAGGCGAGGCTGCCCGTGCAACTGACCTCCGGCCTCTACACGCTGGAGGCGTTCTCCGTGACGGCCGAGCGCGAGGGTAATGCCGCCGCCATCACCCGCCAGCGCAACGCCAGCAACATGATCAATGTCGTCGCGCTCGATGCCTACGGCGACATCGCCGATGGCAACATCGGCAACTTCATCCGCAAACTCCCGGGCGTCGCCACCCAGAACGCCGAGGGTGACATCGTCGGCGTCATGCTCCGCGGAGCGCCACCCAGCATGAGCATGATCTCGCTCGATGGCACGCAGCTCACCGCCGCCGCCGCGAGCAACACCGGCACCGTCGGCGACCGCGCGCCGCTCATTGACCGGCTGCCCGCCGAGTTCATCAAGGAGATCGAAGTCACCAAGGCGTCGCGGCCCGACATGGACGCCACCGGCCTCGGCGGCGCGGCCAAGCTCATCACGAAGTCGGCCTTCGATTTCAAAGAGAACCTCGTCGCGACCTACCGCGCAGGGATCAACCGCAACACTTATCGCGCCGAGAACGGTTGGACGCCCACGGCCTCGTTTACCCTAATGAAAAAGTTCGGCCCCAACGATACGTTCGCCGCCACCGCGTCCGCCAGCTACGCGAAGACCATCGTCACCCGCGACCGCGTGCAGCTCCAGCACATCGACCCGATCGACATCTCGACCGGCCACCGCCAACTCGACGATACCTACACCCGCGTGCGGAAGGGTGGCGGCTTCAAACTCGAATACCGCCCCGACCGCAGCCTCTCGCTCTACGCCGATACGCTCGTCTCGTGGTATCTCTCCGACACGAAACGCTTCGACTACAACGCCGCCTCGACCGGCGGCCGGCGTGTCGCGGACTACAACATTGTGAGCCGCGCCGCCATCGAGGCCGGCGCCGCGCCGCTCACGACCGCGCGCATCAGCGCCGGCGTCGCACCGGGCGCGACCAGCACGCAGATCGAGCTGCTCGCCGCGACCTGGAACAACCGCAACGCGATCGACGTGCGCACCGACCCGCAGCGCTTCATCGCAGTGGGCGGCACGAAAAAAATCGGCGACTGGGAAATCGCCGCCCGCGGCACCTACAGCTATGAAAAATACGACCGTTCGTTCGAGCAGTTCTCCGGCACCTTACCCAACGTGGGCTTCAAGATCGACCAGGTGCAATCGCAGGCCCGCCCGCTCCTCACGCAGACCTACGGCCCGAGCATCACGAACTGGGCGCTCTACAACGGGCAGATGACAAAACAGATGGTGCGGAACCGCGACTACATCGAGTCGGCCAACCTCGATGTCACGCGCACGTTCGCCGGCGACCAGCTGCGCGGGCTCTTCAAGGCAGGCGCGAAGTATCAGCGGCAGGAACGCCAGGCGTGGTCCTACAATCCCGTGTGGGACTACATCGGCGCCGACGGCTTCATCGGCACGAACAACGGCACGCGCGCGAGCGACGACAATCTCGCGCAGTTCCTCCGCACCGACAGCGGATACGGGCTCTTTGACGGCGCGTTTCCGACTTACCAGCGCCTGGACTACGCGGGTCCGGTGAAGCGAATCTTCGAGAGCACCCCGAATTATTTCCGTCCCAACGGCACGAGCGTCTCCGCGCGTCCGCCGCCCGGCCGCGCTGTCGAGGAAGTCGCCGCCGGCTACGCGCTGGCGCGCGTTGATTACAAAAGGGCCTCGCTGCTGAGCGGCGTGCGCGCCGAGCAGACCGACATCGAGGCGAGCGGCGCGGTCAACCGTGCGGGCGTGTTCTCGACCACGACCCGCGGCGGCGACTACCGAAAATATTTTCCGAGCGCCCACCTCCGCTACGATGCGACGAAGAACCTCGTTTTGCGCGCGTCGTATTCCACGACGATGGCCCGGCCCGGTATCGCGGACATCATCCCGACCACGACGATCACCGGGCCGACGGGCGCGGCGGGCGTGGGCGTCGTGCAGCAGAATAACGCGAACCTCGGCCCGCAGATGTCGAAGAACTACGACCTTATGGCCGAGTATTACTTCAACCCCGTGGGCGTGCTGTCCGCCGGCGTTTACCGGAAAAACGTCACCGGCTTCATCGCCTCCTATAACAGCGTGATCGACTCCGGCGCGGACAACGGCTTCGACGGCCAGTTCGCTGGCTACACGCTTTCCTCGAAGCGCAACCTGACCAACGCGACGATCAACGGCTACGAGTTCAGCTACGACCAGCAACTGCGCTGGCTGCCGAAGCCGTTCAACTCGCTCGCGCTGTTTGCGAACTACACGCACATCAAGACCGAGGGCACCTACGACAACGGCGCCGCGGCCCTGGCTAACTTCGTGCCCACGTCCTACAACTGGGGGCTCAGCTACACCTTCCGGCGGCTACAAGTGCGCGTCGCGATGAACCACCTGAGTCCGTATCTGCTCCAGTTCAGTCCGGATCCGATTGCCGCCGTGTGGCAGACGGAGACCGACACCTTGTCGGTGAACGCCAACTACAAGCTCACCCGCTGGCTCAACCTGAGCGCCGGCGTCGAAAATCTCTTCAACGAGTGGCCGCACAACTATTCGCTCACCCGCAACCGCCTCACCGTGATCGAAGTTTACGGCACGCGGTGGACCTTCGGCGTCAACGGCCGGTTTTGAAAGAATCTACTCCCCGCATGAAGTCATACCCGCCCATCGCATTTTTCGCCGCCGTCCTCTTCAATCCACTCGCCGCTGCGCCCGAGCCTTTCACGAACAGCATCGGCCTGCGCCTCGTGCCCGTCGCCGCTGGCGAGTTGACAATGGGGCAGGACGCGCGGCTCGCGAGTTTCCGGTCGCCGTGGTCCGTCGAAAAGGACCGCGGTGCCGACTGGGACGAGGCTCCGGCGCATCCCGTGAAGATCGGCCGCGCCTTCTTCATGGGCGCAACCGAGATCACCAACGCGCAGTATGAGCGCTTCGATCCCACGCACCGCGCCAAGCGCACGAAGGCGTCGGCTAATGACGACGATGCGGCCGTGCAGGTGAGCTGGCACGACGCAGTGCGGTTCTGCGCGTGGCTCTCGGCGCAGGAGGGCCGCCCCTATCGTCTACCGACCGAGGCCGAGTGGGAATACGCCTGCCGCGCCGGCACGACCTCGCTGTTCGCCTACGGCGACGTCCTGCCGGACGGCTACCAGACCCTCGTGCCGGCACACATCCACGCCTACCAAATCTATTTCCGCGATGTCTCCGCCCCACCGGCCTACTACCGCGTGCAGGAAACGGTGAGCGCGAAAGTGGGCCAACGGCCGGCCAACGCGTGGGGCTTGTTCGATCTTCATGGCAACGTCGAGGAGTGGGTCCACGATTGGTATGCGCCCTACGCCGCGGGCGAGCAGCGCGACCCGACGGGGCCTGCGTCCGGCGATTTTCGCGTCACGCGCGGCGGAGCGTATTCGCAGCTCGCCCGCCAGCTACGCTCGGCGAACCGCGCGAGCATGATTCCGAACGCCGGCAACGATTCCATTGGCTTCCGTGTGGTGCAGGCCGCCCCTCTGCCCATCACTGCGGCGGTCGCAGCGGTTTCACCGTCCATTTCCGCGCCAGTCGCACGCGTCACAGTTGCTGCGCTTGGGAATTCCGCCGCACCGTTTTTCCACGGCCCGCAGGAATATGTGAAAATTCCGGCCGGTTCGATGGGGCCGCTCTTCTCCAAGCACAACCACGACCCCGCCATCACGGTGTGCCCCAACGGCGACCTGCTCGCGATTTGGTATACGTGTGAGGAGGAGCCCGGCAGCGAACTCGCGGTGGTATCGAGCCGGCTGCGGCGCGGCGCGGCCGAGTGGGAGCCGGCGACGATTTTCTGGGACGCCGCGGACCGCAACGACCACGGCCCGGCGCTCTGGTGGGACGGTGCCGAGACGCTTTATCATTTCAACGGCCTGAAGCAGATCAGCGGCTCCATCGTGCGCACCTCGCGCGACAACGGTCACACGTGGACCGCGCCGGTCGTTTACAGCAAGGCCACGCAGGCCAACGAGGCCAACTTCCGCACGCGCGACGGGCGCCTCCTCGCCTCGCTCGACGGCCCGCATCAATCGACCGTGCTCGAAGAGAGCGCCGACGGCGGCGCGACGTGGCAGGCGATCTCGACCATCACGAAAAAACCGGAGTTCGTCCCCGGGAAAACCGGCCCCGCCATCGCCGGCATCCACGCCGGCGTCGTCGAGTTGAAAGACGGCCGTTTTCTCGCGCTCGGCCGCTTTGACGGTATCGAAAATCAGAAGGCCTTCAACGACACCACGCCGCGGAGCATCTCGGCCGACGGCGGCCGCACATGGACTTACTCCGTGAGCCCGTTCCTCCCGATCAGCTCCGGGCAGCGCTTCACCTTGAAACGGTTGAAGGAAGGCCCGCTGCTGCTGTGCTCGTTCACGGAGATGCGCGTGAAGAAGGACGACTTCGGCCGCGTGATCGGCGGCAAGCCGCTCAATGAGCGCGTCGGCATGAAGTTGCCCGCAACCGGAGGCGGCGAGGTGACGGTGCATGGCCTGTTCGCCGCGCTATCGTTCGACGAAGGCGAGACGTGGCCGGTGCGCCGCCTCGTCACGCCCGGCGGCGCGAAGCGCCTGCACGACGGCATCGACGGCGGCAAATTAAACCTCGGCGAGACCGAAGCCGAACCCTCCGGCTACCTCGCAATGGCCCAGGACCCCGCGGGCGCGATCCATCTCATCTCCAGCCGCAATTACTACCGTTTCAATCTCCCTTGGATTCAGCAGGGCACGGCGGTTCCGCGCTAAATCAAACTCACATTTTCATGATCACCTCATTCCTCCCGAGCGGTATCTACTCCGCCCAATGGCTGCCCATCAATTCCGCCGGCTGCCTCGATCGCGCCGCACTCGCCACGCACCTCGCGTTTGAGAAAGCCGCCGGCATCAACGGCGTGCTCGGCCTCGGCAGCACCGGCGAGTTTCCACATTTCTCGCCGGACGAACGCAAGGTCGCACTCGCCGCCGTCGCCGAACTCGCCGCGCCACTGCCGGTGATCGCCAACATCACCGACCTGCGGCCCCGCGCCGCCATCGAGTTGGGGCGGTTCGCGAAGTCCCTCGGCCTGCCGGCCGTCGCGCTCATGCCGCCGCCGTTCTTCCCGTTGTCGCAGGACGATATTCTCGCGTTTTTCCTGCACGTCGCCGAGGCCGTCGATCTGCCGGTGATGCTCTACAATTTTCCCGAGCTCTGCGGCAAGCGTCTCGACCTCGCGACCATCGCTGCGTTTGCCGACCGCGCGCCGATGTGCGCGATCAAACAAAGCGGCGGCGAGTTTGCCTATCACCGCGAGCTGATCGCGCTGGGTCGCGAGAAGAACTATGTCGTCATGTCCGGTGCCGACACGCGGCTCTCGGAGGTGTTCGCCTTGGGCGCCGCCGGCTGCACGGGCGGTCTCGTAAACATCGTGCCGGAACTGATGATCGACATCTTCCGCTGCTCGGCGGCCGGACGTCCCGGTGACGCGGCGCTGTCTGCCGAGCGCATGGTCGAGTTGGGCCGCGTGATTGATCAGCTCGCTTTCCCGCCGAACGTCGGCGCCGGCCTCGCCGCCCGCGGTTTCTCCCCGGGGGCTTCGAAGTCGATCCTCTCGCCGGCCTCGCAGGCCCTCGCCGCCAAGATCGAAACCGAGCTGCGCACCCTGTTTCTCCAATGGGGTCTCGCGCTCGGTCCGGTCGCGACCGCAGCGTGAGTTCGACAACGGGCCTGTGTTCGGCCCAGCTTGTTCGCGGGTGGTCTGTTTTTGCAGCCACCCGCTCCCTCTCGTAACCCCGCCTTTCGTTCCCCCAGCCTACGTTCATGCCCCCCGCCCAAAACGCTCTGCGCTACGCTTGGTTCGTCGTTGCGCTCCTCTTTCCGGTCGCACTGCTGAACTACCTGGACCGCCAAATGATGGCGACGATGAAGGCCTCGATGGTCCACGATATCCCGAGCATCGCGAACCGTGCGGACTGGGGCCTCGTGCTGGGCTGCTTCAAGTGGACCTACGCGGTCCTCAGTCCTTTCGGCGGCTACATCGCGGATCGTTTCAGCAAACGCTACGTGATCGGCGGCAGTCTGCTCGTTTGGTCGGTGGTCACGTGGTGGACCGGACACGTTTCCACGTTTCACGAGTTGATGACCGCGCGCGCGCTGATGGGAATTAGCGAAGCGTTCTATATTCCGGCGGCCCTCGCGCTCATCTCAGAGTATCACCTCGGGCCCACGCGTTCGCGGGCGGTGGGGCTGCATCAGGCGGGGATCTACGTGGGCCAGATTCTGGGCGGTTTCGCCGGCTACGTGGCGGATTCGCCCGACCACGGCTGGCGCTGGATGTTTTCCACCTGCGGCATGATCGGCGTGATCTACGCCATCCCGCTCGTCGCCGCGATGCGCGATCCCGTGCGCGCGGTGCCGACGGCGGCTGACACTGTCGCCGCGAAAACCGGCGTGATCCGCGGGCTGTTGGGTAACCGGAATTTCCTTCTCCTTGTAGCCTATTTTACGTTACCGGCCATCGCGGGTTGGGTGGTGCGGGACTGGATGCCAGAAATCCTGCGCGAAAAATTCTCCCTGGGCCAAGGCAAGGCCGGGGTCAGCGCGATCCTCTACGTCCAAATCGCCTCGCTCATCGGTGCGCTCATCGGCGGCACGCTGGCGGATCGCTGGATGAAAACCACGAACCGCGGACGCATCTTCACGAGCGCGATCGGCATGGCGCTGTTTCTGCCCGCACTCTTCGGCGTGGGCAATGCCCCCACGCTCATGTTCGCCATTGTCGGCCTCATCGTCTTCGGCCTCGGCTGGGGTTTCTTTGACTGTAACAACATGCCGATCCTCTGTCAGATCGCTCGGCCCGAATGGCGTGCGACCGGCTACGGCATCATGAACCTCGTGAGCATTAGTTGCGGTGGCTTCGGCGACTACGCGTTTGGCTTACTGCGTGATCGAAACGTGCCGCTCAACCTCATCTTCGGCGCGTTTGCCGGGGTCGCGCTCTTCTCGATTTTCATCGTGCTGAGGATCAAACCGGCCGAAGAAAAGTCCGCCGCATGAAAATGAATGAAACGTCCAACCTCTGTCGCGGATTTTTCCTGGCGGTAGTCGCCGTGGTGGCAGTGGCGACCGGTGGTGCCGGTGCAGCGCCGGCCAGCCTCGGAGATTTTTTTCAACCCTATCTCGAACGTCACGCGATCGCCGGTGCCGTCACCCTTGTGGCTGACAAGAATGGCGTGCTCGCGACCGAGGCGTTCGGTTTCGCGGATCTCGCGGCCCGGCGGCCGATGAAGCCCGACACGGTTTTTTGGATCGCGTCGCAGTCGAAGCCGATGACGACGACGGCGTTCATGATGCTCGTCGACGAGGGCAAGGTGAGCGTGGACGATCCCGTGGAAAAATATCTGACCGAGTTCAAGGGCCAGTTGGTCGTCGCCGAGGAGTCGCCGACCCAAACGGTCCTGCGCAAGCCGGCGCGTCTGCTGCTCGTGCGGGACATCCTGAGCCACACGAGTGGGTTTCGATTCAAGTCGCCGCTCGAGCAGCCGACACTCGACACGCTGCCGCTCGCGGTCGCCGTGCGCAGTCACGCGCTGCAGCCGCTTCAGTGGGAGCCCGGCAGCAAATACCTCTACAGCAACGCGGGCATTAATACCGCCGCACGCATCATCGAGGTGGTGAGCGGCCTGGCCTATGAGGATTTCATGCGCACCCGGCTCTTCGAGCCGCTTGGCATGAAGGAGACGACGTTCTGGCCGACTGAAGCGCAGGTGCGACGCATGGCCAAAGTCTACAAACCCAACGCCGCGAAGACCGGCCTCGAAGCAACGCTCTACGATCAACTCCGCTATCCGCTCACGGATCGCACACGCTACCCGATGCCGGCGGGCGGATTGTTTTCGACGGCGGCGGATGTCGCGCGCTTTGCGCGGATGTTGCTCAATGACGGCGAGCTCGACGGCCGCCGCTACCTCTCGGCTGCCGCCGTGAAAACGCTGACGAGCAAGCAGACGCCACCGGCGATTAACCAGGGCTACGGCTTTGGCTTCACGGTCGGGCAGCACGAGTTTGGCCATGGCGGAGCGCTGAACACCGAGACGGCCGTCGATACCAGTAGCGGGCTCATCACCATCTTTCTCATCCAACAGGCGGGCTTCATTGGCGACACCGGCAAGATTCGCACGGAGTTTAAGCGTGTCGCGCGCGAGCGTTTCGGCGCGACGCCGTCGCAGGCGCGCGAGGCGTCGACACTCGGCACGACAACCGGTTCACCCGGAGAGAACGCTCAGGGGGCGAAGGCCAAAAAATAGAATTTACCACTCATGAATGCCCATCGCGTCTCATTTCTTGTCATAGGAATCCTCGCCCTGTTCGTTCGCACGGCGGCCAGCGCTCAGGTCGTCCGCTCGGAGTTCATCTACGAACAGGCGCCTTATCCGTCCTGCCACGCCTCGACGATTGTCGAGTCTGCTCAGGGCGGACTGATTGCCGCGTGGTTCGGTGGCACGGCGGAGAAAAATCCCGACGTGGGTATTTGGCTTTCGCGCTATGACGCGGCAAAGCAAGCGTGGTCGCCCAGCGTGGAGGTCGCGAACGGTGTGCAGCCCGACGGCAAACGCCACCCGACGTGGAATCCCGTCCTGTTTCAGCCTCAGGGCAAAGTGCCGCTGATGCTTTTCTACAAGGTCGGCCCCTCGCCGCAAACGTGGTGGGGTGAGCTCCGCACCTCCAGCGATGGCGGTCGTACGTGGAGCGCCGCGCGTCGACTGCCCGCCGGCATTTACGGCCCGATCAAAAACAAACCCGTCCAACTCGCCGACGGCACGATCCTCTCGCCGACGAGCGACGAGACCGACGAGCAGCGGAGCAAATGGCGGGTCTATTTCGAGCGCAGCACGGACGGCGGCGCGACGTGGGCCAAGACGCCGTTTCTCAACGACGGCCTCGCCGTCGGTGCCATCCAGCCGAGCATCCTGTTTCACGACGGAATCGGCGGTGCGCAACTGCAGGCCGTCGGCCGCACGCGTCAGGGGAAGGTCTTTTCCGTGTCCTCCGAAAACTCCGGCAAGACCTGGGGTGAGATGTCGCTTCTGCCGCTGGCGAATCCCAGCTCCGGCACCGATGCCGTGACCCTCAAAGACGGTCGCCATCTCATCGTCTACAATCCCGTGCCCAAAGGCCGGACTCCGCTGAACGTCGCCATCTCGCGCGATGGCGAGGCCTGGAAGGACGTGATCACGCTCGAAGATCAACCCGGCGAGTTTTCGTATCCTGCGATCATCCAGACGAGCGACGGCCGCGTGCACATCACCTACACGTGGAAGCGCCAACGCATCCGCCATACCGAGATCGATCCGGCGGGTCTCTAATGTTTCGACGCACCGTGGCTTTATTCCATGCGTCGATCGCTTGCAGCCATGGCCGGCGCACTCGCTTCCGTTGGGGTTTCGGTCGGCGCCACTGAACGCCAGCTCACGCACGCGCCCCACGGCCATGTGTTGACGAACGTGAACGTGTGGTCGCCCGACAGCCGCTGGATTGTCTACGACGTTCGCTCGGTCGACAGTGTGTTTGATGGCACCCGGATCGAGCAGGTGAACGTCGCCACGGGCGAGGTGAGGAAAATCTACGAAGCAACAAATGGGGCTAAATGCGGCGTTGTGACCTACCACCCACACGAGCCAACAGTCGTGTTCATACACGGACCGGAGCATCCCACGCCGGAATGGAGTTACGGCATGACGCGCAGGCGCGGCGTGATGGTCGACGTGCGCCGCCCCGGGGTGACTCGCCCACTCGACGCAATGAATTACGCGCCTCCGTTTACGCCGGGCGCGTTGCGCGGCGGCACGCACGTGCACGTGTTCAGTCCGGACGGAGCATGGGTGAGTAGCACCTACGAGGACGAAGTGCTCGCCCGCCTTGGTGTCGCGACCGCCGAGGCCAGTGAGTGCGATGTCAACCAGCGAAACATCGCGGTTTCGGTGCCCGCGCCAACAGGGAGCGGCGTGCGCGTTGCACGCAGTCATCCGCGCAATCACGACGGCGATGCTTTCTCCGTGCTCGCCACGCGCACGGTTAATCGGCCCCGGCCGGGCTCAGATGAGATCAGTCGCGCCTACGAGGAGGGCTGGGTGATGGGAGCCGATGGCCGGCGATCGCTTGCGTTTCTGGGTAATGTGACCACCCGAGACGGACGGGAGCACGCGGAGGTGTTTATCGTCGATCTCCCGGACGACCTAACTCGGGCCGGCGACGGTCCACTGGAAGGCACGGCGACACGCCGTCCCCGTCCACCCGCGGGCGTCGTGCAGCGGCGGCTCACATTTACCGAGTCGAGAAAATTTCCCGGTGTTGCCACGACGCCGCGGCATTGGTTGCGCGCGTCTCCCGACGGCAGTCAGATTGCGTTTCTGATGAAAGACGACGCCGGCGTCGTGCAACTCTGGACCGTGTCGCCGCGCGGCGGTGCGCCGCGGCAGGTGACCCGCCACGCAACCGGAGTGGCCTCTGCGTTTACGTGGAGCCCCGACGGACGCACGATTGCGCACGTGAAGGATGGCGGAGTATGCGTGACCGATTTGGCGAGTGGGGCAACGCGTCGGTTGACGGGCTCGACTGGGGAGATGGCACTCCCGTTCGCCTGTGTGTTTTCGCCCGACGGCTCTCAGGTTGCGTTCATGCGGTCAGTCTCGAACGGCGGTGCATCTTTCGCCCAAATCTTCGTTGTCGCGGTGGCGCCAGATGAATAGGCCAAATACAAGCGGCTGCCGAAGCATGATGGAGCATTCAGCGAGAGATATTAATCGGAAGGGTTGATTTTTCGCTCGATTGAGCGGAGTATGCTGCTGATATTTGCCGGTCAGATTCTTGTCGGACCGACTCAGACTGGTGCGAGTGCACCTAGCCCCTTTACCCCATGAAAATTCCATTTGGATTTGTTAGGATAATTGCTCGGTGTGTTTTGATTACCGCCGCTGGCTGGCTTGCCCCAACGTTGTTGGTTGCGCAGAGCGTGGCCGTTGGCTCGATCGAGGGGCGCGTGTTGAACGCGCGCAATGGCGAATACGTGTCGGGCGCCCGTATTACGGTCGACGGGACTGCGCTGGAGACCTTAACGGATACCGATGGTTCTTATCGACTCTCCCATGTGCCGGCGGGGGCGGCTCGGGTGGCGGTTTTCTATACCGGACTGCCGCCGCAATTGACAGCCGTCACGGTGCCTGCGGGGCAGATTGCCCGGCTGGATTTGACGCTGGGCGCGGCCGAGAGAAATACGGATGGCTCGGTCGTTAAGCTCGACGAGTTTCACGTGGTGACTAGTCGCGAAATGGAAGGCTCCGCGCTCGCCATCAACGAGCAGCGTTTCGCTTCCAGTATCAAGAATGTCGTGTCGACCGACGAATACGGCAACGTCGCCGAGGGCAATGTCGCCGAGTTTATCAAGTTTATGCCGGGCGTCACGATCGACTATACCGGCGGGAACGCGCGCGATATTTCGATCAACGGGGTGCCGTCGGCCTACGTGCCCGTGATGGTCGACGGCTTCAGCGTGGCGACCGCAGCGACCGGCGGCACCACCTCGCGTGCGGTGCAGTCCGACATGATTTCGATCAACAACCTCTCGCGTATCGAGGTGAACTACTCGCCGACACCCGAGTCGCAGGGCTCGGCGCTCGCTGGCTCGGTAAACATGGTTCCGCGCAGCGCGTTCGAGCGTTCTCGTCCATCGTTCAACGCCAGTGTCTACCTGCTGATGCGCGACAACGCCCGCGATTTCCGCGCCGTCCCCGGTCCGAAACCGAGCGCGACACCCAACGTCCATCCCGGGTTCGATTTTTCCTACGTCGCCCCCGTGAGCAAGACCTTCGGTTATACGCTGTCAGGCGGCATTTCCACGAATTACTCGCCGCAGGACAACGCCCAGACCGTTTGGCGCGGCGCCAACACCGCGACCAACGGGGTGGCCTTCCCGAATACCACGCCGGACAAACCCTACCTCTCCCAATATTTGATTCAGGACGCTCCGAAGGTCACCACGCGCCGGGCGTTCGGAACCTCGTTTGATTACAAGTTCACGCCGAACGACCGCGTCACATTTGGGTTTCAATACTCATCCTTCGACGGCCGCTTCGTCGTGTCGAACGTCACCTTCAACACCGTCCGTGTGCTGCCGACGGACTTTACACCGTTCTCCACCCGGGGCGCCGCCGGCGCCGGCACACTCACGTCGGCTCACCAGGAGCGTCAGCGTTTCAACCGCACGTTCATGCCGACACTCGTCTGGCGGCATGACGGCCCGTCGTGGAAATACGACATGGGTCTCGGTCATTCCCAGCAGAGCGATTTTAACCGCGACATGGATCAGGGCTACTTTCGCGTCGTCACGTCGCAGCGCACCGGCGTAACGATTTCTTTCGACGACATCTTCTACCTCCGCCCTCGCCAAATCACCGTCACCGACGGCACGACCGGCGCCGCGATCGATCCGTTCAATCTCGGCACGTATGCGATCTCGACGGCCACGCGTCAGGCCGACCGCACCTTCGACCTGCAACGCACAGCCTACGGCAATTTGCGCCGCGACTTCCTCACGTCGATTCCGTTTACGCTCCGGACCGGCTATGATTTGCGCCAGTCGCTCCGCGACTTTCGCGGCGGCACGACGACCTTCAACTACGTCGGTCGCGACGGGCGCGCTAGCACGACTCCGGTCGGCTCCGACGACGGTGCGACGCCCTTCTTCGATCCGGTCTATTCCCAACGGATCTTGCCGTATGGGTTCCCCGCGCTCCAGACGATTAGCAATCGCAAGTTCTACGAAAACTACGCTGCCAACCCATCGCAGTTTACGACCAACGACAACACCAACTACCGCAACCAAGTCGCGGGTTCTCGCATTTCCGAGGAGATTGTTTCCGCGCTCTACCTGCGCGGCGACGTCAGCTTTTTCGAGCGCCGCTTGAAGCTCGTCGGCGGCTTGCGCGCGGAACAGACCAACATCCAGGCCGCCGGCCCGCTGACCGACCCGACGCTCAATTTCCAACGGAACTCCAGCGGCCAAATCATTCGCGGCGCCAACAATCTGCCCGTCCCCATCGTTCCGACGACGAACGCGCTCGGTGTTTCCCAACTTACGTTCCTCGACCGCGGCGCGCACGTCGAAAAAGAGTATCTGCGCCTCTTCCCGAGCATAAACGCCAGTTACACGCTCCACGAAAACTGGGTGCTGCGCGGCGCCTATTTTCAATCCGTCGGCCGCCCGGATTTCAGTCAATACACCGGCGGCATCACGCTTCCCGATACCTCGCTACTGCCCGCGAACAACAACCAAATCCAGGTCAATAACGCGGCGATCAAGGCGTGGCAGGCCGAGACGTTTTCGGTGCGCATCGAGCGCTACCTCCAAGGTGTCGGACAGATTTCGCTCGGCGGGTTCCGCCGGCAGATCAGTAATTTCTTCGGCGCGACGGTTTTTCGCGCCACGCCCGAATTTCTCTCCGTCTACAATCTCGATTCTTCGCTTTACGGCGCCTACGACGTCGCGACCCAAAAGAACCTCGACGGCAAGGTTCGGATGGAGGGCGTGGACTTCAGTTATAAGCAGGCGCTCACGTTTCTGCCCCAGTGGGGGCGGGGCGTCCAAGTTTTCGCCAATGCCAGCTCGCAGCGCCTCTTGGGTGATGAGACCGCGTCGCTCAACGGCTTTATTTCGCGCAGCGCCAGCTGGGGCGTCAGTCTCACGCGCCAGAAATGGAACGCCCGCGTCAATTGGAACTACCGCGGCCGCCAGCGCAATGCACCGGTCACGGGCGTCGGCCTTGAACCGGGCACCTTCAACTACTCCGGCAAACGCCTCTACGTCGACGTGCTCGGCGAGTATTACGTTTGGAAGCGGGTCGGTCTCTTCGCCAACCTGCGCAACGTCACCGACGCCACCGAAGACACCGAAATCCTCGGGCCGCACACGCCGGCGCACGCGCAGTTCCGCCAGCGCATCGACTACGCTTCGCTGTGGACGGTCGGGATCAAGAGCACGTTTTGAGAGTGCTGGGTCCCATCACCTACCTTAGTCGATTGGATCAACGAAGCGGCGTGATACGTAGGTCGCGGATCACGAGATGCGAGCGCACGGTGCGGAGGGCGAACCAACCGCCGGCGAGGGGAGCGGGGTCGCGGAATGTGAAGATCTTTTCGCCGTCGCGCCAATACTCGGCGATGCCGTCTCGAGCGACGAGGCGGATGCGGTAGGCGTGATTGGGCTCGAGGAGAAATTGTTTTGCGCTGAGGTCATGCTCAGGCAGCAAGGGTCGCTCCGATGTGCCGTCGTAGCGGCGGAAACGGGTCGTCGAGTTCTTGTTGCCACCGTAGCCGAC